>Ga0299913_10003437_pt1 | contig 12944 bp, 12 predicted proteins | sample RVTome_9_FD_201360 | JGI IMG/M metagenome (GOLD analysis project Ga0299913, IMG submission 201360) | Soil microbial communities from uranium-contaminated site in the Upper Colorado River Basin, Wyoming, United States - RVT155D38 (version 2) ... | reverse complement strand
CCGTCTGGGACTGCCCCGGGCCGCGGCAACCGGCCCTAAACCCGTTTCAGCAGGACCGACTCACCGCGTGGTGACAGTCGGTATCCGGTTCTCAGGCTCTCGGTAAGGCCCAGTTCCTTGAGCTTGCGCACGTCGAGTTTGAACGGCATCTTTTCCCGACCCAACGCGCGGGCCAGATCCTCGGCTCGAACACCCGGATTGTCGGCGATGAGCCGCAGGGTCTGTCTCGTCCAGTGGCCATGACGGCCGGAGGCATCGAGACGATCGAGACGCGACCCGATGGCGAAGAGCTCGGATTCGTCGGGCACCGCTTCCCGCAGCGCCACACGCGGATCGGGCCCGACGTGTCGGAGCCGGATGCGGTACAGGCTCCCCTCCCGCGTTCCGGCCGACGAGATGAGGTCGGAGACGGTTTCGAATCCAGCCGCGGCGGCGTCGCCCACGTCGAGCGCCCTGGGGTCGACGACCTCCACCGAGATCACCTGCAACACGCCGATTGTGGTGCGAAGGGTGGACCCCTCCCTCACCCGGGGTTGGGCCCACTTGCGATACACGGCGTCGACCCGACCCGACTCGATCGCCTCGAGGACATCGTGTCGGAGCAGCATGACCGGAACGCTAGGACGCCCCCGCCCGGGATCGCTACCGAACCGGCCCGACCGGCCCCCGGCCCGATATGACTCCCGGCTCCAGGAGCAGACCATGGACACCACGGGCGAATCCACGTCTCGTGTCGCGTGCTCTTCGTCTCTCCGGCGACCTCGAGCCGAGGCGTCGCCGCGACGCATCGGCGAGACGGGCCCGAAGCCGAGCCTCGACAGCCGCCTGATTCAGATATGGGTTGTACTGGCTCATCACGGTTCTTTCTGTGCTCTCACCTGTCCGGCGAGAGGGGTCGACGACTCCAGGGAGACCGCCACCGTCGCGGTTGAGCGAAGCGATCTCTCTGCAGTTGTCGGTGCCAGGGCCCGGACTCTCTGCAAAGAGAAAGCCGCCTGGAAGGCGGCTCGGGTGGACGAAGTCAGATGACGATCAGGTCATCGTCTCCGCGTCCCGCGGCTGCCGGTCATTTTGTTCGAGTATCTCGCTGCCATCGCAAACCACCTTGGCTCCGACCCACTCCGGGTCTTCGACAAGAGACTATGACCGGCCGGTCGTCGCATTGTCAAGGTAATTAACCCCGACCGAGGCAGTAGGAGAAACCACTGGCCCTGGGCCGGGAACGGCAATAGCCTGGCGCTGCCGTAAAGGCAGACCTGGGGGGCGGGGGGCCAACCAGGAGGAAACAACGTGACTCGGACCCGATCCAGACTGGCCACACTGACCTTGATCGGCTTGCTCACTTCGCTGCTCCCCATGGGTGCGCTGCCGGCAGCAGCGACCACCGGTGACCTGGTCATCACCGGCATCATCGACGGGCCTCTCACCGGGGGGCTACCCAAGGCGGTCGAGCTCTACGTGGCCAACGACATCCCCGACCTCAGCATCTACGGGATCGGATCGGCCAACAACGGTGGGGGCACCGACGGTGAGGAATTCACCTTTCCCGCCGACTCGGCACAGGCCGGGGAATTCATCTATATCGCCACCGAGGATCCGGGTTTCACCGCCTTCTTCGGGTTCACCCCCGACTACGTCCACGGTGGGGCAGTGAGCGTCAACGGCGACGATGCCATCGAACTGTTCATGAACGGCGCCGTGGTCGACGTCTTCGGCGAGATCGACCTTTCGGGGACCGGCCAGCCCTGGGAGTACCTGGACGGCTGGGCCTATCGGGTGAGCGGCACCGGCCAGGACGGAGCCACCTTCGTGCTGGGCAACTGGAATTTCAGCGGTCCCAATGCCCTGGACGGGGAGAGCAGCAATGCGACTGCTGCTACGCCGTTCCCGCTCGGGTCCTACACCGAAGATCCGCCGCCGCCTCCTCCACCACCACCTTCTTCGGTCCTCATCAACGAAGTCGACTCCGACAATCCCGGCACCGATGCGGCCGAGTTCGTCGAGCTATACGACGGGGGCGCCGGTGACACCTCACTCGAGGGTCTGGTCCTGGTCTTCTACAACGGGAGCAACGATCTCACCTACGGAGCGGTCGATCTCGACGGGCTCACCACCGACGCCGAAGGCTATGCCGTCATCTGTGGCGACGTCGACGCAGCCTTCCTCCCCAATTGCGATCTCGACTCCCCGGTCGGGATCCAGAACGGTCCCGATGCGGTTGCCCTCTACCAGGGAGATGCATCGGTTTTCCCCGGCAGCTCCCCCATCACCACCGACGGTCTGGTCGATGCGCTGGTCTATGACACCGACGACGCCGACGACGCAGTGCTGCTCACACTGCTCAATTCCGGCCAACCCCAAGTGAACGAAGGCGGAGCCGGGGAAGCCGCCGCTCACAGCAACCAGCGCTGCCCCAATGGCAGCGGGGGGGCACGCAACACCGAGACCTATGCCCAGTTCGCTCCCACCGCGGGGGCCGAGAACGTCTGCTCGGTGCCCCCGCCGGAACCGGTGGCACGAAAGATCCACGAGATACAGGGCGCCGGTCCGGTCAGCCCGCTGGAGGGCAGCGCCGCGATCGTCGAAGCAGTGGTCGTCGGCGATTTCCAGGGCGATGCCGCGCTGCGCGGGTTCTATCTGCAGGAAGAGGACGGAGACGTCGACGCCGACCCGCTCACCTCTGAGGGCATCTTCGTCTTCGATGGGAGCTTCGGGGTGGATGTCGCCGAGGGCGACCTGATCGAGGTGACCGGCACCGTCGACGAGTTCAACGGTCTCACCGAGATCACCTCGGTGAGATCGGTCGTCTTCGTCTCCAGTGGCCACAGCGTCACCCCGGCCACGGTCTCCCTCCCGGTGAGTGCCATCACCGACCTGGAGACGTTTGAGGGGATGTCGGTGCACATCCCCCAGCAGCTGTTCATCTCGGAGTTCTTCAACTTCGACCGATTCGGCGAGATCGTCCTCACCTCGCAGCGGCAGTTCCAACCCACCGCCCTCTTCGAGCCCGGGTCGCCCGAGGCGATGCAGTTGGCGATCGACAACGCCCTGGGGCGGATCACCCTCGACGACGGACGCACCAGTCAGAACCCCGACCCGGCGATCCATCCCAACGGCGACGTGTTCGACCTGGACAATCTGTTCCGGGGCGGGGACACGGTGAGCAACGTCGTCGGGGTGCTCGACTTCGCCTTCGGTCTCTACCGGATCCATCCCACACAGGGGGCGGACTTCGAGGTGCAAAACCCGCGTCCCAAGAAGCCGGACAAGGTCGGAGGGAGTCTCGAGGTGGCCGCGTTCAACGTCCTGAACTACTTCTCCACCATCGACACCGGTGTCTTCATCTGCGGCCCGCTGGAGAACCAGGAATGCCGGGGCGCGGACAACCCCGAGGAGTTCACCCGTCAGCGGGACAAGATCATCTCCGCCCTGGCCAGGATCGATGCCGACATAGTCGGTCTGATGGAGATCGAGAACCACGTCTCCGACGCTGCCCTGGCCGACCTGGTGGCGGGTCTCAACGACCGCATGGGGCACGGCACCTACGACTACATCGGAGAGGGCCCGATCGGCCCGGATGCGATCCGCATCGCCATCATCTACAAGCCGAAGAAGGTGATCCCGGTCGGTGACGACGCCGTGCTCGACAGCGAGGCGTTCCTCGACCCCAATGGCATCGGTGCGGCGCAGAACCGCCCGGCCCAGGCGCAGACTTTCAGGGAGAAGAAGACGGGTGAGCTGTTCACCGTTGTGGTCAACCATCTCAAGTCGAAAGGCTCCGGTTGCGGGCCCGGTGACGATGATCCCGTCCAGGGGAACTGCAACCTGACCCGTACGTTGGCGGCCGGGGCCCTGGTCGACTGGCTGGCCACCGACCCGACGGGCAGCGGCGACCCGGACCACTTGATCATCGGGGACCTCAACTCCTACGACAAGGAAGATCCGATCGACGCGCTGATCGCCGGCTCCGACGACACGCCGGGCACCGGTGACGACTTCGCCGACCTGCTCCGTGTCTTCGAAGGCGAGACCGCCTACACCTACCTGTTCGACGGCCAGCTCGGGTACCTGGATTACGCCCTCGCCAGCCAATCGATGCAGGGGCAGGTGACCGGTGCGACGGCGTGGCATGTCAATGCCGACGAGCCCGACATCATCGACTACGACACCACCTTCAAGATGGACGCGCAGGACGCGCTGTATGCACCGGATCAGTACCGATCCTCGGACCACGATGCGGTCATAGTCGGCCTCCGACTCGACCGGCAGTCACCCCGGGTCGAGGCAGATCTCGACCGGATCAGCGCCTAGCCCTATTCCGCTTCCGGGGCATCACTGGCATTGGCGCTAAGCGCCCGTGATCGGGACGGTCGGCAACGCCGACCGTCCCCGATCCGCGGTGCTCAGCGGGCTCGGACCGGCCTGAGCCCGGTAGTGACCGCGGCGACGTGCTGTCCTCCTGGCAATCGCTCGTGTCGGCCCGGCCTGGTCAGCGATGACATGAGAAGGGCGCCGAGGGCGCCGAGGGTGGCGGTGGACACGAGGAGTGTGAGCACCCAGGGCCACACCGACACCGCAGCGATCGCAGGCTGGAGCCCCGGGAGCCCGGTCTGAGCGCCAGGCGGGGTCGGCTCGACGGCCACTTCTTCGACCGGCGCCGGCGCCGCGGCCACCGAAGTCTCGACAGGCCGTGAAGGGGCCCCTGCGTAGATGGTGAGCCGACTCCGGTGTGCCGTGTAGCCATAGGCGAAGATCAGGTCGGTCTCGGACTCGGCAGAGACGACGATCCTGACCCCCAGATAGCGCCGATCTTCGAAACGATGGTCGACCTCGAGGAAGTCGATCACGGCTTCGGTCCAGGTTTCGCCGCGACCGCTGTCGATGGTGGCCTCGCCCGAGGAGATCTCGTCACAGTCGGTCCCCGACGAGTTGCAGTCGAGGAGAAAGGCGCCGAAGATCCCGAGCTTCCCTGGCTCGAAACGGTCGGCGGCACCCCAGATCCTCAGTGTGGGGTAGCCGGTGAGCCTTTCCCCGCTCGCCTCCAGTTGCCAGTGCTGGAACTTCGCCTCATCGTCCTCGTTCAGACCCAATTCCGACCGCTCGAGCAGGAGGCCCGGCTTCACATCGCGGCCCTTGTCATAGTTCGGCATCTCGCCGCCGAGGGGGTTGAGGAGGAGCGTGCCGAACGGCACTCCTTCGGGCCCGAGGTAGTAGCTCTCCTGCTCGGCGGCCACAGCGGCCAGCGGGGCCACGACCAACAAGGTGAGGACGAGGAGCACGCTCCAAAAGGCTCCGGTCCGTGGCACCTCTCAACCAACCCCGGCTTGCAGCCGGACTCGATCCGAGTGCCACTTCGTTGCCGTGGTGCCCGATGGGAGACGAACCGAGAAATGGGTCCAGCTCGGATCGCGCTTGTAACTCATCTGCCCCCCGATGAGCTCACCGAGAGCGCTGGCAACGGCGAGCCCCGAGCCGCCTCGGCTTGTGATCTGAGCCATCTCGGCGAGATCGACGTAGCGGGCAAAGACACGGTCGCTCAACTCCTCGGGCAGCCCGGGGCCGTCATCGGACACGGTGAGGCGGACCTCCTCACCTTCGACCGCAGCCCAGATCGCCACTCTCTTCCCGCCATGTCTGATGGCATTGCCGACGAGGACATGGAGGATCTGACGCAGCAGCTGCGGATCGGTGGTCACCACGATGTCGGGAACCGCGACCTTGAGGTCGGCCCCCACGTCCTGATAATCGATAGCCACGACCAGAGCCTCGGCACGGAGCCGGCATTGCTCCGGATGAGAGACCAGCTCATGGGCCACCGCGGCGAGGAACTGCCCGGTTGCCCGATTTGCCACCCCCTCCAATTCCAGGGCCGCATCGAACTCGGCTTCTCGCTCGAGGAGTCGGGCGCGGGCCGCGAGCCAGAACAGGACCATGACGATGGCGGGCACGACGAGGTTGACCGCAATTTGGAGAGTGCGGGCAGCGCCGAAGATCCTCGACAGGGCGATGCCGAGCGCGACGATTCCGATGAGGGAGCCCATGATCACCGCCGCCTTGTGGCCGACCATGACCCGTTGGACGCTCCCGCGTAACGCGATCACCCACCTTTTATCGGCCGATCATCAGAGGTCTATAGCCGTCTTCCCCGGGGGCGCCGGCGGGCTGGTGGAATGTCGTCCCCGACTTTGGGGGGCGCCTCATCGGGCCCGAGGAGCCAGACCCAACTACCATCTCCGGCCTTGGCCGCCGAGGGATCGAATTGCTGATGGGCAGGCTCGACCGCCCTTGGCAAAGGAGCGTCGCGGGATGAGCCGCTGGGGGGACAAGGTTGCCTCTGAGCTCAGAGACCGTCTCAGCTCGGTCCTGGTGGCAACCGCACTGGCGGCCTTGATCGTCCTCGGTGTGCTCGCCGTCCTCATCGTCACGGTGCGAGGGGCGCAGACCACATATTCCACCGCGTCGATGACCGTTTCGGTGGCGGAGGTCGCCGAGGAGGCGATCACCGCGATCGCCGCGTTGCAGGAGGAACGCGCTCTGGCCGCGACCCTGGACCACGACGCGCTGGCCGCGCACCACAGCCGATTCGACGAGGCGATCGCCGCGACCGACCAGGCCATGCAAGATCTCAGGGTCGCCTGGTCGCGCAATCGCTCCGAGGTTCCGGACACGGCAACACCACCGATCAGCGATCTGCTGGCCGCCGAGGTGTCCCTCGGCGACTTCCGAGAGGCGGCCCTGAGCCCGAGCGGTGAGTCGACGTACCCCCTCTACGGAGAGATGGTGGCAAGGGCTGTCGCCGCGACCAGCGAGTTGGTGAAGCTGGGAGCTGATCCGGTGACGGTCACCGACCGCGCCCTGATCGTGGTCCTGCTCGATGTCTCCGAGAGCCTCAGCGGACAGCGCCACCTGATCCAAGAGGCCCTGGTTGAAGGCGGTCCGATGTCGGAGGAGCTGGCGTTGCAGGTCGGTGTCCTGGTCGACAACACCAGCCAGGGACTGTTCGAAGCTCGCTCCCTGGCAAAGGGGGAGAGCCTGGAGGACGTGGAGGAGATCAGGACCGGAGAGCTCGCCCGGGCGATGGCGGACCTTTTGGATGCGGTCGCCCCCGGGCCGACCGACGATTCGTCGCAGTCCCTCAGAGAGTGGTTCGAGACGACCTCGGCCAGGATCGACCGTGTCGACGACTTGATCCCGGTGATCCACGATGGGGTGGCGGCCGAGGCGCGTGAGGACCTGGACCGGGCAGGGCGGGCCTTGTGGACACGTTCGATACTGCTCGGGGCGCTCTTCATCCTCTCGATCCTCGTCGCGATCAACGCAGTCTTTGCCACAAGGGAACGGGGCAAGGCCCTGGTCGAGTACGAGCAGTTGACCGACGGCCTTCGCCAGTGGTTCGTGGCTGCCTCATTCCCCGAATCGGAGAAGGTCGAGATCGCCGCTCGATACGTACCGGCCTCGATCCGGACCATGTCGGGTGGGGACTGGTACGACGTCTACGAGGTCGGCGACGCGCTGGCGGTGGTCATCGGCGACGTCGCCGGGCACGGGGCCCAAGCCACCGCCCAGATGGCGCAGATTCGGAACATTCTGCGCGGCCAGTCCACCGCCCGCACCCTGGACCCGGCGGCACAGGTGGACTTGCTCAGTAGCACGATCTCGGACTCCGGGATCCTGGCCACCCTCACCTACGGGCTGCTCGACGTCTCCACCGGGGAATTCGTCTACACCCGCGCCGGGCACATCCCCCTTCTGATCCGTTCCGGCACCGGCGAGGTACGCATCGAAGAGGAGGCATCGGGCCCGCCCGTTGGTGGCGGTGTCGACCTGGCACGGGAGACGATGATCACCCGGCTCCATCCCGGCGACGTCCTCATCCTGATCACAGACGGGCTAGTCGAGGGAGTGGATAGGGACATCGACATCGCCCTGGACGAGATTGCCAAGGCTTTGACCGAGGCAGGGCCCGGCTCGGAGGCTCTGCTGGATCAGCTGTTCGACATGAACCAGGAAGACCCGATCGACGACGCGGCAGCCCTTCTCATCGCGTGGAGAACCTAGGATGACGATCAGGCCTCGTCGGGGCTGAGCCTGGCTCGAAGAGTGCTCAGGGCACGGGAGATGAGCCGCGATACCTGCATCTGTGACACGCCCACCACCTCGGCGATGTCCGACTGGGTCATGTCCTCGAAGAAGCGGAGGAAGAGCACCTCTTGCTCCTGTGCATCCAGGTCGGAGATGAGAGGCTCGATGGTGTGCCAGATGTCGGCGAGGTCGTACTGCTCGTCGTCGCTCCCCAGCACCCGGAGCAGACTCGTCTCGTCATCCTCCGATATCGGGGCATCGACCGACTTGGCGTTGTAGGCGAGGGCGGCCTCCATCGCGTCCTCGACCTCCTGAACCGGCCGACCCAGCTCTTCGGCCAGCTCGGCCGCCTCGGGCACCCGGCCGAGACGCTGTGACATCTCGGCTACGGCGCGGTTCATCTCGACCATGGTGTCGCTGAGCGAGCGGGGGACGCGCACCGACCAGGTCGAGTCGCGGAGATAGCGCTTCAAGGTCCCGATGATCGTCTTGCGGGCATAGGTGGTGAACTTGACCCCATAGTTCATGTCGAACCGGTCGATGGCGTTGACCAGAGCGATCGACGCGGCCTGACCCACGTCGTCGGCATGGGCGCCGCCGCGTCGATAGCGATTGGCCACCGAGCCGGCCCAGCCCTCGTATCGGGAGTAGATCTCGTCGCGGGCATCGCGATCGGACGGCACCAGGGCGAACAGCTCTTCGTCGCTGAGATGGGACAGCGTGTGGCGCCGCACCATCTCCAGCTCGAACCATGTCGCCCCCTCGTCCTGGCCCCAGCCGTCGGACAGTCGATCGAGGAGCTTGGTCACGATCGCGTCGGCCTGATCGACGACCCCGGTCGTGGTGGTGGTGACCCGAACCCGGCGACCGATCTCCTCGACGCGGACCGTGAGGCTGATCTCCTCGTCGTACATCAGGGTGACCACCTCGCTCACCAGCAAGGCTGCATCGACCGAGCGCACCGCCGGCGCGTCGGTGACAAGGGCCCTGACCACCCGTCGGGCGATGAACGAAGCCCGCGGCCCACTGGGCAGCTGGACCTCCGCCACCAGTGTCGGCTGCGGTTCGGTGACGGTTGATTTCGCGCTCATTCGGAACGCCGCCGCCAGGTCATTTGTCCTGACCCGGTCACTCGTCGATGGTGCTGGTGATAGAAAACGCGTCGCTGACCCCGGTCAGCTCGAGCAGCCGTACCACCGCTCCCTCTCCCACCACGAGTCTGAGGTCCCCTCCGGACTCCTCGAGCCGGGAACGCTGGTTGAGCAGCACCTTGAGACCGGCCGAGTCCATGAACTCCACCCTGCGCAGATCGAGGACAACGGTTTGGCCCGAGAAACCTGAGATCGCCGACTCCACCTTCGGCGCAGAGGCGAGATCGATCTCACCGGTGACGACGATGACGTCGTGGGACCCGATTCGGGTCGTCTCGAGGACAAGCTGTGGTCCTAGCCCCATCGCCCTTTCTTTCTCATCAACCATCTCGTCTTGGGCTGCCGCCCACTGTGCGCCGGTCACGTCGACCCCACCTCGAACCATGCCGTGACTTCGGTTCCGTCCGAGTCGACTCCCCATCCGTCGGCAATCTTCTCGACAATCTCCAGCCCCCGGCTCGCCCCCGCATCCCGGGACCGAGATCGCGTCTGGTGCGGGTCGAAGATTACCCCCACATGGCGGACTGTAAGTCGAATCCCGTCTCTCTCCGGCCTCATCGTGATGGTGAGCTCCTCACCGGGGCCGATTCCGCCGTGGAGCACCGCGTTGTTGACCAGTTCGGTGACGGCCAAGAGGGCGTCGTCGAGCCTGGGATGCTCTCGCATCCAATCGGAGACGGCACGCCGGGCGATGGCACCGGCGCCCCGGTGGGCTGGGATGGTCAGTTCGCTCTTGAGGTCGCTCTTGGGGTCGTTGCGCTGGCTCGTTTTGATCACATCCTCATTCCTCGGTTATCCGTCGACCCGAGGTCCGGAGGTCGAAGTTGAACTTGTCATTCGAGCTGACTCAGTGGCGCAGGGCCTCGATCAGCTCCTCTTTGCTCATGCCCGAGCGGCCCTCGACACCGACTTCCCGGGCCTTCGCGTACAGCTTTTCCCTGGTCCAGTCCTCGTACGCGCCCGACCCACCACGGGGACCCATTTCGTCGGGGGGCGTGTTGGCGATCCTCGCCGACTTCTCCTTGCTCATCCCCTGATCGCGCAGGGCCTCGTATCTCTCGTCGTCCTTGATGGAGGATCCATGATCTTTGGCCACGGTTCACCTCGTATGGTTGATTGGCTGAGGCTTACCCGGGAAAGCGTTTGGCTACACCGCTTGAAGGATGAGGAGCTCGAAATGGGAAAAGCAGACAGTCAGGGTGAGGTCGACGATCAGTTCCGGGCGATCCTGGAGGGGCTCCGCACCACCCTTCCCGGGGTGCAGGTCCTGTTCGCCTTCCTTCTCGTCCTACCACTGCAAGCTTCATTCGCCGAGATACGCGATCTGGAGCGCATTGCCTATTACGTTGCCTTCTTCGGCTCGGCGATGGCATCGGTGCTCCTGATCGCCCCCAGCGCCCACCAGCGGCTGCGAGCCCCGATAACAGGTGTCGAGCGTCGGTCGAGGACACATCTCCAGATCACGATCATCCTGACCATCGTCGGCACCGTGATCTTTGCCATCTCGCTCACCGCCGCTGTCTTACTCATCTCCATGCTGACCCTCAGCGACGGTGTCGCCGTGGCGGCCACCGTCGCTGTTTCGTTGGTGATCGCCTGGTCGTGGTTCTACGTCCCCCTGGTCACATTTCAGAGGACCTGATCCGGGTCGTTCCCGGTCAGGATCGGGTGCGACTCTTCGCGGTCCGGTGCGATCCGGGCCTGGCTCCTTGCCGGATGTCGGTTTCGCCCCACCCCATGACCGGGTATGGGTCGACCTGGCACGACAAGAGGAGGTCATTCAATGAGCTACCCGACACGAACAGGCCGCGGCGACCCGGTGAGAGCCGAGTCCGAGTTGTCCCCGTTCCGTCGTAGGTTCGGCGGAGGTGACATCGTGGCTTCCCTGCTCGGAATGCTGACCGCACTCGGGGCCATCGTGTTGCTCGGTGCCCTGTTCGCAGCAGGAGCGGCCAATGTCGACCTTCAGCTGAACCTGCTCAACCAGGAGGGAGCCTTGGACGAGGTCGAGGTCCTCGGGGCCATCGCGGCGGCGGCCGTGATCTTCGTCTCGTTCCTGCTCGGAGGGATTGCGGCGGGCCGAATCTCACGGTACGACGGCGCCATGAACGGACTCGGAGCCGCTCTGTGGTTTCTGCTGATCCTGGCGGTGTTCGCCGCGCTCGGCGCCTGGGTTGGCGAGGAGTACAACGCCTTTGCAGCGGCCGACCTGCCCAATTGGATTGCCCAGATCGACGTCGACGAGGTGACAACGATCGCGATCGTCATGTCCATCGTGTCGATCCTGCTCATGTTGGCCGGCGGATATCTCGGCGGGCGGATCGGTGAGTCCTATCACCGCCGGGTCGACGCCGCCATCGTCAACGAGACGGTGCGATGACACTCAGATTCCCAGGCAGCCGCCTGGCCGACATCTCAGGAGGTGAACGATGTACATCAGTATCGGAGGATTGATCCTCCTGATCATCATTCTCATCCTGATCTTCTGATCGGGTGACCACGTCCTCATCCCAGCAGAGAGAAGGGGAGCCGGCGGACTCGCCGGCTCCCCTCTTGCGGTCTCCGGAGTTCAGGCCAGCGAAGCCTGGAGCGTGATCGGGACGTTCCCTTTCAGGGCCTGGGACACGGGGCAGTTCTCCTTGGCATCCTCGGCGAGATCGGCGAACTCTTCGGCGCTGATCCCTTCGACGGCGCCACGCACGGTCAGTGCCATCGCGGTTATCCCTTCGCCGGGCACGAAGGTGGCGGTGGCCTCGGTGTCGAGTGTGATCGACGTCGCCCCGGCCTTACCGAGACGACCCGAGAACGCCATCGAGTAGCAGGCGGCATGGGCGGCCGCGATCAGCTCCTCGGGGCTGGTGAGGCCGGCATGCTCCTCGGAGCGGGCCTTCCAGGTCACCTCCATAGGGGCGGCGGCGCCGCTGTCGAGAGCGGTAGTGCCCGAGCCGGTGGCGAGGTCGCCCTCCCAATGTGCCCGACCGGTGCTGTCCAGAGCCATGAGACGTCCTTTCGCTGGGATGCGGAGCCTAGCCCTGACCGCCCTGGGGTCGAATGCCCCGTAATGGGGGCGACGGGCCACCATCTACGTAGACGGGACATGGGAAAGGCACCGACGACCGATACCATTGTCGGGGTGCCCACCCTTCCGATTCGTAACGTCGCGCTCGTCGCCCATGTCGATCACGGCAAGACCACGTTGGTCGACTCGATGCTAAATGCGGCAGGCGTCTTCACCGCGCACGAGGAGCGTGTCGATCGGGTCATGGACTCGACCGACCAGGAGCGCGAGCGCGGGATCACCATCCTGGCCAAGGCGGCCTCGATCAAGTGGGGTGACACCAAGATCAATCTGGTCGACACCCCGGGCCATGCCGACTTCGGGGGTGAAGTGGAGCGGGCGCTGGCCATGGTGGACGGGATCCTGCTCCTGGTCGACGCCGCCGACGGGCCGATGCCCCAGACGAGATACGTGCTGAGCAAGGCCCTGGAGAGACATCTGCCCGCGGTTGTCGTGATCAACAAGGTCGACCGTCCCGACGCCCGCCCCGAGCAGGTGGCAGACGAGATCTACCAACTCTTCTTCGATCTCGATGCCCACGACCATCACATCGAGTTCCCGATCGTCTCCACCGTCGCCCGCATGGGCCGGGCCGTCCCCGGCATCGGGATCCCCGATGAAGATGCCGGCTTGGCGCCGTTGCTCGATGCGAT
>Ga0299913_10003436_pt1 | contig 12944 bp, 10 predicted proteins | sample RVTome_9_FD_201360 | JGI IMG/M metagenome (GOLD analysis project Ga0299913, IMG submission 201360) | Soil microbial communities from uranium-contaminated site in the Upper Colorado River Basin, Wyoming, United States - RVT155D38 (version 2) ... | reverse complement strand
GAGCAGGCGTCGAACCGCCTCGTCATCGGTGTTGAGATGGGGAGGGAGAAACTTCAGCGCCACGGCCCGATCGAGGGTCGTGTCGCGCGCGTGGTAGACCACGCCCATTCCCCCCTCGCCGAGCCGGGCGACGATCTCGTATCGGCCCACGCGCGCCCCCGGAACGACCTCGAGGGACGACGGAGGCGCCCCACGGGCGCTCGAAGGGCCGAGCCACCGGGACAGCCAGCGCGGCAGGGGGCGGGGGGACGACATGCCGGAACGTTAGGCGTTCGGCCGCCACGGCGTCCAGTGGCCGGTGGGATTCCGCGGCCGTTCAGACCGCGAAGCGGACGTGGAGGATGTCCCCGTCGGAGACGATGTAGTCCTTTCCTTCCACCTGGAGCTTCCCGGCCTCCCGCACGGCGGCTTCCGAGCCGTGCTCCATGAACACCTCGCAGGGGATCACCTCGGTCCGGATGAACCCGCGCTCGAGGTCGGAGTGGATGCGTCCCGCGGCCTTGCGGGCGTTCGTGCCCCGCCGGATCGTCCACGCACGCACCTCGTCCGGTCCGACCGTGAAGAACGAGATGAGATCGAGGAGCCCGTAGGCGGTCCGGATGAAGCGCACGAGGGCCGATTCGTCGAGCCCCAGGTCGGCCAGGAAGGCCTTCTGGTCCTCGGGATCGAGCCCCGCGATCTCGGCCTCGAGAGCCGCCGAAAGCACGAGCCCGGCCGCATCGAGCTCCCCGATGCGGCGCGCGAGGTCCGGAGGGAGCGGCTCGGCGGCCCGGTCTTCCTCGCGGTTGAGCGCCACGAGGAGCGGCCGATCGGTGAGGAGCCCGTAGCCTCGCGTGTAGCTCCTGTCGAGCTCCGACGGCGACAGGGACCGGAGCGGGCGCCCGGCCTCGAGCGTGGCGAGCACGCGCTCGAAGGCCGCCACCTCCGGCCCCGGAGCGCCCTCCTTCCGCGCGCGCTCGAGGCGGCGCTCGACGATCTCGAGATCGGCGAGCACGCACTCGGCGTGGAAGGACTCGAGGTCGCCCGCCGGGTCCGGATCCGAGGCGAGCGCCGGGTTCGCGAAGTCGCGCAGCACGAGGCACAGCGCCTCCTGGTCGCGGATCTGCTGGAGCGCGCGGCCCGAGAGGCCCTTCTTCTCGGCGCCATGCTCGCCGGGGATGTCGCAGAACGTCATCTCGGCGTAGGTAGTCTTCTTCGGCGAGAAGATCTCGCTGAGCGCATCGATGCGCGCGTCGGGGACCTTCACGGTGCCGAGACGCACCTCGCCGCCGAACCCCACGGGGACCGCGAGCCCCGTCATCACGTTGAATACGGTGGTCTTCCCCGACCCCGCGAACCCGACCAGACCGATCTTCATGCGCCTCTTTCTTGCATCTCCCTGTCACCTCCGGACCCGAGCCGGCAGCCGGGCGCCGCGCAGCGCACCCGGAACCGCGCGACGGGCGGAAGCCTATCGGCCCGTCCGCCCCCTGCCTAGAGCACCGTTCCGGATCCCGGGCGTGGAGACCGGGAAGCGGCCCGCCGGACCCATCGGCGCGCCTCGGGGCGCCCCGAGATTCGAAAGGAACGGACGTGGCGAAGGACGACGAGATGCCGCCCGAGGAGCAGAAGAAGAGGCAGCCGGGCGAGCAGAAGCGCTATACCGACATCCTCACCGAGCAGATCGAGCACGGGCTCGGCGAGATCCAGCGTCCGGCCGGAGGCCTCCTGAGCTCGGGGTTCTCGGCGGGGCTCGACATCGGGCTCGGCGTCCTCGTCATGGCCGTGTTGCTCACGCTCACGAGCGGCGAGCTCCCGGAGCCGATCGTGGAGATGCTCGTCGCGAGCGCCTACGCGCTCGGGTTCATCTTCGTCATCCTCGGCCGCTCCGAGCTCTTCACCGAGCACACCACGCTCGCCGCGTTCCCCGTGCTCGCGGGCCGGGCGAGCCTCGGGGCCCTCGGCCGGCTGTGGGGCCTCGTGTACGTCGCGAACCTCGTGGGCGCCGCGTTCACCGCCCTGCTGGTGGTGATCGTCGGCACGGAGCTCGGTGTCGCCGAGGGCCCGGCGTTCGGCCGGCTCGCCACCGGACTCGTGGAGACCCGGTGGTGGGTGATGCTCCTGAGCGCGCTCCTCGCCGGATGGCTCATGGGGCTTCTCTCGTGGCTCGTGGCCGCCGCGGAGGACTCGATCAGCCGGATCGTCATCGTGTGGCTCGTGACCGGCGCGATCGGGCTGGCGCACCTCCATCACTGCATCATCGGCACGGTCGAGGTCGTGTCCGGGATCATCGCCACCGGCGAGGTGACGGTCGGGCAGTTCGGCCGCTTCCTGCTCCTGTCCTCGCTGGGGAACGCGACCGGCGGCGCCGTGTTCGTGGCGGCGGTGAAGTTCCGGCACTCGACACGGCCGGCCCCCGAGAGGACGAACTAGGATCGAGGCATGAGCGGCGACCGCCTGAGGACCTATCGCGGCAAGCGGGCGTTCGACCGCTCCCCGGAGCCCTCGGGCGAGCGGCGCGGCTCGAGCTCGTCCCGGGAGCGGTTCGTCATCCAGAAGCACGATGCGTCCAGTCTGCACTACGACTTCCGGCTCGAGAGCGACGGCGTGCTGGCGTCGTGGGCGGTGCCGAAGGGGCCGTCGACGGACCCGCGCGAGAAACGGCTCGCGATCCGGACCGAGGATCACCCCATGGACTACGTCGATTTCGAAGGTGTAATTCCGGAAGGCGGGTACGGCGCCGGCACGGTCATGGTGTGGGACACGGGTCCCTACCGGAACCTCGCCGAAGCCGAGGAGGAAGGGGCCGAGCCCCCGTCGGTCGCGGACCAGATCGAGAAGGGACGCGTCAAGGTCTGGCTCGAGGGCGAGAAGATCGCGGGCGGCTACGCGCTGGTCCGGACCCGTGGGTCGGGGGACGACGAACAGTGGCTGCTCATCAAGATGGATGACGAAGAGGCCGACGCACGCCGGAACCCGACCAGCACCGAGCCCGACTCCGTGAAGACCGGTCGGACCCTGGACGAGATCCGGGCGGACGAGGAAGAAGAGGACTGACCCTGCCCAGGCGACGATACGGCCGGTACACGGTAGAGACCTCGAACGAGGACAAGGTCCTCTTCCCCGACAGCGGGATCACGAAGGGCGACCTCATCGACTACTACGAGCGGGTGGCCGAAGTCATGCTACCGCACGTCCGGGGCCGCCCCCTCACCATGCACCGCTTCCCGGATGGGATCGACGCGGGCGGCTTCTACCACAAGGATGCCCCCGAGCACTTCCCCGAGTGGATCGAGCGCGCGCCGCTCGAGAAGAAGGATGGCGGGGTGGTGGACTACGTCGTGTGCGACAACGCGGCCACGCTGGCGTTCCTCGCCGACCAGGCGTGCATCACCCCCCACGTGTGGCTGAGCCGTCGCGACGAGCCTCGCCGGCCGGACCGTGTCGTGATCGACCTCGACCCCTCCGGGGACGACTTCGAGGCCGTGCGCGCGGCGGCGCGCTGGACGGCCGAGCTCTTCGAGGAGCTCGGTCTCCGGGTATTCCTCCAGGTCACGGGGTCGCGCGGGATACACGTCGTCGCACCGATCCGCCGGGACACCGGGTTCGACGAAGCGCGCGGGTTCGCGCGCGGCGTCGCGGGCCGTCTGGCGGACCGCCACCCCGACGCGCTCACGATCGAGCAGCGGAAGAGCGAGCGCGGGGACCGCGTCTACCTCGATACGGGCCGCAACGCGTACGGCCAGACGATGGTCGCGCCGTACTCGGTCCGGGCACGTCCCGGGGCGCCCGTCGCGATGCCGATCGACCGCGACGAGCTCTCCGACGCGGACCTGGATCCGCGCGGCACCACGATCCGGAACCTCTTCGACCGCCTCGATGGGCGTGGGGATCCGTGGCACGCCATCGGTCGCGCGGCGCGCTCCCTGAGCGGCCCCCGCGAAGCCCTCGAGGCGCTAGAGGGCTGACCCCCCCAACAGGCCACGCCGCGCTCGGCGCCGGGGCACCGCCGGCGGTCAGTCGGCGACCATCCGCCCCGGCTCTCCGGGTGCGCGGCCGGCGCGCCCGCGGACCCGCTGCCCGATCACCAGCCAGGCCTGACCGAGAAGCAGAGGCGCCACGCTCAGGCCGAGCACGATCAGCCACCCGTCCCTGCCGGGGTCGTGCAGGTCGAGCACACGCGGGAGCCCCGGACCGTAGACGGACGCGAGCAGGAAGGACGCGCACAGGGCGAGTGCGCCCCACACCCAGGGGTTCCGAGTGATCTCGTTCCGGAGGATCGAGCTCCGGTCGCCGCGCATGTTGAACACGTGCCAGAGCTGGGCGAAGGCGAGCGTCAGGAAGGACACCGTGACGGCGCGCTCGACCTCCATGCCGCGCACGAGGGCCAGCCAGAGCGCGGCGAGGACCGCCGCCGTGATCGCGAGCCCGTGGAGCGTCAGGCGGATCCAGTGTCGCCGGGTCACGATCGGCTCCGACGGGTCGCGGGGCGGGCGCTCCATGACGGCGGTCTCGCCCTCGCCGAGCCCCAGCGCGAGCGCCGGGAACACGTCGGTGACGAAGTTGAGGAAGAGGATCTGGAGCGGCAGCACCGGAAGTGGCGCGCTCGCGATCGACGCGAGCCCGACGGCCGCCAGCTCGCTCAGGTTGCAGGACAGCAGGTAGAGCACGAACCGTCGGATGTTGCCGAAGATGACCCGGCCCTGCTCGATCGCGGCCACGATCGTCGGGAACGAGTCGTCCTCGAGCACCATGTGGGCGGCCTGCTGAGCCACCTCGGTCCCGCGCCGTCCCATCGCGATGCCGATGTCGGCCTTCTTCAGCGCCGGCGCGTCGTTCACGCCGTCGCCGGTCATCGCCACCACGTGCCCGGCCCGCTGGTAGCCCTCGATGAGGTCGAGCTTGTGGCGTGGGGTCACGCGCGCGAAGATCGCGGCCTCCTCGCGGCGCTGGGCGGGTACCGTCCCCGCGTCGAGCTCCCTCCCGTGGAGCACCGGCGCGTCGCCCCGGTCGACGAGCCCCACCGCCCGCGCGATGCCACGGGCCGTCGCTGGCTGGTCGCCGGTCAGCATGACCACGCGGATGCCCGCCCGCCGGCAGGACGCGATCGCCTCGCCCACGCCGGCGCGGGGCGGATCCCGGAACCCGACGAGTCCGACCAGGACGAGCCGCCCGTAGGGCTCCTCCTCCGGTTCCTCGGCCTCGCGGGTGGCGAGCGCGAGGATCCGGAGCCCCTCGTCGGCCATGCGCTCGTTGCGCTCGCGCCACTCGCGGAGCGTGTCCTCGTCGAGGGGTCGCGTGCCCTCGGGACCGAGCACCCGATCCGATGCCTCGAGGACGGCGGAGGGCGCCCCCTTCACCGCCACCCGCATCCCATCCCCGGAACGGTGGAAGGTCGCCATCATCTTCACATCCACCTCGAACGCCACCTGGCGGACCTCGGGCGCGCCCGCGACGAGGGTGCCCCGCTGGATGCCCGCCTTCGCCGCGGCGACGAGCAGGGCGACCTCCATCGGGTCGCCCGACGCCTCGGAAGCCGGGTCCTCGGGGAGGGACGCGTTGTTGCACAGCGCGCCGATCTCGAGCGCCTCCCGGAGGAGGAAGTCCTCCGAGGCGTCCACCACGCGCCCGTCGGCGCGGAACCCGCCCCCGGTGTCGACCCCCTCGCCCGTGATCTCGACGTCCCCGCCCGCCGTCACCAGACGGGTCGCGGTCATCCGGTTCTCGGTGAGCGTGCCCGTCTTGTCCACGCAGATCACGTCGGTCGCGCCGAGCGTCTCGACCGAGGAAAGCCGGTTGATGAGCGCGTTCCGGCGGGCCATGCGACGCATGCCGCGGGCGAGCGCGATCGTGGCCACGATCGGGAGCCCCTCGGGCACCGCGGCCACCGCGAGCGCGATGCCCGTCTCGATCATCAGGAACGCGTTCTTCCCGGACAGGATGCCCGCCCCCACCGTGGCGGCGGCGATCGCGAGCGTGAGGAAGATGAGACGCCGCCCCAGGCGGTCGAGGCGCTCCTCGAGCGGCGTGGCCGCGCTCTCGGCCTCCTCGACGAGCCGCGAGACCTGGCCGAGCTCGGTGTCCATCCCGGTGGCGACCACCAGGCCGGTGCCGGATCCGCGCGTGACCGCCGTCCCCCGGTAGAGCATCGAGGCCCGCTCCGCGAGCTCCGTGTCGGCATCGACCGCGGCGGACTCCTTGCCCACCGGAAGGCTCTCGCCCGTGAGGGCCGACTCGTCGGCCTGGAGCTTCGACGCCTCGATCACGCGCAGGTCGGCGGTCACGATGTCGCCCGCCTCGACCCGCACGATGTCTCCGGGGACGAGGAGCTCGGCGTCGACCGCGCGCTCTTCGCCGCCGCGCCGTACCCGGGTACGGACGGTGCCGAGCTCTCTCAGGGCCTCCATCGAGCGGATCGCGCGCAGCTCGGTGAGGAACCCGATCGCGGCATTGATCGCGAGGACGATCGCGATCGCGCCGGCCTCCATCCACTCGCCCCACGCCGCGGCGACGACCGCGGCCAGCGCGAGGAGCCCGATGACCAGGCTCCGGAACTGGTCGGCGAGGATGGCCCACGCGCCGCGGCGGTGGTGCCGTTCCAGACGGTTCGGTCCGACGCGCTCCCGGCGGGCGTCCGCTTCGGCCTCGTGGAGCCCGCGGGAGGGGTCCACATCCAGCCTCCGCGCCGCGCGGTCGGGATCGAGCGCCCACGGGGCATCGAGCCGGTATCGATCGGATGTCTCCATGCGAAGGAGAGTCGAGATCCCGGCGATGCCCAGCAACCGTCCGGCTGGTTGCGGTACGCGGCCGGCCGTAAAGTGCGGAACACCGATGCGAGAGGGTCAGGATGACGTCACGAGAGGAGATCGACGAGCTCGAGAGACGCGCGGCGAAGAGCCGCCGGGGCGAGTCCCGGTCCGATCTCCTCGAGGACATCGTCGATGCCTACGGGCGCGCGGCCGAGGACGACGTGGAGGCCCGGAAGCGTCTACGCCACCTGTTCATCCGGCGTCTCGACCGCCCGGTCGACGAGGATCGCCGGGCGCGCTTCGGCCGCTTCCTGGCCGAGGAGGTCGAGCCGTCCGACTTCGCCCGGATCGATGTCGAGGCGCCCGACAGCGCCGTGGCGATGTTCGAGATGCTGCAGCGGTTCCGGTACGATGCCAAGGATAGCGCCGAGCGCATCCAGCATCACGTCGAACACCTGCTCAAGACCGCGCTCCAGCGCTTCGAGTCGAGCGGGAACCTCGAGAAGATGTTCCAGCTCCTCCAGGTCGCCCCGAGCTACACGCTCACCGACCCCGAGATCGTCCGGCTCCGGAGCCGCGCGCACCTGTACGAGATGCGCCGCACCGCGCGCCACCGCCGGATCCTGTTCGCCTACCTGGCCATCCAGCTCGTGCTCGTCACCGTGGCCTTCCCGATCCTGTTCATCAACGCCGAGAACGGCCGCATCCAGCAGCAGATCGAGGAGGCGGTGAACGTGGATGTGGAGCCGAGCACCGTGCGGCAGACGATCTCGTACCGGGACGGGCTCTACTGGTCGATCATCACCGCGGCCTCCATCGGTTACGGCGACATCACCCCGCAGACCAGCGTGGGGCGGCTCATCGCCGGGACGCTCGGCGTGATGGGCGTGATCACCATCGGCGTGCTGGCGGGTCTCGTCCTCTCCTGGATCACACCGCGCGGTCTGGACTGACCGCACGCAGGGCCACCCGCGCCTCGAACGGATCCGGAGCCTCGAGACCCCGCAGGCGCCCCGTCACCGCGTCGAACAGACGGCGTTGGCGCCGCACCGTCTCTCGCACTTCGGTCCGGGGGCGTGTGCGCCGCGACTCGTCCAGATGCACGAACGGATCGACGACCTCGTCGATCGGCACGCGCTCCTCGTGCTCGGCCAGCCACACCCAGGCCGCGTGGAGCGCGGCGCCGAGCGCGGCGCCCTCGCCCTCCACCGGCACCACCTCGGTCTCGAACACGTCCGCTATCGTCCGGCACCACGCTTCCGAGCGCGAGAGCCCGCCCGTCAGCCGGATCTCCCCGGCCTTGACGGGCATGCGCCGGAACCCGTGGTGCAGGTTGAGGACGTGTCCCTCGAGCACGGCCCGGCAGAGCGGCGCGAGCGAGAGGCCCTCGAGGTCGAACCCGAACGTGACCGGCGCCGCGTGCGGGAGGTCGGGGGTGCGCTCGCCCGCGTACCACGGGACGAGCAGGCGGCCCTCGTTCCCGGGCGGAACCGTCGACACGAGCTCGGCGAAGCGTTCGTGAGTGAGGTCGTGGAGGCGGAGGAGCTCGTTGTAGCCGTTCGCGAGATTCGAGACACACAGGAGCGAGAGGTGTCTTCCCGTCGCGTCCCGGTACGCGGCGATCTCGCCCTCCGGGTCGATGAACGGCTCGTCGAGCACGGTACAGGCGGTCCCGCTCGTCCCGAGGCTCACGGTGACCACACCCGGGCGCACGTTCCCGGTCCCGATCGCGGCGCACATGTTGTCGCCCGACCCGGCGTCGATCGTACAGGCCGGATCGAGGCCGAACCGCGCGGCGAGTCGCGGCGCGATGCGTCCGAGGCTCCGGTCGGTCGGACCGACCTCCGGCAGCTTGGCCGCGAGCCCCGGATCGATGGCCGCCACCACGCGCGCCGACCACGCCCCGGTCCCCGGGTGCCAGAGTGCGGTGCCCGACGCGTCGCCCGGCTCCATGGCCCGCACGCCACCGGTCAGGTGCCAGTTGATGTAGTCGTGCACGACGAACAGCGTGGCCGCGCGCGCCCACGCCTCGGGCTCGTGGCGCCGCATGTGGAGGATCTTCGAGGCGGTGTATCCGGGTCGCTGGGTGTTCCCCACCTCGGCGATCATGGCCGCCCGCCCCCCGACGGCCTCCGTGAGGATCTCGCACTCCTCGTCGGTCGAGAAGTCGTTCCACAGCTTGCTCGTCGGTCGCGCCAGGTTCGCGTCCGCGTCCAGCGCGACGAGCCCGTGCTGCTGTCCCGAGACCGCGAGCGACCGGATGCGGTCGCGCCGGAGCGCGGACCCGGCGAGCCGCTCGAGCACCGTGTCCACGGCCTCGATCCACATGCGGGGGTCCGACTCCGACACCCCCTCCGGCAGCCCACGGATCACGCCGTCGCGCGTCCCCCAGGCCGGGAGGTCGCGATCGTACGCCAGCGCGTCGACGTGCACGACCTCCCGGCCCCCCAGATCGATCACGACCAGCTTGCAGCCCTGCGTCGAGACGTCGAGCCCGGCGAACAGGCGTTCGCCGGGAGGCGTCGGTTCCGGGCTCACGGGCGGCTCACCGCAGGTAGCGGCTCAGGAGCTGCTCGAAGCGCTCCTGCTTCCCGCTCGCGAGCGGCGGCTCGCCGAGCTCGGCCGCGAGACGCGCGAGATCCGCGAGCCCCAGCTCCCCGGCCTCGAACCGCGCCCCGTCGCCCGCGTCGAAGCTCGCGTAGCGCTCGCTCCGCATCTCGCGCCACCCGGATTCGCGCAGGATGCGGTCGGCGACGAGGAGGCCGCGGGCGAGCGCGTCCATCGAGTGGATGTGGCCGATGAACAGGTCCTCGGGATCGGTCGAGCTGCGCCGGAGCTTCGCGTCGAAGTTGAGCCCCCCCGGGGCGATCCCGCCGAACCGGAGCAGCACGAGCCCGACCGCCACCGCGTCCAGCGGGTCGTGGAGGAACTCGTCGGTGTCCCACCCGGCCTGCGGGTCGCCCTGGTTCACGTCCACGCTCCCGAGGAGCCCCGCCGTGGCGGCCGTCTCGAGCTCGTGCGCGAACGTGTGCCCGGCGAGTGTCGCGTGGTTGTTCTCGATGTTCAGCTTGAAGTCCCGGGCCAGCCCGTAGTGGTGGAGGAAGGCGATCACGGTCGACACGTCGTAGTCGTACTGGTGTTTCGTCGGTTCCATCGGCTTGGGCTCGATCAGGAACCTGCCCTCGAATCCGGCCTCGCGCCCGTAGTCCCGCGCACGCCGCAGGAAGCCGGCGAGGTGGTCGAGCTCGCGTCCGAGATCGGTGTTGAGGAGGGTGAAGTAGCCCTCGCGGCCGCCCCAGAAGACGTAGTTCTCCCCGCCCAGGGCGATGGTCGCGTCGATCGCCCCCTTCACCTGGGCGGCGGCGTGCGCCAGCACACGGAAATCCGGGTTCGTAGCGGCTCCGTTCATGTAGCGGGGGTGTGTGAACAGGTTCGCCGTCCCCCACAGGAGCCGGACGCCCGACGCCTCCTGCTTCTCTCGCGCGTACGCGACCATCTCCTCGAGGCGGGCGGCGGACTCGACCACGTCCCGGCCTTCCGGGGCGAGGTCGCGGTCGTGGAAGCAGTAGAAGGGGATGCCGAGCTTCGTGGCGAACTCGAACAGCGCGTCCAGCCGGTCTCGCGCGGTCTGCATGGGGTCCGCACTCTCGTTCCACGGGAGGCGCCGGGTCGCGGCCCCGAACGGGTCGCGGCCGTCGCCGTGGAAGGCGTGCCAGCAGGCCACCGAGAAGCGCAGGTGCTCGCGGAGCGGCCGGCCGGCCACCACGCGGTCGGGCTCGTACCACGCGAAGGCGAGCGGATCGCCGGACTCCGCGCCCTCGAACGGGATGGCCCCGACCGCCGGGAAGTACTCGCGCGCTCCGATCAGCGGTTCGCGTGACATGTCGGGGCTCCGGTGCGGAGGAGAGGGCGAGGTCCGGCGTGAGGCCGGTCGGGCGACGGGCCCATCACACCGCGAGGATGCCTTCCGGGGCCAGCGCGCTCGCCAGCATCACCCGGTTGATGTCGAGATGATCGGTCCAGGTCACGCCCCGGTGCGAGGTGTCGAGCCAGAAGAGGACGATCCGGTCCGCGAGGTCCGCGCGCTCCGCGAGTCGTTCGAGGCGCGCCGGTAGCGGACCGTTCCCGCCCGTGTCGGCGAGCCGTCTCATCCCGGCCAGCCCGATCGCGAGCCCGAGCTCCCGGAACGGGAGGCGCGCCCCGGCCTGGAGCGCGAGCGGGTCGGTGGCCAGCCAGGCCGCCAGGCTGTCGGCCGACTGGTCGAGGAGCGACGCGAACCACTCCCCGGGGGCCGTGCCGCCCGGCGTCACCATCCGCCGGTCCGCCGAGAGGAGCCGCGCGACCTCGAATGTGTCCATGAGGAGACCGCCGATCCCGAGCGGGTCGTCGGTGACCCAGCGCAGGCTCCGGCACATGTTCGCGAGCTCGCCGATCTCGCGATCGAGTGCCGGTTTCCCGTCGTCCGGTCCGGAGGCGGCGAGCGCACTCAGCGTGACGAGCCCGTCGAGCGGGTCGTGCGCCCCCATCGACGGAACGAGGGGACGGGTGAGGTCGATGCTCATCTTCCACACCATGCGCCCGCCGTCGCCGGCTCCCGCCGGAACCACGAACGCGGCGTGCGCGGTCTTCGCGAGCTCGACCGCCCAGCGGTGGTACGCCCGCTCGCCCGTCGCCCGGGAGACCCCATCGAGCGCGTGCATCCAGCGGGTGAGGTAGTGGTAGTACTGCCCATCCCGATCCCATTCGCGGTGCGGCTCGAAGGGCTCGCCCGGCCCCCGCTCGGGCTCCGCCTTCCCGATCCTCAGACCGCCCGCCGTCGGGTGTCGCGCCCCCTCCTCCTCGTCGAGGCCGCTGATCCACCCCGTCCGGGGGTCGTCGGGCCGGTGACGTCCGAGCACGCGGTGCACCTGGTCGACGAGCGCGCGCGCCCGCTCGAGCTCCCGCGTGTCCCCGGTCGCCGCGTAGAGCCCCAGGTAGTTGCACACCGCGTAGGCGTCGGTCCATAAGTACCGGCGGGGAGGCTCGTCGGAGGCGAGCCCGGTGGAACGCGCGAACACGTCCATGATCTCGCGGGCCCTGGCCCGTCGATCGGTCGCATCCATGCAGAGCAGAGTCGACGCCGCGCGCCGTCGCTGCAACCGGCGGCCCGGATCTGGCGGGACGGTCGCCCGGCCGATCGGCCCCGCGCGCGATCGAGGAGCGGGGTGGAACCCCGAGGAGCGGCGAGACACATGACGCTGAAAGCCCGGATCGCGACCCCGTTTCGGCTGTCCTGGCCCGTGCTGCGTCGGCTCTTCGTCGACGCGGTCCTCCTCGTCCCCGCGCACGCGATCGTCGCGGCCGCCGTGCTCTGGGCCGCGGCCCAGCTCATGGCGAGCCGCTGGGCGGACGCGGGTGGGCTCGCGGCGCTCGGTGGCTGGTCGCTGACCGCATCGTACGCGCTCCTGGGCGGCGTGGGAGGCGCCATCGCCGGCGCGATCGCCGCCTGCGCGCGCACCCTGGCCCACATCGAGCGTCACACCGAGGCCTGGATCCTCGCCCTGCCGACGGACTGGGGGCGCGACCTGCTCCCGGAGGTGCCGCTCGACGAGCTCGAGGGGCGCTACGACGAGACGCTCGATCGCGTGACGGACGCCACGCTGGGGCGGCTGCCCGTGCCCCGCTTGGTCCGTCGCATGGCGAAATCGCGTCTGCGGCAGGCGCTGCTGGACGACTTCCTCGCGACGTGCCGCGAGCGCGGCGTGACCGTGGTCGGCCACGGCGAGCTCCGCAACTGGCTGCTCACCCGGGGTCTCGCGTACGCGCTGGAGCCCGCGCGCGCACAGCTTCGCGTGTGGCGGGCGGTCACGCTCGGCGGGCTGGGGCTCGCCGCCCTCATCGCGGTGGCGATCGCGGTCCTGGGAGGTATGGCCTCTCCGGTCACGGTGGTGCTCATCGCGTTCGCGCTCACCGGCGCCGGCATCCTCGTGTGGGGGCTGCCGCGGGCGCGAGAGCGCGAGCGGCCCGCCCAGTGGCGGGTCGGGATCGTCACGCTGGCGCTGTCGGCGACCGGGTGGCCGGCGCTCTACGTGCTCCTGTGGCCCGCGGATCTGGGTCTCGTGTGGCTCGTAGTCGTTGCCCTGACCCTCGTTACGGTGCGCTGGGGCTTCGAGCGCGCGTTCGTGCGGGGGGGGCCGGCCCGGCTCCCGGCCTGACGGCCACTGGCGCTTTCCACGG
>Ga0299913_10003434_pt1 | contig 12948 bp, 7 predicted proteins | sample RVTome_9_FD_201360 | JGI IMG/M metagenome (GOLD analysis project Ga0299913, IMG submission 201360) | Soil microbial communities from uranium-contaminated site in the Upper Colorado River Basin, Wyoming, United States - RVT155D38 (version 2) ... | reverse complement strand
GCGCATGGAGCGGCGCATGCGCATCGGCCGCCACCTCATCGCAGCGCTGGTGACGATCCCGTTCGCGGGTTGGATCTGGCACCTGGAAAAGCTCGACTACCTTCCGCCGCTCGCGTGGCTGCTGCCTCTGGCGGCGGCATACTACCTTGGCTACCGGATCGGCCGCGAGGTCGTCAAGGGCTACGTCCGCTGGCGGCGCGTCGGCGGCAAATGAAGCGGACCGGCCCCGCCGTCCCCCGGGCGGCCGCGGAGTTGCCCATCCTCGTGACGCTGGTGATGTTCGGCCTCGTGCTCCTGGCCAACCCCGGCCGCTTCGGAGTGCCCGGCGCCGTCCTGGGCGGGCTCCTCGCCGGCGTCGGAATCCTCGCGTGCCGCCGCCGGTTCGGTCGCCCCGAGGACTCCGAATCGACGAAAGAGGATTGACCCGATGAGCTTCGAAGGCGTGGACTACTTCGACGTCGACGCGCTCCTCAGCGAAGAGGAGCGGGCCGTCCGCGACATGGTCCGGGACTGGGTCGAGAGCGAAGTCATCCCGATCATCGGCGAGCGCTACATCACCCGCACGTTCCCGCGGGAGCTGATCCCGCAGATGGGCGAGCTCGGATTCCTGGGCGCCAACCTGCCGGAGGAATACGGGTGCGCCGGTCTCAACAACGTGGCCTACGGGCTCATCATGCAGGAGCTCGAGCGCGGCGACTCGGGTCTGCGCTCGTTCGTTTCCGTACAGGGCGCCCTCGTCATGTACCCGATCCACGCCTTCGGCTCCGAGGAGCAGCGGCGCGAGTGGCTGCCCAGGCTCGCGACCGGGGAGGCGATCGGCTGCTTCGGGCTCACCGAGCCCGACTTCGGCTCGAACCCGGGCGGGATGATCACCCGCGCGGTCCGGGACGGGGACGAGTGGGTGCTGAACGGCGCGAAGATGTGGATCACGAACGGCTCGATGGCCGATGTGGCGATCGTGTGGGCGAAGACGGGCGATCTGGACGACGCGGAGTCCATTCGCGGCTTCATCGTCGAGACCGACCGGGACGGGTTCTCGGCGAAGGACCAGGAGGGGAAGCTGTCGCTGCTCGCCTCCGACACGTCCGAGCTCGTGCTTCAGGATGTGCGCCTTCCGGCCTCGAACCTCCTCCCCGGCTCGGGCGGTCTCAAGAGTCCCCTCAAGTGCCTCACCCAGGCCCGCTACGGGATCGCGTGGGGAGCCGTCGGCGCGGCGATGGCCTGCTACGTCGAGGCGCTCGAATACGCGAAGAACCGCGTCCAGTTCGACGGAAAGCCGATCGCCGCCACCCAGATCCAGCAGGTCCGCCTCGCCGACATGCTGACCGGGATCACTCAGGCGCAACTCCTCGCGCTCCGGCTCGGTCGATTGAAGGACGAGGGGACCATGACCCCTCACCAGGTGTCGCTCGCCAAGCGGAACAACGTGAACATGGCGTGCGAATGCGCCCGCGAGGCCCGGCGCCTGCTGGGAGCGAACGGGATCCTCGTCGAGTACGCCTCGATGCGTCACATGGCGAACCTCGAGTCCGTATACACGTACGAAGGCACGCACGACATCCACGGCCTGATCCTGGGTCAGGATGTCACGGGATTTCCCGCCTACAGCTGAGCGCGCCCGGCTCCCCGCGGCGCGTGTCGGTCCTTCCGGACCCGCGGGTTCGGCGCGGAGCGTCGGGACGAACGGCCTCCGATACCCCCGCGCGCTCCGCGCTTCCCTGAGCGGCAAGAGACCCGAAACCGGCCCCACGGCGGCCCGCGTCCGCATCGCCGACGAGTCCCGAGTCGGAGCGCGCACCGGCATTGGCGCGGTTCCTGCTCGATCGCTGGCTGGAACGGACGCAAGGGGACCGCTCCCGGGGCCGGTAAATGCAGACATACGAACAGAGTGGGCGGTCTCGCCGCCCGGCCCGGCTTCGCGTCGGCACGGGGCGGGAATGACCGATTGGTTGCAACACCCGGCGACGCTGCCGATGGCCGTCGGCCTGCTCGGCGCGATGCTGTTCGTATGGCGGAACTACCTGCTCCTCGGGCGGGGCCGACGCGACCTCGAGGTCAAGCGCCAGGAGCACGCCTCGCTGTTCACGCACAACATCGACGCGGTGGTGGCGGTGGACGCGGAAGGCGTGATCCAGGGCGCTAACCCGGCCGCCCTGGATCTTATCGGCCGGCGCGACCTGCCCGGGGGGCACTTCGCCGACCTGATCTCGCCGTTGGGGCGGAGCCGCACGCTCGCCGCGCTCGAGTCCGCGCTCACGGGCATGCACGGCGGACTCGATACCGAGGTCATCCGCGCCACGGGTGAGCTCGCCGACATCGAGCTCACCAGCATCCCGATCGTCGTGAACCAGCGCGTCGTGGGCGCCTACGAGATCCTCCGGGACACGACGGAACGGAAGCGGCTCGAGCGCGAGCTCGAGGATCGCGCGCTGCACGACTACCTGACCGCGCTCCCGAACCGGGCCCTGTTCACGGACCGCCTCACGCACGCCCTCAGGAGGGGCCGTCGCGGCGGCGAGCGCGTGGCCCTGCTCTACGTGGACCTCGACCGCTTCAAGCCGATCAACGACCGGGCCGGACACCGGGTGGGGGACGAGCTCCTGTGCGAGGTGGCGAAGCGTCTCCAGTCGCTGGTCCGCGACTCCGACACCGTGGCACGGCTGGGGGGCGACGAGTTCGCCGTGCTGCTCGAGACGGTGGAGGGAGAGCGTCAGGCGCTCACCGCCGCCGAGCGCATCGTGACGCTCGTCCGCACGCCGATCGTGGTGGACGGAGAGGAGCACCAGGTGGGCGCGAGCGTCGGGATCGCGGTGAGCTCGGAGGAGACGGAGAACCCGGAGCAGCTCGTCCACCAGGCCGACCTCGCCATGTACGAGGCCAAGCGCCGGGGCGGCTTCCAGTTCCGCATGTACAGCCACGAGCTCGAGCAGGACGGAGCGGCCTGGGCACTCGAGATCGAGGGGGCCCTCAGACGCGCGATCGAGCGCGACGAGCTCACCCTGGAGTACCAGCCCATCGTCGAGACCGGCGGCTCCAGCATCGTGGGCGTCGAGGCCCTCGTGCGATGGACGCACCCGGAGCACGGCCCGCTCCTCCCCGCGAGCTTCATCCCGATCGCCGAGGCGTCGACGCTGGTGGCGGAGCTCGACCGCTGGGTTCTGGACCGGAGCTGCCGCGACATCCGCCGTCTCGTGGAGTTCGGCGTGATCAAGCCGCCGTTCTGTCTCTCCGTGAACCTGTCGGCACGCCACTTCGATGAACCGGACTTCCCGGCCGCGATCTCCGACATCCTGCTGCGAACCGGGTTCGACCCGGACCTGCTCCAGATCGAGATCACCGAGAGCTCGGCCGGTGGGGATCCGCAGAAGGTCCGCGCGCTCAAGACGCTGGGCGTGAAGGTCGCGATCGACGACTTCGGGACCGGGTTCTCATCGCTCAGCTATCTGCGTGATCTGGACGTCGACGTGCTGAAGGTCGACAAGTCCTTCGTCCTCGCCCTGGGCGCCGATCCGGCATCGGTGGCGATCGTCCGCACCATCCTGACCCTGGCCGAGATGCTCGACCTCGAGGTGATCGTCGAGGGCATCGAGGATCCGGTCCAACTCGCGCACCTCGAGGACCTGGGCGGGACGCTCGTCCAGGGCTTCTACTTCGGACGTCCGACGCGGGCCGCGGATCTCCCGGCACTCATCTCCAGGGGCGTCGATGTGGGAGTGAAGCGTGGCAGCGCGCCGCCTCCCGGGCCGGAGGCCGAGAGCCGGAAGCGCTGGCTGGGGGAGGTCCCGGCCGTCGCGCCCGCGTCGCCCCGCAAGTGGGGAAGCAGAGCCCCGTAGCATCGATCGGCATCCCGCCGGTCTGGAGCCGCCCGGGGGTCGCCGCCGGTCCGGGAGGGGACGGGCTCAGGGCCCGGCCGGGCAGATCCTCGAACCGGACGCCGCGGCCTCGATCCGCTCGAGGACCTCGCGGATCGTCGAGCGTCCCGCGTCGTTCTCGTACCAGGCCATCTTCCGGGTCAGGAACTCCTCGTCCTCGAGCGTGGGGCGGATCTCGATCGCCCACGTCTGGAGCTTCGAGGGCCGCTCGACCCAGCACCCGACTTCGGTGTGGTCCCGGTCCAGCACGAGCACGGTGGGCGTGGCCGTGCGGTCGTCCGGCGTCCGGTACGCATCCATGATCTCGCGCGCCGCCGCGGAGTCGACCACGCGGAGGTCGATGGCGTCGGATGACTCGGCGAGGAGGGCGAGGAAGGGGATCGTGTTCACGGAATCGGAGCACCAGTCCTCCGCGATCGCGAGGAGCCGCCAGCGTCCCTCGAGGGACCGGGCCCGCGCGACCAAGTCTTCCGGCACCTCGCCTTCGTCGTAGTTCCGCACCCAGAGCTCGCGTCGGCGCCGGGCCGTCTCGAGGAAGTCGGCGAATTCCCGCCCGGATCGATACAGCGTCTCGAAACGCGGATCGGCGGTCCCGGGTTCGCCGGTGTGCGGATACGGGGCCCCCGGACCGCAGGCGAGCGGCGAGGCGAGCAGGAAGAGGAGCGTCGTGGCGGTCATGGCGTCCGATGTCGGTCGTGGTTCTCGCGAAACGCCGGAAGCTAGCGGCACGATCGGCCGCGGGCCACCGCGTTTCACCACGATTCGGGCGGATCACGCGAAGGGGGGTGTCTCCCGCGTCCCGCAGGCGCGTCGCGAGATGGGCCCGTCCATGCGCGCGGCCGTGCCGGTCCTCGCACCCGACGGTCGCCTGACCCGCCGACGGGCTCCGAGCCGCACTGGCCGGACCGAATCGCGCGCCGCACCTTGGGGGCGTCCCGACCTCAGAGCGGGTCGCCGGCGCGTTCCGGCCGCCCGCCGGAACCGCATCACGAGGGAATCGCCATGGTCTCGCTCCGTCGTCTCGCCGGCGCGGTCGCGCTGGCGACGCTCGCCGCTCCCCTTCGCCCGGCGACCGCGCAGCAGATCGGTCCCGACGCCTGGGCCGAGCTCGCCTTCCGCCACATCGGCCCGGTGGGGAACCGCGTGGCCTCGGTGGCGGGCGTGCCCGGCGACCGCACCACCTTTTACGCCGGCGCGGCCACCGGCGGCGTGTGGAAGACCGAGGACGCGGGGCTCCACTGGCGCCCCGTGTTCGACGGCGAGCCCGTGCACTCCATCGGGGCGCTGGCCGTCGCGGGCCCGGACCCGGCGATCGTATGGGCCGGGACCGGGGAGACCTCGATTCGGTCCAACGTCTCGATCGGAAACGGGGTCTGGAAGTCCCTCGACGCCGGCGAGACCTGGACGCACATGGGGCTCGAGGCGACGGGGCGGATCGGGCGCATCCTCATCCACCCGCGCGATCCGGACATCGTGTACGTGGCCGCGCTCGGGCACGCCTACGGACCGCAGCCCGAGCGGGGGGTCTACCGAACGGTCGACGGTGGCGAGACGTGGGAGCTCGTGCTCCACGTCGACGGAAACACCGGCGCCTACGAGATGGTCTTCGATCCGGAGAACCCGCGGAAGATCATCGCCACGACGTGGGACCTCGAGCTCAAGACGTGGATCCGCGACTCCGGCGGACCGGGGAGCGGGATCTTCGTGACCGCGGACGGCGGCGACACGTGGGAGCGGCTGGAGGGGAACGGCCTCCCCACGGGCACACTCGGGAAGATCGCGGTCTGCATGTCGGCCGGCGACTCGGACCGGGTGTACGCGCTCATCGAGACGTCGGACGGCGTGCCCATGGGGGGCTACGAGACCGACACGGGCGAGCTGTGGAGCTCGGACGACGGCGGGCTCACGTGGCGTCTGGTCTCCTACCACCACGACCTCGCCACGCGTCAGGCGTACTACACGCGCTGCGGCGTGTCGCCCGACGATCGGGACGAGGTCTACTTCCTGTCGTCGAGCTTCTCCTGGAGCCTGAACGGCGGGGAGACGCACACCACGACGAACTTCCTGCGCGACAAGTCCTCGCCCGGGTGGGACTTCCACGACATCTGGCTCGATCCCACGAACGGCGACCGGTTCATCCTGGGCTACGACGGGGGGGTCGCGGTGACGGAGAACCGCGGGAAGTCGTGGTTCCGGATCCAGCTCCCGATCGCGCAGATGTACCACGTCACCGTCGACAACGCGGTCCCCTACCACGTGCTCGGGAACCGGCAGGACGGGCCGTCGTTCCGGGGGCCGTCGAACACGCGCACCGGCGGGCTGTGGGCGAACGGGATCATCCCGCGCGGCGACTGGCGCGGGGTGGGCGGCGGCGAGAGCGGCTTCGCGACCCCCGACCCGGAGGACCCGAATCTCGTGTGGTCGAGCGCCTCGGGCTCCGGCGCCCGCGGTGGCATCGTGGTCCGGCACGACGTCGAGCGCGGTCAATTCCGCGACGTCGAGGTGTGGCCGATGTCCACGGGAGGCTGGCCCGCGGAGGAGCTCCGCTACCGCTTCCAGTGGACCTTCCCGCTCCTCATCTCGCCTCACGATCGGAACACGATCTTCGTGACGAGCCAGCACGTGCACCGCACGACGAACGGCGGGCAGAGCTGGGAGGTGATCAGCCCGGACCTGACCACGAACGACAAGTCGAGGCAGACGATCTCGGGAGGGCTCACGCCGGACAACATCGGCGTCGAGTACTGCTGCGTGATCTACGCGTTCGACGAGTCGCCGGTCGAGCCGGGCGTGTTCTGGGCCGGCTCGAACGACGGGCTCGTGCACGTGAGCCGCGACGGCGGGGGGAACTGGGAGAACGTCACCGCGAACATCCCGGACCTGCCGCCGGACGGCGTGGTGCGGAGCATCGACGCTTCGCGTTTCGATCCGGCCAAGGCGTACATCACCATCGAGCACCACCAGGTCGGCGACTTCACGCCGCGCGCCTACCGGACCGACGACTACGGCGCGAGCTGGACCCCCATCGTCGACGGGGTCGACAACGACCCCGTCGACTACACGCGGTACCTGCTGGAGGACTCCGTGCGCCCCGGACTGTTGTATCTGGGGACCGAGAGCACGCTGTACGTGAGCTTCGACGACGGGGAGACCTGGCAGCCGTTCATGACCAACCTCCCTCCTGCGCCGTTCTACGGGCTGGTGATCCAGGAGCACTTCAACGATCTCGTGGTGGGGACCTACGGCCGCGGCTACTGGATCCTCGACGACCTCGGTCCGATCCAGCAGCTCACCGCGGAGGTCGCGGCATCATCCGCGCACCTGTTCGAAATCCGGGACGCGTACCGCTTCCACCCCGTGACCGAGCCCATGATCGTGTTCGAGGACTGGGCCAACGGGGAGAACCCGCCGAACGGCGCCGTCATCAACTACTGGCTCGGCGACGAGGGGACGGAGCGCGTCGAGCTCCGCATCGAGAACGCCGCGGGCGACACCGTGCAGACCGTGAACGGGAGCGCGGCCGGGGGGATCAACCGGGTGTGGTGGAACTTCCGCGGACGGGGGCCGACCCAGATCCGGCTCCGGACCAAGCCCCTGTACGCCGACTGGTTTCTCCTTCCCGAGGAGTGGCGCTCCGGGGGCGGGGGCGGCTTCTTCGGCGGTGGCGGTCCGCTCCAGCCCCCCGGCACGTACACGGTCACGCTGGTCGTCGATGGACAGGTGGTCGGGAGCCGGCCGCTCACGGTGCTCAAGGATCCGCACTCCGAAGGCACGCTGCAGGACATCGAGCTCCAGGCCGCGCTCGTCGAGGAGATCATGGCCGACCGGAACCGGGCCGCGGAGATGGTGAACCGCATCGAGCTCGTCCGGCGACAGATCCTCGACCTGCGGCCCGTGCTCGAGGAGGCGGGAGACGCGGAGGACGTGATCGAGGCCGGAGAGGCGCTCGATGAGCGGCTCATCGAGGTGGAGGGCGAGCTGATCCAGCTCCGGAGCACCGGCGGCGGGGACGGGGTGCGCTGGCCCGCGATGATCGTGGGGCGGCTGTCGTACCTGCAGGGGTCGGTGGCCACGGCCGACTTTCGGCCCACGGACCAGCACGCGGAGGTCCACCAGGCGTTGCGCGGGCAGCTCGACGAGGTCGAGGCGGAGCTCGGGGGGGTTCTCGCGGAGCACCTGGAGGCGTTCAACCGGCTGCTCCAGGAGCGCGTCGGGCGGGTCATCACCACGCAGTGAGGGCCCGCCGCGGAGAGCCGGCGTTCCGGGCACGACGCCCGACGCCCCGGGCAGGACGCCCGACGTCCCGGCCCCTCGAGAGGCGGCCCGAACGGGCTAAACGGCCGGCGCCCGCCGGGTGTCCTTGCGGGGTGTGAGGCGCGCCCCCTCGACAGGGCACGCCGCGGTCCAGTCGCGGAACCCGTGATCGAGGCGGCATTGAAGACGATATGGAGGAGAGGCGCCACGGGCGTTGCCGTGGCAGCGGTCCTCGCGGGCTGTGGTGGCGGTGGCGACGCGCAGGCGCGCCCCAACCCCGGCGAGAGTCCCGCGGATCGGGTGATCCCGGTGGCGGTGGAGACTGCCGAGCGGGGGACGATCGCCCGCACGCTGAGCGTGACGGGGACCGTCGAGCCGATTAGGGTGATCGGCGTGAACAGTCGTCTCGGGGGGGAGATCCTCGAGCTCCCCGTCCTCGAGGGCGATCGCGTGAGCCAGGGGCGGATGCTCGCCCGTCTCGATGACCGCGAGCTCCAGGCCGATCTCCGGAGCGCGGAAGCCTCCTACGAGATGGCGCAGGCGGCCTTCCAGCGCGCCGAGCAGCTCCGCGAGTCGGAGATCGTCACGCAGGCCGAGTACGAGCGCGACCGCTCCGCCTTCGCCGCCGCGGAGGCGCGGCTCGACCAGATCCGCATGCGGATCGAGTACGCGACGATCCGCTCTCCGCTGTCCGGCATCGTCACCGAGAAGATGAACGAGGTCGGCGACATCGTCGGCACCCAGGCACGGCTGTTCACGATCGCCGACGTGTCGACGATGGTCGTGCGCGTCGCGGTGTCCGAGCTCGACGTGGTCGAGCTGGCCGCCGGCGACTCGGTCCGTGTGACTCTAGACGCGCTCCCGGACACGCCCTTCACCGGTCGGGTCCGCCGGATCTTCCCCGCGGCCGATCCCGCCACGCGTCTCGTTCCGGTGGAGGTCGCGCTCCGCGGCGACGGCGTCGCCCGCCCCGGCTTCCTGGCGCGCATCACCTTCGACCTCGCCGCCCGCGAGGGCGTCGTGCTGGTGCCCGCGGCGGCGATCCAGGGCGCGGGCACCCAGGAGTTCGTGTTCGTGGTCGAGGAGGGTCGGGCGGTCCGACGCCCCGTGACGACCGGTCTGACCGCCCGCGGTCGCGTCGAGGTGGTCGAGCACCTCGAGCCGGGCGAGATGGTGGTCGTCTCCGGTCAGAACCTGCTCCGCGACGGCGCGGCCGTGCGGGTCGTCGATCCCGTCGGCGAACGGGCGGTGCCGCTCGAAGGCGCGGCGGCGGAAGACACGCCCGCGACCGACGGAGGCTCCCGATGAAGCGCCGCACCGGCCGTGGGGTGTCGAGCTGGTCGATCCGACGTCCGGTCGGGACGGTCATGCTGACGATGGTCGCGCTGGTCCTCGGGCTCTTCTTCGTCTCGGGTCTGCCGCTCGATCTCCTTCCCCAGATCGTGTACCCGCAGATCCGCGCCTCGGTCAACGACAGCGGCGTCGAGCCGCAGGTGCTCGAGGAGACGATCGCCAAGCCGCTCGAGACCTCGCTCGCGACCACCGAGGACCTCGTCCGCATCGAGACCGAGATCCAGGAGGGTCGGGTCGCGGTCAATCTCCACTTCGGATACGGGACGGACATCGACTTCGCGCTCCAGGACGCCTCGAAGAACCTGGATCGCGCCCGCTCGCGTCTTCCCGAGGAGGCCGACCCGCCGACCATCTTCAAGTTCGACCCCTCGCAGGTGTCGATCTTCGAGGCCGCCTTCTCCTCGCGCGCGCGGAACCTGATCTCGCTGCGCGACTGGGTGCAGTATCGGCTCCAGCCGCAGCTCCTCACGATCGAGGGCGTCGCCTCGGTCGACGTGTCCGGGGGCCTCGAGCGCGAGATCCAGGTGGTCCTGGACCAGGAGCGGCTGCGCTCCTACGGGCTCACGGTGTCCCAGGTGATCGATGGGCTGTGGTCGGCCAACCAGGACGTCGCGGCGGGTCTCGTCGCCTCGGCCGAGCGCGAGGTGGTCGGAAAGACGACCGGGAAGTTCCGGAGTGTCGAGGAGATCCGCGGGCACCTCCTGAGCGTCCCCGGTGGCGGTCACGTCCCGCTGACCGAGGTGGCCAGTGTCCGCGACACGCACCGCGAGCAGCGGCTGTGGTCGCGCCTCGACGGCGTGCCCGCGGTGAAGATCAGCGTCCGCAAGCAGCCGAACGCGAACACGGTGCAGGTCGCCGAGGCGGTGTCGGTACGGCTCGAGGCGTTGCGCGCCGGCGGGTTCATGCCGACCGACATCGCGTTCGAGACGATCCAGAACCAGGCCGACTTCATCCGCTCTTCGCTCACGTCGGTGCGGAACGCGGCGCTCCTCGGAGCCGGACTCGCGATGCTGGTCGTGTTCCTGTTTCTCGGCTCGCTGCGGAAGACGTTCATCGTCGGTCTGGCCATCCCGATCGCGATCCTCGGCACGTTCGTGATGATGGGGATGGGCGACCTGACGCTGAACATCATGACGCTCGGCGGTCTCGCCCTCGGCGTGGGGCTCCTCATCGACAACTCGATCGTGATGCTCGAGAACATCTTCCGGCAGCGGGACGAGGAGGGTGTCTCCGACCCCGAGGACGCGGCGCACGTGGGGGCTGCGGAGGTCCAGAGCGCCGTGGTCGCGGCCACCGCCACCAACCTCGCGGCGGTCGTGCCCTTCCTCCTCATCAGCGGTCTCGCGGCGATGATCTTCCGCGAGCTCATCCTGACGATCTCGTTCGCGATCCTCGCCTCGCTGCTCGTCGCCCTGACGGTGGTCCCCATGCTGTCGGCGCAGATGGCCAAGATCCGCTTCACGAGCGGGCTCTCGAACTGGCGGCCGATCGCGGCCTTCCACCGGTTCGTGGGGCTCCTGAAGAAGGGCTACGGACGCGTCGCGCCCGTCGCCCTCCGCTGGCGCTACGCCGTGCTGCTGGCCGGTCTCGTGGCCATGGCGGGCTCGATCTGGCTCGCGCGCGACGTGGGCAGCGAGTTCCTGCCCCAGGTAGACGACGGCAACGTGAGCGTGATGGTGCGGCTCGGGAGCGGCGTCTCGGCCCAGGAGACGAACCGCATGGCGTACGAGGTCGAGGCGCTCGTCGACGAGATGCCCGATGTCGCGCACCTGTTCACGACCGCGGGCGGGTTCCTGTGGGGCGCCTCGACGAGCGAGCGATCCGGCTTCGCGTCGATCACGGTCGTCCTCGTCCCCTCCACCCAGCGGAGCTGGAGCGCCGACGAGTGGGTGAGACGGCTCCAGGAGAAGGTCGACGCCCAGGACTGGCCCGGGGCGCAGGTGTTCGTGCGCCCGCCACGGATCCGGGGGCTCCGGACCTCGACTTCCGGATCGCCCGTGGCGCTCACGATCCAGGGCGACGACCTGGACGAGCTCGAGCGGCTCGGCCAGGAGGTCATGTCCCGCGTGCAGGGAGTCCCGGGCCTCGAGAACCTCGAGCCGTCGGCCGACGAGGCCACGCCGCAGGTCGCGATCGAGCTCGACCGCGAGCGCGCGGCCTACCTCGGACTGAACGTGGGGGCCGTGGGGAGCACCGTGCGCACGGCGCTCGACGGGGCCGTCGCCACGCGCTACACGGACGGCAACAAGGAGTACGACGTGCGGGTGATGCTCCCGCGCGAGTCGTTCACGAGCCCCGAGGAGATCGGCTCGGTGGCGCTCTTCCCGGGACGCGCCGGGGGGGCGCCCATCTACCTGCGCGACGTGGCCCGGGTCTACACGACGATCGCGCCCGGCGAGATCCTGCGCGAGAACCAGAACCGCGTGCTGCGGCTCACGGGTGACGTGATCTCCGAGGTGGCCTCCGTCGGGGTCGTGAACGACTCGATCCGCGCCCGTCTCGCCGGGTTCGAGTGGCCCGACGGCTACGGGCTGATCTTCGGGGGCGAAGAGCAGGCCATCCGCGACAACAACCGCCAGCTCGCGATCGTGGTGTTCCTCGCCATCTTCCTCGTCTTCGTGGTCATGGCCGTCCAGTACGAGAGCGTCATCAATCCGCTCGTGATCATCCTCGCCATCCCGCTCTCGCTGATCGGCGTGGGGCTGGCGCTGTGGATCACGAAGACCCCGATGAGCGCCCCGGTCCTCCTGGGCGTCATCCTCCTCGCCGGGATCGTGGTCAACAACGCCATCCTGCTCGTCGAGTACGTCGAGCAGCAGCTCCGCGCGGGTGGCGTGACCCGCGAGCAGGCGGTCGTGCGCGCGGGGGTCGTGCGGCTGAGGCCCATCCTCATGACCACGCTCACGACGGCGCTCGGCATGACTCCGCTGGCGCTCCGGCTGGGGCAGGGGTCCGAGCTCATGCAGCCGCTGGCCGTGGCCGTGGTGGGCGGGCTCACGGTGTCGATGCTGCTCACGTTGTTCGTCGTCCCGAGCGCCTATCTGATCCTGCACGGCGTCGGCGACCGTGTCGCGGCGTGGCTCGTCGGGGGCGCCCGATCGGCGCGTGTGACGCCGGCGGAGTCCCCCGGCATGGGAGGAGCGAGCCCCGCCGGCTGAATCCGGAGCCGGCGGCCCCCGCGGTGGAGCCGCCACCACCACCCCCTGGCAAGGCTCGCCGAGCCCCCCCTTGCGCGTAGTAATACTACATAGGTAGCATATCTACGAACCCGTACGGCTCCGACGACTCGTGCCGCGCCCGGGGTGTCGCGGGTCGGCACGACAGCGGAGCGGCGGGATCGGAACCGAGCCGCCGCGGTCGCGAACCAGACAACCGAGCGGTCGCGGGTGTGGATCTCGATGGGAGTGCGGAATGACCAGACGAACGCTGGGGATCACGACCATCCAGGTGCTCCACGCGGTGGCGTCGG
>Ga0299913_10003433_pt1 | contig 12955 bp, 16 predicted proteins | sample RVTome_9_FD_201360 | JGI IMG/M metagenome (GOLD analysis project Ga0299913, IMG submission 201360) | Soil microbial communities from uranium-contaminated site in the Upper Colorado River Basin, Wyoming, United States - RVT155D38 (version 2) ... | reverse complement strand
ACCGATCTCCGCGGCTCCGAGCAGGGCCAGCGCCGCCAGGGCCCCGATCCCGCCGTTTCGTATCGTTCGCATGTCTTCCTCCTGGATGAGCGTTCGGATCCCGAGGAAGAATGCTAGATCCGACCCGGTCCGGAGTCTGTCAGCGACCCGACAACGGCCGGTCTTCCGCGCGCCGCGCGGCCACGATCTTCGAGTAGCCCAGGTGGCTGAAGGGCCAGCGCCGAGCCAGGCGGCGATCGACGCGGTGCAGGAGGCGGAAGGCGCGGGCTCGCCAGTCGTCGCCGCGGGCGTTGGTGGCCAGCGGAGCGAACAGCGTGAACACGTGGATCCCGACCACGTCCTCGACCCGGAAGCCGTGGCATTCCAGCAGCCGGACGAGCTCGGCGTGGGTGTAGGTCTTGAGCGCGAGCCGTACCGGGCGCCCGTCGTCGTCGTAGAACTCCCAGTCGCGGACCGCGCCGCCGCGCGAGGCCGCGGCGTGCAGGAACCGGCGCGGGCTGAGGAGCGTGCGCAGATTCCACTCGTTGTCCACGGACAGCACCGCGCGACCTCCGCTGCGGAGCACGCGGGCGAGCTCGCCGAGCGCCGCGTCGGGATCCCCGAAGTGGCTCAGCGGCTCGCCATAGGAAAGCGCCGCGTCGAACACCGCGTCGGAGAACGGGAGGCTACCGGCGTCGGCCACCAGCACCGAGCCGCGCGCGCCCCGCAGCTTCTGGTGGGCCTTCCGCACGAGGCGGAACGACACGTCGATCCCCGTCGCCCAGTCGGCGATCTCCGCCACCGCGCGGGTGTGGATCCCGGTCCCACAGCCGAGGTCGAGCACGCGGCCGCGCCAGTCGGGGAGCCGGTCGATCAGGTCCTCGGCGTAGGCCTCGTACTGGGTGATGTAGAAGGGCTGCGCGTCGATCTCGTCGTAGGTCTCGGCCATCGCGTCGTACACGCTCGCGACGTCGCGATGCGACGAGATCCGGGAACCGCGGCGGTGGCTCAGATGGAGCGCCTCAGAAGAGCCAGTGGAGCGACGCCTGCGGGGCGGGGATCAGGTCCCCGCTGTCGGTCCAGTACGTGAACACGCCCTCGAGGGAGAAGGCGGCGCTCGTGCCCAGCGGGAGCTCCACCCCCGCGCCCAACCCGAGCGCGCCGCTGTCGTCGACGTCGTCGAAGACCCGTTCGCTGATCAGGTTGCCCTCGTCGTCGAACTCGAGCTCCGTCTCCTCGTCGGATCGACGCCACCATCCCATCGAGGCCACGAGATACACGCGCCGCCGGCCGTCGTCGGAGAGGATCCGGAGGCCGGACACGCCGATGTCGAAGAACGACGAATCGCCTTTCTTCCATGCCAGCACCGCCACGCGGTATCCGAGCGCGGAGGGCAGGACCTCCTGGTACGAGATCCCGGTCCCCGAGGCCAGCCCGAGGGTCGCCCCCACGCCCTGGTTCCGTCGGGTGTCGAACGGGACCTGACCGAGGACGGGTGGCGCGAGCAGAGCGCAGGCGATGAGGGCGAGGAAGGAGAGCGATCGCATGGGGGGGCTATATACGCGCCCGGGAGTGCGCTTCACAAGAGCGGGTGACCAGTTGTATGGTCACCACGAACGGGTTAGAATCCGACCCGTAGGCGGTATCACCCGTCACCCCATCCTCCGAGGTCCCCCGTGACGAATCCGAGACCCTGGCTGGCGCTCGTGCTGCTGGCCGCGTTCGCAACCGCGTGCAACGACGGCGGCGTCCTCGAGCCGTCCTCGCTGGACTCCACCGACCTCGCGCTCTCCGCCGCCGACGTCAAGGGCGACTATTCCCTCGACATCAAGAACGTGGGCGGCGGCGTCCGGCGCGAGGAGAACAAGTTCTCCATCGTCGAGGGGTCCGGCTTCAACGCCGACGGACCCTGGCGGTCCTGGTTGATCATGGCCGACGGCGCGGTGATCGACAGTCGCGGGACGGTCACCTGCATGGGCCGCATCGGCGATGACGGCGCGCGGCTCGGCGGCGTGGTGACCCAGAGCTCGGATCCGTCGCTGATCGGCGCCACGATGGTCGCCGGCATCCGGGACGGATTCCCCGACAAGTCGACGGGTCTACGGATCTACACGTCGGGCTTCGACGCTCAGTTCCACTGCGAGAGCGGCTATCACACTTCCCAGCTGACGCTCAACGGCGTGGAGACGTTCCGCGATGTCAAGACCGGGAACATCATCGTCGACTGACCGGACGGTCGGGATGGTGGGCCCCGTGGGATTCGAACCCACAACTCTCGGCTTAAAAGGCCGATACTCTACCGTTGAGTTAGGGGCCCGGTAGGAAGCTAGACCCCACGCCGACCCACAGCAACGCGCTCACACGACGAAGGCCCGGCGCTCCGCCGGGCCTTCGCGCTGAGGGGCCGCGGTCCCGCGGACTGACCTGCTAGGTCGGGATCTCGTCGCAGATCGGCGGGTTGAAGTTGTGCCGTTCGCAGTAGTCGAACAGGCACTGCTCGGGCGAGAACAGGAACACGAAGCCCACGGTGGCCCTCGCCTTCCGCGTCCCTTATCGTGACCGCCCGCGCCAGCGCGCGCGATCGCTTCGCCCTGAACCATCGATCGGAACCGAGGAGAGCGCTTGACGACGCAGACGATGGGCCTCGAACGGCTCGGCCTCGAGCCGCGGCGCGACGTATACCACAACCTCTCCGTCCCCGAGCTCGTCGAGCACGCGATCCGCCGGGGTGAGGGCCATCTGGTCCGCTCCGGGGTGCTGGCGACCCGCACCGGCGAACGCACCGGCCGCTCGCCGGACGCGAAGTTCATCGTCGACGAGCCCGGCACCCGGGACGAGATCTGGTGGGGCCCGGTGAACAGGCCGATCTCGCCGGAGGCCTTCGACGGCCTGCACCGTAAGGTCTCCGCGTACCTGTCCGATCGCGAGCTGTACGTCTTCGACGGCTTTGCGGGGGCCGACCCGGAGCACCGGCTGGCGGTCCGCGTCGTCAACGAGCAGGCCTGGCACAACCTGTTCGCGCATCAGCTGTTCCTGCGGCCCGGGCGCGCCGAGCTGGCGGTCCACGCGCCCGAGTTCACGATCCTCCACGCGCCCGAGCTGGAAGCCGATCCCGACGCCGACGGGACCGGAACAACCGCCTTCGTGCTGCTGTCGCTCGAGCGCGGGCTGATCCTGATCGGCGGGACCGGGTATGCCGGGGAGATGAAGAAGTCGATCTTCAGCGTGATGAACTGGCTCATGCCGCGACGGGGCGTGCTGCCGATGCACTGCTCGGCCAACGTGGGAAAGGACGGCGACACGGCCCTGTTCTTCGGCCTGTCGGGCACCGGCAAGACGACCCTCTCGGCCGATCCCGATCGCCGGCTGATCGGCGACGACGAGCACGGCTGGTCCGACGAGGGCGTGTTCAACTTCGAGGGCGGCTGCTACGCGAAGTGTATCCATCTCTCGCAGGAGAAAGAGCCGGAGATCTGGTCCGCGATCCGCTTCGGCTCCGTGGTCGAGAACGTGGTCTTCGACCCGCGGACGCGGATCGTGGACTTCGACGACGGCTCGATCACGGAGAACACGCGCGCGGCCTATCCGGTGGACTTCATCCCCAAGGCGATGATCCCGGGGTTGGGCGGTCATCCGCGCACGATCGTGTTCCTGACGGCGGACGCTTTCGGCGTGCTGCCGCCGATCGCGCGGCTCTCGAAGGAGCAGGCGATGTACCATTTCATCTCGGGGTACACCGCGAAGGTCGCGGGCACCGAGGCGGGCGTCACCGAGCCCAAGGCCACGTTCTCGGCGTGCTTCGGCGCGCCCTTCCTGCCGCTGCACCCCATCCGCTATGCCGAGAAGCTGGGCAAGCGGCTCGATCGGCACGCGACCACGGTGTGGCTCGTCAACACCGGCTGGACGGGCGGGCCGTACGGGGAGGGCCACCGGATGGAGCTCAAGCACACGCGCGCGATGGTCGCGGCCGCGCTGCGGGGCGAGCTCGACCAGGCGACCTTCACGCCCCATCCCGTGTTCCGCGTCGCCGTTCCCGATCGCGTGGCCGACGTGCCGGCCTCCGTGCTCGACCCCCGCGCCACGTGGGACGACGGCGAGGCCTACGACGCGAAGGCGCGGCAGCTCGCGACCCTGTTCCGGGAGAACTTCGAGAAATACGGCGACGTGTCGCGCGAGATCGCGAAGGCGGGTCCCCGGGTCGACGGCTAGCGCGAGCGGGGCTTTACCGCTCCAGGATCTGATCCCGGTCCTGGCCCACCGAGACGCGCCGGATCGGCACGCCCACAAGCGCCTCGATCCGCTCCAGGTAGCTGCGCGCCGCGGGCGGCAGATCGTCCCACGCGCGCAGGCTCGCGATCGAGCGCTCCCATCCGGGATGCTCCTCGTAGACCGGCTCGCAGCGCGCGAGCAGCGGGAGGTCGGCGGGAAACTCGGCCAGCTCCTCCGTCCCGTCCGCTCCGGCGGGGCGGTACCCGGTGCAGAGCCGCACCGTTTCGAAGCCATCGAGGACGTCGAGCTTGGTGACCGCCAGCTCGGTCAGGCCGTTGATCCGCGCCGCGTAGCGCACCACGACCGCGTCGAACCAGCCGCAGCGGCGCGGCCGCCCGGTGGTGGCTCCGTACTCGCCGCCCGCCTCGCGCAGCCGCTCCTGCAGGGGGCTCTCCACCTCGGTCGGCAGCGGCCCGTTCCCGACCCGCGTCGTGTAGGCCTTCACGACCCCCACGACCTCGTCGATGAACCGGGGTCCCAGCCCGACGCCGATCACCGCGCCGCCCGCCGTGGTCGAGGAGGAGGTGACGTAGGGGTAGGTGCCGTGGTCGATGTCCAGCTGCGAGCCCTGCGCGCCCTCGAGTAGGATGCGACGCCCCGCCGCGAGGTGCTCGGCGATCCGCTGCGAGACGTCGGTCGCGCGCGCCAGCAGCCGCTCGCGCCAGCCCTCGATCTCGGCCAGCGTGCCCTCCTCCGTGACTTCGGCGTCGGATCCCAGTCGCGCGAGCTGGGCGCGCTTGGCGTCCACATTCGCTGCGATCCGCTCGCGTAACCGGTCGCGGTCCGCGCAGTCGGCCACCCGAATCCCGACCCGGCTCACCTTGTCCTCGTACGCGGGGCCGATGCCACGGCCCGTCGTGCCGATCGCCTGCGCGCCCCGCCCGCCTTCCTCCGCCGCGTCGAGCGCCTTGTGCCACGGGAGCAGCAGGTGCGCGCGATTGGAGATCCAGACGCGGCGCTCGGCGTCGATGCCCCGCTCCTCGAGCAGGTCGATCTCGCGGAACAGCTCGGCGGCGTCGAGCACCACGCCGTTCCCGAGCAGGCATTCCTTCTCGGGATGCAGCACGCCGCTGGGGACCTGGTGCAGGATGAACTCCCGGCCCTCGACCACGACGGTATGACCGGCGTTCGCACCGCCCTGATAGCGCGCCACGACGTCCGCGTCCTCGGCCAGCACGTCGACGATCTTCCCCTTCCCCTCGTCGCCCCACTGGGCGCCGACGATCACCTGGCACGTGCCCCTCCGACGACCCATCGAACCTCCGGACAAAGAAAAGCGCCGCTCCGGGGAGCCCGGATCGGCGCATCCTCCGCCGGAAACTGCTCCCCCCGACGGCCAGCGTCAAATGCCGCGACGCTTGTCCTTCGTGCGGCGGGATGTTTGCTTACGGGCCATGTCGAGTGTCCTAAGGCCCTCGCTCAACTGGCTCCTCCCGCTGGTTCCGATCACCATCGGGCTCCGGTTCCTGGCCCCCGAGGCGCACGTCTGGCTGTTCTTCCTGGCGGGCGTGGCTATCGTGCCCGTCGCCGGGTGGATGGGAAAGGCGACGGAGCACCTGGCGGTCCGGACCGGCGAGGGGATCGGGGGCCTGCTGAACGCCACGTTCGGCAACATGGCCGAGCTGATCATCGCGGTCATGGCGCTGCGCGAGGGCCTGACGGAGATCGTAAAGGCGTCGCTCACAGGCTCGATCATCGGAAACGCGCTCCTCATCCTCGGCATCTCGATGCTCGCCGGCGGCCTCAAGTTCAAGACCCAGGCGTTCAACCCCGCCGGGGGCAGGACCCGCGCCACCCAGCTCACGCTCGCCGCGATCGCGCTGCTGATCCCCGCCCTCTTCCACCATCTGGCGGGACCCGAAGGGTTCGCCCGCGAGGGCGCGCTCTCGCTCGAGATCAGCGTGCTGCTCCTCGTCGTGTACGGCCTCGCGCTCCTGTTCTCTCTGCACACGCACCAGGGATACTTCACCCGCGAGGCGGCCGAGGCCGGGCGCATCGTGGAGGAGGAGCACACGGCGTGGAGCGTTCGCCGGGCGCTCGGCGTGCTGGTCGCGGCGACTGTCGTCGTGAGCGTGCTCGCCGAGATCCTCGTGGGGGCGGTGGAGCCGACCGCCGAGGCGCTGGGGATGACGGAGGTCTTCATCGGCGTGATCGTGGTCGCGATCGCCGGCAACGCCGCGGAGCATTCCACCGCCATTCTGATGGCCGTCAAGAACCGGATGGACCTGGCGTTGGGGATCGCGATCGGGAGCGCGACCCAGATCGCGCTCTTCGCCGCGCCCGTGCTCGTGCTGCTGAGCTACGTGATCGGTCCAGCTCCCATGGATCTCGTGTTCACCACCGCCGAGGTGGTGGCGGTCGCAGTGGCGGTCCTGATCGTGGGGCAGGTCGCCGAGGACGGGGAGTCCAACTGGCTGGAGGGCGTCCAGCTCCTCGCCGTCTACCTGATCCTGGCCGTCATGTTCTACTTCCTGCCCGAGACCTCCACCGGCGGCGAGGCGCTACCCGGCTAGTATCCGGTCGGGGAGTCCAGGAACACGGTCTCGAGGTCGAAGCGCGCGGCGAGATGGTCGCCCAGCGCCCGCACGCCGAGCGTTTCGGTCGCGTAGTGACCGGCGAAGACGACGTTCATCTCCCGCTCGCGCGCCTGGTGGTACGCCGTGTGGCTGGTCTCCCCGGTGACGAATGCGTCGGCCCCCGCGGCGGCGGCCTCGGGGATCAGGTCAGCGGCCGCGCCCGACACGATCGCCACGCGGTGGATCGTCTCCGTTCCGAACGGCAGCACGTCCGGCCGCGCTCCCAGGACCGCTTCGATCCGGGCGGCGAGCGCGGCCCGGTCGAGCCACCCGGGCAGCGTTCCGAGAACCCCGATCGTGCGCTCGCCCCAGGCGCCGAACGGCGCGCGCTCCTCGAGCCCGAGCAGCTGGGCGAGCACGGCGTTATTCCCCACGTCGGGATGGGCGTCGAGCGGGAGGTGGGAGGCGTAGAGGCTGAGGCCCGACTCGAGCAGCGTGGCGATCCGCGCCCGGTGCGGCCCGGTCACCGGCTCCACCCGACCCCAGAACAGACCGTGATGGGCGATCAGCATCTGGCAGCCGGCCTCGACGGCCAGCGAGATCGTGGCCAGCGCCGCGTCGGTCGCGAGCGCGATCCGGCGCACCTGCTCCACGCCCTCCACCTGGAGCCCGTTCAGCGACTTGTCGCTCCAGCCGGCGACGTCCAGGTAGGCGTCGAGGTATGCGACCAGCGCGTCGCGGGCCGCGCCGCGGCTCACTCCGGCGAGCGGATCCCGAACTCCCGCCCCCCCGACTCGCCGCTCAGCCGGTACGACCCGCCATCGGACTCGTAGCTCCAGGAGTCGAACGCCGCCGCGAGCGCCGCGCGCTGGAGGGCCCACGGCTCGGTGGCCTGGAACTCGTCCGTGGTCGGATAGGCTCCGCGCGTCTCCCGGACGCTTTCGAGCGCGGTCTGGAGATCGAACAGGAGGAGGCGTGGATTCCCGGCGATCGAGCGCGCCTGATCCTGGGCCGAGGGGACCGCGACACCGGGGAGGTCGACGGCCTCTTCGAGCGGGCGCGGCACAGGTTCCTCCGTCCCGGAGCCCGAGTCGCGGCACCCGCCCAGCGCGGCCAGGCCGAGCGTCGCCGCGGCCAGCGTCGCGAGCGGGAGCCCGGTCCGGCTAGTGCGCACCACGCCCTCCCTCGGGCGGCGTCTCGCGCGGCAAGAGCGTGCGCCAGGCGACCTTCCAGTCGGAGCCCTCGCGCGCGAGCACGAGCAGGTCTCCTCCCGATTCGCGCAGCAGCTGTCCCTCGCGCTCGTACTCGACCGTCCACGGCGTCACGGTCACCGCGAAGTCGCCGAACACGTCGATGATCGGAGGCTCGGAGTCGAACGCGAGGAGGCGCGCCTCCCGCAGGAACTGGGCGTAGCTGTCGACGATCGGGTCACCCCCCTCGAGCCGCTGCTCGAGGTCGGGCGCGACCAGCACGGCGTCTTCGCGGAAGAGGGCGCGGAGCTCCTCGATCCGACCGCCCAGCCAGGCGGTTTCGACCTTGCGCAGGAACTTGAGGATCTCGCGGCGAGTCTCGCGGTCGGCGGCCGACGTCATCGGCGGCTCAAGATAGGTCCACTCCCGCGGCCCGCAACGCGGTCGCGACTTCCCGCCGCTCGGCGGCGCCCAGCGGCGCCAGCGGCGGTCGCGGGTCGCCGCCACCCGGCCAGCCCCGGAGGTCGAGCGCCGCCTTGATCCCCGGCACGCCGAAGCCCGAACCCAGACAGGCGGCTAGCGGACCGATCGCCTCCTGCGCCGCCTCGGCGGCGGCCGCGTCCCCCGCCGCCAGGGCGTCGAAGATCGCCAGCACCGCCTCGGGCGCGGCGTCGGCCACGGCCAGAATCGCGCCGTCGGCCCCGCTTCGGAGCGCGTCGAGCGTCAGGGCGGCGCTGCCGTTCAGGATCGCGAACCCCTCCCCCGCCGCCCCCCGCAGACGGCGCTGGAGCGCCAGGTCGCCGGCCGATTCCTTGATGCCCGCCAGTGTGCCTTCCCGCGCCAGCTCTCCCAGGAGCTCCGGGTCCAGATCGACGTGGCTCCGCTGGGGGATGTGATAGGCGAGGAGCGGGATGCCGACGGCCGCGCGGACCGCGCGATAGAACGCGGCCCGGCCGGCGGAGCTCAACGGGTAGTAGCGGTGCGGCAGGCACAGGAGCGCGTCAGCGCCCGCGGCCTCCGCCCGGCGGGCGGCGGCGACGGTCGCGCGCACGCTCTCGCGGCCGACCTGGACCACCAGCGACCGGGCCGGCCCCAGCGCTGCGCGCGCGGCCGCGAGGAGCGCCGGCTCCTCCTCCGCGTCGAGCAGCGGCCCCTCGCCGCTCGTCCCGAACAGCACCGCTCCCGCGAGGGGCATGCGCGCGTAGATCTCGAGCTGGGCCGCGAGCCGGCCGGGATCCGCGTCGCCGCGCGCCGAGAACGGGGTCGTGGCCGGGCACAGTAGCCCGCCGAGCGGAGCGCTCAAGCCGCCGTCACTCGTTGACCCGCACGCCGTGGACGCCCTCCAGATCGAGCAGGTGCTCGATCAGCGCGTCGCGCTTGCGGGCCGGCAGCGTGAGCGCGAACTCGATCTCGAGGTCGGATCCGCGTCGCTTCAGGTCGAAGTCCTCGAGCGAGATCCGGTCGCGCTCGGCGATCCGCCCGATGTCGTCGATCAGGCTCGGACGGGACTCGGCCAGAACCCGGAAGTAGACGAAGTGCCGCCGCGCCGTCAGGTGCCCCTCCAGCCATCCAAGGGCGGCCAGCGTGGCGAGCAGCAGCAGCGTGGTGGCGAGGGCCAGAGCGTAGACGCCGGCCCCGATCGCGAGCCCGACGCCGGCCAGGACCCACATCGTCGCCGCGGTCGTCAGGCCGTGCACCGAGCCGCGCGCCTGGATGATCGTGCCCGCGCCCAGGAATCCGATCCCCGAGACGATCTGCGCCGCGATGCGGCCCGGATCGGCGATGTTCACCTGTCGCTCGGCGTAGGTCAGCGCGATGTGGATCGACACCATCGTGATCAGCGTCGAGCCGATGCAGATCAGCATGTTCGTGCGCAGGCCGGCCGGCTTGTCGTGGAGCTCGCGCTCGAATCCGATCGCGGCCCCGCACGCCGCCGCGAGCGCCAGCTTGAGCCACGTGTCCGGGGCGAGGAACTCCGCCATCGCGGATCTTACCGGTCGCCGATCGCGCTCGGATCGCGCGCGTGCCGGTAGACCCGGAACCGCTCGAGCACCGCCGCCAATCCCGCGTACGAGTGGATGTCGCACAGGTCGCACAGATCGTCGTAGACCTGGATCGCCTCCCAGCAGCTGTCCTGATCGGAGAAGAAGTCGCGCGACTCGAGAGCCTCGAGCAGGAACGGCATGCGGTACTCCGGCTCGCGGGGTCCGGTCTGCGGCCGCACGATGCGATCGATCAGATACAGGTCCTGGAGCACGACCTCCGGCTCGACGTCCGACGCCATGCGATCGAGCCGCTCGAACAACAGGTCTTCCACGACGCGCTCACTCTCCCGCTCGGGTGGAAGGACGAAGATAGAGACCGGGTCCGCGGCGGCAACCGATCACCCGGTCCGGGCCCACACCCGCGCCAGCCGCTGCGGCGGGACGCCCGCCAGGTACGCGACCCGAAGCGCCCACATGAGCGCCATCGTGCGCACGGCGCCGTGCCGCAGCCAGCGCCGGGCGCTGGTCTCGAGCGGACCGCGGCACACCATCAGGCGCCCGGCCCGGGCCATCGCCGCCGCCAGCGCCACGTCCTCGAACAGCGGCCACGCCGGGAAACCGCCCACTCCGCGGAACACGTCCGCGCGCGCGAACAGGCCCTGGTCCCCGGTGCCGCGCCGGGTCGCGAGCGTGCGCAGGTTGATGCCGCGCTCGATCCACGGCAGGAGCGGATGCGCGGCGCGCTCGGCGGCCGGGAACGCGATCCGGAAGCATCCGCCCGGCACGCCGGCGTCGAGCGCGTGAGCGATCTCGGCGACCGCTCCCGGCGGCGGAACGCTGTCGGCGTGCACGAACCAGAGCGCGTCGCCGCGGGCCGCGCGAGCCGCGGCGTTCTGCTGCGAGGCGCGCCCGCGCGGCGCGTGGATCACGACCGCGCGCTCCGCGGCCAGGTCGGGTGTGCCGTCATCGGAGCCCCCGTCCGCGACGATCACCTCGTGCGGCGGCGGATCGCAGCGGTCGAGCGCGTCGAGGAGTCGCGGGAGCCGGCGAGCCTCGTTCCAGGCCGGGACCACGACGCTGACGCGGGGAGCGGGGCTCATTCCGGCGTCGGTGCCCCCCGCGCCGCCGGTTCTCCGCCGCGCCCGTCGCACGGCAGGCGGAAGCGGATCGTGGTGCCGCCGCCCGCCTCGGACTCGGCCCAGATCCGCCCGCCGTGCAGCTCGACCAGATGGCGGCAGATCGCGAGCCCGAGCCCCACGCCGCCGTAGGTCCGGGTCGGCGACGCGTCCGCCTGTCGGAAGGGTCGGAAGACCTCCTCCAGCATGTCGGGCGGGATGCCGACCCCCTGATCCGTGACACTGCCCTCCAGCTCCCCGTCCACCATGCGCGCGCTGGCCCGGATCACGCCCCCGGGCGAGAACTTGATCGCGTTCTCGACCAGGTTCAGGTACACGCGGTAGATCTTCTCGGGATCCATGCTGCACGGATCCATGTCCTCGTCCACGTCGAGCTCGACCTGGAGCGCGCCTTCCTCCAGCATCGGGCGCACCGTCTCCACCACGTTCTCGAGCAGCATGCGGACGGAAACCTCCTGGAGCTTGAGCTCGTCCCTCCCCTCGCGCTGGCTGGCGAAGGCCAGCAGCCGCGAGATCATGCGCAGCAGATGCTGGCTGTTGCGGCTGATGTTCGTCAGCACGCGGCGCTGCTCCTCGTTGACCGGCCCGCACATCTCGTACTCGAGCACCTCGGTGTTCGCGATGATCGAGGTCAGCGGGGTCTTGAGCTCGTGGGTCGTGTTCGAGAGAAACTCGGCCTGCATGCGATTGGAGGCCTCGAGCTCCGCGTTCATGCGCTGGAGCTCCTTCATCATCTCGCGCACTTCGCGCTCCGCTCCGCGCTGCTCCGAGATGTCGATCAGCTCGTAGCGCCAGGCCGGAGACCCGCGCCATTCGAGCGGCTGGGCATGGACCAGGACGGGGACCTCGTTGCCGAGACGGTCGCGGAAGTCGGTCTCGACCGCCTGCCGCCGGTCCCCGGCGGGCAGGAAGCGGATCGGCGGCTTGTTCCGCAGCTGGTCCATCGTGCGCCCGGAGCGCTCGCGCAGCGCGCGATTCGCGAAGGCGACCGTGTCCTCCTGCACCACGCAGATCATGTTGGGGTCTTCCTCGAGCAGGAGCTCGAGCTCGTCGGTGCGCCAGCCGCCGGCGCGCGCGGCATCGCGGGCCAGCGCGTACAGACCGGGGGCGAAGCACGCCGCCGCGACCGCCAGGATCGCGGCGCGCCAGGCCGCCGTTCCCGCTCCGGGCTGGAGCGCGAGCATGCCGATCAGCCCCCACGACACGGCCCACAGCAGGTCGCGGATGTTCCGGCGAGCGATGAAGAGGACCAGCGCGGTCGCCGCCAGGAGGAACAGCAGGAGGGCGGCGAGAAGGGAGGCGAGAGTGGTCATGGCGAACCCGGTTCGCGGCCCGCGCCCGCGTTCCCCCGGGCGCGGGCCGCGCTTATCGGCTCAGTCCCACTCCTCCTCGTCGTCGGCCCCCCAATCGCTCTCCACGAGCTCGAACTCCAGCGGCGACGTGCTCGTGACCTCCAGCTCGCACCCGCACTCGGGGCATTCGATCACCTCGCCCTCCTCGAATTCGAACGGCTCGCCCTCGATCTCGGCATCACATTCCGGACAATACGCCAAAGCACCCACCTCCTTCCGCTCTCCCGGTTCGGAAAGGCCGTCAGTATACCATCCCGGCCGCCCCTGTCTACCCGACTTGGGACCGGTCGTCAAGTACCCACGACCCGCGCCAGGATCGACCGCGCCTCGGCCTCGTCGGCGGTGCCGTCGACGATGGCCCGGCCGTCGCGGAACAGGTTCACCGTGAGATCGCCGCGACGCGCGCGGAGCAGGTGATCGCTCACGGCGACCTCCCACTCCCCGGCGATCCGCTCGGCCACCGCGCGGAGCGACGGCCGGCCCTCGCCGCGCGGCAGGATCTGGATCGCGTTGCGGCCGCAGAGTCGC
>Ga0299913_10003431_pt1 | contig 12957 bp, 10 predicted proteins | sample RVTome_9_FD_201360 | JGI IMG/M metagenome (GOLD analysis project Ga0299913, IMG submission 201360) | Soil microbial communities from uranium-contaminated site in the Upper Colorado River Basin, Wyoming, United States - RVT155D38 (version 2) ... | reverse complement strand
CGCGATCTCGGCTTCAGTGACGCCGAGATCGTCGACATCGTGTTCGCCGCGGCGGCTCGGGCGTTCTTCACCAAGGCGCTCGACGCGCTGGGGGTGCAGGCGGACGTCGAGCTCGGCGCCACCTTCGACCCGGAGGTCAGAAGGCAGGTGACCGTCGGCCGCCCGTTCGCCGGCGACTGATCTTCGGGGCAGCCCTTCTCAGAACCGGCTGGCGGGAGTACCTTTCTCCTCCGGCCTGTGTGTAACAGCTGCCGCGTCCGAAGGGACGGGAGTACAGGCAAGACGCCGGAGAACCGGCAAAGGAGTGGTGGGAATGACAGCAACGGACACACCGGTCAACAACGGCGTCAACGTCGAGGCCCTCCTCGGCGCACGAGATGCCCTGACGTCGGCGCCGGAAGCGGCGCAGTTCGAATGGCGGGCAACGTGCGAGTGGAAAAACGGCACACACGCCAACTCGACCATCGAGAGCTTCTTCGGGCTCGGCGAGGAGCAAGGCCACAACAAGCGCTACTCGTTCGACACCGACCATCCTGAGCTGTTCGCGTCCGAAGACATCGGCGCGACGCCCGTCGAGTACATCCTCGTCGGCTTGGCCGGGTGCCTCACGGCCGGCGTCGCCGCCGTCGCGCAGAACCGCGAGATCCAGCTCCATCGGGTCTCCGCGACGCTCGAGGGCAAGATGGACGTGCGGGGCATCCTCGGGATCGACAGCGACGTGCGCAACGGGTTCAGCAACATCAAGGTCACCTACGACATCGACGCCGACGCGACTCCTGATGACATCAAGGCGTTGGTCGCGCAGTCGCAGAAGCGATCAGCGGTCTACGACATCATCACGAACCCGACCGACGTTCAGGTCGAAGTTCGCACTTGATCGTTTCGGCACACTAGAGACGGTTGCAGCGGGCAGGCCTGGCATGCGCACGACCACCGTCGTCATCGGAGCCGGCCACTGCGGGCTGGCGATGAGCAGCTGCCTCACCGACCGCTCGATCGACCACGTGGTCCTCGAGCGGAGTGAGGTCGCCAACTCGTGGCGCAAGGAGCGCTGGGACTCGCTCCGCCTGCTCACGCCCAACTGGCAAAGCCGGCTCCCCGGGTTCGCGTACTGCGGCGACGATCCCGACGGCTTCATGACGATGCCGGAGGTCGTAGACTTCATCGTGTCGTACGCGAAGGACATCGCCGCCCCCGTGCAGGCGGGAACCACGGTGACGTCGGTGCAGCGCAACGACGACGGCTTCTCCGTCATCACCGACCAAGGCCACTTCGAGTGCCGCACGATCGTGTTGGCCAGCGGCGCGTTCAACATCCCGAAGGTTCCCGCCTTCGCCGGCGAGGTGCCGGCGTCGGTCGCCACGTTGACGCCGATGGACTACCGCAACCCAGGCCAGTTACCCGAAGGCGGCGTGATGGTCGTGGGCGCTTCCGCGACCGGCGTCCAGATTGCGCACGAGGTGCAACGGTCCGGTCGCCCGGTCACGTTGGCAGTCGGTGAGCACGTTCGCGGGCCACGCACGTATCGGGGACGCGACATCCACTGGTGGATGGAAGTCGCCGGTGTGCTCGACGAGCGGTATGACGAGGTTGACGACATCGTGCGCGCCCGACGGGTGCCGTCGATGCAACTCGCCGGCTCGCCGGAGCAGGCGACCTTCGATCTCAACGCGCTGAGCGCGCTCGGCGTGAAGCTCGTCGGGAAGCTGGCCGCGATTCGCGATGGTCGCGCCTTGTTCTCCGGGTCGTTGCGGAACAAGTGCGAGCTCGCCGACCTCAAGCTCGGACGGCTGCTCGACACCATCGACGAGTGGGCGATGACCGCCGGTGTCGACGGCGACGTTCCCCCGCCACACCGCTTCGAGCCGACGGTCGTACCCGATCCGCCGACGCTCGGCTGCGACCTGGGAAGCGGCGAGGTCCGCACGATCATCTGGGCGACCGGGTTCCGGCCGGACTACTCGTGGCTCGACATCGACGTGCTCGACGCCAAGGGCATGGTTCGCCACGACGGTGGCGTCGTGACGGAGGTTCCGGGCATGTATCTCCTCGGCACACCGTTCCTGCGGCGCCGCAAGTCGAGTTTCATCGACGGTGGGCGAGCCGATGCCGAGCACCTCATCGAGGAACTCACCGCGCACGTGAGCGGTCGCGAGAGAAAGTCCACAGACAGCGCGGAGCCCTCGCGGCGCTCATAACCGGAAGCATCGCGGGTTCAGAATCCAGCGCCCGCGTGGACGACGAGCCCGCGAAGCCTCGAGTCAGCCATAGCGCGTCTGCATCTGTTCGAACGACAACTCGACCCGCATACTGATGGGCATGCGACCGCGGTCCCCTGAAGTCAAGCTCCGAGAGATTCAGGACAAGATCGAGGAGCTGTACCTACGCCAGAAGGACGACTTCAATCTCCCGGCGCGCTATCAGGCGTTGGTCAAGCTCGAAGCGCTCATGCTCGAGACGGTGAAGGCCCCGAACAAACGGCGCGACCGCGAGCTGGCAGTACTGCGTTGACACCGCAGCTGTAGTTCGCAAGTGCGAACGCACTATGCAGCCAACGGCGGCAGGTGTCGACCTACGGGGTATGGACTCACCCTCGTCCGCTCCTCGACGCCGTTCACGTATGGGCGTGACGAGCCGTCTGATCGGTCTAGTCATGCTTCCTGTCACCGTCATGTCGGTGCTGGCGGGGTCGGTGGTGTACTCCCATCGGTCGCTGGCCGCCGATGCCGTCGCCGTGGACGAAGCGGTCAACAACCTCAGTCAGCTGATCGCATTGCGCAACGCGTTGCTCGTCGAGGAGTCGGTGGAGTCGTTCGACATCCGCTTCGCCGAACTCGATGTCACGCGAGACGCTGTGTCGGAGTTTCTCGGAGTCGACTTGACCGCCCAGGTCGCGACCGCCAGGGCCGACGCCCATCGAGCCGTTGAGTCCCTTGGTCAACACAGCCTTGTAGGTGCCATCGAGCTGGACGCGCTGTATGCCGAGATCGATCGGGATGAGATCAGCTCGACGTCCACGGTTCGGCGTCTCGACGGGTACCGGAACGTGGTAGCCGATGCGGCGAACCGCGGGCTCGACCGCCTTGAAGCAGAGGCTCGGTCCGCGCCGCTTGTGGCTGCGTTGAACTCCTTGCGCGTGGCAACCGACCTCATCGAGGTCGCCACCCACCAGGGCATCGCTGTCAGCGCCATTTGGTTCCCTTCGCCCATCGCAACACAGCAACATGCCGCGACGGGACTCGCGCATTTCGCCATCGACAGCGCCGAGTACCTCCGGTCGATCGATCGACTCCGGGAACTGGGCGTCGAGAGCGTGGTGGGCAGCGTTGACCGGATCGCGGCGGACCCGCGATTCGAGGCATTCGATCTCGCGGTGGCGACGCAACTGCGCGGCGAGTCGCCCGCCGTCCTCGGCGCTCCGGTCGACGAGGCCAAGATCGCCGCGATCTTCCGCGGCTTTCTCGTCCGAGACGACCTGCTCCGTGACGTCCTCATGACCGCGACCGAGGCGGTCCGGGATCAAGCGCGACGTCTGGCGGCCGCGGAGACGGCGACCTTCAGGATCTGGGCCTTTGGCACGGCCGTGCTCGTAGTGGCTTCGATTGGCGTTGCCCTGTGGTTCGCCCGCTCCATCTCGAGGCCCCTGAGGGATCTGGCGGGCTACGCCCACGCGGTCAACGACGGCGAGCTCGATGCCGAGCCGGCCGGCAGTCGCAACCATGGTCCTCGGGAGACCCAAGCCGCGTTCGAGGTGTTCACCGATCTCGTCGTGAACCTCCAGCTCCTCGACTCCAAGGCGAACGCGCTCGCGAACTGTGACTTCGACGACCCCATACTTCGCGTGCCGTTTCCCGGACGCCTCGGTTTGTCGCTGGAGAGCTCCGTGGCGCTGCTGTCCGGGTCCATCGTGGAGCGCGACCAGCTCCAGGTCCACCTCGCCCATCAAGCGACCCACGACTCGCTCACCGGAATCAGCAACCGACCAGCGGCCATGACTGCGCTCGAGGCCGCCATGCACCGCGCCGTGCGAACCGGAGCACCGATCGCTCTGCTCTTCATCGATCTCAACGACTTCAAAGCGGTGAACGACAGCCATGGACATGAAGTGGGCGATGAGGTTCTGCGCCAAGTCGCCAACCGCCTTTCCACCGAGTTGCGCAGAAGTGACTTCGTTGCTCGTCTCGGAGGTGATGAATTCGTCGTCGTTGCCGAGGCGATCGCCGACGCGACCGAGGTGACTGATCTGGCGCGACGCGTCATCGACACGATCAGCCGGCCGATCGACGTCGATGGGACGCTCATCATCATCGGCGCTGCGATTGGCATCGCGATCACGCTCGACGGACCAGAGGAGCCGCTCCGGCTCCTCGCGCGCGCCGATGCCGCCATGTACCGCGCGAAGTTCCACAAGCAGTCAGCGATCGAGATCTTCGACGCCGACCTGCAACGGCAGATGATCGAGCGCGAGGACGTCGAGACGGCACTCACCGCGGCGCTCGCCGACCCGGCCGGCGGAGGTCTCCAGTTGCACTACCAACCGGTGATGGCCGCCACTTCGGGGGCGCTGGTCGGTGTCGAAGCGCTGATTCGATGGGACCGGCCCGGCCACGGTCTGCTCCCTCCGGACTCGTTCATCCCGATCGCCGAAGCGACCGCGCTCGTCATCGAGGTCGACCGGTGGGTGCTCGGCGAAGCCACGCGCCAGCTCCTCGAGTGGTCTTCCGTTCCCGAGCTGGCCGAGGTACCCGTGGCGGTGAACATCTCCGGCCGGCATCTGCTCAGTCGCCTCCTCCCGGGCAACATCCGGGAAGTGCTCGAAGCGACCGGTATCGATCCGAGTCGTCTGAGCGTCGAGATCACCGAGACCGTGCTGCTCTCCGACCTCGTCGCCGCCGGCGCGGAGCTCGACACGATTCGCGCACTCGGCGTGAAGGTCGCCATCGACGACTTCGGTACTGGCTACACCTCACTCGCGCATCTCCAGCACCTGCCGATCGACACGATCAAGATCGACCGGTCGTTCATCAGCCAGCTCAACGTCCGTCGCGGCAGTTCGTTGGTTCGCATGGTGACCGACCTCGGCCATGCCATCGACATCAACATCGTCGCCGAAGGCGTCGAAACCGAAGCAGAGATGAGCGCGCTGCAGGCAATGGGCGCCGACCATCTCCAGGGTTTCCTCCTCAGCCGACCCCTCACACCCTCGCAACTGTCGCTCTGGGCGTGCGAGCGATCCGCTGACCGAGTGGACGCGCTGCTCTCCTGACACAGGTCGCGCCTGCCTGGCGCGAACGCGCCATTCAGTCGAATCCGTGGAAGGTCGAAGTAGCGGACATGCCAACCCGGCACACCCAAGAGAGGCTCACAAAAGCATGAAGCTCCGCAGGATCACCACGCTGGCTACTGCCGGCACCGCCATCGCAGGCTTGTCATTGCTCAGCGGTATGAACCCCGCCTACGCCGTCGACCAGCCGGTCACGTTCGAAGTCGAAGGTGGCAGTTTGGCGATTGCCCAAACGCCGACGGCCGGCACCGCCCTCGTCGAAGGCACCGCCGTCGACATGCCGGTCACGACCGTCACCGATGGTCGCGCCGACTTCGACCGCACCGGCGCTTGGACCGTCTCGGCTTCGGTCACCAACCTGACCGAAAGCGGTGGAGCAACGATCCTCGCCGACCAGATCACACTGGACGAGACGGTCGGCTCCTTCACCGCCGGCACCGGCACCCGCGTCGGCGCGGCCGCCGTCGTCGCGACCGGACCGCTCGTCTCCGCCACGGGCGACAGCATCGACTCGGTGTTCACCTACACACCGACGGCGCTGCTCGCGGCGCAGACGCTTCCCTTCTCCGGCTCCTACGCCGGTACCGTCACCCAGACGGTCGTGTGAACATGACCATGGCGACCGTTCGTCGCCTGGTCTTCGTGGTGCTCGTCGCCGGTGCGTTTGTCGCACCGGCGACTGCCGCGCTGGCACAGGCACCAGCACCGCCACCGGGGATCGGCGCACGCCTCCTCGAAGGCCCAGCCGGCAGCGTCGACGATCCCCGCGCCCACGAGTACATCATCGACCACCTCGCGCCTGGCTCCACGATCTCGCGGAAGGTCGGCTTCTCCAACGGCAACGCTGCACCGGTCGACCTTGTCTTCTACGCCGACGCCGCCGAGATCTACGAAGGCACGTTCGTGCCCGGGGCCGGCCACGCGATCAACGACTTGACCTCCTGGATCACGTTCTCTCCCGCGTCAGCCACTGTGCGACCCGGCGAGACCTTGCCCGTGACGGTGACGATCCGGGTGCCCATCGACGCCACCGAGGGCGAGCGATACGCGGCCGCATTGGCGGAACTCAGCAGCACGCCGGCCACAAGCGGTGGCGTCACCTCGGTGAGCCGCGTCGGCATTCGCATCTACCTCTCCGTGGGCCCCGGCGGCGCACCGGTCACCGCGTTCACCGTCAACGCACTCACGGCGAGGCGCGACGCTGATGGCGTCCCGTTCGTCACTGCTGATGTGCACAACACCGGCCAGCGGGCCGTCGACCTTGCCGGACACCTCGATCTGACGAACGGGCCGTCGTCGCTCTCCGCAGGACCCTTCGCCGCCCGCACCACCGCCACGCTCAAACCAGGCGACACCGGAGTGGTGACCGTCGCGCTCGATCGCGCCCTCCCCAACGGGCCGTGGGACGCGCGCATCACCCTCACGTCGGGGCTCACTTCCGGGTCCGGCACCGCCCGACTCACGCTCCCACTCGACAACGGTGGGAGCACTGCGCCTGTCACGGTGCGTCCGACGGACTCTGCCGAGCGAACGCCGATTGCCGCAGGCGTCATCGCCGCCGTGGTGCTGGTGTGCGTCATCGTCGTCGCCTATCGCCGTCGAGGCACAGGTTACGGACTCACCGCTCCGGTGGGGTAGTCGATGACGCCCTCTCGAACCGCGGTCGCCACGGCTTCCAGCTTCGAGTGAACCTGGAGCTTGTAGAGGGTGTTCTGAACGTGGTTTCGGACGGTGTTGAGGCTCCGACCGAGCTGTTGTGCGATCTCCTTGTTCACGAATCCGGCGGCCATCAACTCCAGGATCTCGAGCTCCCGCGGGGTGAGATCTGTTCCCAGACCGCGCTGCGTCGGTCGAAGCTGGCGCAACAACGGAACCAGCTCGGCGGGCGAAGCGATCGTCTCACCTTCGTGCGCGGCCACGATGGCCGCGAGTAGAACGTCGACTGCGTCCCCCTTGTTGACGAAGCCGGCGCATCCGGCCGCGATGGCACGGACGAGGGACTGATCGTCAGTGCTCGCGGTGAGCATGACCACCTTGACGGCAGGCATCAGCGCCTTGATCTGCTCAGTCGCGAGTGCGCCGTTGCCGTCGGGGAGCTCGAAGTCCATGAGGATCACGTCCGGCGCGTAGCCCAGGGCCGCGACGATCGCCTCTGAGACGGTGTCTGCCGTTCCGACGACCTTGAGCTCGGGTCTGCCTTCCAGGAGCCGGACGAGACTGTGCGTGAAGATCTCATGGTCGTCGACGACAAGGACACGGATGCGCGTTTCGTCATCCTCTCGATCGGGATAGGCGTCGCGGATCGCCGCGATCTCACCCATCGACCCGAAGAACGCGTCGAGGAGGCGGGGTTCGAACTGTCGACCTCGAAGGGCTCGCATGCTCTCGATCGCTTCGTCGAACGAGAAGCGCGGGCGGTACACGCGGTTGCTCGTCAGCGCGTCGAAGACATCCGCTATGGCAGCGATCCTCGCCTCTTCAGGGATCTCCTCGCCGCGGAGACCGCGCGGATAGCCGTTCCCGTCCCACCATTCGTGGTGCATCAATGCGATGTCGGCGGCGCATCGGATGAGATCGGAGGTCGAACTCGCTAGAAGTTGATAGCCAATCTGGGCGTGGCGCTGCATCGCGGCATATTCGTCAGGTGACAGTGATCCGGGCTTCAGCAGGATGCCGTCGGGGACTCCGATCTTGCCGACGTCGTGGAGCGCGGTGGCGAGACGAAGGTCTTCGAGCGGCATCCGGGTGAAGCCCACTGCTCTGGCGAGCACCACCGAGTACCTGCTCATCCGTTCGATGTGCCTGCCTGTCTCCTCGTCGCGCAGGGAGACCGCGCGAGACAGGCGCTCGGTCACCTCCTCGTCGCCCTCGACCGCGGCCAGGTGTCCGCTTTCGAGCCCGCCGAGTACCCCACCGAGAATCTTCGTGCGCGCGATCGTTTGCTCCAACGCTCGCACCTGCCCGCGCTGAACGACCTCGAGCTGACGGCGGCGCAACGCGCCGGTGATGCCGATCAGGAGCTCGTTGGTGCCGAAGGGCTTGACGAGGTATCCGAACGCGCCGGAACCGAACGCCACCTCGGCCATCTGAGGATCATCCGTCCCCGTCGTCATGATGACTGCGACATCCGGCCAGTCAGCCGTGAGCTCGCGGAGTAGCTCCATGCCTGACTGGCCGGGCATCGTGATGTCGCACAGCACCGCGGCGGTCTCGGGTTCCCTTTCGAGGGCGGTGCGCGCCTCGACGCTGCTCGAGGCCTCGCGAGCCAGGTACCCGTGGTCGGCCAGCAGACGAGCGGTGCTTCGGCGAAACGCGTCGTCGTCGTCGACGATCAGCACCGTGACGGGCACCACCATTGTCGGGTCAGTTGCCATCAGGTGCGCCGTCCAGCACGTCGCGAACCCTGCGCAGCAGATCGTCGGTGGTGAACGGCTTCTCGATGAGGTGCACGTCCTCGTCCAAGACGTCTTGATGCACGATGACGTCCTGGCTGTAGCCGCTCATGAAGAGCACCTTCGTCGCCGGCCGGTCCTCGAGCACCTTGACCGACAGTTGCGGACCCGACTCCCCGGGCATCACGACATCCGTCAGCAGCAGGTCGATCGGCCCGGAGTGTCGGCGCAGCAACGCCAGCGCCTCCTCGGCATTTCCAGCCGCGAACACGATGTAGCCGTTACGCGCGAGCAGTCGCCGGGTCGGTTCGCGCACGATCTCCTCGTCTTCGACGAGCAACACCGTTTCGCCTCGGGCCGCGATGGGGGCTTCCGGCTTCTCATCGGTGACCGCTGGTTCGGTGTCCGGCGTCGCCGGGAGGTTGACCCGAACGGTCGTCCCCAAGCCGGGCTCTGAGTAGATCGTGACGTCGCCTTTGGCCTGGGTCACGATGCCATAGACGGTGGCGAGGCCAAGGCCCGTGCCTTCCCCTCTGGGTTTGGTGGTGAAGAACGGCTCGAAAGAGCGCGCCGCTACTTCCCGACTCATGCCCGCACCCGTGTCCGACACGGTCAGGCGCACGTACGAACCCTGCTCGATTTCGTTGAGGTGGGCGTAGTGCGCATCGACTTCGAACGTCGCCGTCTCTATCTCGAGCTCGCCACCATCGGGCATCGAGTCCCGCGCGTTCACCGACAGGTTCATCAGCACTTGTTCGATCTGGCTGCGGTCGGCCCTGATCAACGGCAGGTGTGGCGTGAGCATGGTGCGCAATTCGACGTTCTCGGGAATCGTCGTGCGCAGCAACGGCTCGATGTCGCTCACGACGGTGTTGAGGTCGAGCGGCTCTGCCTGCACGATCTCGCGGCGGCTGAAGATCAGCAGCTGATGCGTCAAAGCCGCCGCTCGCTTTGCGACGGTCGTGATCTCCCCGACATCCTGCACAACGGACAGGAACGCCTCATCTTCTGAGAGCCCGCGCCGAGCCATCTCGTCTTGGATCGACGCGGCGACGAGGCTGGCGTAGTTCATGATCCCGGCCAGAAGGTTGTTGAAGTCGTGGGCGACGCCACCGGCCAGTTGGCCCAAGCTTTCGAGGCGCTCCGACTGGCGCAGCCGGGTCTCCAGCTCGAGGCGTTCCGCCTCTGCCTGTCTCAGCTCCGTCAGATCGCGGGCGACGGTTGACGCGCCGATCACCACCCCTGCTGCATCCCGGATGGGCGACAGCGTCACCGAGAGCTCGAGGATCGTGCCGTCCTTGCGGACCCGTTTGGTCTCGAAGTGCTCCACGCGCTCACCTCGCCTGACCCGCTCGAGGATGGGCGCCAGCTCGTCCTCCTGGTCGGCCACGAGCAGCTCGGTGATGTTGTGACCGATGATCTCGCCTGCGGAGTAGCCGTACATGCGTTCCGCGGCTCGGTTCCACGCCGTGATGACGCCGTCGAGCGACTTGCCTACGATGGCGTCGTCGGACGATTCGACGATGGCTGCGAGTTGCGCGGTGACGTTGAAGCTCTGAGTTCGCGCCTCGACCTTCTTGCGACCTGAGCTCCCGCGGAATGACATGTACGCGAAACGACCGTCGTCTGTTTCGAGGATCGAGAACGAGACGTCGACGGGGAACTCGGTGCCATCGCTCCGTCGCGCCGGCACGTCGAGCCCCGTGCCGGCGATGGGGCTGAGGAAGTATTCGGTCCGACGATCGTCAGGATCGAGTCGAACGCGGTCAGGTACCAGAACCGTGGTCGACCGCCCCATGAGGTCGCTGCGTTCGTAACCGAACATCGCCGCCGCCCGACGGTTCACCAACCGGATGAGACCCGCCGCATCGACGATCAACACGCCGTCCGGTGCGGCATCGAGCAGCTGTTCGGTCGAGGCCGAAATGGACAGCGGCGGTTCAGGCACCACGGGGTGACCTGACCCGCAGGTCTCCGGTGAGTCTCTGCCGGATCACCGACGGCGACCGATTCCTGCGCCGCTGGTAGTGGCCGAACGGCGTTACAGCCTGATGCCCTCTCGGACGCACACGAGCACTTCCGTTCCCGCCCCAAGAGACTGCTGCCGGGAGCTTTGCAGATGAAGGGACCTGCTGCAACCACAAGGTTCCTGCGCGTTCAACGTTCCCGACAAGGGGGCGTTCAAGGCCCTCGACAGGGGGAGTTGAATGAGAGTCGTGCAACGCCGGAACCTGCATGTCCGGGTGTCCGACGAGGCGTACCGCGGGTTCGTCGGCTTCGCGAACGAGAGCGGTGTCACCGTCACCGCGTTGTTGGAGGCCGGCGGGCTCCTGTTGGGGCACGCGGGCGCAGAACCCACTATCGGTGATCTGGTCGATCTGGCGCGCAGGGTCGACCGTGAGCACCGGTCAAGACGAGACTGAGACGGATACCAGTCATCAGATGGCGCGCGCCCGGAGAACTCTGGACATACGCAGGACAACCACACCGAAGCCGACCGTCATCGCGCCGAGGAGCGGCAACTGGCTGTCGAAGCCGGTGCGGGCCAGCGGCGGACGGGCGACCGTCGTCGTTGTCAGGCCCGGCGGGGTGCTGGTCGTGGTGCTGGTCGTGGTGGTGGTGGTGGTGGGTGAACCGGGGATGTCGGGCGTCGACTCGCCAGGCGTGTTGGGAGTTGACAGCGTGTTGGGAGTTGACAGCCCTGGGACTTCGGGCGTCGGTCCACCGGCGGTGATCGTGTCTCCTGGTCCACCGGGCGTGATCGTGTTTCCTGATCCGGCGGGCGTGTTCGTGTCTGATCCACCGCCACCGTCGTCGCTACCGCCACCGTTGTCGTCAGCATCGGTCGTTGGCGTTGAAGTCGTGCAACCGGCGGTGGTGATCGTGTTGTGGTCGAGGGTGATCGACGCGGTTTGTGCGAGCAGGCGTCCTTGGATGGTGGCGCCTGACGTCGCCTGAATGGACGTGGAGGCGAGGACGGTTCCGATCAGGTGCGAGTCCGTACCGAGCGTGGCAGAGCTCGGGATCTTCCAGAAGACGTTGCAGGCGGTACCGCCGTCGAGAACGGTGACGGCGCTGTTGGCCGCAGTGATCAGTGTGGAGCCTGATTGGAAGATGAACACGGCGTCCGGGTCGCCTTCGGTATCGAGCGTCAACGTGCCCGTGATCTCGAGCGTGGCGCCGTTGTAGACGCCCGGCTTGAGCGTCGTCCCGCCCAGCTCGACAGAAACGGACGTCGGGGGGCCCGCACCGGCGGCTTGGTTGTATGCCGTGACGACGTCGTCCTTGGCGCCCATGCTGACCGCGTCGTCGTGATGGTTTGTGCCAGTCAGCGTGACGGTGTCGAATCCCGTCTCGGCCGGGTTCGGGAAGGTTCCGACATCACCGATGATCGTCGTTGCGTTGGCGTTCGTGATTCCTTCGCCCGCGAGGACCGCGAACGAGTCTGCGGTACCGAGGTCGACCGGTGCTTGGGCGGCCTGGCTGGCGGTGGGGAACAGGGCGGTCAGGCCCATTGCGATGACAACGGCCGCCGAGACTCTTGTTCTGGAGCGCCGACGACGGCGCGCGCTCGGTGAGATAGCTGCGCGGAGTGACGACATGGTTACCTCTTCCGGTAGGCGGAGAGGTCGCGTCATGCCTGTCGACCGGACTCACAGTGGGTCCTGCGTTCAAACCAGGCGTCCCCTCTCAGGGGCACTGTCGTAGATATCGACCAGCGCCGACCTCTACCTGAAGAGTTGACCTTCCGTGTGGCCCGACGAAGCCGCCGCGCGTTCGAATCCAACCTGTCGATAGAGCGACTCGACCCTGGAGGAGAAGCGCGCTCCGGCGGCGAACTTGCCGGTGGACGCTCGACGTCAGAGCGCGGGGATGGGGGCAAGAATCCATGTGGCGCCGGACAGGTGCGCTACGAGCTGGAGTACTGGCGTCCCACTCACTACAAGGCGTCGAGCGGGCCCACTTCCCGGTCGCTCCCGCCACGGATTCACCGAAGCGCGCGCAGACACGCAGATGCCGTTCAGCCATCGCGTTGGCGATCATCGCAATGCGCCGCTGGCGTCGCGGCGACCAACACCCGAGCGGCAGACAGTCAGGAGTGGCATTCCTCAACGCTGTGCGGGAGGGTCCGCCCTGGCCGCCGCTCAACATCGTGTAGCGCACAGCCGAATGGATCACGAGACGGGATGCCTGGTTGAAGCGGTGACGGCACGTTCGGCGGCGATCGTGGCGCTTTCGATCTAGCTTGCTGAACGGTGCGCGTGCTCGTCACAACCCCGG
>Ga0299913_10003430_pt1 | contig 12957 bp, 14 predicted proteins | sample RVTome_9_FD_201360 | JGI IMG/M metagenome (GOLD analysis project Ga0299913, IMG submission 201360) | Soil microbial communities from uranium-contaminated site in the Upper Colorado River Basin, Wyoming, United States - RVT155D38 (version 2) ... | reverse complement strand
CGGATGGCCAAAGCCGCTGGTACTGTTCCCGCTCGCGTCGAGGTCATAGATGATGTTATCCGTCCCGCCAATGGCGACCCCGCTTGGAACGAAGTCGAGCGCCAGCGCGTCCCGCACCTTCCAGGCGATGTTGTGGTCGGCGCAGCTGCTGTCGCCGCTCACTCCGATCGCGCCGATCTTCTCGCCCGCAGCGTTGTAAAGCGCAAGCCCGCCGCCGAACACGTTGACGCCACCAATCCGGCGGCCCACCATTGGATCGTCCGCCGTGCCGAAGGTATCGACGTCGCCCTCATAGGCCAGGTTTGGATCAACCGGATTGCTCTCCTGCAGGCCGAAGAGGCTTCCTCCCGGCTGAGTCGCTGCCCACAGGTTCGCAGTCGAGAGGGCGAGCGTGTTCAGGCTGAGGCCATTCGCGGTATTGGCCTTCTGCGCCGAGATCACCCGGCTCAGCAGCCATTGGTCGCCGAAGCCCGGACCGGAGAACACCACAGAGACTACGATCCCGCTTCGATCCACTACGGTGGCCCACATGTTCAGGCCAAAACCGCCGTTGTCCTCACCCACAACGGCCTGCAGCGCCGCCTTGAGGCCCTCGTCGGAGGGAAGGCCTTCGGTCTGTGGCGGGCCGAAGCTGCCGCCATCGTCTTCCTCGTCATCGTCGCAGGCCGCCAGCGAGGTGGCCAGGGCGCATGCCAGGACCGCGGGCCCCCAAAGGCGCCATCGGCTTCGGGACATGAAAGCCTCCCAGGTTCAGGATGTGATGTGGCTACTAGCGGAGATCCAGACAATCTCCATTGATCAGCCACTCCGCGCCACTGCGAGGGCTGCCCCCACACCCGGCGTGGAAAAACACGTTGGGCATCCCGTCCATGGCGGGGCGGTCACCCCGCCTCCGGGCGTCCGGGTTCCCTCCACCTCCCGGCGCCCCACTCCACGGCGCCAACCCACCATCGCACGGGCTCCCTGCTGCCGAACACCATTGCCACCGCGTCCGCCCGATCCGGCGAGCGCCCGATCCGCGCCCGCAGCTCATCCTTGCTCCCGATCTGCACCCGTCCGTCCGGACCTTCAGTCCAGTCCATCGCCAGTAACTCGTCCGCCAACTTGTCGTCCGGCGGGAGTGCGATTGCCCCACGCTCGAGCCGCGCCCGCAGGGCCCAGTAGGTCTCCGCCCTTCGGTTCCGGAATTTTTTCTGCGCCTTCGGCGTCGACGGCGTGGACCCTCCGTTGTACTCCCGCACACAAACTCCCATTCGGTGCAGTGCGTCAACCACCCCGCCACCGACCCCCGGCTCATCCACCGTCACCCCGTGAGTCAATCGCACACCCAACCGCTTCATCTCGAGGACCACCCGGTCCGCGGATTCCGTTGTCCTGGCCTTGTTCCAGACAATCAGCTCCTCGAGCACATCGCCGTACCGCACCGCCAGCACGGAACTGTCCGGACCCTTCCGGGCCGGGTCCAGCGCCAAATGCAGCAACCCCTCGTGCCGCGTGCCGCGAAGCGCCCGCCACCGTTCAAACGCCGCCCAGATCGTCTCCCGGTTGAAGAGCGCGTAATCCCCGGACGCGGGGAACAACCCGAGCCACGAGGCGATGAAAAACGGCGAGTCCTCGCCATAGTCTGCGACCCGCTGAGCCCGTGACTCCCGCGTCGGCCCACCCGGAATGACCGTGCGGCCCTCGACTACGTTCGGGTGTTGATCCGAGTTGAACCGGATGGCGCGCCACGTCTGGCATCGCCGCCAGAAAGGCCCCTGCTGCCCCAGGTCACAGTTGCCGGTCACCAACACGCGATCGTGCTCACCAACCGCGACCATCTCCGCCACGTCAAACACCCAGTCAGGGCACCCCTGTGCCTCCTCGACAATGAACGCCACTCGTGGCGCGTGGAACCCGCGGAGTCTGGAGGTTTCCCCGGCTGCGACACAGATAATCCCGGAGTGCGCGTCCCCTGGCCGGCGGAGCGCCAAGGTGTGCAGCTCGCCGTCCAGGTCAGGCGCCGACTGGAACAGCACCCGGACGTCCCGCATGAACTGGTCACGGAGCTGGCCCTCCCTGGCACTGGTCACGATCACCAGCGAGCCCTCGACGTAGACCAGATACAACGCGATCGCGGCATCATCGAACGTCTTGCCGCACCCGTTGGCGCCGTACGCCGCGACCCGGCGGTCCTCCTGCACCGCCTGGAAGTGCTCGAGCTGGGCAGGAGTCAGGCGCTCGACCCTGAGCACCCCCCGGACAAAGCCCTCGATGTCGCCCTTGTAGCGGGCGAGGTCGGCCGACGCCAACCGCCGGGCGTGCGCCTCCTGGAGGTCGCCAACGTCGGCCCACAGCCCCCGCAGATCGATTAGCGTGCTCACCGGGTACCTCCCGGCTGTTGGCCCTTCTTGAGCGCCGCCAGTGTCTCCCGGAGTCGGAGTACTTCACGTTCCAGGTCGCGGATCTGGAGGGCCGCCCGGTGCTGCTGGAGGTTGTAGGCAAGACCTGTGGCCGTCGCCTTGTCGATCTGCCCTCTGGCCAGCGCCCCGGTGACCCAGGAGTGCCAGCGCGTCACGTCCTCGAGCGTCTCCGGCGGCGGCGGAGGCGGGACGGGGCGTGCCTGACGGGCCTTCTCGCGGCGCACGTTGATGGAGCGCTCCGCCGCCTTGCGGGCAAGCTCGGGTGTGAACGTCGGTCGTGCCATCAGGTCAGGTCTCCCGGTTGAAGTCGGCGGCACCGCTCCTCGAGCGCCCGCTCACTGAACCGAAGCGTCCGCGTCCCCAGGACCCGAGCACAGTCCCGCAGCTCGGTCCGCCAGTGGCGGTGGACCCACGTCGGCGCCACACCAAGCCGGACTGCGGCCTCCCGGACAGTCAGGAGGTGATCCGGAGCGGCCGACGCCAGCGCTTGCCGGCCTTGGGGAGCGTGAGCGGCACCGAGGGCCGCCTCCAGCTCGCCCGCTAGGCGGGCCACCACGGCCGCCCCGCGCTCATCCCCGTATCGCTGCATGATCTCCACCGCTTCGCGCCAGCGGGCGATGAGTTCCCCGAGCGCTGCATTTCGGGGCTTGGAAGCGAGCCAGAGGGCAGGGCGCGCCGTCATCTGGACGTCAAAGCCCCGTCAAAGGCAGCCGAAACGCCGTTACGCTGCATGGGGTTAGCCGGCCCTCGCGGACTGGGAATCCCCTGCGGGTGGCTCGCCCGGGGATGGGGCGACTCGCACGGCCCCCGCACCGCTCGCCGCGGGGAGCGCGCAACCGCGGCCGGGCGGGGCGGTGCTGGGGGTACCCGCGATGTTGGCCCGGGAAGGACGCCGAGAACGGCCTACCGGGCTTGTATTGACAGCCCGTGTACCGGCGCCCAACGTGGGACCGGTACCCTCGCCAATATCATGCGTCTTCGGACGCATCCTTCCCCCTCCGTGGTCGTACGGAGGACGCGCCGACGCGCTCGCCGGCAGCATCACGACAGTAGGAGTAGAGACCATGCGCAAGCTTCTCCCCCTGGTAGCTCTCATCGCGCTTGGCACTGCAGGCTGTTCAAGCTCCTCCGATTCGATGCTCGGCCCAGCGGATGATGAGCAAGCCGCTGCCTGCCGGGGCAACTCTGGCAACTGTGGAGGCGGGGGGCACAACAACAACCCGAACAACCCGCCCAACACCGCACCGTGACCAGACGGTCGGGTGAGGGCGTGCTGCCCTCACCCGGCCCGCCGGAAAGTCGTGGCGCAGGCGTCGGGTGGCTCACGCCGCCTCTCCTTCTGGTTCCCATGCATCCCCGACTGCATGCTGCACTGCATCACTGCCACCCTCTACGAGGGTGGGTCCAGTGAATGCAGTAGTGGCAGTTACTGCAAATGCAGGTCGTTTGCAGTTGCTTTGCAGTTGCAGTAAATCCCGCCCTACCGGACTCACCGCATTCCGGCCCTTGCCGACCGGCACCACATAACCCCTTGAGATGAGCGTCTTTCGTACCGAGTAGAACGTCCGCTCTTTCAGCTCGGTCGCCTTGGCCCACACCGCGGTACTGCAACCCTCCGAGGTGGCGATGTCCTCCAGGACCTGCAAAGCCTGCTTTTGCAGTTTGGTGAGCCGTGCAGTAGCGGCCTCGTCCTGATCCACGCCCACGGGCACGGCACTCTCGAGTGCCGGCTGGAGGCGGAGCCGCATGGGCTGCAGTGCCGGCCCATCTCGCATCTTGGTGGATTGGAGGGTGAGGTAGCCGTCCTCGGCCTTGAGGAGGAGCATCGCGTCCTGGGAGGCCCGGAGCGACGAGTTGCCCCGCTCGACCTCGCTGTTCTTGGCCGGGTGGTGGACCAGGAGCACACAGGCGCCCGTCTCGGTGCGCAGGTAGTCCTGCCCCGCCATCGCCAGCCCCATATCCTGGGTCGAGTTTTCATCCCCACCCGGCATGCACTTGGCCAAGGTGTCGAGCACGATGAGGACGGGATCTTCGCCCAGCCGCGCCCGGACGGCCTCCACGAGCGCCTTACCGTCCATACGGTCGAGGAGCTGCACGGCGTCCGGGATGATGTACAGGTCGGGCTCCTCCTCAACCCCGTTGGCGTGCATCCACGCCTCGATGCGCTGAGTGAGTCCGGCCTGCCCCTCCGCGGCGACGTAGACCACGGGCCCTGCTGCCAGCGTGCGCCCCTGCCAGGTTACCTGCCCCGTCGCAATGCTGAGCGCCCAATCGAGGGCGACGAAGCTCTTCCCGGTGCCGGAGGTCCCGTACAGCACGCTGTTCCCCGCGGCGGGGAGAACGCCTTCCACGAGGTACTCCGGTGCCGGCAGTGCGGCCAGCTCAGACACCTTGAGCACTCGGAAACGTGGCTTAGCAGGCGACCCGTTGCCGTTCAGGCTCTCAGCGCCGTACCGAGAGGAGGCGGTCCCACTGTCGAGGACGTCCAGAAACTCCTCGTCAGAGAGTTTCAGGGCCCAATCGGCGGGCCGCCCAGCCGTCACGCCGCCGCTCGCCGCACAATGTCAACCTCGGCTCGTTCAACCGCGTGCAGGGCGCACCGCAGGGCATGAAGCGCGACCCGCAGCGTCTGTGCATCCAGCCGGAGCCCACCTGCCATCATCTGCCCGCCGGAATAGCAGCTCCACGCCTGCAGTTCGCAGGCGGTGCCTTCGACGACGATGCGGAGCTCGCCGCCCACGGTGGGAATCGCGGCCTGCAAGCCGCCCCGGCCCTCATGGAGCAGGGGCGGCTGGGGCGGGGCCACACCAGCCCCTCTTACGCCAAGAGACGGGGAGCGCCGCCCCTCAGACCCCATGTCACCCCTCGTCACTTCTTGATGCTCTCAGCCAGCAGCAATCGCCGCTTCCGCTCGGCCCGAAGGCCCAGGAGCTGAGAGAGCCGGCCCTGCTCCCTGTCGAGTTGGTCCCGTGCGGCCTCGTAATCCTGCCGCAGTGCGGCCACCCGGACCTTGAGTGCGGCAGTGGCGGTCGCCTTCGGGTCCGCCTTGCGCACCTGCGCCAGCGCGGCGATGTAAAGCCGCTGGGTCGCATCGGCCGCCGCTTGGGCCGCCGCTCTCCGGGCCGCTTGCTCAAGGATGAGCCGCTCGACCTGTGGGTCCACCGGCGGCTCGGGCATCGCTTCGGGCAGGTAGATACGGAATCGCTCGGCACGAGCGAGCACCGCGCGGTCGTCCTCGTGTTCGACCCGGAGCGCGATTCGATTGAGCAGGCGACTCACCTCGGGGCGCTCCTCCCAGCTCTCCAAGGCTGCCGCGGCCGCGGGCCGCTCTTTCTCCTCCGCGAGCCCGAGCAGTACCTCGGCGCGACCGCGGCGCAACGTGTCCACGTCCTGGGGACTGAGCTGTCGCCCGAGCTCGAGCGCCTTCCGGATGTTCCCGTTCCGACTACTGCCCACCTATGCCTCCGTCGTGGGGTGTGTTAGGCCGCGTTGGACTGTTGGAGATAGCGGCGGGTGATCCATTCCGCGTCGGACCGTGCCGACTCTTCGCTGGCGTCCCAGAGGCGCCACCAGTGGCTGACTTCGTGCGCCACGGTGGAGATGACGCGCTTCGCCTCGAGTCCCCGGGAGATGTGGATGGCGTCCTCGCCAGGTCGGAAGTAGCCGGCCCGCTCACCGTCGTAGTCGAACCAGCACACCACGGGGCCTTCCTTCACGGCGCCGTGGGAGAGCTCCCGCGCCGCGAAGTTGGACACGTCCCAGGCGAGCGGGCCGTGGCGCTCGCGTTGAGATTCCGACCAAGCGCGAAAGCGCTCGACCGCCTTCACCGCAACGGGATCGGGCGCTACCGGGGCGGCCTTGATGGCCAGCACCTGGCTATGGGCCGCCGCGCCGCGCAGAACCGGTGAAAGCTCCAGCACGTCCAGCTTCTTGAGCACTCGACGCGCACCGCGCTGGCGCAGCTCTGGGGTGAGGTCGCCCAGCTCGAGGATGCGGAACCCATAGGACAGCTCCACGTGGTCGCGCAGTTCCTTCATGGCCACGTAGGTGTCCCGGCCGGCCTGGGTCTCCATGAACAGCTTCACGTCGGCAGTCCCATCAGCACGCATCACCGCCCGGCCGGCAGGAATGGCACCCTCGGTCACGGAGCGATGGCCGAAAGGGGAGACCGCGACGACCGCGCCGTCCGGCCACGCGCCGGGCAACGTTAGGTCATAGTCCTTATCGATGGTGCGACCATCCGGCTGGGCGAATTGCACCCGGGCCAGCCCTTGGTCGCCGGACTTCAACTGGACCGACTGCGACAGCTTCCGCTCCAGATCGCTCACAAGTCCCCCTCGCGCACGAAGCGGGGGTCCGCGATGCCGCAGCGCGACCATTCTCCCTCACCGGGTCCGAGCTCGAGCTGCTGGCTTGCTTGGAGGATCGCCCGCGACACCATGAGGAGACACTGCCTGGCGTACGCCGACATGGTGGCGTCGCCCATGACCGTTCGGGCCCGCTCGATGGTCGCGAGGTCCGCCTCGGGGATGCGGAGTGCCAGAATCGGATTACGCGTTCCGGGAGTGTGTTCCATGCCCCTCTCGTCGTTATATTTCGGCCGGTTTTACCCCAGGGCAGTCCGGTAGTTCCCCAGGTCACACCACGAAGATGGGGGCGGCCATTTGACAACTGGCGGGCACGTGTCAAACCTCGAACCGGCCTTGGTCCCCGAGTACGAGCCGCGTGGGCAGACGGAAGCCGACGTTCTCGCGTGGCTGGACCAATGGGAGCGGAACATCTGCAGGCGGGCGGCCATCTACGCGCAGAATTCGGACATGAAACCAGCGGTCGCGAACCTGGTCGATGCCTTTGAGCTGCTGCCGGCCGCACGCCAAACGTGCCGGGGCGCCCCGCGGGCGGTCCTCGAGGCGTTCGTGCTGGGGGCCATTCTGGGCCGGCTCGTGGGAGACTCCCAGACTTGGGGGTACTCGTGGTGGGAGGAGTTGAACCGGCCCGATACCCAGCGCGGGATGAAGGTGAAGAAGGCGGCAGCGGACGGCGGGAAGCGGACCAAGGAGCGCTTACAGGGGCGCTCCGCTGAACGATACAGGAAGGCCGTCATGCTCTTCGAGGAGCTTCATCGGAAACACCCCCGCCGGTCGCGGTGGGACCTCTCCCAGCAAATCGGCCGGGCCCTGGAGGTCCACCCCCGCACGGTTATGCGCTATCTCAAGAAGGTCGCCAAGACTTGACGTGAGTTTGACGCTGAGCCGGACACACCCGCCGATTCCCACCGACTTCCCCACTGGCGAGGCTCCGGTTAGCGTGAAGCGTTGTCGTCAGTTGTAGGCGGGTGTTGTCGCTTGCGCTGACGGGCACTAGAACTCAAAATCCACCGGGGGCAACCCCGTGCGAGTTCGAATCTCGCCTCGGGCATGTCGACGACTCGTGCCTCCCGGGCTGGCGCGACTGACATTCGTTCCGGCGACCGTGACCACGTTCGACTACGGCGAGTTCGCAACAGGGACCGGCGTCATGGTCCCTGTCCTTCGGCTAGAACGCCTCTGATCGGCTGACGGGTGCCGCATCGCGCGGCCATCTCCCCGGCCGGCGGCGGCGTGGCATCACCTCGACGTGCCACGATGCGGTCGAACATAGCCCGTTTGGACCGGAAGAGCGCGAGGAGCTCGCGAGCCACTACCGCGTGACCGGCTTCGCTGTAATGGGTGTTGTCGTGCCACAAGGCGACTGCAGGACGTTCGGCCGCGGCCCTCGCAAGGGCGGCGGCCGTTTCGACGTAGAGGGACTCATCGCGAATCGGCGCGTTCAGGCGCTCGACGCGGGCGTTCCTGAAGGCCGGCGCGTCCCGCTCCGCCCTCCCGACGAAGACCGCAGGGATCCCCAGCTCCCGGCTCACACAGCCGATGCGTTCGATGTTCTTCGCCACTACTGCGTCCCAGCGTCTGATGTTTTCCGGATGAAGGCTCGCATGCTCCTCGTCCTCGATGTCGATAGGTAGCCGGTCGCCTGTCCGGAGCTTAGCCAGTTCAGCCTTCTTCGAGAGGACGACGAGGCGACTGCGCAGCAGCAGCCCGTTGATCCCCGCGCGCAAGGCGTTTCGGTAGTGGGCGTCGCGCGCATCCTCGTACTCGTTGGACCCGTGGGGGTGGACGATGAGCGCGTCCGGCCCGTGGGGCAGCATGTTGGTCAGGACGCGCACCATTCGGGTGGTACCGAAGCCATCCGCGGAGAGGTTGACAATCTTCCAATCGTATTCTGGGAGATGCTCATCGAGCGACCGCTCCAACTGTGACGCGTAGTCCGCGCCTTCGCGCAGTCCGGTGCCCCGTGACACGGAGCCGCCCAGGACGAAGATCCGGATCTCGTTGTCCGGCTTCGATCGTCGGATGGAGAACGGCCGGATGTTCACGTACTCGGTAGGATAGTACCGCCAGTCGGCTCCGTCGCGGAACAGTCGCGGCACGTCGGATCCATAGCCGTAACCATAGGACGGACTGTGCACGCTGTACCTGCCAGCGCCGACCACGTCGGGCCGCCACAGCAGCGCGACGGCACACTCCGCCGCGACGAAGAGCGCCACCGCGAGCAGTGCCGCCGCGGGAACTCGCCGGAAGCTGCTAAAACTGGAAATAAATGAACTCTTGTCCACCCGAAGCTCCGCCGGATGCCAGGAGCACCGCCATGACGAAGTACACCAGACCCCGGACCCGCCAGTCCAGTCTGTCGATGGCATGCAGGTTCCCAATCGCTTCCTGGTACAGCTCAAGAACGAGCAGAGGCAGCACGTAGAAGGCGATTCTCGCGACGTCCCCGAGTACCACCGAGGGGTCGCCGAATGCGAACACGATCGACCGCAGGTAGTCCACGATCTGCGCGACCGACTCTCCCCGGAAGATCAGCCAGCCGAGACATACGAACTGGAGCGTGACGACGATGGAGAGCACGGTCCAGAGGCCTTCCGCTGGCCCGAACGCCCGCCGGAGCGCCGCGATTGCGGGTGAGAGGGAGCGATGGCCGACGAGCAACACCCCCTGATAGAACCCCCACAGGACGAAGGTCCAGGCAGCACCGTGCCAGAGGCCGCCCAGGATCATGGTCAGCATGAGGTTGACATACGTCCGGGCGCTGCCGTGGCGCCCGCCGCCCAGGCTGATGTACAGGTAGTCCCTCAGCCAGGTCGACAAGCTGATGTGCCATCGGCGCCAGAACTCCCGAGGGTTTCGTGCGAAATAGGGCATCCGGAAGTTCACCATGAGCTCGAAGCCCATCAGCTTGGAGATCCCTCGTGCGATGTCCGAGTATCCTGAGAAGTCGCCGTAGATCTGGAATGCGAATGCATAAACCGCGACGACGACTTCGACGCCGGATGGAGCGGAGCCGGCAGCGAACGCCCGGTCGACGATCGGGGCCATGTTGTCGGCGATGAAGACCTTCTTGAACAGCCCGAAGAACACCAGCCAGATGCCCTGATAGAACTGCGTCTCGGTGACTCGACGGGGACGCTCGACCTGGAGCAGCAGTGACGCGGCGCGTTCGATCGGACCGGCGACGAGTTGCGGGAAGAACGACACAAAGACCGCAAAGTCGAGCAGGTTGCGAGTCGCCGGCATCTGCCGGCGGTAGACATCGATCACGTAGCTCATCGTCTGAAACGTGTAGAACGAGATGCCTACGGGAAGCACCACATCGAGCGTGAACGCGTCGATGTGCCACCCGAACCTGGCAGCCAGAACCTGCAGGCTGCCGGCAAACCAGCCGGCGTACTTGAAGAACCCGAGCATCCCGAGATTGCCGCACAGGCTGAGCGCCAGGAATCTCCGTCTCGCCGGGGGGTGATCGCTCCCCTGGATCGCGAGTGCGCAGAAGTAGTCGAGGAGCGTCGACGCGGCGAGGAGCGAGAGGAAGCGCCAGTCCCAGTAACCGTAGAAGACGTAGCTGGCGACCAGCAGCAGAACGTTCTGCTGCCGATGGCGCAGGCTCACGTAGAGCGCGTACGTGAGCGCAAAGAAGACTGCGAAGGTGGAGGAGTGAAACAGCACCGACGCCGCTCTCGGTCTGAAGGCTCAGCCGCTCTGAGCTCGGCGGCGAGTGATCGGGTCCCAAGGACCGGAAAGGGAAGCACCCCAGCTGCCCTGCCGGAACAGCCGGTACAGGCGCGGGGATTACCGCGGATTGGGTTATGTCAGTAGTACTTAGAAGAGTTACCTAAACCTGCTTCGAGGCGGGTACACGCCTCAGTCGTCGGGCCGCCGAGTCACTCGGCCGCCTTCCGCGCGAGCGACGGATCGCCCCGCTTTCGCAACGACCCCGCTTCCGGCTCCTCCGACTCTCGCCTCCGTCAGGCTCGCGATCCGTTCGGACGAGACCGCAGTAGCCGGATGGGCGTCCATCATTTTCCCGTAGGCCGCCAGCACGCTTTCCGTGCTCGCGGCCCAAGTGAAGCCCGCCGCCCGCTCACGCCCGGCCAGCTCCATCGCGGACTGTCTCTCCGGCTGCCGCAGCAAGGTGAGCAACCCGTTCGCCAGGCTGGCGGGGTCACCCGGCGGCACCGCAAGTCCGGCACTGCCGGCGATCTCGGGGAGCGAGCCGGCGTCGGCGTAGACGACCGGCGTCCCGCACGCCATGGCTTCCAGCAGGGGAAAGCCAAAGCCTTCATACTGGGAAGGTGTCACGTAGAGTTCAGCCAGGTTGTACAGCCCCGGCAGATGATCCTCGGGCACGTCCTCGAGAAAATGAATCGCGTCCAGCACGCCGAGCTCCGCCGCCAGCATGCGCAGGGCCTGCCGCTCTTCAGCACAGTACGACCAGCCGGCCTTGATGAGCTCGACCTCGGACAGTTCATGACGTACCTGCGCCAGCGCGCGTACCAGCGTGACCAGATTCTTTCGGGGATCCTCGGTGCCGACGTAGATCAGGTACCGGCGCCCGGCGGGCAGCCCATACGTCTCCCGGATCGACGGAGGTGGAGTCAACGGTCGGAACCGCTCGTGATCGATGCCGTGATGGACGACGGAGATACTCTCAGGCCGGAGATCGAGGTGGTCGACGAGACAGCGCTTGGTATAGTGTGAAATGGCGATCAGGTGATCGGCGCGCTTCAATCCCGACACGGCCAGGCTGAACCACGGATCGTTCCGCATCATGTGCGGGAAGATGTCGTGCACGGTCACGACGACCTTGCCCCTCGGACGTCGGATGTGCAGCAGGGACGCGAGGGCCTGCTGCCCGAAGTGGTAGATGTCCGCCGGCGGGTATGGGCACCAGAGCGGATAGTTCGTGAGGAAGGCGTCCAGATCCCGGCCGAGCAATGCCAGAAGCCGGTATGCCGCGGACGGCAGCGGTGGCATGGTGGGGGTCACCTGCACGGCGTCGATACCGGCACTGCGGAGACCTCCCTGGAGCATGCGCCAGTAGCGCCCGATGCCGGTATGCGGACCGTTCCAGTCGCAGATCACCGCTACCTTCCCCGCCCGGAAGGCCGGCGCCGGAGTCACAGGCTCACCGTTCCGTTGCGCCAAGAGCCAACCAGCGCCTCCTTCACGATGTGGGCGGTGACCAACGGTCTGCGGAGTGCATATCCGGGACGGAGCCAGACGCTTCTCATCAGTTGCTTCAATGGCTTAAATCCTTTCTGTCCGTGCACGACATACTCCTTTGCCCACTCGTAGTGCACTCTGCTGAGCATGCCCCTCCTGATCGTCTGCCACTCCGCTGCCGACACCTTGTTGGGCCGAAAACTCGTCACGAACTCCAACAGCTCTCGGGCGGTGGTCTCGAAGTGCAGCCAGGTCTTGCTTTGCGGATGCGTCCGAAACCGGGCCAGGGTCGACGGCAGGCAGGCGGTGGGGAACTCGACGCCGAGTCGGGTACACAGCTCATAATCCATGATCATCTGCCGCGTCTCATTCAGATATCTCAAGGCCGCAAGGGCTGGTCGGGAGAAGAACGTGGCCGGCTGTGGCACGATACTGCCGGACATGAGCATGGCCTTCAGATCGAACGGGCGAGCCTCCCATCGGCCGAGCTCGCGACCGTCCTCGTCGACAATGCTGGCAGTTCCATAGACCATCCCGAGGTCCGAGTGCAGGCAGAACTCCTCGGCAGCCCTGGCGACCGCACCGCGAAGATAGCAGTCGTCGGTGTTAATGTACGCGAGAATCTCCCCAGTTGCCCGGGCCCAACCCCTGTTGATTGCGATGGTCTGACCGCCGTCCCGTTCGCTCACCCAATGGGTTAACCACGGCTCGTAACGGCGGATAATGTCCACGCTGCCGTCAGTGGAGCCCCCATCCATGACGATATACTCCAGGTCGGGATACCCCTGCAGCAGCACCGAGCGGATGGTTTCCTCGATGAATCGACCCTGATTGTACGAGGGCGTCACCACGCTCACCCGGGGCCATCGCCGACCGTCGGGCCTGGTGTCCGGGCATCGGGGACTCTCCTCCGTCCACGGCCAGCCCGTCCTGTGCGGTGGGGGCGCGGGAAGCTGCTCGAGGGTCGGGCAGCGCATGTCAGTTGCCCTCACTCGACTGCGTGGCCCGGTGCCGTT
>Ga0299913_10003429_pt1 | contig 12958 bp, 12 predicted proteins | sample RVTome_9_FD_201360 | JGI IMG/M metagenome (GOLD analysis project Ga0299913, IMG submission 201360) | Soil microbial communities from uranium-contaminated site in the Upper Colorado River Basin, Wyoming, United States - RVT155D38 (version 2) ... | reverse complement strand
GGCTCCCGAGGAGTCGACCTCGCCCCCAACTCTCACCACTTTAAAGTGCTGGATCTCGCTGATCGTGCTGGCCGCTCGGGCGAGCACGGTGCGCACCGCGTCCTCGATAGAGCCATCGGCCTTCCCAGAGAGACGGATGGTCTTGGTTATGGACGACATGCAGGGAATCTAGCGACAGACCACCAGCCGATGAGGGGTGTTGGCCGCCGCCGTCGGTATCGTCGCGACATGCGACGATTGTCGGCAGCGGTCGCCCTGGTATCGCTGATCGCATGCTCCACCCTGGTCGCCGAGTCACCCGAAACCACGGTCCCCGTCATCGGGGAATCGACCACCACGACTTCGACGGTCACCATTTCCACCATCACGACCACCACGGTTGCCACTACCACCACGACAAACCCCTACGCCCGCCCCGATTGGCTGGGGACGAGACCGCTCCCGCTACGCCCCGACGAGTTCGGTGAGGTGCTGCCCACCCCGCCGGAACTGATCGACCGACGGCTGGAAACCCCCGACGTCCTCCCTCCACCGGACGGCGAGGGGTTCGAGTACACCATCTCCGCCATCCCGCCACAGGTCCTGGCCCGGTCGAGCTGGAGTGAGGAATGTCCGCTGGCCTTGGAGGAACTGGCCTACTTGACCGTGTCCCACTACGGGTTCGACCAGCGTTTCCACACCGGGGAGATCATCGTCAACGCCTCGGTGGCCGAACAGATCGTCGAGATTTTTCGCAAGCTGCACGAGGCCAGGTTCCCCATCGAGCAGATGAGGGTGATCACGGCCGAGGAAATCGATGCCCATCCCACCGGGGACTGGAACGACACCACCTCGTTCGTCTGCCGCCCGGCCGTCGGTTCCGGATCCTGGTCAAATCACGCCTATGGGCTCGCCATCGACATCAACCCTTTTCACAATCCCTATCTCAAGGGTGACCTGGTTCTCCCCGAGCTGGCCTCGGCATACACCGACCGGGAGAACGTGAGGCCAGGGATGATCTACGAGGACGATGTCGTCGTGCAGGCCTTCGCCGATATGGGATGGCCGTGGGGTGGCAACTGGCGCACCCTCAAGGACTGGATGCATTTCTCACACGACGGCCGCTAGCCGCCGGCCACGGCATCGGCCACCAGCGGAGCACCGTCACCGAGCATCAGGGTGTAGTGGTTGAGACCCCGATGATGACTCACCTCGATCTGCCGGTTCCCCGCGGCTGCCTCTCGAGCGATGTCCAGGGGGACGAAGCCCCCGGGCTGGTCGAGCATCCCGTGATCGACCACCAGGAGCTGTGCAGGCCTGGGCACGTCTCGGGCGACATTGCGCACCTCGTCGTCAACGGTGAGTCCCCGGCCGGCCGCGATGATCGCGTCGCGGTTGGCCCTGACGAGCCAAGAGCCATTGACCTCGTGGATGTCGTAGGCGAAGACCCCCTCCAGGTCATGGTGCCACCGACCGCTCAAAGACGGATGGCGCCGCCACCATTCGAAGTAGGCGGACCGATCCTCGAATTCCGTGTCGAGACGGGCCAGCGCCGGCCCCACGGCCCGGCTCAGAGCCTCCTCGGGCTCGAGACCCGGGTCTATCTCGGTGGCCAGTCCTCCGTCGACGAGGACAAGCCGGCTCACCCGTTCGGGGTGACGGATCGCGGCCAGGGCGGCGATCCACCCTCCCATCGAATACCCGGCGATGACTGCCTCGTCGACGCCGAGGTGATCCAAGGAGAGGACGACGTCTTCGGCTAGGGCGGCGAGGTCGTGGGGCTCGGGGACTTGCCAGCTCTGCCCGCGGCCGCGCGCGTCGATGGCGATCAGGCCCCGATCGTCGGGCAGGTGTGAGATGACCGGTACCCACCATCTCGAGGTGCCGGTGAGACCGTGGATGAGCACCACGGTGGGGGATCCTTCGGCGGCGGGACGGTGCCAGACGTTGATCTCGCCACCCGGGACGGCGATGCGGACATCTTCCATGATGGGGAGAAGGTAGCGGGCGGTTCTCCGGAGACTTCCGAACACACGTTCGATATAGTGGCCACTTGATGGCCCGATACGCCGAGCTCCATTGTCACACCAACTTCTCCTTCCTCGACGGGGCCTCTCATCCCGAGAACCTGGTGGAGCGGGCACTCGAGCTGGGATACGAAGCGCTGGCGGTGACCGACCACCACGGCTTCTACGGTGTCTCCCGCTTCTGGCAGGCGGCCAAGGCCACGGGGCTCCCCGCCGTCTACGGGGTGGAGATTGGTCTCGAGCCCACGACAACTAGGGGGGGCGACCCCCCTCGAACCCCCCGCCTCCCGGCCGGTCCCTCTGATCCCCTGGGGAGGGCCGAGGACTGGGATGAGAGGCGTCACGCCCGGGCCAAGGGGGCCCAGGGGCGTCTGCGCCGCGGGCGAAATGTCCGGGCCCACGGCGTCAAGCCCACCGACCTCCCCGAGACCGACCACCTCGTCCTGCTCGCCGGCTCACCCGAGGGCTACCGGGCGCTCTCCCACCTGGTGACCCGCGCCCAGCTTCGGGGGGAGAAGGACCATCCCATCTACGACTGGGACGACCTGGCGACCGCCGCCGCCAACCACGACGTCCATGCCCTCACCGGTTGTCACGCCGGCGCAGTGCCGAAGGCGGCGTCGCGAAACGACCTGGGGGCGACGATGCGGGAAGCCTCCCGGCTCCGCGAGCTCTTCGGGCCCCGGCTCCACGTCGAGCTGTGGCACCACGCCATGCCCGAGGACGACCCCCGCAACGACCTGCTCTGGGATGTCGCCCACAGGCTCTCGCTGTCCACTGTGGCCACCAACCAGGTTCACTACCACGATCGTCGTGATGCCTGTCTCTCGGAGGTGCTCGCCGCCATCGGGGGTCGCCGCACACTGGCCGAGGCGGACGGATTCCGGCCCGCAAGCGACGAGCGCTACCTGAAGCCCCCGGCCGAGATGGAGCGGCGGTTCACCCGTTACCCGGGGGTGGTGGCCCGGGCCGCCGAGCTGGGACGGAGACTCGTCTTCGACCTGAGTCTGGTCGCCCCCCGTCTCCCCGACTTCCCCATGCCGGGGCATTTCCAGGACGAGATGGACTACCTGCGACATCTCACCTGGGAGGGTGCCCGGGAGGTCTACCCGGGATCCGACGACGGTATCGACCCGGAGACCCGGCGCAGGCTCTCCCACGAGCTGGGCATCATCGAGCGGCTGGGCTTCCCCGGCTATTTCCTCGTGGTCAAGGACCTGGTCGACTATGCCCGCTCCCAGGACATCTACTGCCAGATCAGGGGCTCGGGCGCCGACTCGGCAGTGTGTCGTTGCATCGGTCTGACCCGGGTCGACCCCATCAGGCTTCATCTCCCCTTCGAGCGCTTCCTCTCCGAGGAGCGGGGCAGGCCCCCCGACATCGACGTCGACTTCGAGGCCGACCGGCGGGAGGAGGTGATCCAGTACTGCTATCGGCGTTATGGCCGGGAGCGGGCGGCGATGGTGGCCAACGTCATCACCTACCGTGCCCGGTCGGTGCTGCGCGACGTGGCCAAGACCTTCGGGTTCACCTCTGCCCAAGTCGACGGGCTCTCCAAGTTCGTCGACACCCACGACCCTCGGCTGCTCCGGGAGATGGACACTCAACTCCCCGAGGGGATGACCTCTGAGATGATCTACGACGTCTGCTGGCGTCTCGACGGCTTCCCCCGGCATCTCGGCATCCACTCAGGCGGCATGGTCATCGCCGACCGGCCGCTGTGGCAGGTGGTGCCCCTGGAGTGGGGGCGCTTGGAGGGGCGCACCGTCATCCAGTGGGACAAGGACGACTCAGCGGCCGTGGGCATAGTCAAGTTCGACCTGCTCGGCCTGGGCATGCTCAATGCCCTCCACCTCGCCAACGATCTCATCGAGGACACCCATGGGGTGCAGCTCGACCTGGCCCGCCTCCCCCAGGAGCCGGCCATCTACGAGTCGATGACCCGTGCTGACACCGTGGGGCTCTTCCAGGTGGAGTCGAGGGCGCAGATGGCCACCCTCCCCAAGATGAAGCCGAAGACTTTCTACGACCTGGCAGTAGAGGTGGCTCTGATCCGGCCCGGCCCCATTCAGGGCCAGTCGGTCCACCCCTATCTGCGGAGGCGGAACGGGGACGAGCCGGTGCGCTACCCCCACCCCTCTGCCGAGCCGATCCTGAGAAAGACCCTGGGAGTTCCCATCTTCCAGGAGCAGCTCATGGAGCTGGCCCGGATTTGTGCCGGGTTCGACGGCTCACAGGCCGACCGGCTCCGGCAAGCGATGACCCACAAGCGCTCCACCCAGGCCATGGGACGGCTCAGGGAGGAGGTGTTCGCCGGGATGGAGTCCAACGGCATCACCGGGGCCGCCGCCGAGGAGATCTGGGAGAAGCTTCAGGGATTCGCCAGCTTCGGCTTCCCTGAGAGCCACTCGGTGAGCTTCGCCTACATCGTCTACATGTCGGCCTGGCTCCGCTTTCACTATCCCGCCGAGTATCTGGCCGGGTTGCTCAACGCCCAGCCGATGGGGTTCTACAGCCCCAACTCCCTGGTCCAGGATGCCCAGCGGCACGGGGTGATGGTGTGGGGACCTGATGTGAACTCCTCCTGGCACGATTGCACCATCGAACCGGCCGAAGCGGATCCCGACGATGTGATCGTCTATCTGGGACAGGCATGGAGGCGGGGGAGGGGACACGTCGACGACCCGGTGCGGCCGGCGGTGGCGGTGCGCATGGGATTGCGGTACGTGCGCAACCTGGGGGAGAGGGAGATCACGCGCATCGAGGCCGCCCGGGTGCTGGGCGGTGGCTTCGGGTCGCCGGAGGACCTCGCTTTCCGCACCGGCCTCGGTGTGGAGTCTCTGGAGGGACTGGCCGCGGCGGGAGCGCTCGAGTCGGTTGGGTTGGGGAGGAGAGAAGGGATGTGGGCAGCGGGAGCGCTGGCGGAGATCGACCCGGAGCGTCTCGCGCTGTCGCCGGGGGTGGTGGCGCCCACCCTGGCGGGGATGAGCCCCGAGGAGACCCATCGCGCCGACCTGTGGGCCACCGGGGTGTCGGCGGCTCATCCGATGAGTTTCGTCAGGGACTTGCTCGACGGTTGTCTCACCGCCGCCGAGACCCTCGAGCTGAGACGGAACGCGGCCCGGGTCAAGGTCGCCGGGGTGATCACCCACCGCCAGCGGCCGGGGACGGCCAAGGGCGTCTACTTCCTCAACCTGGAGGACGAGACCGGTTTACTCAACATCATCGTCCTGCCCGATGTCTGGGCGAGACACCGCCACATCGTCCGTAAGAGCCCCGCCCTGGTCATCCATGGGAGGCTGGAGCACCACGACGGGGTGACCAATGTCGTGGCCAGGGATTTCGAGCCGATCGGGATCCAGACCGTGAAGTCGCGGGATTTCCGGTGAGTGTGAGTAGATGACGTCGCTCAGCGACGTCATCTACTCACACTTGGGTCCTAGCCCCTGCAGGCGAAGACGTCCCAACCGCCCCCGTCGTAGACCTCCCAGGCCGCGGCGGCAGTGGAGGCTTCGGGGTCTGTGGGGCGGGCGCCGGGGAACCCGGCATTTGCCGCTCGCTGCTCCCAGTACTGGGGCAGATGATGGAAGAGGCCGACTCCGCCGTCCCGAAGGTCGACCGACTCGGGATCGAATCGGGACTCGCACCAGGCGACCCTGACCGCGCGGTTGACGTCCTCGGGCTGGAAGTACAGACTCACGATGGCCCTCACCTCCACCTGGGAGAGCCACCCGGTCTCCGGGGACGCGATGGTCCCGGCCGCAGTGGCGGTGGCGGCGGCCTCCGTCGATGCACCGTTGTCGGCCGAGGCCGTCTCGGCCGGCAGTTGCGATTCGGAGGCCGGGGCCTGCCCGCCGAGAAGAGCGAAGGTCAGTCCGGCGTAGGCACCGGCGTTGTGGCCGATGGAGGCCGCGGCCGCCTCCGCCCGCACCTGGTCGGGGGTGGGATCGATGTTCCCGAAGGCTGCGAACCCGGCGAAGGCCAGAAGGGCGACCGCGACCCACCCGGCGGCTAGAGAAAAACGTCTGTAACGCATCAATGCTGACTCCACATGGGCCGCAACCCATGCCCCAGGGGGGGTCAGAACCCTACCGGACTGTGGATAAGAGTGTCCACCTTAGGTGCCGGCGCTCCAGCCCCCGCTCGCGTCGACCAGGTGGTCAGACCATCCGCGGGCCGGGTCGAGAAGCTCGAAGTGGCCGATGTCGGGCGTGAGCAGCTCGACGTTGTCTCGTGTCTCGAGCAGTCTGGAGTGCTCGAGGGGGACCAATTCGTCCTCCGAGCCGTGGACCAGGGTCGTGGGGACGTTGCCCGGATCGACCCTCCGGGGGGCGCCGGAGTCGAGCAGCCGTCGTGCCTCGACTGCTCCGTAGAAATCGGACTCGGCGTGTCGCTCCAGGTCCACGAGGGGAGCCAGGGCCGTCAGCCTGCTCACCGGGACCGAAGCCCGCGTCACCGCCCACATCGCCAGGTGGCCTCCGGCGGAGTGTCCCACCACCGAGATGGGGCCGGAGTCGAGACCCAGCTGCGGGATGAAGTCGAGGGCCATCACCATGTCGTGGGCAGAACCGGGCCAGCCGCCCCCCGTCCCGATCCTCCGGTACTCGATGTTCAAGGTGGCCCGGCCCTTCTCCGCGAGGTGGACGGCGAGGCTGTCCATGGTGTCCCGCTCCCACTCGTGACGCCAGAAGCCGCCGTGGGCCAGCACAATGACCCCTCCCTCCCCGCGTCGGAGGTCGCCGACGTTGTCGGGGTGAGGCCCGTAGCGCACCGTCTCCGCCGGATGCGCCGCTCGGTTGACCAGATGGCGCAGGGCGTCGCTGTAACCCCGCGGCCCCCGGCCGTAGATGCTCCTCACGCAGGTCTCCGACACCAAGGACGTGGATCTCCACGCCTCCCTCTCCCGGATGTTCGAGATGTGGACCTCCACCGCGGGTGCGGGCACCGACCCGATGGAGTCGGCGAGGGCCCTGGAGGTGTGAGCCAGGGCGCCGGGGTTGATGACCAGCCCGTCGTGATCCGAGGTATTGACGCGGTCGATCAGCTCGCCCTCGTGGTTGCTCTGTATCGTCTCGACCTCGACGCCGAGCAATTCACCTGCCCTGGTGATCGCTTCTTCCAGCTCGGCGAGGGTCTCCGACCCGTAGACCTCGGGCTCTCGAGTCCCGAGTCGGTCGAGGTTGGGGCCGTTGAGCACCAGGACGCGCATCAGGCCACCTCGGGCAGATGCCCGGCCACCAGGGTGCGGGCGCGCTCGATGACGCGTGGGGGGATGGCGCCTTCCTCGAGATCGAACCGGGAGGCGAACGACTCGACGATTGCCGCGGCGACGATCTCGTTGTCGAGCCCCGGAGAGCGATCGGTGAGGGCACCCGCGGTGCGCGGATCCCAGTCGAGGCCGAGAGCGCGGTACACGGGGATGAGAACGTCTTTGATCCGCCGGGAGTCGTCAACGACGACCACGCCGCCGACATGGACTGCCCCTCGCACCAGCCGCTGTCCCACCCCCATCACCTTGACCCGTCCCCCGACGTTCACCGACCAGGCGCCGGGGCAGTACTCGCCGGGGAGCTTGCCGATCCTGGCGTCGATGCCCAGCGACTGGAAGGCACGGGCCATCAACTCCGCGGTGAGCTCGAAACGCTCGTCTATTCCCGACTTCGGCTCGGGCTCGGGGAGGACCCAGGAGAAGGCCAGAGTCGACTGGTGGAACACCGCGGCCCGCCCTCCCGCCAGCCGTTCGACCGCGGCGAAGCCGTGCGCGTCGGCGGCCCTCACCGCCTCGCGGTAGCCGGGGGTGACTCGATCGGCCCGCCCGAAGGCCACCACCGCCGAGGGCACGTGGAGCCGGAACACTCCCCCCAAGGAGCCTTCGGCGACTTCCCGTAGCAAGGAGTGGCTCACTGCCACGTCCATGGCTCCCGGCTTGGGGAAGGACTCCGTGGTGAAGATCATCCGATTCACGGTCCGAGGATAAGTGGGCACACAATCGTCCGATGCGTCTTGTCGTTCCTGCCCGGGAACGGCCCAGAACGGGGCTACGTTGATCATCGACATGGGGCGACCCCGCTTGCTTCCCCGGCCGCGGCCGGTTTCCTTCGCCGTCCTCGTCGTCGCGACGGCGGTCCTGCTGACGGCTTGCGGCGACTCACCGCTGGGCTCGGTGGGTCGGCGCAGCTCTGACTGGATCAACGAGCCCACGATCGCCACCACCACCACGGCGCCGGTGACGATCCCCACCGCGATCAGCTCCGCCGAGCTCGCCTGGTCCAACGACGACATCGTCAACCAGAGCCTCGGTGACCCGGCGGCCACCGTGGCGGAGGTGTTCGCCAGACGAGAGGGGGACCGTTTCATACAGGCCTCGAGGGCAGAGATCGCAGTGGCGTTACCGGGGATCGGTTTTCCCGCCAAGGTGCCATTCGGGGCGAAGTGGGTGTCCTCACAGTTGGTGATCGAGTCGAGCGGTCAGGTCGCCGACGATCCCAGCGCCGCCTTCGGTATCTGGTCGGCCGAGCCATACACCCGCTCGCGGTCGGTGGCTCAGATGGCCGTTCTCCGCGTCGCCTTGGATCCCGAGACCATCGCCGAGCTGGCCGAGGCGACCGAGCCTCCGTCATGCGCCCGCTTCTCGGATCGCAACACCGACTCCTGCGAGATCGTCGACATCGGGGGGCGACTCACCTGGCGGCTCTCGGCTGCCGGTGGCACCACTTTCATCTGGTTCGACGAGACCTATCGCTACGAGCTGTTCGGACGTAGCTATCTGAAGCAGGAGGCACTCCTCGAGATGTCCGAGGTGTTGGTCCCGCTCGGCCAAGTACAGCCGGTTTCCTCGTAGTCTCAACTCCCGACCAGGGAGATTCGCATCTTTCACAGCGGTGGCTGGTGGAGCTATCTCAAGTACGACGAGGAGCAGGACCGGCCTGACATCGACCGGGAGCTGCTCACGCGGGTCTGGGGCTATGGCCGCCCCTATCGGGCAGGTCTCACGGGGATCCTGGCCACGATCGTGGTCATCTCAAGCCTGTCCGTGGTACCGGCCCTACTTATCAGGGCACTGATTGACCGAGTCATCATTCCCCGCGAGAACTTGGGACTGCTCACCCTGCTCGGTCTGGGAATGGTGGCGGTGCCTCTGGTCAATGCCGTCGTCGGTGTGGTGCAGCGGTGGCTCTCCTCGAGGGTCGGGGAAGAGATCATCTTCGACCTGCGTCGGGAGCTGTTCGCCCATCTGCAGCGGATGTCGCTGCGCTTCTTCACCGCCACCCGCACCGGCGAGCTGATGAACCGTCTCAACCGCGACGTGGTCGGGGCACAGCAGGCGATCACCGGGACCTTCGTCACCATCGCTTCCAACGTCATCTCTGTGACGGTCATCCTGGTGGTGATGATCCAATCAGAATGGCGTCTCACCCTCCTCGCTGTGGCCGCCCTGCCCCTGTTCGTCTTCCCCGCCCGCCGGGTGGCCAAAGTGCTCAGACGGGTGACCCAGCAGCAGATGGAGCACGAGGCGAAGATGTCGGGGATCCTCCAGGAGGCGTTCAACGTGAGCGGGGCCATGCTGGTGCGGCTCTTTGGGCGTTGGGAGGAGGAGAAAGAGCGTTTTGCGATCGAAGCGGGACAAGTACGCGACCTGGGGGTGCGCCGTGCCCTCGTCGGGCGGGGCTTCTTCGCTGCCCTCGGCCTGGTCTCGGCGGTGGGCACGGCCACCGTGTTCTGGGTGGGCGGCTACATGGCGATCGAGGGTTCGATTTCACCTGGCGAAATAGTCATGTTCGCCACCCTCTTACCACAGCTCTACGGGCCTCTCTCGGCGATCTCAAACTCGAGGGTCGAGTTCGCCACTTCGCTGGTCTCCTTCGAGCGGGTCTTCGAGGTGCTCGACCTGGAGACCGACATTCCCGCTCCGACTGACCCGGTGCGCCTGGTTCCGGCGAGGGGCCACGTCGAGTTCGACGATGTCTCGTTCAGGTACGGGGGCGAGGGCCCGGAGGGCCTCGATGCGGTGCGACGGTTCAGCTGGCACAGCGATGGCGGTGCCTCCGAAGTGGCACCCATCCCGCCCACGCGTCAATGGGCCCTGCGGGACGTCAGGTTCGTGGCCGAGCCGGGAACCCTCACCGCGTTGGTCGGACCCTCGGGAGCGGGCAAGACCACCATCTCCTATCTGGTGCCCCGTCTCTATGACGCCACCTCGGGGCGGATCCTCATCGACGGGGTCGACGTGCGGGACATCGCATTCGAGGAGCTCGCCGCCACCGTAGGCGTGGTCACCCAGGAGACCTACCTCTTCCACGACACGATCGCGGCAAACCTTCGCTATGCGCGGCCGGAGGCCACAGACGAGCAGCTCATGGCCGCGGCGAAGGCAGCCAACATCGACGAGATGATTGCCAAGCTCCCCGAGGGGTACCAGACCGTCGTGGGGGAGCGGGGATACCGCCTTTCGGGCGGAGAGAAGCAGCGCATCGCCATCGCCCGGGTGCTCCTCGAGGACCCGAAGGTCCTGATCCTCGACGAGGCCACCTCACACCTCGACTCCCGGTCGGAGGCCCTCATACAAGACGCGCTCGAGGTGCTCTTGAAGGGGCGCACCGCCCTGGTGATCGCCCATCGCCTGTCCACGGTGCGCCGCGCCGATCAGATTCTTGTCGTCGACGAGGGTCGGATCGTGGAAAGAGGCGATCACCGCACCCTCCTCGAGGGGGGCGGTCTCTACGCCGAGCTCTACAGGACCCAGTTCGAGCCGGCCGCCTCCTAGTAGGAGTGCCCCGTCGTCAGGCACCCCGGGTCAGGTTGTCGAAGAGCAGCCGCCGTGGCGTGGAGAGGAGGAGGTTCTCCCCGTCATGACACATCCACAGCTGTGGCCCCGCCTTCAGCCAGACCCGCCGGGGGATGGCGTCGAGATTCTTGCGCTTGCGCGCCGAGGGCGGGGCATAGGCGAGGACGAACGGCGCCGGGGCCCCCACGGCTTCGAGCGGGCCGATCAGGTCGTAACTCCCGAAGAGGGCGGCCATGCCCTCGGCGGGGTCCATCGAGCCGGTCTCCGAGAGCCAGACGACTTCGCCGCAATGGCCACATGCAGAGACGGCCACCGCTCCCACCCAAACCGGTTTGTGGTCACACCATGAGCCGAGATCCATGCCGACAAGATAGGAGGCGGGTGTGACAGAAAATTCCGCGAGCTGCTCAGCCCTTGGTCTCGGAGGAGAGGGCGTCCCTTATCTCGATCAGCACCTCGAGCTCTGATCGGCCGGTCACTTCGTCCTCCTCACCGTGGCGCCGGGCCCCCAGGTTGTAGGGCCTGACGATGAAGAGAAAGACGCCAATTGCGGTGAGGAGGAAGACGCTCACGGCCGTCAGGAACGACCCGTACTCGATGACCGACCCGTTGACCTCGAGGGTGAGGGCCGAGAAGTCGGGCTCGCCGAAGGGGATGGCGATGACCGGCATGACGACGTCCTCCACGACCGAGCTCACCAGGGCGGAGAACGCCACTCCCATGATGAACCCGACGGCCAGCATGATCACCTCGCCCCTGGCGATGAATTCCTTGAACTCCTGGAACATCCTGGGACCTCCTATAGCTCGATGATGGGCATCTCCTGGGTGTCCTCGATCCTCGACCCCGGGACGAGCAGGACGGGGAGATGCGAGTTGACCATGACCCGCGCCGAGACGCTGCGCCACGCCTCCTCGGTGAAGAGCCGGCGGGTGGCCCCCATGATCACCATCTCGGCGTTCATCGCCTGAGCGGTCTGGATGATGGCCTCGGCGGGATCGTCCCCCTCGACGAATCGGATGTCGCACTCGATCTCCTCGGCGGCGAGCGCGGCGCATATCGGGTCGACGGCGCGTCGGCCCCTCTCCTCGAGATAGCGAAGCGCCTTCTCCTCGGCGGCGTCGGACTCTTCCAGCGAGTCGTCGAGGAAGGACCTCCGCACGTCGTCGTCGAGCGACTCGAGGAAGGATCGAGGCACCCTGATCACCGTCATGACGGTCACCGTCGGCTCTTCGCCGACGAGCCGGGAGCAAAATTCGGCCACCGGCCCGGCCGGGAGTACTCCGGTAGTGGCCACGAGGATTCGCACGCCGGGGAACATTAGGGTTTACCCCTTCCAACTGTCAGCAGGAAGCGATGGATGACGAACTGATCAACAAGGTGACCTTCAAGATCCCCAACGCCCTCGCCCTCATCGGTTCGGCCTCGGGCGAGGATTGGAACGGGATGACCGCCAGCTGGATCACCCAGCTGAGCATGGACCCGGTTCTGATCGGCGTGGGCGTCGACAACAATGCCGTGACCCACCGGCTGATCTCCGAGGGGGGCTCGTTTACGGTCAACCTATGGCCGGCCGACGACACGAAGGTCTTCGTCAAGTTCTCCAAGCCCGCCGAGCGCGATGGGAACACGCTCAACGGCCGCCCGGTCAGGATTGGCACGACGGGAGCGCCGATCTTCGAGGAGGCCATCGCCTGGATCGACTGCGAGGTCCGACAGTCCCACGATCTCGGGACGCACACCCTGTTCATCGGGGAGATCGTCGATGCGGGACTGGACCCTGAGGCAGAAGAGCAAAGGGCCGCCGCGATCTCGGACACCCGCATGAAGTACGGAGGCGTGAAGCGGGGCGGACACGCCACTGAAGGATGAACGTGTCAGTCGAGGGCAAGGTGGCCATCATCACCGGAGCCAGCCGCGGCATCGGCTATGCGACGGCCCTGGAGCTGGCGCAGAGCGGAGCAGAGGGAGTGACGATCACCTCCCGAAGGGCGGAGACCATCGAGGCTGCCGCTTCCGAGCTGGTCGGGGCCGGGGTGGATCGAGACCGGGTGCTGGCGTTGGCCAACCGTGCCGACGATGAGGACTCTGCAGACGAGGCGGTGACCGCCACAGTGGAGCGTTTCGGTTCATTGGACATCCTGGTGAACAATGCCGGCACCAACCC
>Ga0299913_10003428_pt1 | contig 12958 bp, 13 predicted proteins | sample RVTome_9_FD_201360 | JGI IMG/M metagenome (GOLD analysis project Ga0299913, IMG submission 201360) | Soil microbial communities from uranium-contaminated site in the Upper Colorado River Basin, Wyoming, United States - RVT155D38 (version 2) ... | reverse complement strand
CAGCGTCATCGGACCGGCGTTGGGGGCGAGCACACAGCGTCCGCGCTCGCCGAAGGTGCCGCCGGTCCAGCTCATGCCCGCAGGTGCTCCTCGATGAGCGGCTCGAGCCAGGCCGGCCGGGAGAGGGTGGGGTCGTCACCCTGGTCCACCACCTCGGGCATGAACATCTCGACCCGCCGGTCCGCGCACGCCGCGAGCACCGCGTCGGGGTCGGCGTGCTGGGCGACCTCGAGGCAGGTGAGGTAGGTGGGCGGCAACATGAACATCCGTCCGGCGTCGACCGAGGCGACCGCCTCGCCTGCGGGCAGCCAGGCCACGTGGTCGGACTCGGTGGACACGTCCCGGGTCAGCTGGCCCTCCGGGAGGTCGGCGACGAAGAACCAGGTCCGGTAGCGACGCGGTTCGAACACCGGGGTCAGCCAGCCGGCCCACGCGCCGAGCAGGTCGGTGCGCAGCACCAAGTCGCGCCGCTTGCAGAAGTCGGTGAGGGAGAGCTCGCGAGCCTCCAGGGCCCGCCGGTCCGCCTCCCAGTCGTCACCGGTGGTGTCGGCGACCACGCTGCCGGGGGTTCCGCCGGCAAGCAGCACTCCCGACTCCTCGAAGGTCTCCCGGACCGCGGCGCACACCAGGGCCCGGGCGGTGTCCTCGTCGGTGCCGAGCCGCCGTGCCCAGGCCGACGGCGGGGGGCCGACCCAGGCGACGTCGGTGTCGAAGTCGCGCGGGTCCACGCCACCGCCGGGGAAGACGCACATGCCGGCTGCGAACTCCATCGAGGCCTGCCGCCGCAGGAGATAGACCTCGGGCCCACGCGGACCCGGACGCAGCAGCACCACGGTGGCCGCGTTGCGCGGCTCGGCCGGCTCGCGCGACCCGTCGGCGTACTCCCTGGCCTGGGCGACGAGTGCCGGAGGCAGCGGCAGCGGCCGCACTCAGACCTCCACGATCAGCTCGACCTCGACCGGCGCGTCGAGCGGCAGGACGGGTACGCCGACCGCGGAGCGCGCGTGCACCCCGGCGTCGCCGAACACCTCGCCGAACAGCTCGGACGCGCCGTTCGCGACTCGTGGCTGGCCGGTGAAGTCTGCGGTGGACGCCACGAATGCGACCACCTTCACGATGCGTCGGACCAGGTCCAGGTCGCCGATCTCGGCCTTCACCGCGGCGATCGCGTTGAGGGCACACTGCTGCGCGCAGGCGACCGCCTCCTCCTCGGTGACCTCGCCGCCGACCTTGCCGGTGACCATCAGCTCGCCACCACGCATCGGCAGCTGGCCGGAGGTGTAGACGTGGTTGCCGCTGCGCACGGCCGGGACGTACACCGCGACCGGCGCGGCCACCTCGGGCACCTCGAGTCCGAGTCCCGCGAGCCGTTCCTCCACCGCACCCATCCGGCTCACCCCTCGGCCGGGCGCTTGAAGAACGCCACGAGGCCGCCCTGCTGATTGGGCGTCAGCGTGACCAGCTCCCAGCCATCGGTGCCGAAGTTGTTGAGCATCAGCTGCTCGTTGTGCAGCGGAATCGGTGCCACCTGGTACTCCCACTTCTGCGCGCTCATGACCGCACCCTACTGCGCGACGAACCCGCCGCGACCAGCCCCTCGGGGCGGCCACGACGGGTCCGTCGATCGGGTGCGGCTTCAGGAGGACCTGTTGTTGGCCATCTCCCTTGCGACCTCCTCGGCGAGCCACTTGCGGCGTCGCTTCTGGTAGACGCGGTTCTCGCCGAGCAGCGCCCTGGTGGTGGCGATCACCATCAGCACCATGATGATGCTGAACGGCACGGCCACCAGGATCGCCATCGTCTGCAGGGCGTAGAGACCACCGGCCAGCAGCAGCGCGGCGGCGACGACACCCTCGAGCGCGGCCCAGAACGCGCGGCTCCAGACCGGCGGGTTGGGGTCACCGCCGGAGGCGATCATGTCGACCACGAACGACCCCGAGTCCGAGCTGGTCACGAAGAACACCACGATCAGGAAGATCGCGATGATGCTCAGCGGGACGCCGAGCGGGAGGTCGTCGAGCATCTCGAACAGTGCGGTGTTGAGCGAGACCGCACCCTCCTCGTCGATCATCCCACCGCCGCCGAAGAGCTCGCGGTGCAGCGCGGTGCCGCCCATGACGGCGAACCACAGGAAGGTGACGGTGGTCGGCACCAGCAGCACGCCGGCGACGAACTCGCGCACCGTGCGGCCCTTCGAGATGCGGGCGATGAACATACCGACGAAGGGTGCCCAGCTGATCCACCAGCCCCAGTAGAACGTCGTCCAGCCGGAGAGCCAGACCGGCCCGTCGGCCTCGAACGAGAAGGTGTTGAACGACATCCGAAGCAGGTTCTGGAGGTAGGAGCCGATCTGCTGCACGAAGTCGCTGAGCAGGAAGACCGTCGGACCCAGCACGAGGACGGCCAGCACGAGGAAGCCCGCCATCACCATGTTGATGTTCGAGAGGAACTTGATGCCCTTGTCGATGCCGGTGATCACCGAGACCAGGGCGACGCCGGTGATCGCGGCGATCAGGACCACCAGCAACGCGTCGGTCGACTCCTCGACGACGTCGAGGAACTGCAGCCCCGCACCGATCTGGGTGACGCCGATCCCGAGCGAGGTGGCGACACCGAAGAGCGTGCCGACGATCGCGATCACGTCGATCAGGTCGCCGACCACGCCGTCGACCCGCTTGCCGAAGAGCGGCTCGAGCGCCCATCGGATCGACGCCGGCCGGCCCTTGCGGTGGATGGCGTAGGCGAGCGCGAGCCCGACCACGACGTAGATCGCCCAGGCGTGCAGGCCCCAGTGGAGGTAGGTGACGTCCATCGCCGTGCGGGCCATCTCTGCCGGGTCATCGGAGGTCCCGGGCGGTGGGCCGGCGAAGTGGAACAGCGGCTCCGCAACGCCGTAGAAGACCAGGCCGATGCCCATGCCGGCCGCGAACAGCATCGCGAACCAGGACAGCAGGCCGAACTCCGGGTCCTCGTCGTCCTTGCCGAGCACGACTCTCCCCATCGGGGAGAGCGCCATCCAGATCGCGAACACGACGAACCCGGTCACGATCGCCACGAACCACCAGCTCATGTCCGTGATGACGTCGCCGCGCAGTGCGATCAGCCGCTCCTCCATGGCTGTCGGCCAGATCAGCGTGGGGATCACCATGGCGACCACGAGGAGGGCGGCCGGCACGAACACCCGCGGCGCGGTCAGCAACCGCTTCGCTGCGGGGGGCTGGCGGGTCTCCGGAGTCGACATCGGCGTATTCTCTGACATGTCTCGCCTCTCTCCTCGCGGTCCAACGTGCCCATCCACGCTAGCGCAGTCCGGCCGTTCATGCGTGCCGCGCGCCGGACCGGCGCGGGACCGGTCAGTGGAGCTCGGGCTCGGTCTTCTCGCGGATCTCCTCGGCGGTGACGTCCGGAGCCAGCTCGACCAGCTGCAGGCCGCCCCCCTCGGACTCGGGGATCACGTCGATCACGCCCAGGTCGGTGATGATCCGCTGCACCACGCGCAGCCCGGTGTAGGGCAGCGAGCACTCGTTGACGATCTTGTACGAGCCGTCCTTGGAGACGTGCTCCATGAGCACGACCACCTTGCGGGCACCGTGGACCAGGTCCATGGCGCCGCCCATTCCCTTGACCATCTTGCCGGGGATCATCCAGTTGGCGATGTCACCGTGCACCGAGACCTGCATGGCCCCGAGGATCGCGGCGTCGATCTTGCCGCCCCGGATCATCCCGAACGAGGTGGCTGAGTCGAAGAACGACGCCCCGGCATTGAGGGTGACGGTCTCCTTTCCGGCGTTGATGAGGTCGGCGTCCACCTGCTCCTCGGTGGGGTAGGGCCCCACGCCGAGGATGCCGTTCTCCGACTGGAGGACCAGCTCCACACCGTCGGGCACGTAGTTCGGCACCAACGTGGGCAGCCCGATCCCGAGGTTGACGTAGGCCCCGTCGGACAGCTCCGAGGCCGCCCGCGCTGCCATCTGCTCGCGGTTCCAGGCCATCAGGAACGCACCGTCCTCTTCTCGATCCGCTTCTCGGCCGCCTCGTCAGCACTGAGCTGGACCACCCGCTGCACGAACACCCCGGGGGTGTGCACGTGGTTCGGGTCGATCTCGCCGGGCTCCACGAGCTCCTCCACCTCGGCGATCGTGATCCGGCCGCACATCGCAGCCAGCGGGTTGAAGTTGCGCGCCGAGTCGCGGTAGACGAGGTTGCCGTGCCGGTCGCCGCGCCAGGCGCGCACCAGCCCGAAGTCGGCGGTGATCGCGGTCTCCAGCACGTAGTCCTTTCCGCCGAAGTTGCGGACCTCCTTCGGTGGTGACGCCACCGAGACCTCGCCGGAGTCGTCGTACCGCCATGGCAGGCCGCCCTCGGCGACCTGGGTACCCACGCCCGTGGCCGTGTAGAAGGCCGGGATCCCGGACCCGCCGGCGCGCATCCGCTCCGCGAGCGTCCCCTGCGGAGTCAGCTCCACCTCCAGCTCGCCGGAGAGGTACTGACGCGCGAACTCCTTGTTCTCACCGACGTACGACGACACCATCCGCCTCAGCCGGTGCTCGGCCAGCAGGAGTCCCAGCCCCCAGTCGTCGACCCCGCAGTTGTTCGACACCGCCTCCAGCTCGTCGACGCCCGACTCCAGCAGCGCCGCGATGAGCACCGACGGAATGCCGCACAGCCCGAAGCCTCCGACGGCCAGCGTCGAGCCTGGCCGGATGTCGGCAACCGCCTGGGCCGCGCTGCCCACGACCTTGTCCACGTGCTCTCCCTGCTACTCGCGGATGGGTTCCCTGTGATCCTAGCCACCACCGGTCCCCGTGACGCGACCGCAGGTCGCCCCCTACGCTGCCTCGGGTGGACACGCCGCGCACCCTTGACTGGCCGAAGGTCGAGCTGCACGTCGTCACCGGCAAGGGCGGCACCGGCAAGTCCACCGTGGCCGCCGCACTGGCGCTCGCGCTGGCCAGTGGCGGCAAGGACGTGCTGCTCTGCGAGGTCGAGGGCCGCCAGGGCATCGCCCAGATGTTCGACGTGCCTCCGCTGCCCTACGAGGAGCGGCGGATCGCGGCCGGCCTCCCCGGGCCGAAGGGCCGGGCGGGCAACGTCTACGCCCTGCACATCGACGCCGAGTCGGCGCTGCTGGAGTACCTCGCCATGTACTACCGCCTGGGCCGCGCGGGGAAGGCCCTCGACCGGTTCGGCGTGATCGACTTCGCCACCACGATCGCCCCCGGCGTCCGGGACGTCCTGTTGACCGGCAAGGTCTTCGAGGCCGCCAGGCACGGCCGGCGGAGGGGTACGTCGAGCAGGGCCGGGGCTGCCTACGACGCGATCGTGCTGGACGCCCCGCCGACCGGCCGGATCACCCAGTTCCTCAACGTCAACAGCGAGCTCGCGGGCGTGGCCAAGGTCGGGCCCATCAAGAGCCAGGCCGACACCGTGATGACGCTGTTCCGTTCACCCAGGACCGCCGTCCACCTCGTGACCGTGCTCGAGGAGATGCCGGTGCAGGAGGCCTCGGACGGGATCGCCGAGCTGCGCAGGGTCCGGCTGCCCGTGGGTGGGGTGGTCGTGAACCTGGTCCGGCCACAGGACCTCGACGAGCAGGCGCTTGCCGCGGCGCGGGCCGGGAGCCTCGACCGAGCGGCGATCAGCGACGACCTCGTGGCTGCCGGGGTGTCCGTGGACGACGCGCTGGTCGACGGCCTGCTCACCGAGGCCCACGACCATGCCGAGCGCCGGGCGCTGGAGGACGCCCAGCGCACGCTGGTCGACGAGCTCGCCGTACCGACGTACGAGCTGCCGCGGCTGCCGGGCGGGGTGGACTTCGGCGGTCTGTACGAGCTGGCGGCCGCACTGCGGGAACAGGGGATGGCCTGAGATGGACACCAGAGGCACCCGGGTCGGCCCGCTCGTGGCCCAGGCCGAACGCGCCACCCCCCTCGACGTCGACGCGCTGCTTGACGACCCGCGCACGCAGATCGTGGTCTGCTGCGGCTCGGGCGGCGTCGGCAAGACCACCACGTCGGCGGCGCTGGCGCTCCGGGCGGCCGAGCGCGGCCGCCGGGTGGTGGTGCTCACCATCGACCCGGCCCGACGGCTGGCCCAGTCCATGGGGATCGAGTCGCTCGACAACACCCCGCGCCCCGTCCCGGGCGTGGACCCCGGGAGTGGTGGCTCGCTCGACGCGATGATGCTGGACATGAAGAGCACGTTCGACGAGGTGGTGCTCAGCCAGGCCAGCCCGGAGAAGGCCCGGCAGATCCTGGAGAACCCGTTCTACATCGCACTGTCGACGTCGTTCGCGGGCACCCAGGAGTACATGGCGATGGAGAAGCTCGGCCAGCTCTATCGGGACGCCCGGGCGCAGGGCACCTACGACCTGATCGTGGTGGACACCCCGCCGTCCCGATCTGCCCTGGACTTCCTCGACGCCCCCGAGCGCCTCTCCAGCTTCCTCGACGGGCGGTTCATCCGGCTCCTGCTCGCCCCGGCCCGAGGCCCCGCCCGGATCATGAGCGCCGGGATGGGAATGATGACCAACGCCCTGACGAAGATCCTCGGTGCGAGCGTGCTGCGGGACATGCAGACGTTCGTGGCCGCCTTCGACACGCTGTTCGGCGGCTTCCGGCAGCGCGCGCAGAAGACGTTCGAGCTGCTGCAGGCCGACGGTACGGCGTTCCTCGTGGTGGCCGCTCCCGAGCCCGACGCGATGCGCGAGGCCGCCTACTTCGTCGAGCGGCTCGGCGGGGACGCGATGCCACTCGCCGGCCTGGTGGTGAACCGGGCGAGCAACCCGCCGGAGAGCGCCCTGTCCGCCGACGAGGCGATGACGGCCGCGGGCCGGCTCGGCGAGGACTCGACGCTGACCTCGGGACTGCTGCGGCTGCATGCCGACCGGGTGCGGATCGTGGAGCGCGAGGCGCGACTGCGGGAGCGGTTCGCCACCGCCCATCCGCACGTCCCGACCGCGGTGGTCCCGGCGCTCGCCACGGACGTGCACGACCTGGCCGGCCTGCGCCGGGTCGGAGTCGCCCTCGCGCGCGACCGCGATGAAGGAGACGCCTGAGGCCGGGCCAGGCTCAGGAAGCGGTGCTGGCCTTGGCGCGCTCGAGCACCCGACGCCAGGATGCCTGGGGGCTGCGACGCAGCAGGGCCCGGCGCTCGCGCTCGGTCATGCCTCCCCACACGCCCCACTCGATCTGGTTGTCGAGCGCCTCTGCGAGGCATTCGGTGCGCACCGGACAGCCGGCACAGACCTGCTTCGCCTTGTTCTGCTCGGCGCCCCGGACGAACAGCTCGTCGGGCCTTGCCTTCCGGCAAGCGGCGGCCGGAGCCCAATCTTCAACCCACATGTCATTACCCCATAATTTCCGAGACGCGAAGTGAGACCTTCACTTGAATCCCCGGGAGTCATCCCCATACAAGAAGGTACGCAAGCGACGGAAGTTGAAACAGACACGATTCGGCCAAACCCGCTAGTCACAACGGACTAGTCACAATGGGCCAGAACTGGGGAAGGGACGGGACCGTCCCGTACCCTTGGCGCCATGTCCCGACCCCAGTCCGACGCGCCCAGCGGGGGCGAGGTACTCGCCCACCTCGGCTCGATGATGGCCGTGGCAGCCATCCTCGGCGTGGTCGTGGCCGGCTTGGCCATCCCGTTCGCGGGGGTGGCGGGGATCGCCACCCGCAACCTCGCGGAGACGATGGACGAGCTACCCGCGGAGCTCCAGACCGAGTCGCTCCCCCAGCGCACCAGGATCCTGGCCGCCGACGGCAGCACGCTCGCGACGCTGTACGACGAGAACCGCCTCAACGTGCCGCTCACACAGGTCTCCAAGCGGATGCGGCAGGCGATCCTGGCGATCGAGGACTACCGCTTCTACCAGCACGGCGCGCTGGACGTGAAGGGCACGATCCGGGCGTTCGTGACCAACCAGGCGGCGGGCGGCGTCGTCCAGGGTGGCTCGTCGATCACCCAGCAGATGGTGAAGCTGAGCCTGCTCAACCAGGCCACCACCGACGAGGAGCGACAGGCGGCGCAGGAGGAGACGATCGCCCGGAAGCTCCGTGAGCTGCGCTACGCGATCGCGTTCGAGCAGAACCACACCAAGGACTGGATCCTCGAGCGGTACCTCAACATCGCCTACTTCGGCGACGGCGTGCACGGCGTACAGGCGGCCGCCCGGCACTTCTTCAGCAAGGACGCCCGCAAGCTGAACCTGCGCGAGGCCGCCACCCTCGCCGGCCTGGTGAAGAACCCGGTCGGCTTCGACCCCACGGTCTACCCGGACAAGGCCCTGGCCCGACGCAACGTGGTGCTGGACCGGATGGCCGAGCTCAACGTGGTGAGCGAGCGGCGGGCCCGGCGGGCGCGGAACAAGGGCCTCAAGCTCGACGTGACTCCCAACCGCAACGGCTGCGTGAACTCCGCGGCGCCCTTCTTCTGTGACTTCGTCGTGGAGTGGCTCAAGAAGGACCCCGCGCTGGGCAAGAACCCCACGGAGCGCGAGCGGCTGCTGCGCTCGGGAGGCCTGACGATCCGCACCACGCTCGACCCGCGCTTCCAGAAGGCCGCGACGGACTCGGTCCGTCGCAGCGTCTTCCCGAAGGACCAGGCGATCGGCGGCCTGGCGATGGTGGAGCCCACCACCGGAAACGTCCGGGCGATCGCGCAGTCCCGACCGATGGGCAACAACAAGGCCTCCGGCGAGACCTTCCTCAACTACGTGGTCAACAAGACGTACGGCGACAGCAACGGGTTCTCGGGCGGATCGACCTTCAAGGCGTTCGTGCTGGCCACCGCGATCCGCCAGGGCATCCCGCTGAGCACCACGATCAACTCGCCGCCACGGCTCACGATCTCCGAGAGCGAGTTCGAGGACTGCGACGGTGATCCCTACGGCTATGGCTCGTGGGATGTCGAGAACTCCACGACCGACGGCCAGATGGACCTCTACCGCGGCACCCGCGACTCGGTGAACACCTTCTACGCCCAGCTCACGGCGATGACCGGGATCTGCGAGCCGTTCCAGCTCGCGAAGAGCATGGGCCTGGAGCTGACCAACCCCACGGGCGGTCCGGGCGGCGCGGGCGCGGAGCGGGTGCCACCGTTCACGTTGGGCACCCCGGACGTCAGCCCGCTGGAGATGGCCGAGGCCTACGCCACGTTCGCCGGCAGGGGGATCCACTGCGATGCGCGTCCGGTCACCACGATCCTCGACTCCCGGGGCACCGAGGTGAAGAAGTACCCCAAGAGCTGCAAGCAGGTGCTGCCCAGTGCGGTCGCCGACGCGGTCAACGACGTGCTCCGCACCGTCCAGGAGCCGGGCGGTTTCGGCCACAGCGCGGGCATCAACCTGAACCAGGTGTCGGCGGGCAAGACCGGGACGGCCGACAACCAGCAGGCCGTGTGGTTCATCGGCTACACGCCGAACCTCGCGACGGCCGCCATGATCGCCGGGGCGAACCACGTCGGGCACCCGATCTCGCTGCGGGGCCAGACGATCGGCGGGATCTATCGGCCGAGTGCGAGCGGGTCCGGATTCGCGGGACCGATATGGGCGGGCGCCATGGATGTGGTCGAGCAGTGGCTCGACGACGAGGACTTCCAGAGGCCGCCGCCCGACGAGATCGCCGGCCTCCTGCTCACCGTGCCCAGCACCGCGGGCATGAGCGTGGAGCGGGCCCGCGACGTGCTCGAGGACGCAGGCTTCAACACCAACGTGGGCAGCATGGTGGACTCCGGCTACGAACGCGGCTCGGTGGCCTACACCTATCCGCGCGGCGGATCGCAGTACTCCAGCGGTGACGTGGTCGTGATCTATCCCTCCGACGGCACGCCGTACGTCCCCCCGAAGAAGGACAAGAAGAAGAAGAAGCCCGGCGGAGGGGACGGTGGCCGCGGCAACGGCGGCGGCAACGACGACGACGACTGACGACTGAGGTTCGCAGGCGGCCCCGCCCCCGTTCGCAAGGGGGGTTTCGGGTGCGTTCAGGCGCCGAGCTGGCGGCGTACCTCCGCGGCGACGGCGGCGCCGTCGGCGCGGCCCTTGACCTGGGGCTGGACGACGCCCATCACCTTGCCCATCGCCCGCATGCCCTCGCCGGCCGCGCCGGTGGAGTCGATCGCGGCGCCGACGATGCCGGCGATCTCCTCCTCGTCGAGCTGGGCGGGGAGGTAGTCGGTGATGACCGCCAGCTCGGCCCGCTCGCGCTCGGCCATCTCGGCCCGACCGGCGTCGGCGAAGGCGGTGGCTGACTCCCGGCGCTTCTTGGCCTCGGTGGACAGCACGCCGACGATGTCATCGTCGCTGAGCTCGACCGCGGTCTTGCCGGCGACCTCGGCGTTGGTCACGGCGGTCAGCAGCATGCGCAGGGTCGAGGCGCGGACCTCGTCGCGTCCCTTCATCGCGGCGGTGAGGTCGGCGCGGAGACGGTCCTTCAGGGCACTCATGCGCACCATTGTGGCAGCCTTGCGGCGTGGGACTGACACGCGTGCTCGGGCTCGGGGCGCTGCTGGGCGCGGCCACCGCCGGGTACGCCGCCTGCGAGGCGCGCGCCTACACCCTGCGCCGGACCGAGCTGCCCGTCCTGCCGGCCGGTCACGGGCCGCTCCGGGTGCTGCACGTCTCCGACCTGCACCTCACCCCGGGCCAGCGGGCCAAGCGGGCCTGGGTGCAGTCGCTGGCCGGTCTGGAGCCAGACCTGGTGGTGAACACCGGCGACAACCTGGCGCACCGCGACGCCGTACCCACCGTGCTGGAGGCGTTCGGGCGGCTGCTCGACCGGCCCGGTGTGTTCGTGTTCGGGTCGAACGACTACTTCGAGCCCTCGCTGCGCAACCCGTTCAGCTACCTCGCGCCCGACGACGGGACTCGCCACATCCACACCCCACCCCTGCCCTGGCCGGCGCTGCGGGAGGGACTGCTCGGCGCGGGCTGGCGGGACCTCACCAACACCCGCGACGTGGTGGAGGTGCGGGGCACCCGGTTCGCCTTCGCCGGGGTGGACGACCCGCACCTGGGGTACGACGACCTGGCAGCGGTCGCGGGGCCGGCGGACCCGAGGGCCGACGTCCGCCTCGGCGTGGCGCACGCGCCCTACCTCCGCGTGCTGGACCAGTTCGCGCTCGACGGCTACGACGCGGTGCTCGCCGGCCACACGCACGGCGGCCAGGTGTGCCTGCCCGGCCTCGGCGCGCTGACCACGAACTGCGACCTCGAACCTGCGCGGGCGAAGGGTCGGAGCCGCCATCCGGCCGCCTCGCGACCGGGCGATCCGGGCTCGACCTGGCTGCACGTCTCGGCCGGTCTGGGCACCTCGCCGTACGTCCGGCTGCGACTGGCCTGCCGGCCGGAGGCAACCCTGATCACGCTCGTCTCCCGCTGAGATTCCACGCCGCAGAGGCGATTTCGGAGGGCATGCCGGGCTCGGGTATGCTCGCGACTGCTCACGGGCCAGTCCCGTGATCGGGCTGTGGCGCAGCTTGGTAGCGCGCCTCGTTCGGGACGAGGAGGCCGCAGGTTCAAATCCTGTCAGCCCGACATTGTGATGTCTCAAGACATCACGGAGGGCCGAACCCAATTCCTGTGGGTTCGGCCCTCCGGCATTTTCGGGTTCGGGTCGGTCAGTTGATGGGCTGGTAGCGCCTTGTCGGGTCCAGGGTCAGTTCGCGCAGGAGCTCGCCGGTGGCGGTTTCGACGATCCGGATCTGGAGGTCTTGAACGAGGATGATGACGCGGGTTCGGGCGTGGGTTCGTCCGATCCCGATGGAGTAGAGCCGGCCGCGGTAGCGCAGGGTGACCTTGCCGGACTTGTCGACGCGGTCGCGGGGGACGCGGTCGTGGGTGTCGCCGTCTCGGTCGCCGGTGCTCGGGGCGGCCTTGGGTCGGGTGGTGTAGACCGTGGCCGGCGTGGCCCGGTGTTCCAGGGACCGGTGGGGTCGGTGGTCGTTGTACTCCTCGACGAAGGCATCCAGGAGGGCCTGGAGGTCGTCGATGCTGGTGGGCTGCTCGGGTTGGCCGCGGAGCCACTTCTTCATCGTCTGCTGGAAGCGCTCGACCTTGCCGCAGGTGGTGGGGTGGCCGGGCGTGGAGTTCTTCTGGACGACGTTGAGGCGTCGGAGCTCGGTCTCGAAGCCGTTGCGGGTGCCGGCGCCCTTCTTGCCCTGAGAGAGCCTGGTGGTGAAGACCATGCCGTTGTCGGTGAGCGTGGAGGCGGGAATCCCGTGCTCTGCAACGGTTCTGCGGAACTCGGCGAGCACGATCGGGCCGGTGACCCGGTGGTGGGCGGTGACCGAGAGGGCGTAGCGGGAGCAGTCGTCGAGCCAGGTCAAGATCTCGGTGTCGGCGCCGGGGCGGCCGTCAGGGCGACGGAGTCGGTAGTGGGTGAAGTCGGCCTGCCAGGTCTCGTTCGGCATCTCGGCTTGGAAGCGGATGTAGGACGACTTCGGCTTCTTCTTCGGCTCCGCGACCACCAGCCCGGCCTTGGTCAGGTAGCGCGAGATCGTCGCCCGGGACACCAGAGTCGAGTGGTGGTGCTCGAGATGCCACCTGATGGTGTCCGGGCCGGCGTCCAGGCCGGTGGCAGTCAGCTTCTCCCGGTACTCGAGGATCAGGTCGACGGTCTCGGCCGGCGTCGTGGTCGGGACGCTGTGGGGACGACGCGAGCGGGGCTCGAAGGCTGCGTCGCCCTCGGCCTTGTAGCGGGCGAGGAGTTCGAACAGCCAGGACTCGGAGACGCCGTACTGGGCGGCGACATCGCGGACGGGTCGGTTCTCGACCACAACGGAGGTGATCAGCAATCGGTTCAGTGTCATGCCCGGAGGCTGGAGCCGGGGCGAGGCACAGTCCGGGATGACTCGCGACATCACTCCGGGATGTCTTGAGACATGGCTCCGGGATGTCCTGAACCAGCACACTGTCAGCCCGACATTGTGATGTCCCGAGACACCGTTGGCAGGTGT
>Ga0299913_10003427_pt1 | contig 12959 bp, 9 predicted proteins | sample RVTome_9_FD_201360 | JGI IMG/M metagenome (GOLD analysis project Ga0299913, IMG submission 201360) | Soil microbial communities from uranium-contaminated site in the Upper Colorado River Basin, Wyoming, United States - RVT155D38 (version 2) ... | reverse complement strand
GCCTCCCAGACCCGATGCAGGGCGGGGAGGCCCTCCAGCTGCTCCACGGCGGCGCAGAAGGTCGTTCCGGTCGTGGCCAGGTCCCGATCCACGGCGAATCCGAGGACGCTGGCGAGCATCTCTTTGGCGTCGCTGGCCGTGGCGCGATGGCGGGCGATGGCCTCGTCCACGCGGGAGACGTCGCCGAGGAGCTCGGGTCCGACCGCGGCCGTCGCATGTGCGGCGTAGCCCTCGAGGAGCCCGACGAACGCGCGCGCCCGATCGAGGGCCGCGCGATGTGCAGCGGTCGGGACGAGCGGCAACGTCGGTTGCATCTGACCTTCTTGAAGAGCTTCCATCCCTTGCGACTGCAGGTCCATCAACCGACGTTCCAACTCGCTGGTATCGATCTCGATCGCGTCCACCAGCGCGGACATGAGGTTCCTCCAGTAGGGAGCAACCCATGGGACGCGCTGCACCACAAGGCTGCGAGCAACGTCTTGCGTAACGACGACTCGAACGACATCGGCCGCGGCGACGTCGTAGTCCGCGGCGACCGCGCGCACGTTCGGGATGACGATGATGATCGAGTCGTCGCCCTCACGTGGGATCGCAGGGTCGAACCCGGACACGACTTCGCGCGCCAGCTGGCCTACGAGCGTTCCGATCTGGAGGCCCATCAACAACGGCCCCACCTGTTTCATGACCATCGTCATCTGATCGACCGGCTCACCTTCACCGCTCGGGCTCGACGCGTCGATGAACCGAGTTGCCAACCGCTCCAGCAACCATCGCCACGAGGACAGGGTTTTCGTAACCCATGCGGTGCGGGTCAGTGCTTCACCGGTGAGGGGTTCGACGAACGCCAGGCGCGTGTAACCGGCAAGCACCGCCTCGGACGATCGGATCGTGTCGTTGAGCGCGGTGCGTAGGTCGCTCGGTATCGGTTCTTCGGTTCGACCCTCGGTCGCGACCGCCGTCGCGACCTGCGTTGCGATCTCGAGGTTGAGCGGACCGGCCCCCGAGGAAGCGAGCAGACGTTGGATCTCGCGGAAGAGAGGGATGTCGCCGAACGGCTCGGGGTCCACGAACCGATTGTCTTACACCTCGTGACCTGCGCAACAAGGTCTTCCGGGCGATCGAGGAAGGGGGCTCTGTTACCCTTCCATCGTGAGGGGCGCCGGTCGAGAGCCCTGCTTTCCCGGTGCCGTTTGCGGGCAGTTAACGACATCAACAAAGGAGTCGAAGTGGTCTACCTCGGGATCTTCTTGCTCGTCGCGGTCGCAGGCATCATCGCTCTGTGGTGGTCGCAGCGCCGTCAACGGATGCACCTCCAGTCGGTGCACGGTTTCCGTTCCAGCCTCGAGCGGATCTCGACCCACCATGTCGCCATACCAACGGATGCGTCGGATCGGCGCGCCGAGGTCGTGACGCAGATACGCCAGGGCGGCGGTCGGGAGCCCCTCGACCCCGAGCGTCGCGAAGCTGCCAAGCGCAGACTCGCGTCCCGCCGAGCCGCAAGCGTCTGATCGTCACACCTAGGAACAGCTGATGGCGCGCGATCTCGCGATCGATCTCGGTACCGCGAACACTCTCGTCTATCAGAAACAACGCGGGATCCTCTTCGGTGAACCAACGGTCCTCGCGCTGAACCGCGAGACCGGGGCTGTACTCGCGATGGGCGAGGAAGCGTGGCGGATGATCGGCCGTACCCCCGGCTACATCGTCGCGGTTCGACCGTTACGTTCCGGCGCGATCTCCGACTTCGATGTCACCGAGAAACTGATCCGATTGATCCTCCAGCGTTCCGGTGTCAGCCGGATGACGCGCCCCAAGGTCTTGATCTGTGTACCCAGCGCGCTGACCGAGGTCGAACGTCGGGCCGTCGAAGAGGCTGCGTTGTCGGCCGGCGCACGCTCCTGCTACCTCATCGAGGAGCCGATGGCGGCCGCGATCGGAGCAGGCCTCCCGATCCATGAGCCTCTCGGCAACTTGGTCGTGGACGTGGGCGGTGGCACCAGCGAGGTGGCCTTGATCTCGATGGGTGGGATCGTGACGAACACGGCCGTTCGGGTGGGCGGATTCGACCTCGACGCAGCGATCCAGAACTGGGTGCGCCGGGAATACACCGTGGCGATCGGGGAGCGGACCGCCGAGCGCATCAAGATCGCGATCGGATCGGCGTTCCCGCTCGCTCAGGAGGAGAAGGCCGAGCTCCGGGGCCGAGACCTCGCCACCGGGCTCCCCAAGACGCTCCTGATCACATCCGAGGAGATCAGGGAGGCGATCGCCGAGCCGGTTAGGACGATCGTGGCCGCCGTGGTCGAGTGCATCGGCTCGTCACCACCCGATCTGGTCCAGGACGTGCTGACCCATGGGATCACGCTCACCGGTGGCGGGGGGATGCTCTCCGGCCTCGACATGCTGCTGTCCCAAGAAGCCGAGGTCCCGGTCCACGTCACCGAACAGCCTCTCGAAGCCGTCGTCATGGGGGCCGGACGGTGCTTGGAGGCGTTCACTAACCTGAAGTCGGTCCTCGTGGCGGACCGGTGATAACTGCTTCCCACCCATAGGCTTCCGCCATGCAGCAGGAAGGTTGGGAACAACCGGATCCTCCCGGTGTCAAACCCGTCCGGGGTTTCTCGCTATGGCGCTGGATCGTCGCGGGGATCGTCGTCGTCGGGCTGGCCGCGGCGGCGGTGTTCGTACCGATCCCGATCATCTATCTCTACGTCCCGGGCCCCGTCCGCGACGCGGAGGATCTCATCGAGATCACCGATAGTGAGACGTTCTCGTCGGAGGGCAGCCTCTACATGACCACCGTTTCGGTGGACACCAGCGTGAGTTTCGTGGAGATGCTCGTCGCCGGTATCGACTCGGCCCAAGAGGTCGTGATGAAAGAGGACCTGACCCAGGGAGGCACGCTCGAAGAGCTCCGGATCGAACAGCGCAGGGAGATGGCCGACTCCCAGGAGAGCGCACGCCAGGTGGCGTTGAGCGAGCTCGGACACGATCGACCAACCGGAGACGGAGCTCGGGTGGTCACCACGATCACGGGGGCCCCGGCGGACGGTGTCCTGATGGCCGATGACGTGATCGTGGCTGTTGACGGCCAACCCACGATGACGACGTGCGATGTGGGCAGCCACATAGATTCCCTCGAAACCGGAGACACCGTTTCGATAACCGTCGAGCGCGATGGGCGCACGCGCACGTTCGAGATCGAGGTCGAGGTGAACCCCTTCGATGGGTCTCCGGCATTCGTCGGGATCCAGATGCAGACGGTCAACTTCTCGTTCGAGCCGGGTGTAAAGGTGGACTTCAAGACGGGTCAGATCGCGGGGCCATCCGCGGGATTGGTGTTGGCTCTCGCCCTCTACGACCAGTTGACCCCTTCGGACCTCACCGACGGCCGCGAGATCGCGGGCACCGGCACGCTTGCCTGCGACGGAAGCGTCGGCCCGATCGGCGGCATCCAACAGAAGGTTGCCGCGGCTCGGGCCAAGGGAGCCGAGATCTTCCTCGCCCCGGCCGGCAACTACGACGCAGCACTTGAGGTCGCGGGGGGCATCGAGGTGGTCCCGATAAGGACGTTCGATGACGCGCTCGAGTACCTCCAGGGCTCGGGATGAATCTGGGACACTGGTAACGATGTTCGAGCGCTTCCTAGCGGTCCCACTCCACTTCACCTTCGAGTTCCTCGGGTTCCTCGTGGTCGCGGGGGGCGCCCTCCTCGTACCGTCCCGCCCGTCGCTCATCCCAGGGTCACGGACGAACCGCATGACCGCCGCGCTGGGGTTCACAGCGCTAGCGGCGGCGCAGGTCCTCCACGGCGGCGCGTTCGAGATCGGTGCGTCCGAGGGCGACACCGGCGAGCTCCTCGTTGCCTTGAAGACCCTTGGTATGGCGCTGATCCTGATCGCTGTGGTTGGGGCGTCGAAGACCCAGGTCTCGGCGATGCTGGCTGCGCCCGCGGTGACGCTGACCGATCTCGTCCCGGCCTTCGCCGCCGGCGTGCTCGCACTGATGGCCTTCGTCGCGTCGATCCGGGTAGCGCGCGAGCTCCGGAGGCTCGCCCTCGGTGCGGCGCTGATCGCGGCCGCCGAGGTCGTCATCGTGATCGGGGCCCAAGAGAGCGCATCTCATCTGTCCGAGCGACCGGAGCTGATATCCCATCTCGTCCGAACCCTCGGGTACGGGGTCATCGCGTCATGGCTGTGGACCGGTGTGCGCTCGAGCATCCGCACCCGATTCGTCGCTTCGTTCGTCGCGTTGCTGGTGGCAGTGATCCTCACCCTGTCGTCGGCACTCACCGGCGTCATCTCCAACAATGTCGAGAACTCCGAGCTCGCCCGTGTAACCGAACAGGTCGAGAGCACTGAGGCGGCGATCACCGGAACCGATCGAAGGGCTCTGGCCCAACAGGCCCGCCTGGCTGCATCGCAGACGTTCGTGAAGCAGGCGGTCGCCGACGGCGGCGACCAGCGCCAGACCGCCGCCGTTCTCAAATCCACGGAGCTATTCGATGCGGATGCCTTCGTTTTGATGAACCAGCGACGGAACCTGCTGGGGTACGTCGGTAACGGAGGTAACGCAACCCTCAACCGTGAGAAGAGGCTCACCGAGGCCGCGTTGTTCGAGATCCTCGGGTCACCTCCGGTGGTCGCGGTGGTCAGGCCGAAAGCCGCCATCGACAGCAGCAGCGCCGACCTTGCGCGTATCGGGGACTCGATCGCCCTGGTGGGAGTGGCCCAGGTCGTGCATCCGACGAACGAGCGGCGTGTCGTCGGTGGTCTGGTCCTCGTCGATTTCCTCGACATCTTGACTGTCACCGACGTCAAGCGGAACGTCGGAGGTCAGGAGGCCACGTTGCTGATCGATCGGCGTGTGATCGCCACGACGCTTCCCGGTGAGGTCTCCGGCCAGGATCTCGTCGATGCCGAGACTCGGAACGAGCTCGAGATCGGCGATGACGTAACGCTCTCCGAGGCCTTCACGATCGGCAACGACACCTATTACAACGCGGTCACCGTTCTCGAAAGCGAAGATGGGATCACGGTTGGTTATCTGGTCCTCTCGTCACCCTCGACGTTCGTCACCCAGACCCGTGAGGGTGTCACGAAGATCCTGTTCCTAGTGGCGCTGGCCGTGGGAGCGATCGTGTTGATCCTTGCGTACTACTCCGGTAGCCGCATCACTCGACCGATCCAGATGCTGACCGAGACGGCCCAGCGGATCCGCGAAGGGGATCTGAAGGCCCAGGCGGAGGTCGCCGGTGAGGATGAGGTCGGTCAGCTCGGGGAGACGTTCAATGAGATGACCTCGTCGTTGTTCCGGATGACGAACGATCTGCGCCAGGCAGCGCGTGAAGAACACCACTTGCGGTCCCAGGTCGAGACGATCATCCAGTCCATGGCCGATGGGTTGGTCGCGGTCGCTCGCGACGGGAAGGTCTTTGCGTTCAACCGAGAGGCCGAGCAACTGACCGGGGTCAGCACGCGCAAGGCCCTTGGTAAGCCGGTCGACAAGGTCCTCGACATCCGCGACTCGCAAGGTGGCAAGGTCTCCCTCCCGATCTTCGATCTCGCCGAAGGCTCGACCAGCAACGTGTTCATCCGTGGCAAGGGCCAGGAACCGACTCCGATCTCGGTCGTCAGCGCATCGCTGCGCAACGAAGAGGGCGAGACCGAGGGTGGGGTCGCCGTCATCCGCGACATGACGCGCGAGCGGGAGGTCGAGCGGATGAAGTCGGAGTTCCTCTCGAACATCTCTCATGAGCTACGGACCCCTCTGACTCCGATCAAGGGGTACGCGGAGATCCTCGTGAAGAAGGAGATCCCCGCCGCGAAGGCCAAACAGTTCTCGCAGGGGATCCTGGATTCGACGGCGCGCCTCGAGCGGATCGTTGAATTGCTGGTGGACTTCGCGGCCCTCGAATCGGGCCGCATGTCACCTCGTTCCGCCTCGGTTGACCTCGCCGCCATCGTCGAGAAGCTCGCCGCCGACTGGGAGCAACGCACCCCGAACCATCAGGTCGTGGCAGAGGTGGGGCCGCGGCTTCCGAAGGTCGTAGGCGACGAACGGCTACTCCGTCGATCCTTCGAGGAGCTGATCGACAACGCCGTCAAGTTTTCGCCCCAGGGGGGAACGATCAGGCTCCAGGTCCAGAGTGCTAACCGCGGCAACGGCGACGAACGGAGGAAGCGGGTCCGAGCGGTCGAGGTCACCGTCTCCGACGAGGGGATCGGGATCCAGCCCGAGGACCTGACGAAGATCTTCTCGGATTTCCATCAGCTGGACGGGTCCGAGACGAGGTCCTACGGGGGGTTGGGGCTTGGCTTGTCTTTCGTCCGGCGGATCGTGGAGGCCCATGCCGGTACCGTTAGCGTTGATAGCGAGCCCGACCGGGGGACCCGCCTCACCGTCTCCCTCCCGGCGGCCAAGGCGTAGATGACTAGGGAGAACTAGTCCTTCTGGGCTATTCACATAGCTACCGGGGGCCGGGCAGAATCTCTGTATATCGGGCTCAAGGTGGACAAAGAGCCGCCGAAACTAACCAAAGGAACCATGAAGAAGCTCTCCATTCCGCTCGTTGCGTGCCTCCTCGCAGGGGTTGCCTTCTGGTCGTTCGACGGCGACCAAGCCCTTGCCGCGATGAGCCTGCGCAAACAGGGCGACGGCAAGGTGGAGATCCTGCGCGGCTCGGGAGCGACGATCGAGGTCGGGTCCGACGATGTCTCGGTCGAGCCCGGGGACCTGATCCGCACGTACAAGGGAGCCCAAGCTCAGGTCGCACTGGAGGGAGACCGCGTGGTGTTCCTCGGAGGCGTCGGAGCGGCCGTTGCCGGCGGCCCTGGCGGACAGATGCGCATCATCGATCCCACGAGCGTCGAGACCGAGACGGGGACCGTGGTCGCCGAGGCGGAAGAGCCGACCGAGGTTGTATTCGGCGACGCGACGGCGCGCTCCGATAGCGGTGTGATCCGCGTCGATCGCCGCTCTGGCTCGGCACGCGCGGCGGCCTACTCGGGCACTGCGATGCTGTCTGCTCCGGGCGAGGCCAACATAGAGCTCAGTCGTCTGATGGAGTCACCGGCAACCGCGAGCGACCTGCGACCGCCACAGCCTTACCACCTGAATCCCGAGGATCCCTTCGACGAGCAGCGCCTTGATGCCGTGATCTCGCTCGAGGCGCAGCTCGGTCGGATCTCGGCCGGGCTCGCGAGCCAGCTCGGGCGAAAGAAGCCGAACCTCGCTTACTTCCGTGAGCTCGCCGAGGGTGAGAACGTCTCCGCCATCAAGAGCTACATGAAGCGACCCACCATCGAGCTGCTGCTCGGGTTCACGGTCGCGTCCAACACGGACGCGTACGACTTCGCACCGGCCTTACGCCAGGCGTTCGGCCACCGCGATCAGGGTGGCACGTGGGGCGTGATCGCATCGATCCTGCGTTCGACGCATCGCACCCTCGTGGCCGATCTCACGAGCATCGCGGTCAGCACCGGCGCGGTGGCTGCCGGAACGGGTGAAGACGTCCAGTTCACGGTCGCAGCCGCGCAGGAGGCCAACCAAGGCAGTGGCGGCCCGGCCGACCCGGCCCCAGGTGATGACCCCGGCGACGACCCCCGGCCTCCGGATGACCCCGGAGACGGCGATCCCGACCCCCCCGATGAAGAGGAGGAGGCCGAGGATTGCAGCGGTGGTATCGAGTGCGACGCGGAAGAGGTTAGGGAGAGGTTCTTACCGACGCCCGATCCGAGTCCGACCGACTTCATCAACTTCTAGAAGGTGCGCCTGCGCTAGATTGGCTCAATGAGCCAGGTCGTGCTGATCGCGGAGGACGACCCGAGCGTCCGCATGACCATCGAGTTCGTCCTCAAGGACGAAGGTTTCGACGTCCTCCTGGCCGAGGACGGCGAAGAAGCCCTGAAACTCGCCCTCGGGTCCAAGCCCGACGTGATCCTCCTGGACCAGATCATGCCCAAGATGGACGGCAAGGAGGTCCTGACCGAGCTACGCAAGGATCCCTCGACCAGCTCGATCCCCGTGTTCGTTCTGACCGGGATGGCCCGGGGCGACGAAGCCGAGTGGCCGGGGGCGTTCTTCGTGGGTAAGCCGTTCTCGCCCGATGCGCTCGTGCAGCGGATCAGAGAGGTTCTCGGCCCCCCCGCCGGGACCGTTTAGCCTCAACCGGATGGAAGCCCGAAGGACCAGATCGTTCCGCCCGCGTCGCGGCATCATCATCGTTGCCCTGATCGTCCTGTTCTTGGCGTCGGGAGCGCTGTCCCGCTTCTATACCGACGTCCTGTGGTTCCAGGAGGTCGGCTTCTCATCGGTCCTGTGGCGAAGCCTGACCACCCAGGCGATCTTAGGACTTGGAGCCGGACTTCTGGCTGCACTCGTCGTGTGGGTGAACCTGTGGCTCGCGCAGCGCCTCGCTCCGTCCTATCGGGTCGAGATCGCGGGCCGGCCGGACCCGCTCGATCGCTACCGCGCGGCGTTCGGACCATTCGTCTCTTGGATCCGTATCGGGATCGCGGCGTTCGCCGGGCTGTCGGTCGGCATCGGGGCGGTGGCGGGATGGCAGACCTTGCTCCTGTGGACCAACAAGGTCAGCTTCGGCCAGACCGACCCGCAGTTCCACAAGGACATCTCCTTCTACGTCTTCGACCTGCCGTTCTACTCACAGACCGTCGAGTTGGTGTGGTTCATCGTGATGGCTTCACTGGTGACAAGCATCGGCGCGCACTTCTATTACGGGTCGATCCGCCCCGAGCAAGGCATCCGCGGCGTCTCGTCGGGCGCTCTCGCCCATATCTCCGTCCTATTGGGGCTCCTCGCCCTGAACAAGGCCGTGCAGTACTGGCTCGGTCAGTACGAGTTGAACTTCTCGCCGCGCGGAGTCGTGACCGGGGCGTCCTACACCGATATCCACGCCCAGCTCCCTGCACTCAAGCTCTTGGCCATCATCTCGGTCATCTCGGCGTTGCTGTTCATCGTCAACATCTGGATGCGCAGGCTGTCGTTGCCGCTTGCGGCAGTGTCGATATGGATCCTCACCGCGTTCCTCGCGGGAGGGTTGTGGCCGCTCGCGGTGCAGCGCTTCTCGGTCGATCCGCAAGAGCTCCAGCGCGAGCGTCCATTCATCGAGCGGAACATCGAGGCGACGCGCGCGGCGTTCGGATTGGACGAGGTCGAGGAGCAGGAATTCGAGGCGTCGACCGATCTAACGCGCGAGGAGATCGAAGCGAACACGACGCTATTCGAGAACATCCGGCTGTGGGACCCCCCGATCCTGCAGCTGGCATACGAACAGCTCCAGGCGCTCCGGACCTACTACGAGTTCCAAGACGTGGACGTCGACCGTTACGAGATCGGCGGTGAGCCGCGCCAGGTTCTCTTGTCGGCGCGCGAGCTGTCTGTCGAGCAGTTGCCGGAGAACTCCCGGACCTGGTCGAACGAGCACCTGCAGTTCACCCACGGGTTCGGTCTCGTCGCGAGCCTCGCCAACGCTCGCTCCGCATCCGGTCAACCGAGCTTCGTCGTGAAGGATGTTCCGGGAACGGTCACACCCGGGGCCGAGGCCCTGTCAGCCGAACAACCGCGCCTGTACTACGGAGAGGCGTTCGAGCCGTCGGAGTACTCGGTCGTGAACTCGGAACAGGACGAGCTCGACTACCCCTCGGCCGACGACGAGGTCGTCCGCAGTAACTACGAGGGGGCCGGGGGGATCAACGTCGGTGGGGTCTTTCGCCAGATCGCTTTCGCCCTCCGAGAGGGCGATCCCAACCTGGTGCTGTCGAGCCTGATCACCGGTGAGTCCAAGATCCTGATCTACCGCAACGTGCGCGACCGAGTGATGCGGGCCGCCCCGTTCCTGTCGCTCGACCACGATCCCTACCCGGCGGTCGTCGACGGCCGGGTCGTGTGGATCCTCGACGCGTACACGTCGACGGACTCCTATCCCTACTCACAGCGCTTCGATCTCGATCAGATCCTGTCGGATCAGACCGCCCTGAGCGCCAGCTCGGGGGTCCTGGAAGGAGACGTCAATTACGTCCGCAACTCGGTGAAGGTCGTTGTCGACGCTTACGACGGGACGTTGAAGCTCTACATCGTCGATGACTCCGACCCGTTGATCCAGGCGTGGCGCAACGTCTTCCCCGACCTGTTCACGACCGAGGAGCCGTCCGAAGACCTCCAGGCTCACTTCCGCTACCCCGAAGACCTGTTCGACGTGCAGTCCGAGGTCTACCTGACGTATCACATGACTAATCCGGATGATTTCTACGCGAAGGAAGACGCGTGGGCCCTTCCGATCAACCCGTTGGCGGACGATCTGAGCGGCACCAACATCCCGCGGCCCCCCTTCGTCACGCCGACCTACCTCTTGATACAGCTCCCGGGTGAAACCGAACCCGAGTTCGTCCTCTCGCGACCGTTCACGCCGCGTGCCCGTAACAACATGATCTCGTTGATGATCGCGCGGTCGGACCCCGAGCATTACGGCGAGTACCTCACCCTGAACTTCCCCAGTGGAAAGCAGGTGCCGGGCCCGATCCAGGTCGATAACTCGATCAACCAGGACGTGGAGATCTCCCAGACGCTCACGTTGCTTCGCCAAGGGGGATCGGAGGTCGACTTCGGGTCACTGGTGATGCTGCCGATCGAGGATTCGATCCTGTACGTACAACCACTGTTCGTAACGGCGGAGAACGTCGGTATCCCGGAGATCGGGCGGGTGGTTCTGGCCCTGGGCGCGGATGTCGTGATGGAGGAGACCTTCGAGGAGGCACTCACGACACTGTTCGATCTCGACGCCGACCGCGAGCCCGAGCCGGAGCCGACCGACGAACCGGAGCCGGGGCCGCCGGATGACGAACCGACCTCGACGCTCGAGGAACTGATCGCCGAAGCGGGCCGCATCTACGAGCAAGCGCAGCAAGCGTTGAGCGACGGTGACTTCGAGACCTACGGCCGCTTGATCGAACGCCTTGGAAGCATCCTTACCGAGCTCCAGAGAGCCTCGCAGTAAGCGGGTCGCAGTAACCGGCTAGTCGCCGCCCCCGAGCCGGCGGATCCGCGCCGGGTCGTCGATCAGTTTCTCGAGCTTCGCTTGCGCCTTGTCGAACAGCTCGTCGAAGTTCTGGCGTCCGCGCTTGCGCTTGAACGGGTCGATGGCCGAGATGAGCTGGTACTGGAAGTACTGGTGGAACGCACCCATCTCTTTCGCCTTGTCGATCACGTCCTTGATCATCGTGTTCGTGTCGAGCACGCGTTGCGCCCGCGCCTCGCGGGCTTCGAACGCGTTGCCGATCGAGCGGCGCATGAAGTGATCGCACTTCTTCAGCAACGGCTCGAATGCGCTGCCGGCCAGCCGACCGGGTCCTTCGTATGCGAGGCCGAGCGTCACGTAGTAGGCCTTGTCGATCGACTCCTGAACCTCGTCGTCGTTCTCCTTTCGATCCGGCTGCGAGTCGAGGAAGACCCGATAGATGCCGAGCGCTACCACCGCCTTCTCGCGGATGTTGAGGTCCTTCTCGACGTTGAGGTTCATCATCCGGGGCGCGAGCTTGTCCGGGACGACCAACACCGGCAGCTTCTTGAGCCCGACCTCCATCGCCGCCTCCAGGCGATGTTGCCCGTCGATCACGACGTGGCTCCCGTCGACCTCCACGGCCACGAGCGGGACGATGAAGCCGATCTTCTCGATCGACTCGACGAGGTGGGCGATGTGGGAGGGCCGCGCCTTGCGCTGGTGCTCGACGACCTCCAGCTTGTCGACGGGGAGCATCTTCAGAACGACGTTCTGGCGCTTGTGGGGGTCCTTGAAGGCAAACTCACCGTCGGCCATCCCGCGACCCTAGCCCCGTGCCACCGGGGAAGCGCTACCAGGCCGGCGGCCGCCGGGCCCCCCGGCCTGCCGGAAGTGCTTATGGCCCGGGGGTTGCTTCGCTGGATACCGTTTCCCCAATCGAAACCGACGTGAAGGAGAAACCGTTGAGGGGCCTGATGGGAGCCGCTTTGGGAACGGGTCTCTACCTCTACTCGAGCGGAGACGGATCATCATTCGCCGTCCGGATGTCCGCCTACTTCGCCGCCGTGGTGATCGTGGCCTGGAGCCTGGTGTCGCTCGGCCGGGCCGCCCTGCGCGGCGTTCGGTTCTACGGCCCCACCCTGATGTATGCCCTCCGGAGCAAGCAGATCGTCGAGCGCGACGGCCTCGCGATGAGCCCGCTCGAGCCGACCCTGGTGTCGGCAACGGTCATCGTCCTCGACGAGCCGCTTCTGGCTCGACTGCTCGTACTGGATCCCGCCTAACACCACCCGGCTCGCATCGCCCTCCAGCTTCAGGCCTCGATCATCAGGCCCGGAGACCCTCCTGGGGGCAGAACCTCACACTGACTCCCGCCAGACGGTACTCAGTGTGATCTTCTCGATACAGAGCGTTGGTAAGCTAGTGCGGCAGGGTGGAGCAGTCTGGTAGCTCGCCGGGCTCATAACCCGGAGGTCGCGGGTTCAAATCCCGCCCCTGCAACCACCGAGATGCAGAGAAGCCCCTGGTCACAGGGGCTTCTCTATTTCCTGGGTCGATCACGCGTCCAACCGATCTCAGTTCTCCAACGTGTCCCAGGCCGACTTGCTGCAAGCCGCACACGACGCTGCTGCGGTGGTGGGGGTGTTTGTCTGGCTCGCTACAGCTTTCCGACCACGTGCCCGAGAACCTCTGACATCTGGTCGTGAGGACTGAACTCGACCATCTTGATCGCGTCCTCGACGACGACCGTGTGGCCGGAGGGCCAGTAGTACAGCTCGCCGCCACCGACGGTCTCATGGCTCCCGTCCTCGTAGTCGACCCGGATGCGCCCCTCCAGGACGTAGCCCCAGTGCGGGCACTGGCAGTGGTCGCGCTCCAGGCCCTCGAGCAGGGGGCAGAAGTCGAGACCGGTCGGGTACTGCATGTAGGCGCTGGTCATCCC
>Ga0299913_10003426_pt1 | contig 12960 bp, 12 predicted proteins | sample RVTome_9_FD_201360 | JGI IMG/M metagenome (GOLD analysis project Ga0299913, IMG submission 201360) | Soil microbial communities from uranium-contaminated site in the Upper Colorado River Basin, Wyoming, United States - RVT155D38 (version 2) ... | reverse complement strand
GCTTCCCGACCCCCCGAGCGGGAAGTGGCGGGGTGTCCCATGTCCTGGTCCGCCCCTGCCGTCGGCGACGGGTAGCGTGAGCGGTATGTCCCCTCGCTCTTACGCCGTCGAGTCGTTCGGTCGCGTGCTCACCGCGATGGTCACGCCGTTCACGTCCACCGGCGAACTCGACCTCGATGCGGCCCAGCGCCTCGCCGCCCACCTGGTGGACGCGGGGAACGACGGCCTCGTCATCAGCGGTACCACCGGAGAGTCCGCGACCACCACCGACGACGAGAAGGAGCGGCTGGTCCGCGCCGTTGTGGAAGCGGTCGGCGACCGGGCCCGCGTCGTCGCGGGCGCCGGCAGCAACAACACCCACCACACGGTCGAGCTGGCCCGGGCCGCCGAGAAGGCGGGGGCCCACGGCCTGCTGCTGGTGACGCCTTACTACAACAGGCCGCCGCAGGAGGGGCTCGCCCGTCACTTCGAGACGGCTGCGGACGCCACCGGTCTGCCAGTGATGCTCTACGACATCCCCGGGCGCACGGGCATGCCGATCGAGACGGAGACGCTCGTTCGCCTCGGCGCGCACGACCGCATCACCGCCGTCAAGGACGCCAAGGGCGATCTCTTCGCCGGGTCCGACGTGATGGCGCGCACCGACCTGGCGTTCTACTCGGGCGACGACCCCCTGAACCTGGCGTGGCTGACCCACGGCGGCGTCGGCGTGGTCAGCGTGGTCGCCCACGTAGCGGCCGCCCGCTACGTCGAGATGGTCCGGGCGGTCGACAGCGGGGATCTCGCGGCGGCGATCAGCGTCCACCGGGGGCTGATCCCCGTCGTACGCGCGATCATGACCAAGAGCTCGCAGGGAGCGATCATGGCCAAGGCGGCGCTGCACGCCCAAGGGGTGATCCCGACGCGCGCCACCAGGCTGCCGCTGGTCGACGCAACCGACGCCCAGGTGGCCGAGCTGCGCACTGCCCTTGAGGCCGGCGGCGTCCTGCTGTGAGCCACCCGCACCCCGAGCTCGGCTCTCCGCCGGAGCTCCCGCCAGGCGGCTTGCGCATCGTGGCCCTCGGCGGGCTCGGCGAGGTCGGGCGCAACATGACCGTCTTCGAGTACGACGGGCGGCTGCTCGTCGTCGACTGCGGCGTGCTCTTCCCGGAGGACTTCCAGCCCGGAGTGGATCTGATCCTGCCCGACTTCGACTACATCCGGGGCCGGCTCGACCGGGTCGACGCGATCGTGCTCACCCATGGCCACGAGGACCACATCGGCGCGGTGCCATACCTGCTGCGGGAGAAGCCTGACATCCCACTGCTGGGCTCCCGGCTCACCTTGGCCTTGATCGAGGCCAAGCTGCAGGAGCACCGGATCAAGCCCTACACCCTCGAGGTCCGCGAGGGCGGCCGGGAGCAGCTGGGCCCGTTCGACTGCGAGTTCGTCGCGGTCAACCACTCGATCCCTGACGCCCTCGCCGTGGCGATCCGCACCCCGGCGGGGCTGATCCTGCACACCGGTGACTTCAAGATGGACCAGATGCCGCTGGACGGGCGCATCACCGACCTGCGTGCGTTCGCGCGGCTGGGGGAGGAGGGCGTCGACCTGTTCCTGGTCGACTCCACCAATGCCGAGGTGCCTGGCTTCACGACCCCCGAGCGGGACATCGCGCCGGCGATCGACCGGGTCTTCCAGACCGCCCAGCGCCGGGTCATCGTGGCGAGCTTCGCCAGCCACGTGCACCGCATCCAGCAGGTGCTCGACGCCGCCGAGAAGCACGGCCGCAAGGCCGCGTTCGTGGGCCGGTCCATGGTGCGCAACATGGGCATCGCCCGCGAGCTCGGCTACCTGCATGTGCCCGCCGGCTTGATGGTCGACCCCAAACAGCTCGACGACCTCGAGGACAACAAGGTCGTGCTGATCTGCACCGGGTCGCAGGGCGAACCGATGGCGGCGCTCTCGCGGATGGCCAACCGTGACCACCAGATCCGCGTGGGCGAGGGCGACACCGTCCTGATGGCCTCGTCGCTGATCCCCGGGAACGAGAACGCCGTCTACCGGGTCATCAACGGACTCACCAGGTGGGGCGCCAAAGTCGTGCACAAGGGCAACGCGATGGTGCACGTCTCGGGTCACGCCAGCGCCGGCGAGCTCGTCTACTGCTACAACGTCGTACAGCCCAGCAACGTCATGCCGGTGCACGGGGAGTGGCGCCACCTGCAGGCGAACGCCGACCTCGCCGCTGCCACCGGCGTGGCCAGGGACCGGATCGTGCTCGCCGAGGACGGCGTCGTCGTGGATCTGGTCGACGGGCGGGCGAGCATCGTCGGCAAGGTCCCGTGCGGCTACGTCTACGTGGACGGCTCCAGTGTCGGAGACGTGACAGACGCCTCGCTGAAGGACCGCCGCATCCTGCGCGACGAGGGCTTCATCTCGGTGGTGGTCGTCGTCGACTCGGTCACCGGCAAGGTCGCGGGCGGTCCGGAGATCCACGCCCGCGGGTTCGCCGAGGACGATGCGGTCTTCGAGGCCGTCCGGCCGCTGATCGAGGACGCGCTCGCCAAGGCCGCGAGCGAGGGGATCGGCGACACCCACCAGCTCCAGCAGCTCGTCCGCCGGGTGGTCGGGCGGTGGGTCAGCGACACCTACCGCCGCCGCCCCATGATCATCCCGCTGGTCGTCGAGGTCTGACCTCGCCCCCCTTTCATGATCGTGAGGGCGTGAAGGCCACTTTCTGGTCCTGTCCCACTCACGATCATGAAGAGGCGGGGCTGGGGCTGAAGCGCGACACGCGCCCGAGTGGCTGCTGGGACGCCTGTTACTGGCGTGACCTGCGAGTAGCCTCACGGCATGGCCACCCGCACGCCGACGCGCTCACGCACGTCCCGCTCCAGCGCGAGGCGCCCCGCCGCGCGCAAGCCGCCCGCGCGCCGGAGCGGCGCCCGGCGGCCGACCGGCGGCCCCGGCCTGGCGGCCCGGGTCAACTCCGGCGTCGGGCGCTTCCTTCGGGCCTGCTGGCTCGGCATCGCCCATCTCGTGGGCGGTATCGCCCGGCGGATCGGCACGAGTGCCCGCGAGATGGACCCCGCGCATCGCCGGGACGGGCAGGCGCTGGCCCTCGTCGGGCTCGCCACGGTGGTCGCCGCGGTGGAGTGGTGGGGCCTTCGCGGGACTCCCGGCGACGTCCTGCACGCAGTCGTGGCCGGCACCTTCGGTCGGGTCGGGCTCGTGATGCCGCTCGCCCTGCTCGCCCTTGGGGTGCGGCTGCTTCGCCACCCGGAGGACGCGGAGGATCGTGGTCGGATCGGCATCGGTCTCGCCGCGCTCGTGCTGGCGACCTCAGGTCTGGTGCACATCGCCCGCGGCCTTCCCGACCCGTCCGACGACGCGACCGCCATGCGTGGTGCCGGCGGAATCCTCGGCTTCCTGGTCTCCTCGCCGCTGGTGACCGCCGTCACCACCTGGGTCGCCGTGCCGCTGCTCGCGCTGCTGTTGGTCTTCGGCCTGCTCGTCGTCACCGCGACACCGGTTCATGCCCTCCCCTCCCGGGCCCGCGCGCTGCGCGACTGGTTCCTGCGCCGCCCTGCGCCCGCCGACCCGACCGAGGACGCGCACGACGAGACGATCGGTGGCCTCGAGCCGTTGCGGCGCGGTCGCCGCCGGCGGCGCCAGGGCGCCCTCGCCGACGAGATCCTGGGCAGCGAGCAGCCCTACGACAGCCCGGTTCTCCCGCCCGTCGGCTCGCCGGGCGGACCGGACGCGGCGACGGAGGGCGACAACGCCGGCGATGGCTCGGTCGAGCAGCCGCCTCCCGTCCACACCCCGATGCCGCGCCGGGTGGAGCAGCTGCTCCTCTCGGGCGACGTCACCTACTCGCTGCCCGACAGCAAGATCCTGCGTGAGGGCTCGGCCCACCGGGCCAGGACCAAGGCCAACGACGCTGTCGTCGAGTCCCTGACGGAGGTGCTCGATCAGTTCGAGATCGACGCGCAGGTGACCGGCTTCACCCGTGGCCCGACCGTGACGCGCTACGAGGTCGAGCTCGGCCAAGCGGTCAAGGTGGAGCGGGTCACCGCGCTCAGCAAGAACATCTCCTACGCCGTGGCGAGCGCGGAGGTGCGGATCCTCTCGCCGATCCCCGGCAAGTCGGCGATCGGCATCGAGATCCCCAACACCGACCGCGAGACGGTGAGCCTCGGTGACGTGCTGCGCTCGAACAACGCCAGGGCCGACCACCACCCGATGGTTGTCGGGCTCGGCAAGGACGTCGAGGGTGGCTTCGTCGTCGCGAACCTCGCGAAGATGCCCCACCTGCTGGTCGCCGGTGCGACCGGGTCCGGCAAGTCCAGCTGCATCAACTCGCTGATCACCTCGATCCTGCTGCGCTCGACGCCGGACGAGGTCCGGATGGTCCTGGTGGACCCCAAGCGGGTCGAGCTCACGGCGTACGAAGGCATCCCGCACCTGATCACGCCGATCATCACCAGCCCCAAGAAGGCGGCCGAGGCGCTGCAGTGGGTCGTGCGCGAGATGGACCTGCGATACGACGACCTCGCGGCCTTCGGCTACCGGCACGTCGACGACTTCAACAACGCGGTGCGCTCCGGTGCGCTCGTCGCGCCGCCCGGCAGCGAGCGCCGGCTCGTGCCCTACCCCTACCTGCTCGTGATCGTCGACGAGCTCGCCGACCTGATGATGATCGCCCCGCGCGACGTCGAGGACTCCATCGTCCGGATCACCCAGCTCGCCCGTGCCGCCGGCATCCACCTCGTGCTCGCCACCCAGCGTCCCTCGGTGGACGTGGTGACCGGGCTGATCAAGGCCAACGTGCCCTCTCGGCTGGCCTTCGCGACCTCGAGCCTCACGGACAGCCGGGTCGTCCTCGACCAGCCCGGTGCCGAGAAGCTCGTGGGCCAGGGCGACGCATTGTTCCTGCCGATGGGCACCAACAAGCCGATGCGCCTCCAAGGGGCATGGGTGACCGAGCCCGAGGTCGTCTCGGTGGTCAAGCACTGCAAGGACCAGCTGCAGCCGACCTATCGCGACGACGTCACGGTGGCCGCGAACAGCCGGCGCGAGATCGACGAGGACATCGGTGATGACCTCGACCTCCTCTGCCAGGCGGTCGAGCTCGTGGTGTCCACCCAGTTCGGCTCGACCTCGATGCTGCAGCGCAAGCTCCGCGTCGGGTTCGCCAAGGCCGGCCGGCTGATGGACCTGATGGAGAGCCGCGGTGTTGTCGGCCCCAGCGAGGGCTCCAAGGCCCGCGACGTCCTGGTCAAGGCAGACGAGCTCGACGGCCTCCTGTTCGCCCTGCGGGGGGACTAGCCCTGATCACTCAACGTGGGAGCCGTCGTGGCCGATGAGCATTGTGACCCCTAAACTGGGGGTCCGTTGGTCGTTCTCGAGGACCCGTGTGCACCGTCGCCGGTGCTGTCCCAGGCGGCTCCACGTGCTCGGTTCAACGTTCGGGGGAGGAGTAGCAAGGTGTCCATCGGCCAGACCCTGATCACCGCCCGGGAGCAGGCGGGGATGTCGGTCGAGCAGGTCGCGACGGCCACCAGGCTCCGCCAGACGCTTGTCCGGGCCATCGAGCACGACGACTTCCAGCTCTGCGGCGGCGACTTCTACGCCCGCGGTCACATCCGCAACCTGGCCAGGACGGTCGGCATCGACCCCGACCCGTTGATCTCGGAGTTCGACCAGGCCTCCGGCGCGACCCCACCGCCGCGGCCGACGGCGGTGTACGAGTCCGAGGCCGCATCCCACCGCGAGCGCCGCCGGGGGCCCAATTGGAGCGCCGCGATGGCTGCCGTCCTCGTCCTCGTCGTCGTGTACGGCGTGGCCCAGGCGGTGACGGGCGGCACCGGTACCGGCCGCAAGGGCACCGAGGCCGATACCTCCGGCCCTGCGGCCTCCAACTCCGCTCCGGCGCAGCCGTCGGCGTCGCCCAGCCCCAGCGATCCGAGCGCAGTCGCGCAGGCGCAGCGAGACCGCGTGACGGTCCAGGTGCAGGCCGCCGGGCGGAGCTGGCTGCAGGTCACCACGGCAAGCGGCAAGGAGCTGTTCCAGGGGCTGATGCAGGCCGGCGAGGTGAAGACCTTCAACGACAAGCAGCGGGTCAAGCTCGTCGTCGGGAACGCCGGTGCGGTGCTCCTCACCGTCAACGGCACGGCCGTCGGTGCACCGGGCCGGGCCGGGCAGGTCGCCCGGGTCCAGTTCGGCCCGCAGGATCCCGCCGCCGGCTGATCAGCCTCGGCTGCGCTCCATCAGGTGTTCCGCGCCCCCTCGAGCAGCGGCTTGAGGGCGGAGACCCGCTCCCGCCACCAGGCCTTCATCGCCTCGGCGGTGTCGGCATCGGGCAGCCGCTCGTGCTGGATCGCCACCCTGCTCTTCGCCTCGTCGAGCCCGGTGAAGCCGACGACCACCCGGGTGGAACCGTCTTCCCAGTCGTAGCGCGCCGTGCGGGGTCGGGTCGCGGTGCGCAACCGGAGCTGCGCCCCCGGCAGCCACCGCTCCCGTATCGCCTCGTCCTCGAACGCCGCGAACAGCCGCTCGACGGGCACGGCGACCGTCTTGGTGGCGCTCACCGACCAGCCGTCGGCGTGCTGGCCGGGTGCCCGCAGGCCGCGGGCCTGCTCGTAGGCGACGGTGATGGACTGGGCCCACCACCCTGCGATGCCCTGCTCCGTCACGAGCCAGCGGGCGATCTCGGGGTGTGGGCGGCTCGCCGCGTCCCACTCGTCCAGCAGCACGAACCACTCCTGCCAGCCCCGGCCCGTGGCGGCTGCGACGGCTGCCTCGGACATCGGGGGTTGGAACGCCGGGGCTGCCGACTCGGGCCGCTCGCCCGCGGCGATCAGCATCCGGCGGGCCGCCGTGTAGCTCTCCCCGGTCTTGTCCATCCGGGCGCGGACCCGGTGCTTGAACGTCTTCTGCCTGGTCATCTCGGCTTCCCTCTGCGGCGGACGACAGCGGGACCCACGCTCCCGATGCCCCACCGGAAAGGGCGACAGTGACCGGCGTCCCGATGGCGCGCGGCCACCTCTACCTCCCCAGGCCGGCTGCGTGAGCGCCGGGACGGAGGTCGGGCGCTGGGACGGCGCCTGGGCGCGATTATAGGACCGGCCGACGTCGCGGTGAAGATGCGCGGAGACAGGTGCGGTCCGCCCCGGTCAGGTGCCCCCGGGGCGTGCCTACGCCTGAGCGGCCCTTCTCCTTGCCGGCACCCCGCCGGGCAGCTCGGCGTTCGGCAGCAGGTACGACACGATCGCCTGCCCGACGATGCCGATCAAGGTGATGCTGAGCGTCTTGTTCCACGCACCGGCGGTCACCCACGCGGTCAGCAGGGCCACGACAGCCGTCACCTGGGTGGCCAGCCACTTGTTCGTCGGCCGTCTCGACTTCTGGGCGGACATGTCGCGCTCCCTCCGAGCAGCGCCGGTCTGCGATGTGGGCAACCGGCTGGACGTAGGTCAGAGCGCATGGACGACCTCGGTGATACATGGCAGATATCTACTGGCACCTATCCTTGGGCCCATGCCCTCCTCTGCCCCCTCGGGGCGCCGCGTCGCCCTGGTGACGCTCGGCTGCGCCCGCAACGAGGTGGATTCCGAGGAGCTCGCCGGTCGCCTTGCTGCCGATGGCTGGACGCTGGTCGAGGACGCGGGCGATGCCGACGTCGCCGTCGTGAATACCTGCGGCTTCGTCGACGCGGCGAAGAAGGACTCCATCGACACGGTCCTGCAGGCGGCCGACCTCAAGGGGCTCGGGCGTACCCAGGCCGTGGTTGCGGTGGGATGCCTTGCCGAGCGGTACGGCGAGCAGCTCGCCGCGTCGCTGCCCGAGGCTGACGCGGTGCTGGGCTTCGACGACTACGCCGACATCTCCGCGCGACTGGGACGCATCCTGGCCGGTGACGTGCACGTGCCGCACGTGCCGAGCGACCGCCGCCACCTGCTGCCGCTGGCACCGGTCGATCGGCAGACCGGGGTCCGGTCGGTACCCGGGCACGGCTCGGTCGAGCGGCCTGACCTTCCGGAGGGCATGGCCCCGGCGTCGGGCCCGCGACCGCTGCGGATGCGACTCGGCGGCGGCCCGGTCGCTCCGCTCAAGCTGGCGTCGGGGTGCGACCGGCGCTGCACCTTCTGCGCGATCCCCTCGTTCCGCGGCTCCTTCGTGTCCCGCCGGCCCGCCGACGTGCTGGCCGAGGCGCGTTGGCTCGCCGAGCAGGGCGTTCGCGAGGTCGTCCTGGTGAGCGAGAACTCCACGTCGTACGGCAAGGACCTCGGCGACCTTCGACTGCTCGAGACCCTGCTTCCGGAGATCGCTGCTGTCGACGGCCTGGATCGGGTGCGCGTCAGCTACCTGCAGCCGGCCGAGATGCGTCCGTCGCTGGTGGAGGTGATGACGTCGACCGACGGCGTCGTCCCGTACTTCGACCTGTCCTTCCAGCACGCGAGCGGGCCGGTGCTGCGGCGGATGCGGCGCTTCGGTGACACCGACCGCTTCCTGGCCCTGGTCGAGCAGGTCCGGGCTGCTGCGCCGGACGCGGGGGTGCGCTCCAACGTCATCGTCGGTTTCCCCGGCGAGACGGAGGCCGACTTGGCCGAGCTGGAGCGGTTCCTGGTGGGCGCCCGGCTGGACGCGGTCGGTGTCTTCGGCTACTCCGACGAAGACGGCACCGAGGCAGCGACTCTCGGCGGCAAGCACGACGAGGCGGTCATCCGGGAACGCACCGAGCGGGTCACCGCACTCGCCGACGAGCTGGTCGCGCAGCGGGCCGAGGAGCGAGTGGGCGAAACCGTCCAGGTGCTCGTCGAGTCGGTCATCGGCGCAAGCGGCGAAGGTCGTTCGGCTCACCAGGCGCCGGAGGTGGACGGCACCACGACCCTCCACGGTCGCGTTCCTGCGGTCGGGCGGATCGCCGCCGCCAAGGTCGTCGCGACCGACGGCGTCGACCTGGTCGCCGAGGTGTTGGGGTGACCTCGTGATCCCGCAGCCGAGCAACTGGAACATCGCCAACGCGCTGACGGTGCTGCGGCTCGTCCTGGTGCCGGTCTTCCTCATCCAGCTGCTCCACGAGGACGGGGAGAACAACGCCTGGCGGGTGGCCGCGTTCGTGACCTTCGCGGTCGCCTCGGTGACCGACCGCATCGACGGCGAGCTGGCCCGCAAGCATGGGCTGGTCACCGACTTCGGCCAGATCGCCGACCCCATCGCCGACAAGGCGCTGATCGGAGCCGCACTGGTCGGGCTGTCACTGCTGGGCGAGCTGTGGTGGTGGGTCACCGTGCTGATCCTGGTCCGCGAGATCGGCGTGACCCTGTTGCGGTTCTTCGTCATCCGCCACGGGGTGATGCCGGCCAGTCGCGGCGGCAAGGTCAAGACGCTGCTGCAGGGACTGGCGATCGGGCTGTTCGTGCTGCCGCTGCCGTCGGGGCTGCACTGGGTTGCCGTCGGACTGATGGTGGTGGCTGTGGTGCTGACCGTGATGACCGGGGTGGACTACGTGGCCCGGGCAGTGCGCCTGCGGCGGACGAGCGACCGGGCCGCCCTCAAGCGAGCTCGCCGGGCCTGACGGGGTCATTCGTGGAGTTCTCTGCGCGCAACGTGCACGAGCTGTTGTTGGCTTCTGGCGCCACCATCGCGGTGGCCGAGTCGCTGACCGGTGGGCTGCTCGGCGCCGAGCTGACCAGCGTGGCCGGGTCCTCGGCCACGTTCCTGGGTGGGATCACCGCCTACGCGAGCGAGGCGAAGACCAGCCTGCTCGGGGTATCGGCGGACCTGCTCGCGCTGCACGGCGCGGTGCACCCGGACGTGGCGGCGGCGATGGCTCACGGCGTGCGCGCGCGGTTCGGCTCGACGATCGCCGTGGCGCTGACCGGCGTCGCGGGGCCGGACTCGCAGAACGGCCAGCCGCCGGGCACCGTGTACGTCGCCCTCGTCGGTGCGGGGCCGGAGCGGATGCTGGCCCTCACCCTGACCGGCGCTCGGCAGAACGTGCGCCGGCAGGCGGTCCGCGCCGCCCTCGCCCTGGTCGTCCAGGAGCTGGACACCTCCCTCGACACGGGCGGGAAGCCGGGGGCATGATTACAGTGTTACACCGACAGGATGACCACCCGACGTGTCCGCCCCGGAGGTTGACGGTGCCGACCGGTACGGTGGACGCACTGTCAGCACGATGCAGCCAGCACGATCCGTCACCTGCGACCCGAGGGAGAGCCCGTGATCCTGCTCCGCCGGTTGCTCGGTGACGTCCTCCGCGAACGCCGCCGTTCCCAGGAGCGCACGCTGCGCGAGGTCTCCGCGGCCGCGCGGGTCTCCCTGGGCTATCTCTCCGAGGTGGAGCGCGGCCAGAAGGAAGCCTCGTCGGAGCTGCTGGGCGCCATCTGTGACGCGCTCGACGTGCCCATGTCCGAGGTCATGCGCGAGGTGAGCGACCACCTGGCCGCCGCCGAGGCAGCGCCCCTGGTCGTCGCACCGGCCGGAACCGGACCCCTGCACGTGACCAACGTTGCGGCTTGACCCGTTCGGGGGCTTGAGCCAGCGCACACCCGGGTAATCCCCCTGCGACGATCGCCCGTCCACCCCAGCTGTAACGGGGGTGTGGATGGGCGGTCGTTGTTTCATCCCGGCGCGGGCTGGCAGTGCGGGCACCAGAAGGTCACCCGCTCGTAGGCGGGGTCCCCCTGGCCCTCCTTGCGGATGGTCGAGCCGCAGCGGCGGCAGGGTTGCCCGTCGCGGCGGTAGACCCAGTGGTGATGGCCGCGGCGGGTGTCGCCCGTCGTGACCTGCTGGGGCTCGTTCTTGTTGCGCTCCAGGAGGAGCTTGGCGCGGCTCACCAGACGTGGGAGGTCGGCGACGGACCCCACGGGCGCCCACGGTGAAACCCCCTGCAGGAAGCAGACCTCGACCTTGTAGAGGTTCCCGATGCCCGCGAGGTTGCGTTGGTCGAGCAGGGCGTCCCCGACAGCCCGCTCCGGCTGGGTCCCGAGCCGTCGTACGGCCTCGTCGAGGTCCCAGTCCGGCCCGAGCAGGTCCGGGCCCAGATGCCCGACCGCCTCGCTCTCGTCGCTTCGCCGGAGCAGGTCGACCACGGGCAGCCGGTAGCCGACGGCCTGCCAGTCCCTGTTCTCCAGCAGGACGCGGATCTGATGGCCCGGTCCACCTCGCCACCGGTCGCCGTGCCGGTAGAGGTGCCACGACCCGTCCATCATGAAGTGCGTGTGCAGCGTCAGGTCCGTGCCGATCCGGGTGAGCAGGTGCTTGCCCCGGCTGACCACCTCGGTCACGGGCTGCCCGGTGAGGTCGACGGTGGCGAGCTTTGGCACCCGGAAGTCGGTGCGCGTGAGGTCGCGGCCGGCCAGCGCGTCGTGCATCCGCCGCCCCGCCAGCCAGACCGTGTCACCCTCGGGCATGTGACCATGCTCTCCACAGCGGCCGGGATGAAGCCGACCCGGTCCGGTGCTGCATGGGAGTGATGAGCCTGTTGAACCGCGTGAGCGACCGCTCCGCCTCGTCGCCGTCCGAACCCGCGCCCGTGACGGTCACCGTGGCGCGCCGCGTCGCGCCGGGGCGGGAGCAGGAGTTCGAGCTTTGGTACGACGGGATCATCGCCTGTGCCGGTCGCTTCCCGGGGTTTCTCGGTGCCGGCATCCTGCGGCCCAACGAGATCGGGCAGGACTGGCACGTCGTCTACCGGTTCTCCGACGACGCGGCCCTGCACCGGTGGGAGATCTCGCCCGAGCGGGCCGACTGGCTGCACCGCGCCGAGACGTTCGCCGAGGAGACCGGCGTGCAGCGGGTGTCCGGTCTGGAGACCTGGTTCTCGCTCCCCGGCCGCACCGCGCCGGCGCCGCCGAAGTGGAAGATGGCAGCGGTCACGATCCTGGCGATCATCCCGCTGGTCCTGCTGATGAACGTGCTGGTGCTGCCGTTGCTGGAGGGCTGGCCGCTGATCGGGCGCACGCTCGTGTTCTCCCTCACCCTCACCGGGCTGATGACCTGGGTCGTGATGCCGCGCATGACGCGGCTGTTCCGGCGCTTCCTCTACGGCCGTCGCTGACGGAGTCGGCGGTCCGGCAGACTGCGGGCATGGTCTCGTCGAACGGCTTCGTGCTCGTCACTGGTGGCAGCCGCGGGATCGGTGCCGCGACGGCGCGCTTGGCTGCCGAGCGCGGGTACGACGTGTGCATCGGCTACCGCGACCACGCCGAGTCGGCGCAGGCCGTCGTGCGGGACTGCGAACGCGTCGGGGTGCGCGCCCTCGCGGTGCCGGCCGACGTCGCACAGGAGCGTGACGTCCTTCGCCTGTTCGCCACAGCAGCGGACCGGCTCGGACCACTGGGTGCACTCGTCAACAACGCCGGGGTGCTCGACCGGCAGTCGAAGGTCGTGGACCTGTCCGCGGAACGCATCGAGCGGATCCTTGCCGTCAACGTGTTGGGGGCGTTCCTCTGCGCACGGGAGGCCGTGCGGGCGATGTCGACCGGCAACGGCGGCGCGGGCGGCGCGATCGTCAATGTGTCCTCGCGGGCCGCAGTTCTTGGCGGGGCGGGGGAGTACGTCGACTACGCCGCGTCGAAGGCGGCCGTCGACACGCTGACCGTCGGGCTGTCCCGCGAGGTCGCCGACCAGGGGATCCGCGTGAACGCCGTCCGGCCCGGACTCATCGACACCGAGATCCATGCGAGTGGTGGTGAACCGGGCCGGGTCGAGCGGCTGAGCTCGTCGGTGCCGATGCGGCGGGGCGGGCGGTCCGAGGAGGTGGCCGAGGCGATCATCTGGCTGCTGTCCGACCAGGCGTCCTACGTGACCGGATCGGTCATCGACGTCAGCGGCGGCCGCTGAAGCCGGGCCGTCTCGCTGTAGCGTTTCGGCACATTCGCGGAAGGAGTCAGATGGTCACGCGTCATGAGGTCCTGACGTCGATCCACGAGAGATATCGGCCGCGGAACTATGTCGAGGTCGGCA
>Ga0299913_10003425_pt1 | contig 12961 bp, 15 predicted proteins | sample RVTome_9_FD_201360 | JGI IMG/M metagenome (GOLD analysis project Ga0299913, IMG submission 201360) | Soil microbial communities from uranium-contaminated site in the Upper Colorado River Basin, Wyoming, United States - RVT155D38 (version 2) ... | reverse complement strand
GACGACGGTCCAGGTGGGAGGGCGCGAGCGGCCGCTCGCGTTGCGCCTCGAGCTGGCGGACAGGGACGGAGCGCTCTCCGGGACCCTGGCGAGCGACCTGCTGGGAACCACGCCCGTCCACGCCGTGGTGGCCGCCGGGGACCGACTCTGGGTCGTGAGCCCGACGCCGGAGGGCCTCCTCGAGCTCGAGCTCACGGTCGCGGGCGATGGTGCGGAGGGGCATTGGCTGCTCGGGCCGGAAACGGGGCCGTTGGCGGGGCGCCGCGTCGCGCGCTGACCCCGCGACGCCCGGCCGCGTCTCTCCGCGCCCCCGCTACTCGGATCCGCTCTCCTCCTTCTTCGGACGAGCCGTCGGTCTTCCAAGGAGCTGCCGGTCGAAGTCCCGCTCAGCCCTCAGGCGCTCGATCTCGATGCTCGCGGCCTCGACCTCCCCCTCGGTGAGGCTCAGGCGCTGTTCCAGGTCCGCGATCCGCCTCTCGACCGTCTGGCGTTGCGCGAGAGCAGAAGCGCCGTCGGCGATCTTCCCATCGGGAGCCGTGGCGGAGACGGCCGCGCTCCTGCAGATGGCGCAACGCTTCTCGTAGAACGGGATCGCCAGGAGCCAGAGACCCCCGGTGAGGACGGCGAGGACGACGGTGCCCACCCCGATCCGGCGCCCCGCGTCCACGGGCCGACGGCAGAGCGCGCAGTACATGGCAGCCATACTCAGAAGTCCTTCCCGCGGAAACCCGGAGCGCCAGGCTCAGCGCTCGAGTCCGCACCGTTGACGGGGGGTGAGGTCGGCATTGGCGGCGCCGGCCAGGACGGGCCACTCGAAAAGGCGCCCTGCCAGATCGCAGGCCCGCAGGATCGCCGCGTCGTCCTCCACGTTCGACAACACGACGATCGTGAGTCCGTCATCGGGATAGTGGGCCAGGTGGGTCGAGAAGCCATCGATCCCCCCGGTGTGATTGTAGATTCGGCGGTCGAAGAACCGGCGCACTTGCCAGCCGTATCCGTAGTCCTCCAGGTAGGGCTCGAGGCTCTCCGCGACGAGCCGGGGGCTGAAGAGCACTCCGGACAGCATCCCCCTCGACCACCGGAAGACGTCGCCCGCCGTCGACAGCAGCCCGCCCGCAGCATAGGCGGCGTGGTCGTCGTAGTCGATGTTGCGCAGGCCCAGCGAGTCGTCACGCTCGTATCCGCGCGCCCGGTCCTCCATGATGGCGTACACGTCGTCGTAGGCCATCGTACGCAAGCCGAGCGGCTCGAAGACGAACTCCCGGAGGACGGACTCCCACGGCGCCCCGACGACCTCCTCGAGCAGCGCGCCGAGGAGCACGTAGTTGAAGTTGCTGTAGGCGTACTCGGCCCCGGGAGTAGCGCCCAGCGGCTCATCGGGCGGCAGCGCATCCAGCACCCGCCGGAGCTCCCCCACGGTCGCCTCGACGGGGACGGCGTCGAGATCGCCGAAGTGATCCTCGATGCCCGAGGAGTGCGTGAGAAGGTGGCGCACCGTCACGTCCTTCCAGCCCGCCGGGCACGAGGGGAGCAGGTCGCACGCGGGCGTGTCCATTTCGAGGAGGCCACGGTCGACCGCCACCAGCACGGCCGAAGCGGTGACCGGCTTGGTCAACGACCCCAGGCGGAACCGGTGGTCGGTCCGCATCGGAACACGCAGCTCCGCATCGGCGAATCCGTACGCTTCCTCCAGGACGACCTCGTCCCCGTGTCCGATCAGCACGACGCCGGTAAAGCCCGTCTCCCGCGCAGCGTTTTCGAGGTAACTCCGCGCTGCATCGATATTGACCCGGAGGTCGGCAGCGACATCCTGTTGTCCCACCCCCGCGACCGGGACAATGAGGATGCCCGCCGCAGCGAAAACCAGGGCCCGCCGCAGTCGATTTCCACGCGCTGTGTTCATCCGCTCCCCGCCGTCGCCTTCATCTGTCCCCGTCGTTCCTCTCATCCGGTCCCGATTCGTCGCCTTCATCCGGTCCGGCTTCATCGCCCTCATCGACCGATCGAACGTGATTCACTCGCCTCAGTACACCGGCCAAACGCCGGGCGCCGCCAGCTCGACCGAGTGCCCGTCGGGGTCGCGGAAGTACAGGCTGACGCCCCCACGTTCCCACGTGACCTCGCTCTCGATCACGACGCCGTGCTCGGCGAGGCGCTCTCGCCAGGCGCCGAGGTCCTCGGCCCCCACCGCGAAGGCGAAATGGGACCGGCCCGTGGCGTCGTGTGGCGGGATCCAGCCGCCGGGGAAGGGCGTGCCCTCGGTGCTGCCTCCGCGCAGGAACAGCAGCAGGACGCTCCCGTCGCCCGCATCGATCGAGACCAGGCGGCTCGCTCGCGACATCACCCGGAGTCCCAGGACGCTCGCGTAGAAGTCGGCGGACCGGTCGAGGTCCTCGACGTACACGGCGGTCTCCAGGACGCGGTCGATGCGGGGGGGACCATCCCCGCGGGGGCGACGCATCCCTACGCTTCCGACCTGAGGCCGATCCTCCGCACCAGATCGTGGTAGCGTTCGTCGTGGCGGAGCGGGTCGTAGCTCGGGTCGACGTGCAGGTAGATGAGGCCCGCGGAGCGATCCTCGTAGGCCTGCTCGAGGGCGGCGAAGGCGCGGTCGAGATCGCCGAGTGCCGCCCAGCCGGCGGCCATGAACTCCGAGCGCAGGTACTCCTCGCTCGCGTCCAGCTCCCGGAGGATCCGGCGCGCCTCGTCGTGCCGGCCCGCCGCCGCGTGAGCCCGCGCGACGAAGATGCGGCCCGACACGACGGTGCCGACCGCGTCGCTCTCGAACGCCTTCAGCGCCTCTTCCGGCCGTTCCTCCAGCAGGTGGCACAGCCCGAGGATCAGACGCGGGCGGAAGGATCCCGGATCCAGCTCGATGGCGCGGTGCGCCTCCTCCTTGGCCTCGTCGAGCTGACGCCGGAAGTACAGGAAGCGCGAGAGCCAGTAGTTGAAGACCGGAGATAGCGGGTCGATGGACACGGCCAACCGCATCTCCTCGACGGCGTCGTCCAGCAGGCCGGTGGCGGGCAGGATGCTCCCCAGGCCCCAGTGGGCGTCGCCGTACCTGCGGTTGGCGCCGACCGCACGGCGCAGCGCGAGCTCGGCGGCGTCGAAGTCCCATTCGAACCACCCCAGCACCTTGCCCAGGGCCGTGTGCGCCTCGGGAAGGCGGGGATCCAGCGCGATGGCCTTCTCCGCGGCCTTGCGCGCCTCCGGGTAGGCCTCATCCGGGGCCACCCAGTCGTCGGCGAGCTGCATCCACGTATCCGCCATGCCGGCGTAGGCACGCGCGTACGCAGGATCATGCTCGAGCGCCCGCCGGTAGATGTCGAGGCTCCGCTTGAGATCGACCTCGCTGTAGCGGTTGAAGAAGAACCGGCCCTTGAGGTAGAGGGTGTAGGCCTCGACGTCGGCGGTCTCCGGCTCTACGAGATGCTCCCCGCTCTCGCCGCCGAGCTCCACCTTGAGGGCGTCGACGATGGACCGGGCGATGTCGTCCTGCACCCGGAACACATCCTCGAGCTCCCGGTCGTAGCTCTCCGACCACAGGTGATAGCCGTCGGTGGCGCTGATGAGCTGGGCGGTCACCCGGATGCGGTTGCCCGCCTTGCGCACGCTCCCCTCGACGACGGTCGCCACCCGCAGCTTGCGGGCGATCTCGAGCACGTCGGAATCCTCGCCCTTGAACGCGAACGAGGACGTCCTGGACGCCACCCGCAGGTCGCGCACCTTGGCCAGGGCGTTCAGGATCTCCTCGGTCATCCCGTCGCTGAAGTACTCGTTGTCCCGGTCGTCGCTCATGTTGACGAAGGGCAGGACCGCGATGGACCGGTCCGCCGGAGCCGTGGCTGCCGCGGGGGCCGCCGCCGCCGCGGCAGCGCCGACCGCGTCCACCAGGCCGCCCGCGTCGGAAGCGTCCCTCCCGCTCCCCATGTCTGACGGGGCGGCGTCCAGCTCGCCGCGCCGCGTGCGCTTCACGCCGCCCGGGGTGAGGTCGAACATCCACGCCAGCAACACGGCGATCGGGAAGCCCAGAAGGACGACGGCGACGATCAGGCGAGGCGTCCACTCCGGGAGCAGCAGAGCGGGAAAGATGACATCCGCCGCCTCGATGACGATCCACCCCGCGACGGCGTAAATCACCGCAAGGCGCAACACGCGCCTCCGTCGCAGCTCGCTCCAAAAGGAACTCGTGTCCGCCAAGCCGTGGTCTCGCAGGATGGGGCATGTCGTCGGAACGGCGCACAACATAGGTGAGGCGGCGGGACCTCCGCCAAGCAATCGGCCGGGCACGGCCGGGAGTGGGTCCCGCTACTTCCTCATCGAGGCACGCTCGACCCATTCCGCCCGCAGAAGCCCGTAAAGCATGCCGTCCTGCCACTCGTCGCCGCTGCGATGGTGCTCCCGGAGGAGCCCCTCGCGGCGGAAGCCGAGGCGTTCCAGCAGGGCGATGGCCGCGGCGTTCCGCGGATCGGCGTCGGCGGTCAGGCGGCGCAGTCCGAGGTCCTCGAAGGCGTGTCGCGCGAGCTCGGCGACCGCTTCGGTGGCGAGCCCCCGCCCCTCCCATTCGCACCGCAAGGCGACCCCCAGCTCCGCGCGCCGGTGCTCCTCATCCACCCCGGCGAGCGTGGCCGTGCCGATCAGCTCGTCGCCGCTCCCGGGCTCGCGCCGGGAGCCGGCAGGTTCGGCCCGGGGCGAGATCGCCCATTGGAGCAGGTCGCCGCGGGCGGCGCCCTCGCAGATGGCGGCGATGTAGGCGACGGCGTCCTCGGGAGTGGCCAGCGGGCCGTGCCCCCAGAAGCGCATGCGCTCCGCGTCGCCGAAGAGGGCGAACAGGGCCCCGGCGTCGCCGTCGCGCACCGGGCGCAGGACGAGGCGTTCCGTGTGCAGAACGGGAAGCGTCACGGGCGCCGCACCGACCCACCGACCACCAGCGCCGCGGAGATGATGAGGACGTTCTTCACGATATACTGCCCCTCCATCGTGAGGCCGTAAGGGACCCGGCCGGGCTGGAAGGTCACATCCGGCAGGATGACCAGCGGCAGGAAGGTGCCGACCATCTGGAGCGCGAGCAGCGCGATCGCGACCCGGATCGTCGCCCGGAACAGGAACGTCACGCCGATCGCTACCTCCCACCACCCGATCGCGCTCAGCCAGCCGTCGGGCGACAGGAACGGCATCCAGCCTACCGTCTGGCGCACCAGGTCCGCCGCCGGGGACATCCCGAGCGGCTTGAGGAGCCCGAACCAGAGGAAGACCACCGCAAGCGACACGCGCAGCGCGGGCGTGCCGATGCGGTTCATGAAGTCCGCGATGCGGCGGTCGATCGAGGCCAGGTCGATCACGGCGGACCCGCCGGGGCGAGCCCCGCGGCGGCGGCGCGCGCGCCCCCGGCGGGGCCGCCCATCCTCACGCCTCCGGCTTCACCGCCGTAATCATCACCGCCTTCACGCCGAACGCCTCCGCCGAGCTCTGCGTTGACTGCTTGCGGAAGCGGAAGTTCGGCACCACCGCGCTCTTCACCTTCGTGAACCCGGACTCCTCCAGGAGCCGGAACATCTCTCCTTCCAGGAGAGCACCTCCGATTCACGACGCCCAGAGCTTCGGGTCGTTGACGATGTTCTGGGAGAGCTGTTTGGCGCTGACGATGTCGGTGATCGAGATGCGGCCGCCGGGCCGCAGCACCCGAAACATCTCCTCCATCACCTTCCGCTTGCGGAAGGACAGGTTGATCACGCCGTTCGAGATCACGACGTCGACCGAGGCATCGGGCACGGGGATGTCCTCCATCCGCCCCTCGTGGCACTCCATGGCGAGGCCCGTGCCCTCGGCGTTCTGCTGCGCCCGGCGGCACATCGTGGGGTTCAGGTCGACGCCGATCACGCGGCCACCGGGGCCGACCTTCTGCGCGGCGAGCAGCGCGTCCAGTCCCGCGCCGCTGCCCAGGTCGAGCACGATTTCTCCCGGCTGGAGGCCCGCGCGCAGGTGTGGGTTACCGACCCCCGCGAAGGACTCGACTGCTCCCGCGGGCGCGCGCTCGAGCGCGCCGGCATCGTAGTCGAACAGCTCCGCGGCCTCCCGCCCGTGGTAGAAGTGGAACTCGCCCTCCGGGTGCTCGGCGACCTCCTCGTACATCCGTGTGATCTCGTCGGCCAGCAGTCCCTCCAGGGACTCCTGGGCTGCTACCGCATCGTTCATCGTCGTCGATCCTCCGTAACCCGTGAGCCTCGGCGTTTCCCGCCGCGCTTATGCGGAAAACCTGCGCAAACGCGCGTGGGCTCGCCACCCCACCGCGACCCCCGCGGCCTCGATCACGGCCAGCACGGCGGCGGTCCAGCAGAAGAGCGCGCCCGCATCGCCGGGCGGGAGATGGGCGACATGGTCGGGCGAGACGGCCACGTAGTGGTGGTACACGGCGAACACCAGCGCGGCCGCCATCGTGAGGGTCAGCAACGCGTAGCCGATCCGGGGCCGGAGGCGCGCGAGCACGAGCGCCGCCAGCGGTCCCGCGGCGATCACCACGTAGGCGTACGCGGTCTGCCAGGGCGCCAGGTCGATGCCGAGGCGGCGATGCGCCACCTCGTGGGCGAGCAGAACCAGCGCGTGGGCGGCCACCAGCAGGACGGTGGGGGCGATCGCCACCGGAGCTTGCGCCCGCCGGGGCGCGCTCGGCGCCGCCGTCTCCCGACTCATTCCGGGAAGATGAGGGCGGGCGCGCGGGCGCGCATGCCGTCCGGCGGGCGACCCGAGCCGGTCGGCGGCGTGTCGCGCCGGACCTTGATGCGTCGATGCGGGATACGTATAGTAGCTCTGAGATACGTATACCGATCGGGCGAGGCGGCAGCGGACATGAAGAAGAAGCTGACGATCACCGTCGAGGAGACGCTGATTCCGCACGCGAAGCGCTACGCTAGGCGGCGGGGCGTCTCGCTGTCTTCCGTGATCGAGGAGGCGCTTCAGCGGCTCACCGCCAGCGGCGACACGCCCTTCACGCAGCGGTGGCGGGGGGCGTTCCAGGCGGCCGGCGCCGGCGATGATCGCTATCGTGCTCTCGCGGAGAAGTACCTCTGATCCTCCTCGACACCGACGTACTGATCGACGTCGCCCTGGACCGGAAGCCCCACGTCAGCTCCTCGGTCCGGCTGCTCGACCTGCTGGAGGGAAGACCCCGGACCGCGTTCGTGGCCTGGCACACGCTCTCGAACTTCTACTACCTCGTCCGGCCGGCGCGCGGGGACGCGAGCGTGCGCGCTTTCCTCCTGGACCTCACGCGGTTCGTAACGGTGTCGCCCACGGACTCGGAGGCGCTGCGTTACGCCGCCATGCTCCCCCTCGCGGATTTCGAGGACTCGATGCAGGTTGCCGCCGCCCACGCCTGCGGAGCGGAGGTCATCGCAACACGCAACGTCGGCGACTTCAAGGGATCCCCGATTCCGGCGCGCACGCCGAAGGAGCTGCTCCGTCGGCTCGAGTAGCGCTCGGGCGGTGGCTCGTTAGCGCCGGCCCTGGGTCAATTCAGTTTCCGGGCGCTCGCCAGCAGGACCCGCTGGGGATAGCGCATGCCCTCCCCGTCCGCGAAGGCGCCCCAGCCGGCCACCACCTCGTCCTCCAGCGCCGAGCGTTCCTCTTCGGCGGCCCCGCTCACCAGACCCGCGAGCGGCGTGCTCGCGATGTACTGCCAGAGGAAGTCCCGCGGGGCGGGGAGCGGCAGCTCGTAGTGGTGCGCCCGGACGGTAACGTCCTGGAACCCGGCGCCACGCAGCAGTCCTAGTACCTCGTCCTCGTCGTCGAGGTCGAACACGGCGCGCACGAACCCGCCGGCTCGCGGGTCGACGTGCCGGCCAAGGGCATCCGCCAGGGTCTCGAACATGGGGGAGATGGGGCCGGGCACGTTGAGCGTCAGCCGGCCGCCCGGCGCCAGCACCCTGCGCATGTCGCGTAGGGCCCGCGGGCGGTCATCGACGAACTGGAGGCTCAACTGGCAGAGGACGGCGTCGAAAGCGTCGTCGGCCAGCGGCATCTCCTCCACGCTGCCCTCGTGCCATTCGATGCTCGGGTCCTGGGCGACCGTCGCCGCGACCGCCAGCATCCCCGGATTGACGTCCAGGCCGGCCACCTCGCCGTCGGGGCCCACCTGGGCGGCGGCGAGCCGCGCGACGACACCGGTCCCGCACGCGGCGTCCAGCACGCGCTCGCCCGGGCGCAGATCGGCCTCGCGCACCAGGTCGGCCGCCAGGGGCCCGCCGATGAAGGGAACGAAGAACCGCTCGTAGTTCTCCGCCGGATTGGTCCCGAACGTCCGGTCGAAATGCTGCGCCATCTCTCCTCCCATTTTCGCTGCGATCGCTCGCGCCGAGCGATACCCGGATCGCGCCGGCGCCCCCGCTTGCAAGGGTATCGCAACGCGGCCGGCGGCGCCCGAATCGACCTGTCCAACTGACCATCCGTGACCGGCGGTGCGCGCGAGTGGTCGATTGAACACCCCTGAGGTGTCGAATCGTCCACGCGCGAACGTGAAGCGTCACGAATGGTCAGTTCGACACCCATGCGTCCCGGCGCGCGGGTCGCAGTCTTCGGTGGCGTCACCCGCCCCTGTCGAGGCTCACCCATCCCAGCGCACACGCCGTCGGAGCGGGTCCTCCCGGCTCGACACCCGCGGGGGGCCCACACCCGTGGGGCCCTCGACGAACTCGTGCCCCGCCCCTCCGCCCCTCCCGCCGCTTTCGCTACATTCCCCGCCATGATTTCCGTATCCGGCCTCGCCAAGTGGTTCGGCGACCACACCCTGTTCCACGACGCCTCGTTTCTCCTCAACGCGGGCGAGCGCTACGGGCTCGTGGGCGCCAATGGCTCGGGCAAGACGACGCTGCTCGGGATCCTCGCGGGGGACATCGAGCCCTCCGAGGGGTCCGTCCAGGTCCCCGCGCGCGCCAACCTGGGCGTGCTGCGCCAGGACCAGTTTCTGTACGAGGACCGGGAGATCCTGGGCGTCGCGATGATGGGCAACCCCGAGCTCTGGAACGCCCTCGTGGAGAAGGAGAAGGTGCTCGCCCGCGCGCACGAGCACTTCGACGCGGAGCGCTACGCGAGGCTCGAGGACACGATCCTGCGCCACGACGGCTACGCGGCGGAGGCCCGCGCGGCGGAGATCCTCGAGGGGCTGGGCCTGCCCGCCGAGGTGCACCGCCAGCCGCTGTCCACGCTGTCCGGCGGCTTCAAGCTGCGCGTGCTGCTCGCGCAGGTGCTCGCGGGCGCGCCCGACGCGCTGCTGCTCGACGAGCCCACGAACCACCTCGACATCCTGTCGATCCGCTGGCTGGAGCGCTTCCTGGTCGATTTCGCCGGCCCGGTCGTCGTGATCTCGCACGACCACCGCTTCCTGGACAACGTCGCCACGCACATCCTCGACGTCGACTACGAGACGGTCACGCTCTACCACGGCGACTACGGCGACTTCATGGCGGCGAAGGCCGCCGAGCGCGAGCGCCGGGAGAAGGAGATCGAAGGACGCCAGAAGGAGATCGCCCACCACCGGAAGTTCGTCGACCGCTTCCGGGCCAAGGCCAGCAAGGCGCGCCAGGCGCAGAGCAAGCTGCGGCTGATCGAGAAGAAGGCCGACGCGCTCGAGCCGCTGGCGCCCAGTTCCCGCCGCTACCCGAACTTCCGCTTCGCGCAGAAGCGGCCGAGCGGCCGGGACGTGCTCGAGCTGGAGGGCATCGAGAAGGCGTACGGCGACAACGAGGTGCTGCACGGGGTCGATCTCGTGGTCCGGCGCGGCGACCGGCTCGCGATCATGGGCCCCAACGGGATCGGCAAGTCGACCCTGCTGAAGATCGCCGTGGGCGAGGTCGAGCCCGATGCCGGCACCGTAGAGTGGGGCTACGAGACGCAGCCCGGCTACTTCGCGCAGGACCACCACGAGATGATCGGCGAGGCGAGCGGCACCGCCGAGGGGTGGGTCATGAGCCACTCCCCCGCGAAGACCGTCGGGCAGGTCCGCGCCGAGCTGGGGCGGGTGCTGTTCTCGGGCGAGGACGCCGAGAAGCCCCTCACGGCGCTCTCCGGGGGCGAGGCCGCGCGGCTCGTGTTCTGCCGGCTCTCCATCGACCGCCCGAACGTGCTGGTCCTCGACGAGCCGACCAACCACCTGGACCTGGAAGCGATCGAGGCGCTGGTCGATGCGCTGCGGGACTTCGAGGGCACGCTGATCCTTGTGTCGCACGACCGCTGGTTCGTGTCCCAACTCGCCACGCGCGTGGTCGAGATCAAGCCCGGCGAGATCGTCGACTACCTCGGCACGTACGACGAGTACGTCCACTTCTCGGGCGACGACCACCTGGACGTGGACCGGGTGGTGCTGAAGGCCAAGCGGGAGAAGACCACGGGGCGCGGCGGAGACGGCACCGGCAGCGGAGCCCGGGGGCGCACGAGCGATGACGGGGCCGGGCGCAACGGCGGGTCGGGTGTTCGTAAGGGCGCCGGTCGAGGAGCCGCCGGTCGAGGCGGCGCCCGAAGCCACGGCGCGGGCGCGCGGGCGGACGGCGACGGTGGTCGCGACCCGACGGACGAGAAGCCCCGCCGCTCCCCGAAGGAGCTCGCCGCCCTGCGGGACCGCCGCGACGCGATTACCGCCCGCATCGAGGCGGCCGAGAACCGCGTCGGCGCGATCGAGGCGGTTTTCGCCGATCCGTTGACCTACGAAGGCGGGCGCGCCGAGGAGCTGCGGGGCATGGAGGAGGAGCGGGCCGCGCTGCAGGCGAGCGTGGCGGAGCTGTTGGAGGAGTGGGAGGCGCTGGAAGGGAAGCTGGGGGAGGGGTAGTCGTAGGCCGCCGGGCACTCCCCCGCCCGCCGGATCGGACCTCCTGCTACGGCGCCGGACCCTGTCCGGACTCGTCTTCCCGGGCGCCCTCCAGCCGTCCCGTCATCGACGCCACCTCCATGAAAAGATAGCGCACCCCGGGGTGCTCGGACTTGATGCGCTTCTCCAACCGCTCGACCGCGGCGGCCACCTCCCCCACGCCGAGCTCGGGCGCGAATTTGAGGTCGAGGTTGACGAGCACGTCGTCGGGGCCGATGTGCATCGAGAGCAGCCGCCGTACCTCGGTCACCGCCTCGTCGGCGAGCGCGATCCTGCGCACGCTCTCGACCACCTCCGAACGTGCCGCCTCGCCCACGAGCAGGCCGCGCGTCTCCCGCGCCAAAATCACCGCGACCGATACGAGAATGAGGCCGATCACCACGGAAGCGACGCCGTCCAGGACCGGCATCTCCAGCCAGTGGCCCAGCGCGATCCCGACGGCCGCGACGATGATGCCCGCCATCGCCGCGGAGTCCTCCAGCAGGACCGCGAACGCCGTCGGGTCCTTCTCGCGGCGGATGGTCTGCCAGGTGCCGGCGTCTCCGCGGGACTCGCGGAACACCCTCCAGGCGATCCCGAGCGCGAAGCCCTCGAAGAGGAAGGCGAGGCCGAGGACCACGAAGGCGATGGTGGGATCGCCGGTCGGCGAGGGATGCCGGATGTGCGCGACGCCCTCGTAGATGCTGACCCCGCCGCCGCCCGCGAAGATCAGCATCGCCACGACGAGGGTCCAGAAGTACACCTCCTTGCCGTAGCCGTAGGGGTGCGCGTCGTCGGGCGGCCGCTTGCCGCGCTTGAGCCCGAGGAGGAGCAGGCCCCCGTTGCCGGTGTCCACGAGCGAGTGGACGCCCTCGGACAGCATCGCGGAGCTGCCCGTGAACCCGGCTGCGATGAACTTCGTGATCGCGATCAGGCCGTTGCCGACGATCGCGGCGTAGATCGACTTCTTACCCTTGGCCATTCGACCCACCCGGGGACGCCACGCGGCCGGCCGCCGTGGGGCCGGCGCGACGAGCCGTGCCGGTCCTGGACACGAGATCTCGCGCGGCCGCTCCCCACTCCGGGAATCGAAACTCGAAGCCGGCGTCCCGGAGCCGCCCCGGCACCACGCGGCGGCTCTTCAACACCAGCTCGGTCTCGGTCCGCATCAGGAACGCGCCGGCCTCCAGCATCCACCGCGTCGCCGGCAGCCCGATGCGCACGCCCGCGGCGCGCCGCAGCTCGCGCATGAACTCCGCGTACGGCAACGGATTCGGGGAAGCGACGTTCACCGCGCCTTCGAAAGCGTCGTCCTCGATCAGCCGGTAGATTGCCCTCACGAAATCGACGTCGTGGATCCACGAGACGTACTGGCGGCCGCCGCCCGCGCTACCGCCGAGCCGGAATCGCACCAGCCGCAGCAGCGTGTCGAAGATACCGCCCGGGTCCGGGCTCATGGTCATGGCGGAGCGGAGCTTCACCTTCCGCGTCCGCGGGACGACGGTGGCGTCGACCTCCGCCTCCCACGCCTTCGCCACGTCGATGCTGAAGCGCCACGACGCGGGGGCATCGGGCTCATGGCCGCCGATGGTCCCGGTCCTCTCGTCGTTGGGGGGACCGAAGGTGTGGGCGTAGATGGTGGCGGTGGCGGCCTGCAGCCATACCGGCGGGGGGTTCGCCGCGGCCGCGATGGCCGCGCCGACGGCGCGCGTGGACTCGACCCGGGAGCGCAGTATCGCCTCCCGGTTGCTCGCCGAGTAGCGGCAGTTCACGCTCCGGCCGGCGAGGTTGATCACCGCGGCAGCGCCGTCGAGCTCGGATGCCCAGACCCCGCGCGTCCGCGCGTCCCAGCGCACCACCCGCCAGGGGGCGGGCGCGGGCGCGCGGCTGAGGACGACCGGTTCGTGGCCGTCCTCGAGGAGGGCCCTGGCCAGGAGGGTCCCGACCTGACCGGACCCTCCCGGAAGGACCACCTTCATCCGTCCCTACGCGCCGACCGAGAAGCCCTCGACCCGCACGTTCAGGTTGTGGTTGACGCGGACGCCGGCGATGCCCGCCACGTCCAGGTCGGCCGCCGGGTACGCCGCCACCTCGGTGCCGTTCACCGAGAAGTGCACCTGGTCG
>Ga0299913_10003424_pt1 | contig 12963 bp, 9 predicted proteins | sample RVTome_9_FD_201360 | JGI IMG/M metagenome (GOLD analysis project Ga0299913, IMG submission 201360) | Soil microbial communities from uranium-contaminated site in the Upper Colorado River Basin, Wyoming, United States - RVT155D38 (version 2) ... | reverse complement strand
TTGCACGCCACGCACCACGGCGTGCTGGGAAGCGCTTCGAGCCGCTCGACGGGGATCTCGTTGCCGCACCGCTCACATTTGCCGTAGGTCCCCTGCTCGATCCGGGCCAATGCGTCCACGACCTCCCGCCGAGTGGCTTGGAGCTGTTCGATGAGACTGATCAAGGACGATCGCTCGGCGGTCGCCTGGGCCGAGTCGGCGAAGCCCTCTTCCGAGGACACGTCGATCCCCTGGCCGGGAGCGTTCTCGTATTCCGCCAGCTGCGCCTCCACCGACGCGAGCTCCTCGCTCAGAATGCTCTTCAGGCGTTGCCGCTGCGTGTCGTCCACGTATCCCCCTTATCGGTGTCGCTAGCCACGAGCCCGCGGGTGAGAGCTCAGGTACACCTCCCGGAGGCGGTGGTCGCTGACCAGCGTGTACACCTGCGTTGTGGCGAGGCTCGCGTGCCCCAGAAGCTCCTGGACCACCCGGATATCGGCCCCACCGTCGAGCATGTGCGTCGCGAACGAATGGCGCAGGGTATGGGGAGAGACCCGCTCTTCGAGCCCGGCTAGCCGAGCGTACCCCTTCAGTATCTTCCAACTGCCCTGGCGGCTCAAACGCCCTCCGCGGGCGTTGAGGAACAAGGCCCCCCGCTCGCTCCCCTGCTTCTGCCTGCGCAGCAGCTCGGGCCGGCTCCGGGTGAGATACGCGGCGATTGCAGAGCGAGCCGCCCGGCCGAGCGGCACGATGCGGTCCTTGCTTCCCTTCCCCGCTCTCACCGTGACCGTGCGGCCGTCCATGTCCACGTCGTCGACGTCGAGGTTCGACAGCTCCGATATGCGGACACCGGTTCCGTAGAGCGTTTCGAGGATCGCCCGGTCGCGCGCCCCGAGGAGCTCGTCTGTGGGCAGGCCCAACAGGGTCTCGACGTCTTCTAGAGGGATCGCCTTGGGCAACGACCGCGGCCGGCGCGGGATACCAACGCGAGCGGTCGGGTCGCTGTCGGTCTTTCCCTCGCTCACCAGGAACCGATGGAACGCGCGCACCGCCACCAGCATCCGCGCCACCGACGCAGGGCTCAGTTTCCGCACCGCCGGCGGCTTGCCGGCACGCAACCGTTCGAGATAGTCGGTGACGTCATCCGGCGTCACGTCACGGAACGACAGGTCCCGAAGGGCGCAGAATCCTCGCCATACCCCTAGGTCCCGCCGATAGGCCGCTACGGTGTTGTCCGACAGACCCCTCTCGAAGCGGACGTACGAAATGAACTCGTCGATCAACCGATCGAGTCGCTTCACGAGAGCCGACGCTTAAAGAAGGTCGTCGAGCAGCATCGATTCGAGGCCGTGTGCCTCGGCGACCGGTGCGTAGACCAGGGATCCCTTGTAAACGTTGACGCCCTTCGCTAGAGCGGGATCGTCGCGCGTTGCCCCAAGCCCGTGCTCCGTAAGGGCAACCACGTAGGGAAGGGTCGCGTTCGTGAGCCCATAGGTAGACGTATGAGGAACGGCCCCCGGCATATTCCCCACGCAATAGTGGACGACATCGTGGACGACATAGGTGGGGTCCGAGTGAGTCGTCATGTGGGTTGTCTCGAAGCAGCCCCCCTGGTCGACCGAGATGTCTACGAGCACTGCGCCCGGCTTCATGTCCTTGACGACGTCGGCGGTGACCACCTTGGGGGCTAGGGCGCCCGGCACGAGCACCGCTCCGATGACGAGATCCGCTGCGGTGACCGTCTCTTCGACAGAGAGACGGTTGGACGCGAGCGTCAGGATCTTGCCTTGGTGGATCCGGTCGATGTCCCGGAGCTTGTTGATGTTCTTGTCCAGGACGATGACCTCTGCTTCCATGCCCTGCGCGATCCAGGCTGCGTTCATCCCGGCCATCCCGGCTCCGATCACGACCACCTTCCCGGGCCGCACGCCCGAGACCCCGCCGAGCAGAACCCCTCGCCCTCCATGCTCTCGTTCGAGGAGCGTGGCTCCGACCTGAGGGGCCATGCGGCCGGCGACCTCGCTCATGGGGGCCAGCAACGGCAAGGTCTCGTCCGGTCCCTCGACCGTCTCGTACGCGATCGCCGTGGTCCCGGAGGCCATGAGGGCCCGGGTCACGGGCTCGCTCGCGGCGAGGTGCAGATAAGTGAACAAGATGAGTCCCTCCCGCAACCGGGGGAACTCCTCCTCGATCGGCTCCTTGACCTTGAGGACCATGTCGGACTCGGCGAAAACGATGTCGGCATCGGCCACGATCCGCGCACCAGCGCGCACGTATTCGTCGTTCGGGATGCTCGAGCCCGCGCCGGCATCCGTTTCGATCATCACCGAGTGGCCCAGGACGACGAGCTCACGAACGCCGGCAGGCGTGATCGCAACGCGGTACTCGTTGTCCTTCAGCTCGCGCGGCACCCCTACTTTCATGGGATGCAGCCTATGCCCGGCTATCAGGGCGTGTGGTGGACCTCCGACACCCGCTCCTCGGTCACGCGACGCTCGGGCCCGTGCTGCAGCGCGGCCCCCACGAAGTCGCGGAACAACGGCTGGGGACGATCGGGCCGGCTCTTGAATTCGGGATGGAACTGGCCGGCGACGAACCAAGGATGGTCCGCGAGCTCGATGATCTCTACCAGTTGGCCGTTCGGAGATTCGCCCGAGCAGACGAGTCCGGCATCCTCCAGACGCGTGCGGAGCCGCGGGTTCACCTCGTAACGGTGCCGGTGCCGCTCGTAGATCAGCTCGCTCCCATACGCGGCGGCGGCTTTGGTGTCGGGTGTCAAGCGGCACGGATAGGCCCCCAGGCGCATGGTCCCTCCGAGGCTGTCGAGGTCCTGGCCGGGAAGGATGTCTACGACCGGCCACTGGGTGTTCGCGTCGAACTCCGACGAGTTCGCTCCCTCGAGCTTCGCTGCGTTCCTCGCGAACTCGATAACTGCACACTGCAGTCCGAGACAGATGCCCAGGAAGGGAACCTGCCGTTCGCGCGCGAATCGGATCGCGCGGATCTTCCCCTCGATCCCCCGGACCCCGAAGCCGCCCGGGACCAGGATCCCGTCCATATCCCCGAGCTCCTCCTCGAGGTCCGCCGTCTCGAGGTCGTCGGAGGCCGCCCAGGAGATCTCCAACTCGGCGCCGTGGAAGAACCCCGCGTGCTTCAAGCTCTCGACGACCGACAGATATGCGTCGGGCAGCGTCACGTACTTGCCGATGATGCCGATGCGCACCTTGCGGTTAAGCCCGTCGATGCGAGCAACGAGGTCACGCCAGCCGTCGAGCTCGGGGTCGGGAACCCCATCCATCCGCAAGTGATCGATGACGTAAGCGTCGAGTCCTTCGCCGTTCAGCACGAGTGGGATCTCGTAGATGTTGCCGGAGTCGACGGCCGAGATGATGGCATCGGTCCGGACGTCGCAGAGCAGCGAGATCTTCTTCTTCAGGCCCGGGCTGATCGGACGGTCGGACCGGCACACGATGGCATCCGGCTGGATCCCGATGCTCCGCAGCTCTCGCACGGAGTGCTGGGTCGGTTTGGTCTTCAGCTCCTCCGCGGGAGCCATATAGGGAACCAGCGTGACGTGGATGTAGCAGGTGTCGTCCCGGCCCAGCTCCGTCTTCAACTGACGGATCGCCTCGAGAAACGGGAGCGACTCGATGTCACCGACGGTCCCGCCGATCTCGGTGATCACGACGTCGGCACCGGTGTCCGCTCCCAGCGACAGGATGCGTTCCTTGATCGCGTTCGTGATGTGGGGGATGACCTGGACGGTGTCGCCCAGGTAGTCGCCCCGCCGTTCCTTGGCGATGACCGACTGATAGATCGCTCCGGTCGTGACGTTGGAGGCCTTGAAGAGGTTCTCGTCGGTGAACCGCTCGTAGTGACCGAGATCGAGGTCGGTCTCGCCGCCGTCCTCCGTCACGAAGACCTCGCCGTGCTGGAAGGGGTTCATCGTCCCGGGGTCGACGTTTATGTAGGGATCGAGCTTCTGCATCATGACCCGCATGCCACGAGCCTTGAGGAGCCGTCCGAGGGACGCCGCCGTCAGTCCCTTGCCGAGACTGGAAACCACACCACCGGTCACGAATACGTGCTTCGCCACTCAGTCCCTCCGTCGCTAGATCGGCCAAGTGACGACCCCCGGAGCTCACCCACGGCGAAGCCCGTCTCGGTGCTCGGGGGGAAGTCACATCACGCTAGCACGGAGCGGCGGACGGGGAACTCATTTCCGGCCGAGATGGTCCAGTCGGGCCAGCCACCGGCTGGTCGCGATGATCTCGGAGAACGACCAGCGCTCGGAGGCGAGGTTCACGGCCAGCAGGACGATCACGAGCCCCACCAGGCCGGCATCGGAATGCCTCAGGCTCACGGCCAGACCGAGTCCCACGATCGCCCCCAGTGGGTTCGCGCCCGCGTCTCCCAGCATTGCGGCCGCTCGCAGGTCCAACGGAAGGGCGGCGAGCGCGGCCCCGATCCCTCCCGCCGCCAGCATCCGCCACTCCCCGCCTCCGGCCACGGCGAGCGGAAGGGCGAGAAGGAGGAAGACCTTCAGGGCCCGGCCGGGTGCACGGTCCAGCAGATTGACGAGGTTCGCAGATAGTGCGACCGACAGCGCGGTGGCAACGAAGAACGGGAGGGGTTCGATGCCCCCAACGACGACCGCTGCGGTGACCAGTCCCACAACTGCTCCGGAAACGAGCTTCACCATCCCGCCGGTCACGGCTCCCCCACCGAGCGCGCCGAGATGACCCGCGAATCCACGCGGGCGCTCGTCACCCCGGAGGTCGTCCCAGAATCCGGCCGCGAACATCCCGGCGAGGGGCACCCCCGCAGCCGCCCACAGACGCAGAGAGCTGGAACACAGGGCGAGGCCGGCACACGATCGCGGTGTGTCGGAGGAGATCACTACCAAGACGACCGAGGTGAGCGCGCCGAGTGCGCCGACGGTCACTGCCCACCCCAATACGACGGGAACCCGCCGGCCGTCCACGTTCGTGCGCATCACTTGTTCCGGTGGTGTGCGCAGTGCCCGAGCCGCGACCCACCGGCACAACAGCGCGCCGATCGCCGCACCTGCACCGGCGACGCCCCATGTAGTCATGAGGACCGCTCGCGCTCGAGCATGAGGTGAACGGTCAATACGGCCGGCACGAGCATCGAGAGGATCACCGCAGGCACGACGATGCCCGAGTCGTTAACCGCGAACCCGAGCGCGGCAAGGATCAGTCCCCCCACGATGCCCGAGCGGAACGACGGAAAGCGATCGGCGATCTCGCTCCACCGGCCGGCCGGCCGCAGCATGAGCCAGCCCACGAACAGCAACAGCGGCGGCACGAGATAGGTCCAGATAGTGGATGTGAAGACCCTGAGATTCGCCCGGATCTTGCGTTCGATGGTCTCGCGGAAGACCTCGGGGCCCCGTGTCGAGACGTCCTCGAACAGACGGCCGAGATGTGTGCGTGACTCTTCGGGGAGACTCAGGTCCCAGACGAGGAACGTCCCGACCGCCACGAGCGTCCCCGCGATCGCGAGCGCCACCGACTTCCACCCCGGCTTCCGCCCCCTGAGGAGGAGCCACGTGAGCCCTAACGAGGGCACGAGTGCCAGCGTCCCTCCCACATCACTCCCGAATGCGGGGGCGCCGTCCACTACGACGGTCACAACGAAGAGCGCGGCGACGATCCCCAAGGCGAGCGGATAGGAGGCGACCTTGCGCACCGCCAGCGCGGCCGTGAGGATGACCGCGGCCCCGAGAACCGCGAAACCGATGTTGCCGATGCCCGTGAATCGGCCGGCCACTATCGGCGAATAGCTGAAGACCGTATTGAGCTGCAGATGACTTCCCAACAGGAGGTCTCCCAGCATCACGGCCGTGGTGATGGTGGCGATCGCTAGGACCCGGTCGAGCGGATCGCGTATCCGCCACCAGATCAGACTCACCATGAGCGCGACGATCCCAACGAGCGCGGCGATGTAGCCGACGACGCCGAGCTCGTGCCCGGTGGTCATACCGATGAGGAACGTGGCCACGGGGAATGCCAGCAACGACAGAGCAGCGCCCTGCAGCACGTTGTGGTTCGCGGTGGGCGACCGGGTCTGCGACCGGCGCCATAGGTAGTACGCGATCGCCCCGTACACCGCAAGCTCGAGTATCACGTAGGCGGTCCATATGGCAGCGCGGATGCCGTCGACGAACGTCGACTCGCGATCCAATTCGAGCGCCGCCTCTACCCGATCGCCGCGTGCCTCCACGCCGAACATCGGGCGCCCGAGCATCGATGCCGGCCGTTCCACCCCGTGATGGACCAACAGGGTCGGAGCGATGTCGGGGAGCGTGACGATCCCAGGTCGGCCGGTAGTAGCCGAGGTGAGGAGTTCGCCCGCTTCGAATCCCGGTCCTACCGCGATGGCTACACCGAAGTGAGCCTGGTCCGCTTCGAAGGGAGACGTCGGCGAAACGATCACGAGCAGATCGCGTTCCGGGTCGAGAGTAGCCCGTACGTCGCCCAGCAGCCGGTCTGCGGCTGCGAGCGCGCTGCGACGTGCGTCGCCGATCGACCCAGGGGCCAGGTGCTGCTCGGCTCGGATCAGATCGCCGTGATCGATCACGGCGATGGAACAGTCCTCCTCCTCGAGGACCGCGCTCGTGACCGAAGCGATGACAGGGTCCGTTTGAGCCATTCCGTCCGACTCGCTCACGAGCGCCGTGCCGGTCACCGAGACGTCCACGACGCCGCGCGCGTCCATCGCTGCAAGCAACGGCCACCGCTGGTAGCGAACGATCGGTGCGCTCGGTTCGTAGGACTCGGCGTTCCCGATCGCGATCGTCGGGATGTCTCCGGCCGCGCGCCCCAGGGCCCCGGGCACTGCCTCGTACCCCGCGCTCTCCGCGAGCTCCTGCATCTCGCTCAGTCCGGCGACCGTCACATCGCGTCGAACGAGCTCGGCATCCGGTTCCGGCTCCGACGCGACCGGGCCTCCGGTCGTGGCTCCCCCATCGAGGCGCGTACCGGCGCCGATCGTCGCGAAGCCCGATGCATAGCTGGTTCGTGCGGTGTTCGTTCGGACGGACATGGAACCGATCGCCCCGTCCTCTATCGCGCGGGAGACGTTAGTGAACCGGTCGTGATCGAGGTTGTCCCACGTCACCCCCGGCAGGGTGAACACCACGGCGTGCGAGCAATCTTCTTGGGCTCGGGCCACTCCGGGGAGGGCGATCGTGGCGATCGCGAAAAGGAGGATGACGCGTCTAGCGCGCATATGCCTCCCTCAAGCGCTCGAGCATCCGCGCGGTCGAGAAGCGGATCTCGAGGTCCTCGAGCGCACGCTGCGTGAACCGCTCGCGATCCTCCGCAGAGCTCATCGTCTCGCCGAGAGCCTTCGCGAGAGCCGCCGGGTCGCCCGGGGGGACGAGACGTCCCGAGAGCTTGTTGGAGATCAGTTCCCGCATCCCACCCACATCGGTTGCCACCACCGGTATCCGCAACCGGATCGCCTCCTGCGCGGCGAGCGGTACACCCTCCCACACCGACGAGAGGCAGAACACGTCCGCCGCTGCGATGTAGTCGTGCGGGTCATCCCGGAAACCGAGGAATCGCACCCGGTCGTCGAGGCCGCGCCGGCGCGCGTCGACCTCGAGCGCGGTCTGCAATGGCCCTTCACCCAGGATTGCGAGGACGACGCGAGGCGATAGCTCCGCTGCCGCGAGCAGGACGTGGAGCGCCTTCTGGGGAGCGAGGCGCGCGACCGTCACGACGAGTGGCGCGTCCGTTCCAACCTCCAGCTCGGCTCGCACCTCGTCGCGCCCTCGCCGAGGGATAGGTTCGGATGACAGACCCAGGTAGAGGACCTCGACGTCGCCGGCGTGCCGGGGAGCTGCCGTGCGCAGTCTCCGCGCGATGTCCTCCGAGACGGCGAAAACGTGATCGTTGGTAACGACCGCGAGACCTTCGGCTCTCCGATAGAGCACGGTCCTCCATCCCGCGATCTCGGGACGCACGAGGTTATGGACCGTGACCAGAGACCGGACCGGCGCACGCGCTGCGATCCCCGCATCGATGCCTGCGCGGAGACCGTGGGCGTGGACGACGTCGTAGCCCCGGGCGAACTCCCGAAGGGTCCGGATCGCATCTCTGTGCCCGGCGACAGGGCCGTCGGGGATCGCGACCTGCCGGACCCGCTTCGGCATCGCCAACGGCAGATCTACAGGACCCGCGATGTCGATCGTCAGGTCGTCGGTTCCATCGAGCGCCGTCACCACGTCGGCGACGTGCCGGGCGATCCCTCCGGCGGACCGTCCCATGACCTGGAGGACGCGGGTCACCTGCGGCGGCCTATCAGACGACCGAGGCGCGCGAGCTCTGGTGACCGTTGCAATGCCATCCCGAGCACGTACACGACGATCCCGGCGGCTCCCACAACGATCACGTTCACGGATGCCTCGGCCGTCGTGCTTTCCGGCAAGCGCCATGCCCCCACGAGCATGACAACGAAGGCTGCTCCCCCTGCAACAAGCGCCCTCAGGATGGCCGCGGATACGCGCGTTCCCCCCAGCCGCCCCAGTCGGACGACGAGAGCCCTCGCGAGCAGAGCGGCCCCCAACGCGAAGCCCAGCGAGTGCGCAAGCGCGAGACCCGCGATTTCCCATCCGTCGGCAGCGACGAAGAAGAGGACGATGCCCACCGCGCTGGAGGCACCGACCGCGATCGCATTTATGAGCGCCGGTTCCTTCGTACTGCCAAGGGCATAGAACGCGCGCGTAAAGATCAGAAACGCCGAGTACGTCGGGAGGCCGATCGCGAACGCGGCGATGACTCGCCCGACGAGCGCAGATCCTTCCGGTGTCATGACTCCGTATTCGAGGGTTAAGACCGCCAGCGGATGAGCCAGCGCGACGAGCCCCGCGGCTACGGGCACCAGGACGGATGCGAGCAAGGACACCCCTTGCTGCAGCCTATGGACGATGTCGGTCGTCTCCTCGCGCGCCGCATGCTCCGACATCGCAGTGAACAGCACCGAGAAGATCGGCACTGCAAAGAGCGCGTGGGGCATATAGAAGAACGTGTACGCCCATTGATAGGCCGCGACGCCGCCCTCTATCCGGTTCGCAAGCAACAAGACGATGACGAGCCCCGCTTGGTAGCCACCGGCGTAGCCGAGGGCCCACACGCCCAAACGCGCCCCCCGCCGAACCGCGGGATGGGCCAGGTCGAAGTTCCAGCGGAAGCGCCATCCCAATCGCCGTAACTGTGGCACCAAGCACAGCGTCATCGCAACGACCCCGAATGTGGTGCCGGCCCCGAGGAGCCACACCTCCCCCGGCGTGATGCCGGCCACGGTCGGAGCCCCATCTCCCCTCATCCCCGCGTACGCGAGATAGACGGCGATGACCACCACGTTGTTGAAGATCGGTGCAGCGGCCGGCAACCCGAACCTCCGGTAGGCATGCAGAGCCGCCGTCATGATCATGCCCGCTCCATAGAAGACGATCTGGGGCGCGAATAGCCGCAGGAACCTCGTCCCCAACGCGATCTCCTGCGCACGGAGTCGATCGTCGGCGACGCCCAACGTCAGCAATCGCAGGATCAGGGGTGCCGCGAGCGCGAGCAGCAGGGCCAGTCCGATCAGCGCAACGAGAGCGACCGACGTAAGAGCGTTCCCTGCGCCCCATCCCTCGTCGCGCTCCCCTCTTGAGATGTACTCGACGAACGTCGGTACGAAGACCGACGTGAGAACTCCGGCCGCGACGAGCTCGAAGACCACATTCGGAGCCGTGTTCGCGGTCTGATAGGTGTTTGCAAGGAAGGTCGTCCCCATCGCGCCGGCAACGACGAGCACTCGCGCGAACCCCGTGATCCGGGATAGAGCCGTCGCCACCGTGATCAGCGCGGCCCCCCGGGCGAGAGATCGTTCGGTCAAGGCATCAGGGGTTCGAAGGAGCCGGGATGACCGCCGTCCGCCCCGTTCCGAACCCGAAGTGTCCGATCCGGCCGTTCTGCGCTTGAGCGAGCCCCAGCACCGTCGCGATCCGGCCGATCGTCGTCTCTGCGTTGTCGACGGTAGTGGCGAGGCCTCGGGCCTCGACGTCCTGACGGATCGCCACCACCAGCTCCCACGAGCTCGTCCGCGACTCCGCGACGACCGCGGGTGCCCCTCGGTCCGCCAGAGCTTCGACCAGCCCCACCGTGAAGCTTCCTGGTTCGTACTCGCCGGCCGTCTCGTCTCCTCCGATCACGACGAAGCTCGCATCCGGCGGGACCGCCGGACCGTCACCGGGCATCTCGACCCCGACGAACCCTGCGCTTTCGAGTGAGTCGAGCAGTGCGGCGAGACGTTCGGCCGCAGCCCCGGAAGAAGGCTGGTCCCCCTGCGTCTCGACCGCCGCGGACGCGCTGCGATCTCCGAGGATCGCGGCGGTCTCGGCTCGCAGGGTTTCCGGTCTCGTTTCAACCGAACCGAGGATCAGCGCGAGCTCGTCGACCGTCGGTTGCGTGGACAACGCGAACTTCTGTGAGAGCGTGATCTCGGAACTTATCTCCGCGCCGGCATCGAGCAACGCTCGTTTGACACCGTCGACCAAGTCACCGTCGCTGTCGTCGAACTGGAACACAACTACTCTGCTGTCTTCGAGGGCACCGCCGACCAGATAATCGCCCACGAGGCGAGCGAACGTCTCGGACTGGTCGATGTCTCCCTCCAGCTCCGCGATCCGCGCGAGCCGTTCGTCGTTGCTCTCCCTCAGATCGTCTACTTCTCTCTCCAGCCTGTTCAACAGCGGTCCGCCGATGAATCCCGAGCCGGCGACGATGCCGAGCGCGAGTGCCAGGATCACGGCGATGAGCGAGATCAAGTGGTATCGGAAATCGATCATGTGAACAGCGTATGGGTGAGATCGAACCAGAGGTTCTTCAGGTCGATCCACCACAACTCGATCTGGAGGCGCAGCACATCGGACAGGCCAACGGTCACGATCATCGCGACCAGAGCGGCTCCAACGAGCATCATCAGATCGCCGCGTCGCACGCGCCCCCGATAGATCCGCCCAACCCCTTTCGCATCGATCAAGATCGGCCCGACGCGCAACCGCGTCAGGAATGTGGATGCCATCCCCTTCCGGCCCTTGTCCATGAACTCGATGAGGTTCGCGTGGGTACCGACCGCCACGATCAACTCCGCGCCTTTCTCGAAGGCCAGCAGCATCGCGATGTCTTCCGACGTCCCCGCCGCTTCAAACACCACACACTCCAAGCCCAGTGCCTGCACGCGTTCCAGCCCGGGTGCCTCTCCCCCGGCGTAGGCGTGCACTACCAGCTCCGCGCCCGATAGCAACGCCTCGGTCGTGACCGAGTCCATGTCTCCGATGATCATGTCGGGCTCGAGACCTGCATCGATGAGCGCGTCCGCACCCCCATCGACCGCCACGAACAATGGTCTGACCTCACGGATGTAGGCGCGCAGCGCGGCAAGGTCCTCCTTGTAGCCGTATCCCCGCACGACCACCAGCGCGTGCCGCCCGTGGAAGTCCGTCTTGACAACGGGAAGCCGCGATGCTTCGAGCAGAACGTCTCGCTCGTCTTTGATGTAACCGATCGTGTTCTCCACGAACCGTTCCAGCTCGGTCGCGATCGAGTGCTTCGCTGTGTCGAGTGCCTTCTCGGTCTCCTCGAGCTCGAGCATGTGCCCGCGCGCGACCTCGACGCGCCCGGTGCCGTTGGATCGAAATACCTTTCCGTCTTCGATGATCAGACGCGTGCCCTCGGGAACGTCCATTATCTTGTCGCCCGCCTCGTCGAGCAGCGGCACTCCCGCCGAACACAGCAGCAACGGTCCGAGGTTGGGATAACGGCCCGTCGAGGACCTGGCTGCGTTGATCACCGCCGACGGCCCCCGCTGAACGAGCCCCTCGGCCGACAGTCGATCGATGTCCTCGTGGTTGATGATCGCGATCTCTCCGGGTTGCAGCCGCGCGATGAGGTTCTTGGTCCGCCGGTCGACCCGTGCGAGTCCCGAGAGCAGGCCGTCTGCTTCCTCTGCAGGCTTGTGACGCAGGAACCTCATCAACCGCTCTCTTTACCGGCTACCTCGAGTAGCTCTTGTGCATGCTCGCGCGCGAGCTCGCTGTCGGGCATACCTGCGAGCATCCTCGACAACTCTTCGACCCGAGCCGCCCCCGCGACCTTGCGCACCTCGGCTTCGGCGCGGCCCTGCCGAACCGACTTCGTCACGACGTAGTGGGAATCGGTCGCCGCGGCTACCTGAGGCAGATGCGTCACGACGAGGACCTGCGCTCCCGATCCCGTGGCGAGCTCGGCCAGCCTGGCCCCCACCGCACGCGCGGCCCGACCGCCCACGCCGGCATCGACCTCGTCGAAGACCATCGTTCCGACGTCGTCACTGCGACCGACGAGACGGAGAGCGAGGCAGATCCTCGACAGCTCCCCGCCCGACGCGACCTTCGTAAGTGGTCTCGGCGTCTCGCCGGGGTCGGCCGCGACGAGGAACCTGACGCTTTCCGCGCCTCCCTCGTAGAGCTCCACGGGCTCCAGCTCTACCTCGAAGCGAGCTCCGGGCAGCGCCAGCTCGTCGAGCAGCTCCGCGACCTTGGCGGCGAGCTCCCCGGACGCGCTCCGGCGGGTCTCCGACAGTTCCGCGGCGACCGTGCGAGCTCGTTGTTGGGCGGCAGCGGCCTCGGCACGGATCGTCTCGACGCTGGAATCCTGTGATTGCAGCTCTTCGAGCGCGGCTCGGGCCCGGGTCAGGTGTGCCAGCACTTCCTCTTCGCCGTCCCCGTACTTGCGCCTCAGGCGGGCCAGGGTCTGCAATCGCTCGCGACCTTCCTCGAGCGCTTCCGGATCGGGCGCGACCTCGAAGCGGTTCAACTCGTCGGCGACATCGCCGATCTCGATCGCCGCGACTTCCAATCGGTGCGCGAGAGGGCCGAGCTCCTCATCCGCGCCAACGAGCGCATCCAAAGCTGCAGCGGCCCTGGTG
>Ga0299913_10003423_pt1 | contig 12963 bp, 15 predicted proteins | sample RVTome_9_FD_201360 | JGI IMG/M metagenome (GOLD analysis project Ga0299913, IMG submission 201360) | Soil microbial communities from uranium-contaminated site in the Upper Colorado River Basin, Wyoming, United States - RVT155D38 (version 2) ... | reverse complement strand
GACATCATGCAGGTGAAGTGGGGCAGCACCGGCGACTACACGCCGATCGCGTTCTACCCCAACGGGGTGGCGGAGGCGTTCCGCATGACGGTCGAGGCCTTCAACGCCGCCGAGGAGTCGCGCTCGCCGGTGGTCCTGCTGTCGGACACCTTCGTGGCGCACCTCAACGAGGTCGTCGACCTCGACGAGATCGCGGCCGACGTGAGGGTGGTGGAGCGTGACATCCCGCCGCTGGGCGAGTTCACCGAGTCGCCCCGCTTCTTCGCGGGCGTGCTGATGTACGAGCACGGGCCGAACGCCGGCGAGCCGGCGACCGCGGACGCCGACGAGTACCTGCGCCAGTTCTACGCGACCAAGCGCCGGCACCTCGAGGTTGCGCAGCGCTACGCCCACCACGAGCACGGCTGGAACGTGGACGCCGAGGTCCTGGTCGTCTGCTACGGGATCGTCTCGCGCGTGGCCGCGCCGCTGCGCGACGAGTTCGCCCTCTTCCGGCCGATCCGCATCCACCCCATCCTGGGAGACGAGCTGCGCGAGGTCTGCGCCCGGTACCGCGAGATCGTCGTGGTCGAGGCGAACGACGGCCAGTACGCCGACCTCGTGGAGCTCGCCATCCACCGCGAGGTCAAGCGCGTGCCGCTGCTCGGCGGGCGGATCAGCCTGGAGGCCGTCCGCGAGGGGATCGACCGGGTCCTGGCCGGCGGGCCGTCGGAGCCGCCGATCCCGCCGGAGCCGACCGACGCGCAGCCGCGCTCACCGCTGGGGGTGGGCTGATGCCCGAGGCGCCGATGGCCGAGATGACCTACAAGGATCGGCTCAAGCTCGACCTGTTCCCCACCATCTGGTGCCCGGGCTGCGGCATCGGCACGATCATGATGCAGCTGGCCATGACGCTCGACGAGATGGGCCTCGACGAGCGGAACACGATCATCGTGACCGGCATCGGCTGCACCGGTCGCATGGGCGGCTACATGAAGCACGAGGCGGTCTACACGCTCCACGGCCGCACGCTGCCGGTCGCCGAGGCGATCAAGACGGTCCGGCCGGAGATGAACGTGATCGTCGTGGCCGGAGACGGCGACACGGCCTCGATCGGCGGCAACCACCTGATCCACACCATCCGCCGCAACGCGCCGGTCACCGTGCTGTGCAACAACAACGAGATCTACGGCCTGACCGGCGGCCAGACCGGCCCGACGACCCCGACCGGCACGAAGACGCTGAGCTCGCCCGGCGGCAACCCGAACACGCCCATCAACCTCCAGGGCCTCGTCCGCTCGAGCCCGCACGCGCTGTACGCGAAGACGACGGTCTACCACCAGCTCCACATGCGCAACGCGATTCGCGAGGCGATCGAGTGGCCTGGCTTCAGCTTCGTCGACATCACCAGCCAGTGCATCGAGAACAACGGACGGCGCATCGGTTTCGCCAGCGCCAACGAGATGCTCACCTTCTACCGCAAGACCTACAAGCGCGCCCCGAAGGACGCCGAGAAGCTCGACGCGTTCGAGATCGGCATCGTGTACCCCGTCGAGCACCCTGCCCGCAACGGCCATGGGGAGGCCGATGCGCAGCGCCCGCCCGCGCTGCCGGAGCAGCCTGCCGGACCGATGGCCTCGGCGACCGAGTCGCCCGGCGAGGGCGGCGCCACCGCGGAGAAGGCCCCCGCGCCGCCGTCCGACGACGAGAAGGCGCGGCGCCGCGCCGAGTCGCAGGAGCGCGCCAAGCTCATGGCCCGGCTCTCGCCGGAGGTGAAGATGCGCGTGGCGACGCGCGAGCTGACCCTGCCGCAGGCCCTCGCCGAGGCCGGACTCGAGATCCCCGAGTGGCTGCGCAGCGGCGCATCGGCGCCGGCCGACGCGCCGGTCGCGCCGGGTGACGTCGAGCCATCGGCCACCGGCGCGGACCCGGACTCGGAGCGCAAGCCGGAGCTGGACGCGCAGAAGGCGGAGGCCGCCGCGGAGGGCCGGGACCTCGTCGGCGGCCGCCCGGGCGGCGACACGCAGCCGGTCCGGCCGCGAACGGCGGACGATGCGGCGCCCGCATCGGTCTCCCCTCCGGCCGATCCGAAGGAGGCGAAGCGCGCGGAGGCGCAGCGCAAGCTGGCGCTGATGCAGCGCCTCCCGTCCGAGCTCAAGCTGCGGGTCGCGAAGCGGGAGATCGGCCTCGAGGACGCGATGCGCGAGGCGGGGATCGAGCCGGAATGACGACGAGGATCGCGCTCGACGGGGTCGGCGGCCAGGGGGTCCGGGTGATCGCCGGTGTCATGGGCGCGCTCCTGGCCCGGATGGGCAAGGAGGTCACCGTGCTGTTCGACTACGACTCCAGCGTCCGCGGCAGCATGAGCGACGCGTTCCTCATCTTCGACGACGAACCGATCCTCAACCCCGTCGTCGAGGAGGCGGACATCATGCTCAAGCTGGCCGACAAGGGCCACCTGCGCATCAGCGGCCGCAAGGTCGTGGCGGACCTGGGCCTCGAGGTCCCGGGCGCCGAGCAGATCCCGTTCGCCTCGCTCGGCAGCCAGCAGTTCGGCAAGGAGCTGTTCGGCAACATGATCGCGCTCGGCCGGCTCCTGCGGCTGGCGGGGATCGAGTTCCACGAGCCGGCGATCCGCGAGTCGCTCCCGAAGCGGTTCGTGGACGAGAACGTCGCGGCGATTCGCTACGGCTACGAGCTGACCGACGACGACATCGAACGCCTGGCCGCGGCCGCGCCGCCGTCCCGGTTCCAGATGAACACCGCGGCCACCGCCGGCACCCATGAGCGGACCGTCAGCGCCGGTCACGGCGTCGCGACGGGCGACGACGCGGCGGCCGGCCGATGAGCGGAGACCCCGTCGTCACGAACCCGCGCCTGTACCGCGTCGTCTTCGAGAACGACCGCGTGCGCGTCCTCGAGTACGCCGATCAGCCGGGGGACCGAACGACGCCGCACGCGCATCCCGACAGCGTGATGATCACGCTCAGCGGCTTCCGCCGACGACTCGTCGTCGGGGACCGTCAGGCCGAGGTCGAGCTGCCGGCCGGCGTCGCGCGGTGGCTCGACGCGCAGGAGCACCTCGGCGAGAACATCGGCGGGACGGAGACGCGCGTGCTGTTCGTCGAGCTCAAGGAGCCGCGCCCGGGGTCGTCGCCACCCCGGACGACGGATGCGCTCGGGCCCTCCTGATCTCCGCCGACGATCGGCCTAGGGCTCGTCGTCCCCCAGCTCGGGCTGGGTCTCCTCCGGATCCGCTCCCTGGTTGTAGAGCGGGGCGCCGCTCTCCCCGGGCACCGGCGAGGTGAACTCTTCGCCCGGCTCGCAGGCCGCGATGCCCAGCGCGAGGAGCCCGACGAGCATGAGTCGCTTCATGCTTCCCGCCTACCGCAGGACCGCTGCCAGCCGCTACCATCGGCCGATGGAGCGACCGAGCCACGGCCTGGACCTGGACACCATTCGGCGCGCGCCGAAGGTGCTCCTGCACGACCACCTCGATGGCGGCCTGCGGCCCGGCACGGTCCTGGAGCTCGCGGGCGAAGTCGGGTACCGGGAGCTGCCGACGACCGATCCGGACGAGCTGGCCGCCTGGTTCACGCGCGGCGCCGACCGGAAGTCACTGGAGCTCTACCTCGAGGGCTTCCGCCACACCGTCGCGGTGATGCAGACCCGCCCGGCCATCGAGCGCGTGGCCGCCGAGTGCGCCGAGGACCTCGCCGCCGACGGCGTCGTCTACGCCGAGGTGCGGATGGCCCCCGAGTTGCTCACCGAGGGCGGCCTCTCGCTCGACGAGGCGGTGACGGCCATGCTCGCGGGACTGCGGCGCGGGGCGGAGGGACGGCCGATCACCGTGGGCCTGATCGTGACCGCCATGCGCCAGGCCGCGAAGTCGGTCGAGATCGCCGAGCTCGCGGTGCGGCACCGCGACGAGGGCGTGGTCGGCTTCGACATCGCCGGCCCGGAGGCGGGCTACCCGCCCACGCGGCACCTGGACGCGTTCCATCTGATCGCCCGCGAGAACTTCCACTTCACGATCCATGCCGGTGAGGGCTTCGGGCTCCCGTCGATCTGGGAGGCACTGCAGTGGTGCGGCGCCGAGCGGCTCGGACACGGCGTGCGGATCGTGGACGACATCGCGGTGCGACCCGACGGGCGGGTCGCGCTCGGGCGGCTCGCCTCCTACGTCCGCGACCGCCGAGTGCCGCTGGAGATGTGCCCCACCTCGAACGTCCACACCGGCGCCGCACCGAGCATCGAGGAGCACCCGATCGACCTGCTGCGCCGGCTGCGGTTCCGGGTGACCGTCAACACCGACAACCGCCTCATGAGCGGGATCACGCTGAGCTCCGAGTTCGCGACGCTGGCCCGGACCTTCGGGATCGGCCTGGACGACATGGAGTGGCTGACGTTGAACGCCATGAAGTCCGCCTTCTGGCCCTTCGACGGCCGGCTGCGGATCATCAACGAGCAGATCAAGCCCGGATACGCCTCGCTGCGGGCTGCCCAGGCAGCGGCCGAGATCGCCACCGCCTGATCGGTCAGACCGCGGACGGCTCCAGGAAGGCGGCGATGCCGGCCTCCAGGGCCGCGGCCTCGGCATCGGTCAGCGAGCGCAGCGGAGCCCGCATGCCGGAGCCGATCGGCACGCCGCGGACGCCCAGCACGTGCTTGGCGGCGGCGACGAACTGGCCGCTCGCCTCCATGACGCCGCGCAGGCCACGCAGCCGGGCCTCGGCGTCATCGTCGGGGGCGTCGAGCGCCTGCCGCACGACGTCCGGGAAGGCGGACGACATGCCGGAGACCGTGCCGATGGCGCCGCGCGCCACGCCGGCCGGGATGAGCGGCTCGTTGCCGATCAGGACCGGCAGGCCGAGGTCGAGGTACGGCTCGACGCGCTCGAACGGCGACTCGCTCACCTTGAGTCCGGCGAGGTTGTCCACGGCATCGGCGATGCGCCGGATGACCTCGACCGGCAGCGGGTAGCCCGAGCGGGCGGTGAAGGCGTAGCAGAAGAACGGCAGCGGGGCCGCGGCGCGCGCCGCGGCGATGAAGTGCGCGGCCAGGGCGTCGGCGTCGAGGGGAAAGTAGGGCGGTGGGATGACGGCGACCGCGTCGGCCCCGATCTCGCCGGCATGCGAGGCCAGGGCGCAGGTGTCGTCGGTCGTCTGCGCGCCGGCGTGGACGACGAGGTCGCCCGAGAGCGTCTCGCGGAAGGCTGCGGCGACCGCCCGCCGCTCGTCGAGCGAGAGGAGGATGCCCTCGCCGGTCGTGCCGCACGCGAAGACGCCGTCGGCGCCGCGGGACTCGAGGAACGCGACGTACGGCGCGACGGCGTCGAGGTCGAGCGACGCGCCGTCGTCGGTGAGCGGCGTGACGGCCGCGACGATCATCGGCCGGTGGTCCAGGGCGGTCAGTCTCATGCCCGGCATCCTACCGCGATGACGCGCGAGGGAGGCTCCGCCGACGCGGAGCGTCCACCTGCCCGCGGCTACTCGACGAAGGCCGGGATGCCCCGCGGCGCGGCGTCCACGTCCTCCGGCTCGTCGCTGGCCTGCCGACGCAGTCCGGGGTGCCGCTGGACGTCATCGCCTGCGACCGCGTCCTGCCGAAACTCGGGGTGGAGCCGGAACCAGTCGATCGCCCCGTCGGAGGTCGGCGCGGCGGCCCGACTCAGCGGGATGGCGGCTCCGCCCTGCCAACCGGGCGGGTACCCGTTGACGGTCTGGGCCTCGTCACTCCGCTCGTTGAGCGCCGTCCCGACGGCGAGGCCGAGGACCGCCGCGGCCACGAGCACGACGGCCAGGGCCGCGATACGGGCGAATCCACCTGCTACGGAAGCTGCGTTCACCTGGGAGACCTCCTTACCGTGTGGTGTCTCCCTCCATCGACGGCAGCCTATGAGCGCCGGCCCGGACCGCCCTAGCTGCCGCTCGACCACTCGGCGGTCAATGTCGCGACACGGCCGGCGCCCGCTCCGCGCGGCTGGGATGTGCCACCGACGACCCCGCCGGGCATCGGTGTAGACTCGGGTGCGAGCCACTCTCAAGTCCATCCGCTCGAGGGACTTCGCAAGCACATGACCTACGTCATCACCGAGCCGTGCATCGGCGTCAAGGACGCGAGCTGCGTCGACGTCTGCCCGGTCGACTGCATCCACGCCACCGACGACGACCCGCAGTACTACATCGATCCCGACGAGTGCATCGACTGCGGCGCGTGCGAGCCGGAATGCCCGGTGACCGCCATCTTCGCCGAGGACGCGGTCCCGGACGACCAGCAGCAGTACATCCAGATCAACGCCGACTACTTCAAGCAGTAGCCGATGCCGCGCCTGATCGCCCTGTACGCCGCGCCGGCCGATCCGGAGGCGTTCGACGCCCACTACCGCGACGTCCACGTGCCGATCCTCAACCGCTATCCGAAGCTGCGCGACGTGCGCCTCACGAGCCCGGAGGGCGTGGCCGGCCAGCCGGCACCGTGGTACCTGATGGCGGAGATGGTGTTCGACACCGACGAGAACCTCGAGGCGGCGTTGAGCTCCGAGGCCGGGCGCGAGAGCGCCAAGGACCTTCGCAACTTCGCACAGTCCGGCGTCACGCTGTTCATCGCGCCCGATGAGGCCGATGGCTGAGGACCGCGCGCCCGTGGCGTCCGATCCGGCGGTCCTGGCCTTCGAGCACGTTCGCTACGAGCGCGACGCGGGTGCCGGCGTGGCGACGGTCGCGATCGACCGGCCCGAGGTCCTCAACGCGCTCGACTTCCCGACGATGCGCGAGCTCGCCCGGGCCTTCGAGCAGGCCTCGTGGGACGACGCCGTGGCCGTCGTGGTCGTGACCGGGGCGGGCGACCGAGCCTTCTGCACGGGGGCCGACCTCGACGAGCAGGCCGCCATGGGCTCGACCTCGGGGCAGTACTGGCGCTGGATGGGCGCCTTCATCGACATGCACGACCGGCTGCGGAACATCGGCAAGCCGACGATCGCGCGGATCAACGGGGTGTGCGTCGGCGGCGGCAACGAGCTGCAGATGGCGTGCGACCTGTCGGTCCTCGTCGACGACGGCTACATCCGCCACGTCGGGCCCGAGCACGGCTCCGTCCCTGCCGGCGGCGCGACCCAGTGGCTGCCGATCATGGTCGGCGACCGCCGCGCGCGCGAGATCGTGATGCTCTGCGAGCGGATCTCGCCGGCGCAGGCGCTCGAGTGGGGGCTCGTGACCCGCGTCGTGCCGCGCGGGGAGCTCGACGCGACGGTCGCCGGGCTGGCCGCGAACCTGGCGCGCAAGCTGCCCGAGACGATCCGCTACACGAAGACGCAGCTCAACTGGTGGCGCGACCTCGTCTGGGCGCAGACGATCCAGCACGCGCGCGACTGGCTGGCGGTTCACTCCACGGCCGACGAGACGAAGGAGGCGGTCGACGCCTTCCACGAGAAGCGCACGCCGCGCTTCGCCGAGCTGCGGGCGCTCGGCGCCGGCGAGGGCCGGACCTGTGGCGCCTGCGGCGCGAGCGGACTGCCCGCGGCGCATCGGTTCTGCGGCGCGTGCGGCACCGAGCTGCCGAGCTCGTGGAGCGAGGCGTGATCGGCGCGCGAGGGACCTGCCCGGCGCTGCGCGCGGTGCTCAGTGATTATATCGTTACTGATATATTCGCTGAGAGGGCGGAGTCCCACTCGCGAAGGAGCGAAGCGTGAGCGACGACCAGCTCGTCCTCGTCGAGCGTCACGCGGAGGACCGCACCGCGCTCGTCCGCCTGAACCGGCCGAAGCAGCTCAACGCCCTCAACGGCGCCGTCATGGACCAGCTCTGCACAGCCCTCGAGGAGCTCGACCGCGAGGATGCCATCCGCGCCATCGTCGTCACCGGCAGCGAGCGGGCCTTCGCCGCGGGAGCCGACATCGGGGAGATGGCCGGCGCGACGCCGATCGACATGCTGCTCACCAACCGCATCGGCCAGTGGGACCGGATCCGGAAGGTCACGAAGCCGGTGATCGCCGCCGTCAACGGCTGGGCGCTCGGCGGCGGCTGCGAGCTGGCGATGACGCTCGACCTGATCGTGGCCGGCGAGGGCGCGAGGTTCGGGCAGCCGGAGATCAACATCGGCGTCATTCCCGGCGCCGGTGGGACGCAGCGGCTGACGCGCGCCATGGGGAAGTCGAAGGCGATGCGCATGATCCTGACCGGTGAGCCGATCACCGCGCGGGAGGCGGAAGCGGCCGGGCTGGTCGCCGTCGTGACGCAGGACGAGCTCGTCGTCGAGGACACGCTGGCGCTCGCGGCGACCGTCGCGCAGAAGTCCCCGATCGCCCTGCGCCTGGCCAAGGAGGCCGTGAACGCCGCCTACGAGATGAGCCTGACCGATGCCCTCGCCCACGAGCGCCGGCTCTTCTACCTGCTCTTCGCCTCGGAGGACCAGAAGGAGGGGATGGCGGCCTTCCTCGAGAAGCGCAGCCCCGACTTCACGGGCCGCTGAGGTGCACCTCGGCAATCCCGACCGCCCGGTCGGCGGCCTCTCCGTGCCGCGACCCGAGGGAGTGGAGCTGCGCCCGCTCGGCCGCGACGACTTCGGCGTGGCCCTGGCCATGGCGCGCGAGCTGTACGGCCTTCCCGAGGCCGATGCGGAGCCGCACCGAGCGCACTACGACGCGCTCGTCAACGACGTCGACGCGGCGCCCTTCCTGGCGCTCGCCGACGGTGAGCCGGCCGGCTTCATCGGCTTCCGCTTCCGTCGCCGCCTGAACCACGCGACGTTCGAGGGCTGGGTCAGCGACCTGTACGTGCGCGAGTCGCACCGCGGCCGCGGCATCGGGCGGTCCCTGCTGGCCGCGGCCGTCGCCGAGTGGCGGCTCCGCGGCGGGCACGTCGTGGAGCTCGAGGTGGGGCGGGAGCGGACGGCGGCCCGCGGGCTGTACGAGGCGATGGGCTTCGTCGACCAGGGGAAGTACTTCGAGATGGGCCCGATCCGTTCGCGCGGAATCGGCCCGGGTCCGGCCGTCGAGCTGCGCCCGGTCGCCGACGACGATCGCGACTTCGAGGCAGTCACCCGGCTGCTCGCCGAGCTCGGGCGGCCGGCGCCGACCGGCGAGAAGCTGCCCGCCCTGCGACGGACGTACGCCGAGCACGTTCGGCGCCCGGCGACCGGCTCGCTGCTGGCCCACCTCGACGGCGAGCCGGTCGGGTTCCTCAGCCTCGAGCTGCGGCAACCGTTCTTCACCACCGCCCCGCAGGCCTGGATCCCGGACCTGATCGTCGCCGAGGCGGCGCGGGGCCGGGACATCGGCGCCGCCCTGCTCGACGCGGCCTTCGCCGAGGCGGCCGCGCGCGGCGCGTACGCCGTGGCGCTCGAGAGCGGCCACCAGCGCGCCGTGGCCCACCGGCTGTATGCCGCGGCCGGCATGTCGGACGTGGGCAGCTTCTTCACGCTGAGCCGATGAGCGGCGTCGCCCCGGACGGATCACCGGTCGAGCTGTACGCGGCGCTGCCGAGCTTCGGCGAGGCGGAGCTGGTGCACGCCGCCATCCCGGCGGGGGCAGAGATCCTCGAGCTTGGCGCCGGCGCCGGGCGGATGACGCATCGGCTCGTCGAGCTCGGGCACCCGGTCACCGCGGTCGACCACTCCGCGGAGATGCTGGCGCGCATCCGCGGCGCGACCACGGTCCGGGCCCCCATCGAGGGCCTGGACCTCGACCGGCGGTTCGTCTGCGTCCTGCTGGCCAGCCACCTCGTCAACGTGGACGACGATCGGCAGCGGGCCGCGTTCCTGGAGGCCTGCGCCCGCCACGTGGCGCCCGATGGGGTGGTGCTGATCCAGCGCTACGACCCCGACTGGGCCGCCGATCCGCGGCCGTCCGAGAGCGAGCGCGAGGGAGTCCGGTTCCGCCTGGTCGACCCCCGCCGCGACGGCGAGCGGCTGCACGCCACGGTCGAATACCAGATCGGCGAGCGGTCGTGGCGGCACGGGCCGTTCACGTCGCGGATCCTCACCGACGAGGAGCTGGAGGCCCGGCTCTGGGCCGCCGGCCTGCTCGTCGAACGGTCGCTGGACGAGGCCCGGACCTGGCTGGCGGCGGTGCCCGCCCCGGACACCTCGGCGCTGATCGTCGAGGTGCCGGAGGCCGAGCCGCTGGTGCGCGAGCATCGCCTGCGCTGGGACTCGGCCGGCGCCGTGGTGCCGGCCCACGTGACGGTCCTGTTCCCGTTCTTGGACCCGGCCGCGTTCGACGCGGAGGTCCTCGCCGCGCTGCGGGCCATCGCCGTCACCGTCGAGCCGTTCCGGGTGACGTTCCGCAGGGTCGGGCGCTTCACCGACGTCGTGTGGTTGGCGCCCGAGCCGGTCGAGCCGTTCCAGGCCCTGACCGATGCCGTCGCCGCCCGCTGGCCGACCCATCCGCCATACGGCGGCGCCTTCGAGACCGTCGTGCACCACCTCACCGTGGCCGATGGTGCACCCGGGCCGGTCCTCGAGCGACTCGAGCGAGAGCTGCCGGCGGGCCTGCCCGTCACGAGCCCGGTCACGCACCTGACGCTCGTCTGCCGCGAGGGCGGCCGCTGGCACGACGTCGCCCGATTCCGTCTCGGTGGAGCCGGGTGAGTGATCCGGCGCCGGTACAATCTGGCCCGATGCCTGACCAGCCGGCCGGAGTCCTGCTGTCCGAGCAGGACGACGGCGTTCTGACCCTGACCCTCAACCGGCCCGATGCGCTGAACGCGCTCGACGCGGAGCTGCGCGGCGCCCTGCTCGCGGCGCTCAAGGCGGCCGCCCGCGACGAGACCGTCCGCGCCGTGGTCCTGACCGGCGCCGGGCGCGGCTTCTGCGCCGGGGCGGACCTGCGCGGCGCCAGCTCCGAGCGAGCGTTCCGGCGCGTGCTGACGGCGGAGTACAACCCGCTCATCGAGGCGGTTCGCGGCCTGCCCACGCCGGTCGTCGCCGCCGTCAACGGCGCGGCCGCAGGAGCCGGGATGAGCCTCGCCCTGGCGGCCGACCTCGTCGTCGCCGTCGCCGGCGCGCGGTTCGTGCCGGCCTTCGGGCGCATCGGCCTGGTTCCCGACTCCGGGCTGGCGCGCACGCTGGTCCGGGCCCTGGGCCGGCACCGCGCCTTCGAGATCCTGATGGGGGAGCGGCACCTTCACGCCGAGGACGCCCAGCAGCTCGGCCTCGTCGCCGCGGTGGTCGCGCCGGATGCGCTCGCCGAGACGAGCCGTGCTCTGGCGGAGCGCCTGGCGAGCGGGCCGACGCGCGGCATCGGCCTCACGAAGCGCCTGCTGAACGCCGCCGAGGACGACATGCTGGGCGACAGCCTGGCGCTGGAGGCGGCCCTCCAGGAGCTCGCCGGCCGCACCGAGGACCACGCGGAGGGGGTCGCCGCCTTCGGCGAGAAGCGCGACCCGGTGTTCCGCGGCCGATGAGGGACGTCGCGACCGTCGGCGTCCTCGGGGCCGGCACCATGGGCGCCGGCATCGTGCAGGTGGCGGCCGAGGCCGGGCTCGCGGTGCTCGTCCATGACCCGGCCGAGGGGGCGGTCGAGCGCGCGCGCGGCCGGGTCGAGGGCTTCCTGCGGCGCAAGGTCGACAAGGGCCAACTGACCGAGGACGAGGCCGCTGCCGCCCTCACGCGCATCGGCGCTGCCGGCTCCGTCGAGGCCCTCGCCGCCGCGGACCTCGTGGTCGAGGCGGCCCCCGAGGAGCTCGAGCTCAAGCGCGACGTGTTCCGGCGCCTGGACGGGGCGGCGGATACCGGCACGATCCTGGCCACGAACACGAGCTCGCTGTCCGTCGCGCGGATCGCGGCCGCGGCGCGGCACCCGGAGCGGGTGGTCGGCATGCACTTCTTCAACCCGGTGCCGCTCATGGGGCTCGTCGAGGTCGTCGCCGCGCCACAGACCGACAAGGCGGTGGTGGAGGGCGTGGCGCTCCTCGCGCGACGGCTCGGCAAGACGCCGGTCGTGGCCGCCGACACCCCGGGCTTCATCGTCAACCGCGTGCAGCGCGCGTACTACCTCGAGGCGTTCCGGATCTACGAGGGCGGGCTGGCCTCGGTCGAGGCCATCGATGCGGCGATGCGAGGCATCGGCTTCCGGATGGGGCCGTTCGAGCTGGCCGACACCGTCGGGACCGACATCAACCTGGCGGCCGGCGAGTCGATCTTCGACGGCTTCTACGGCGAAGCGCGCTATCGCCCGGCCCAGGTGCAGCGCCGCGTCGTGGATGCCGGGCGCCTGGGACGCAAGGCGAGCGGCGGCTACTACGACTACGAGGCCGATGGCGCTCGCGGGGCTCCCTGGACGCCGCTGGTCCGGGCGGCGCGGCTGCCGTCGCTCGACGCGCCGCAGATCGAGGCCCGCGTGCTGGCCTGCATCGTCAACGAGGCGGCCTCGGCAGTGGCCGACGGCGTGGCGACGCCGGAGGCCATCGACACGGCCATGCGCCTGGCCTCGAACTGGCCCGAGGGACCGCTCGCCTGGGGCGAGCGCATCGGGCTGGCCTCCGTGGTGCACACGCTCGACGCGCTGCACACCGTGGTGCCGGACGGGCGCTACCGGGTCGAGCCGCTGCTGCGCGCCCTCGCCGACCGAGACGGATCGTTCGTCGAGGCGCGGGCCTGAGGCATGCCGCTGAGCGGTCGCTATCGGGCCGTCATCTTCGACATGGACGGCCTGCTGCTCGACACCGAGACGCTCTGGCACGGGGCCGAGGCCGAGCTGTTCGACCGCCACGGCGCGACGTTCACCTGGGACGACAAGATGGCCGTCATCGGGACGAGCTTCGCGTTCACCGCCGACTACTTCGCGGACCGGCTCGGCCTGCCGCGCGCGGAAGGCCCGCGGCTCGTGGAGGAGATGCTCCGGCTCATGCACGAGCGAGTGCGCCGCCAGGTCGACGCGCGTCCCGGCGCCGTCGAGCTCGTCGAGCGCCTGCGCGGCCTCGACGGCGTCCGCCTGGGGCTCGCCTCGAACTCGCCGCGGTTCCTGGTCGACGACGCGCTCGCCAC
>Ga0299913_10003422_pt1 | contig 12964 bp, 10 predicted proteins | sample RVTome_9_FD_201360 | JGI IMG/M metagenome (GOLD analysis project Ga0299913, IMG submission 201360) | Soil microbial communities from uranium-contaminated site in the Upper Colorado River Basin, Wyoming, United States - RVT155D38 (version 2) ... | reverse complement strand
CTGCCCGAGGGCGGCACTCAGGACACGAGCATGACGGCGGGGGACGTGGTCCGGGGGATCGAGAGCAACGGCAAGTGGATGGTGCTGAAGAAGGTCCACACGGATCCCGAGTACCAGGCCCTCGCCGATTGGATCCTCGGACAGGTCCGCTCGGAGGTAGTCGAGCAGGAGGGTGGTCGCGTGACGAGCGAGTGCTACATCCTGATTTCGTCGCCGAACTCGAGCGTCCCGTCCCACTTCGACCCCGAGTTCAACCTGCTCTTCCAGATCCAGGGGACGAAGGAGATGACGGTCGGGACGTTTCCCGATCCGGAAACCGAACAGGCGGAGGCGGAGCGTTACTACGGCGGCGGCCACCGCAACATCTCCGACCTCCCCGCAAACGCCCTCACCTACCCGATGAAGCCCGGCGTAGGCGTGCACATCCCGCCCCACGCACCTCACATGGTGAAGAACGGCCCGACGTACTCGATCTCGCTCTCGACCTCCTTCTACACGCGCGACCGGGTGCGGCTCGTCAACGTCTACTCGATGAACGCCCGCCTCCGCCGCTTGAAGCTCTCCCCCGCCGCTCCCGGGGTGCACCCCGGCCGGGATCGGATCAAGGCGGGGACGTGGCGGGGCCTGCGCGGCGCCCGCAACTCCGTTCGGTCGCTCGCGAACGCGCGGCGCTAGCCGCTTCCCGGAAGCCGTCGGGATACCCAGCGGGCGACGCCGCCGACCAGCGGGCGCGAGGCCATCCCTCGTCCGCGGCGCCGGAGGCCGGCCTCGAAGCTGAGGAGTGCGCGCGCCGGGTGCGCGGCACCGACCAGCGCCACAGTACGGACCTCGCGCGGCTCGGGCGCGAAACGCCACTTGTACGGCTCGTCGCCGAGCAGCAGGTCGACCTCGTCGACGCGCTCGCCGATCGCCGCGCGCACCGTGTCGTTGAGCAACAGCAGGCCGGCGCTCTGCTCCGACCACGCCGGGTCGAATCCGCCCTGATAGAGGCTGTAGCTGCCGCCGATCCGCCACGCGAGATAGGCCGCGGCCGGCGCTCGGCCGAGCTCAAGGATTCGTAGGCGCAGCCAGCTCCGATCGAGTGCTGCGCGCGCGAACTCAACGAGAAAACGTCGGACGTCGTGTTCCGAGATCGAGGAGGCGCGATCCGAACGTCGTAGGTCGTGGAGAGCGAACAGGGCATTCATGTCTCCGTCGAGCTCGGCGGCGGCGGACGTCTGCCTGACCCGCTTCTCGATCCCCTCGCGCTCGACGGCGCGGTCGAGCCCGCGGCCTATGCGCTGCCGGAACTTCTGGCTCCGCCCGCGCAGATAGCCCTCCCAGTCGAGTCCCGCAACCCTCGCGTAGGGCAGCCGGTCGCGGCTCAACTCGAGCAGAGCCAGGCGCCGCCGGGAGGCGAGCTGCATCCGCGCCGGCCACTCGCTCTCGACGCCGATGCGGTGCAGGAGCAGCGTCGACGGCGCATCGGCACCCTCGAGCGCCGCGATCGCGGCGACCGCCAGCTCGTCCTCGTCCTCTCGCGCGGCTGCCACCCCGAAGCGGTCGCCGAAGGGGGCGCCGGCGAAGCGGAGGGCCCGGGGTCTGAGCTTGGGGTCGAAGCTGAGCGGCATCACCCCGGCGAGCGACCCGCCCGGGCGAGTCGCGGCGACGATCACGGGCTCCTGGTCCCTACCGGCCGTGTCAAACCACGCCCTGCTCCACTCGGGGGTGAGAAACGCGTTGCCCCGTTCGACCGCGAGCCGGCGCCATTCGTCCTCGATCGGGCCGACCCGCTCGAACCCCGTCATCACCTCGGCCTTCACGCTAGCGATCCCTCGACGCAGTCTTGGCGCCGGCGAAGAGCCGCTCGTACAGCCCCTCCACCTCCCTGGTCGTTCGGTCGAGGTTGTAGTGCTCCCGCCGGCGGCGGCGTCCCGCCTCTCCCATCTCACTACCGCGCTCCGGGTCGCGAATGAGCTCGGTGAGGGCGGCCGCGAGCTGGGAGGGATTCCTCGGCTCGACGAGGAGGCCCGTCCTCCCTTCGTCGACGATCTCCGGAATGCCGCCGACGCGAGTCGCCACGATCGGCTTCCCGGCCTCCATGTACTCCAGCAGCGCAAGCGGCCCCGCCTCGCGATCGGAGCAGAGAACACCGACGTCAAACGCGGCGAGAAGATCGGGTACGTCAAGCCGCGGGCCCAAGAAGATGACGGTGTCCTCGAGCCCGAGCCGGTCGCGAAGGGCGCGCAGTTGATCCTCGACCTCCGGCTGCACCCGATCGGGGCCGCCGGCGATCAAGACACGGAGCTCCGGGACCTGCCGGCGAACCAACAGAGCGGCCTCGAGCAGCACGTCGAGAGCCTTCTCGGGTCTCAGCGTCGCGACGGCGCCGACCACAGGGGCCTCCGCTGGGATCTCCAACGCGCGGCGCATCGCTTGCCCGTCCCCGCTCGGCGCCGCATCTATCCCGTTTCGAATGACCTCGACCTTCTCCACGGGGATTCCCTCCACCTCGATCATTCGTCGTCGATCCGCTTCGCAGACGGCCACGAACGCGTGCGCCCGGCGGCCGACGAGGAACCGATTCAGCAGCAGCTGTCTACGCAGACGGCTCCCTGAGACCCCGTGCTCTTGGGCAATCAACACGGGAACGCCCCCGAAGGGCGAAACCACGGCGCCCCATACGTTCGATCCCAGCTTATGCGTGTGGAGGATGTCGATCCGCCGGCGGCGGAGCTCTCGCTGCAGCGTCCGCCAGGGGCCCACCGAGAGAAGGGACTCCCGCTCGAGCGCGACGACGTCCACCCCCGTGGCTTCGAGCTCGGCGCGAGCAGCGACGTCCGCTGACGTCGGGTTCCATCGGGTGACGCAGAAGCTCGGCTCGAATCGGCTGCGATGGAGACGCGCGGTCACCGCTCGAGCCAGAGCCTCGGCCCCGCCGAGCCCCCCGACGCTGTCGACCATCGTCATCACCCGGATCACCGAAGTGTCATGGGTCCCTTCAATACGCTTCAGTTTCGCCCATATGCCTCGAGTGCCCATTGCGACCGAGCGCACCTCACCGCCCGGAAGCACAGACATCTTCAGTAGCGAGCGTTCGTTCTGCCCGCCGATCGGGTCGCGTTTCGATGCCGCTGACCCCACACGCGGCTACTACATCGACTTCAGGCTGAAGACCGATCGCCCGACCTGGCCACCCGCTTGGCTTAAGCCGAGGGATCAGCAGCTGCATGTCGGCACTGTCCAGTGGGCCCTTGGCGCGTGGGAGCGACACGTCGCCGGTGAGGGCGACCGCTGGCACGAAGCAGCACGCGCGGCGGCCGACTATCTCCTCTCGCTCCAAGAGACGGACGGACGTGCTGTCGGTGGATGGACGCATCTGACGCCGATGCCGCATACCTACCGGCTCGACCCGCCCTGGCTCTCGGGAATCGTCCAGGGAGAGGCAGCGAGTCTTTTCGTCAGGCTCCACGCGGCCTCCGGTGACGAGAAGTACGCGGAGGGGGCGCGCAGAGCGGTCGACCCGCTCGCCACGCCCGTGGACGTGGGCGGCGTGCTCGGGAGCCTCGACGGCCTCCCCTTTCTCGAGGAGTACCCGACCCGACCCCCGTCGCACGTCCTCAACGGCGCGTTCTTCGCCCTCTGGGGCTGCCGGGATGTCGCCCTCGCCCTCTCAGACTCCCGCGCGCACGACCTGTACGAGCGGGGAATCGACGCTCTGGCGACGATGATCCATCGCTACGACACCGGCTCGTGGTCTCGCTATGACCTCTATCCGCATCCCCTCCCGAATCTCGCCAGCGCCGCCTATCACCTGCTTCACATACGGCAGCTGACGGTCGCCGAGCGGCTGGGCGGTCGAGACGAGTTCGCGGCGGTGCGGAGACGCTTCGACGGCTACCGGGACGCGCGCTTGATGCGCTGGCGCGCGTTCGGACGGAAGGTCGCCTTCCGCTTGCTGGTGCCGCGCACGGCACTGTTGGCCCACCGGCTGCCCTGGAACGCTCGGATTCAGAGGCGCGCAGCGATCACGAACACGTCGTGAGCAGCGCCGAATCCTCGGGGGGAGGGCTCCTGGGGACCGTGATCCGAGGTGCGGGCCTGGCTGGGGGCGGCTACGCCCTCGCGCAGGCGCTGACCCTGCTCGCATATCTCGTCCTCGCTCGGCTGATCGCGCCCGCGCACTTCGGGGAGTTCGCGGCGGCCGCGATCGTGGTCAATGCCGGGATGCTGTTCGCCGAGTCGGGGATGCTCGCGGCCCTGATCCACCGACGCGATCGCCTCGAGGAGGCTGCCAACACTGCCGTAGTAGCGACCACGCTTGCGGGGATCCTGCTGGGTCTCGTCGCGCTCGCCGCATCGCCGCTGATCGGCTTCTTCTTCGACAGCGACCGGGTAGGGGCCGTCGCGGCGTCGCTCGCGGGCCTGATGCCTCTCCGGGCGCTCCCCATCGTCCCGGAGGCGCTCCTGCAGCGGCGGTTCTCGTTTCTCCGCCGAGTCGTCTCCGAGCCGGCGGCCGTGATCGCGTTCGGTGCCGTGGCGATCATCGCGGCGAGCAACGGGTTGGGGGTGTGGGCACTGGTCCTGGGCTACTACGCGTCCGCGATCACCGACGCGCTCCTGACGTGGACGCTGGTCCGCTGGCGACCGCATCCGTCCCAGGCTTCGTTCCAGGTTTGGCGGGAGCTGGTCGGCTACGGCCGGCACGTGATGACGGCGACCGTGATTCTGCGCGTCGGATCGGAGGTGCCGAACGCGATCCTCGGGCGCTGGGTCGGCAGCGGGCCGCTCGGACAGTTCCGGTACGCCGACCGGATCGCGACTACCCCGTTCGCGGCGATTCTCGCGACCGCCTCCTGGGTCCTCTTCCCCGCGCTCGCGCACATCTCGGATCAGCGTAAGCGCTTCCGTGACGCCTACCTGCGGGCGATGCGGACGATCCTCGCCCTCGCCGTGCCGCTGGGCCTTTCCCTGCTTCCTCTGGGGGTGCCGATCGCCGTCCTGGTGTTCGGCTCGGAGTGGCGCGGGGCGGGTGAGGCGGCGATGGCGTTGTGTCTGTACACCGGCGCCGCCTCTTGGATCTCCGTTGCCACCGAGGCGTTCAAAGCCGCGGGGCGGCCCGAGCTGCTCACCCGGACCCATCTGCTGACCGTCCTCGTCGGCAGCGCGTGCATGGTCGCGCTCCTGCCGTTCGAGCTCGTCGGGGTCGCCGCCGGCGTGTCGGTCGGGATGGTCGCAGGTGCGCTCTACGCAACCGCCGCGTCGGTTCACGCGCTCGAGGTCGGTTGGCACCAGCAGCTGGCCTGCGTCTGGCCCGCCGCGCTCGCATCGATCGCGATGGTCGCGGTTCTGTTCGGCGCCGAGGCCGTGATCGACGCGGAGGGACACGGGACCGCTGTCGGGCTCGCCCTCCTGGCGGGAGAGGCGGCTGTCGGCGCGGCGGTCTATGGACTGGTGGTGCTGACGCTCGACCCCGGGCTTCGAGCCGAGCTGGCGCGGATCCGAGCGCGCGGCGCGCCCGAAGCCGGCGGGCCGGGCGATCCCCCCCTCCCTCTCGAGGAGCCCTACGAAGCACGGCCGGGAAGCAGCTGATGCGCGCACCGCGATTCAGCGCGATCATCCCGTCCTACAACGCCGAACGCACGATCGCGGCGACGATTCGCTCGGTGGTCGCGCAGACGGAACGGAGCCTCGAACTGGTCGTCGTCGACGACGGCTCGACGGATCGGACGGCAGAGCTCATCGGTCGCGTCTCGCAGGAGGATGCGCGCGTGCGCCTGATCCGGCAGCGGAACCAGGGGGTGGCGGCCGCTCGGAACACGGGGATCGGCGCGACAAACGCGGAGTACGTCAGCTTCCTCGACAACGACGACCTGTGGATGCCCCAGTACCTCGCCCGAATGGGGGCGGTGCTCGACCGTTCCCCGGATGCAGGCTTCGGTTTCTGCGACGGCTGGTCGCTCGACGACAGCAGCAAACGGATCGGGCGACGGAGCCTGTTCGCTTCCTCGAAGCCGCCACGTCCGTTGCCGCCAACAGCCGAGGATCAACTGCTCAGGCTGGCCGAGGACAACTTCGTCTGGGGGTCGGTGACGGTCCGGCGCTCCGCGCTGGAGGCAGCCGGAGGATTCGATCCCGCGGTCAACGGCGTCGACGACTACGACCTCTGGCTCCGCCTCCTCGTCGCGGGGCACAGGGCCGTCCTCGCCGAGGGACGGCTGATCCTCCAGCGCCATCGCGCCGACTCCGCCTCGCAGGATCATCTGATGATGGTCGAGCGCCTGAGCGCCGTCTGCCGTCGCCTCGCAGATAATTCCCGTGCCTCTCCAGAAGCGCGAGCGCGCGCAGCGGCCCGCCTCGCGACGCTCGACGCGCGGGCCGCCGCTCTGCGCGGACAGGGTGGAACCCGCGGCTTCGCGTACCGCGCAAGGCGGACGGGAGCGGCGGTCGCGAACCGGATCCTGAAGCGATGGCGCTATCCCCAGAGCCCCCCGCCAGAGGTCGCCGAAGCGCTCCGCTCACGCGACTTGCTCTGACGCTCGCCGGCCGGCACGCCACCGGCGCGACGACGGCCACGAGCGGGCCATAAGGTGCCGCTCTTGCGCGTGATCGAGGTCTCCAGCTTCGCGGTGCCCCGGGCCGGATCGTTCATCCCGACTCTGATCTCACTGCTCGCCGCGGCGAGAGAGCGCGGGTGGGACGGCGAAGCGGTGTTCGGAGCAGGTGCGCGCGGCCAACCTTGGCTTGCGGAGTTCGAGCAAGCGAGCGTGCCGGTTCGGTTCGCACCCAGCACGGCTCGTCGGCGCCTGCGGAACTGGTTCGAAGAGCTCCTGGATCAAACATCCGAGCCCGTCCTGGTTCACTGTCACTTCTCGGACCTCGATCTGCCCGTTCTCTGGGGCGCGCGCTCGCGCCGAAACACCGCGGTCGTCTGGCACGTTCACACACCGCTCAGCCGCCGTCCGCTTGTCGTACTCCGAAACGCGGTTCGCTTCGGACTCCTCGGCCGCCGCGTCGACCTCATCCTCACCCCCGCTCCCGATATGGCGGCGGCGATTCGCCGGCGGGGCGCCCCCGCTGGGCGTGTGCAGACGTTTCTGAATGCGATTGACCCCGACCGTTATCCCCTAGCGGACGCGGCGACGCGAAGGTCCGCGAGGCGGGAATTGGAGGTCGACGCGGATCGGCTCGTCCTGCTCCACTTCGGGTGGGACTGGCACCGGAAGGGCGGCGATCTGTTCCTGGAGGCGGTCGCCCGCCTGCGTCGGAATGGACGTCACGTGCTCGCGATCAGTATCACCGAAGCGGACGCCGCATTCGCGAAGCGGACGCGCCTCGGGTTGGAACACGACGTACGCCTGGTCCCCCTGGGCGCCGATGTGCACCATTTGCTTGCCGCGGCGGACGTCATGGTCACCGCTAGCCGCGACGAGGCGACCGCCTATGCGGTGATGGAGGCGCTGGCCACCGGAACGCCCGTCGTCGCGTCGCAGATACCGGGCCACGAGCTGATCGGAGAGGGGCTCGGCGCCTGCCGGCTGGTCCCGCTCGACCCTGGCGCGATCGCCGGGAGCGTCGACGATCTCGTTCGCCGCAGCCCGGAGGTCGTGGCGGGCGACGCCCGCGAGGCGCGGCTCAGAATCGAGCGCGATTTCTCAATAGGGCCGTGGTGTAAGCGAATGCTCGACACCTACCAGGAGGTCATGGCGCGCCGTACCGGTCTTGCCAAAGACTGAGCGCGACCAGGCCCCAGAGATTGCGGCTGAGATCCTCCCGGCCGGAAAGGTGTCGGTCGACCGTCGCCGTGACGGCCGCCGGATCCAGGTATCCCTGGGCTCGGACTCGGCTGGGCGACAGCACCTCATGCAGAAACGGACGCAGCGGCCCACGGAACCAGGCCGCAGCCGGTACGCCGAATCCGCGCTTGCGTGCCCGAACGGTCTGAGCGGGAAGCAGCTCGCTCACCGCGCTGCGGAACAGTCGCTTCTTCGACAGTCCGCGGATCTTGTGGCGCTCGGGCAGCGCGAGCGCAAGCTCGGTCACGGCCGGATCGAGGAAGGGAACCCGCGACTCCAGCGAGTGGGCCATGCTCGCGCGGTCAATCTTCGTGAGGATGTCGTCGACGAGATAGGTGCCGACGTCGATGTCCTGCATCCGCGCCAGCGGCTCGGCGCCCTCCGTCTCCGCGTATCGGTGCCGGTGCGTCCTCAGAGGATCCGAGCCAGGAATCGGCTCGCGGATCAGCATCTCTGCGCGGGCCTCCGGCGAGAACACCTGACTCCAGGCCGCGTGCCGATCGACCGGCGGGAGGTGCGCCCCGCGGGCGAAGCGCTTGAGCCGATCGTCAAGCCGGCGGCTGCTGGCTGTCCCGGGAAGCAACTCGAACGCCGGGCGCAGTGCGGTCGCGATCCGGCCGACGCGCGGGGCGATCATGTCGCCGAGATACCAGTAGTAGCCACCGAAGAGCTCGTCCCCGCCTTCACCGGAGAGGACGACCTTGACGTGCTCGGCGGCGAGCCGGGAGACGAGGTAGGTGGGAAGCGCCGCGTTGTCGGCGAAGGGCTCGTCGAACACCTCCACGATCGTCGGCAGGAGCTCGTGGGAATCCGGCCTGACGACGAGCTCGTGGTGATTCGTTCCGTACATCCGCGCCGCCAGTCGCGCTCCCTCCAGCTCGGAGAAGCCGCTCTCGTCAAAGCCGATCGTGAACGTGTTCACCGGTTTCTCGGCGACGCGGCTTGCGAGCGCGGTGAGCACGGCCGAGTCGATCCCTCCCGACAGGAGGACGCCGACGGGCACGTCGGCGACGAGATGTGCTCGGACCGAGTCCAGGAGCCGCTCCCGCAGCTCACCCTCCAGCTCCTTTCTCGGCTCTTCGCGAACCTCCTCAGCGAGCGCAGGTCGATCGTCCGCGTATTCGCGGATGGTGGTGCTGCCGTCCTCGCGGATCAGCAGATGCCCGGCCGGGAGCTTGCGCGCCTCGCGAAAGATCGACATCGGACTCGGCACGTAATTCAGGGCAAGGTAGGCGTCGAGCGCCTCGAGATCCAGCTCTCGCGAGAAGTCCGGCTGACGGGCGAGCGCCTTCAGCTCCGAGGCAAACGAGAGCGAGCGGGTCGTTTCGCGGTAGTAGAGCGGCTTGATCCCGAATCGGTCCCGAGCAAGCAAGAGCCGCTGTCGCGGCCGGTCCCAGATCGCGAGCGCGAACATGCCGCGGAGGCGTTCGACGAACCCCGGGCCCTCGTCCTCGTAGAGGTGGACCAGCACCTCGGTGTCGGACCTTGTTCGCAGGGTGTGTCCGCGGCGCTCGAGCTCAGTGGCCAGCTCGCGATGGTTGTAGATCTCTCCATTCTGAATCACCTGGATCGACCCGTCCTCGTTGCCGATCGGCTGGTCTCCCCCGGCGATATCGATGATCGAGAGCCGGCGCATCGCGAGACAGGCGGGCCCGTCGACGAGGAACCCTGAGCTATCAGGACCGCGATGGAGAAGGCTTTCGTTCATCGCCGCGACCAGATCCCGGTCGGGGGCGCTGCCGTCGAGCGCGAGGATTCCGCAGATACCGCACATGAGCCGGCCAGGCTAGAGGGAGTCGGCGGCGATGAAGTCGGCGACCCGCCGGCTCTCGGACTCGATCGTACTCATGGCGGCGATCGCCAGTCCCGTGCTCTCCAGCCGCCGGCGCAGCCCCGCGTCCTCGTCGAGCCTGCGAACCGCAGCGGCGAGTGCGGCGGCGTCGCCGGCGGGCACCAGCAGCCCGGCCTCGCCGTCGCGGAGCGCGGCGCGGACCCCGCCGACGTCGGTGGCGACGATGGGCAGCCCGGCGCCCATCGCCTCGTAGAGGACCCCGGGCACCCCTTCGGTCAGCGCGACGTGGACGAACGCATTCGCATGGCGGTAGAGCTCCATCAGCTCCGCGCCGAAGGGCACGAAGCCGCGAATCTCGATCGAGCTCGCGATGCCCAGCGCGTCGGCATGCCGCCCGACCGCCGTTTCGAGCGGACCCTCGCCGACGCAGATGAGCGAGTAGCGCCCCGGTGTGTCGCGCTCGAGTCTTGCTAGCGCATCCACCAACAGAAGCGGGTTCTTCTCGGGCGCAAGCCGGCCGACCGCGAGCAACGCGACGCGCTCGTCCCAATCCGCCGGCGACGGGCCCGGCGCGAGCTGGGAGCGCTCCAGCAGGTTGACGCGCATCTCGAGCACGTTCGCGCGGGGCGCGCCGTAGCGGCGGGCGAGCGAGCCGCCGACCACAGTGGTGCGCGTCCGACTGCCGAGGGCTCGAAAGAGCCAGTCGAGCGCGTCGAGGGCGGGGAGTGCGAGCACCCACGCACGGCTCGGAAGTCGAGCTCGGAAGTAGCGCCGCGAATCCTGGCGGATGAGGACGACGACTCGGCGGCGCCGCAGGCGCGCGATCAGTGTCAGAAGCAGACCGAGAGGGTGGACGCCGGTGACCCAGACGATGTCGATTGCTTCGAGCGCCTGCCACATGCTCGCAATCGTGCGCGGGATCGCAACCAGGAGGCGAGCCAGGTCGCGCAGGCTGCCGTAGTCGGGAAGCGGCACCAGGTGCAATCCCGCAGGCAGCGGCTCGCTTGCCTCCTCGACGGAGTCGGTCCTGCGTGCGAGCAAAACGAATCGATCGAAGTGGGCGCCGACCGCGCACGCGAATCGCATGAACCCGAACAGCTCGCTCCCGCTGTTCACCCGGCCCGTGACGTCGGATCGGAACGCCCCGTCGATGAACAGCGCCAGCCGCATCTCAGCCGACGACGCTCAGCAGGACCGACTCGAGCCGCGCGCCCCCGCGCTCGCGGGAGTTGCGCTCCCCGAAGGCTCGCGCGTTCGCGGCGAGTCGCTCCGCAGCAGCCGGGTCGTCGCGAAGGGTGCGAACGGCTTCCGCGAGGCGCTGCGCGTCGCCGGGGGGAACGCTGAGCCCGACCTCGGCGTCGCGCACGATCGCGTCGGTCTCGCCGCCGGTGGCGACCACGATCGGGCGTCCCACCGCGCAGCAGTCGAAGAGCTTCGACGGGACGAAGCCCTCCAGGCCAGGTGTCGCGGCGAGGGGAACGAGGAGGGCGTCGGCGGCGCGCATCGTCCGCGCGGCCTGGTCGCTCGGTTGCGGTCGTGCGAACTCGACCGAGTCCGGCGCGAGGCTCGCGCTTAGGCGCTGAAGCCGGGCCCGCTCCGGGCCCTCGCCGAGCAGGACCAGGCGGAACTCGTCTCCGAGCATTGACGCCGCCTCGACCGCGGTGTCCAGCCCCTGGGCGAGGCCGAGGTTGCCGGCGTACAGCCACCTGAAGCGGCGCTGCCCGCTTGGCAGGCCCGAGCGATCCAAAGGTGCCGCTCCGGCCGCCAGGGCGGCCTCGCTCGCGCCGTTGCGGAGGAGCGTCACCTCCCCACGGGCGCCCCGCCGCTCGATCTCGCTCGCGAAATGGGTGGTCGTCGCGGTGATCGCCGCTGCGCTTCGATAGAGGCGCCGCTCGATCCTGCGTGCCGCCCTGACCAGTGGCCCCTCGGATACCTGCTCAACGACGACCGCCACATCTGGCCAGAGGTCGCGCACGTCGAACACCCACGGGACACGGTGTCGCCGAGCCAGCGCCGCGGCGGCGGCCGCGGTGGTGAGCGGAGGCGAAGAAGCGAAGATGACATCGGGATCGCAGCGCATTCCCGCGACCGCGGCGCTGAGCGCGAACGAACCGTAGTTGACGAGGCGTGACGTGGTGCCCTTGCTTGCGGTCGCCCGGACCCAGACGTAGCTCACCTCGAACCCGTCCACCTCGCGGCGATCCACCATCGCTCCTCCGTAACCCGGCGCGACGACGCCCTCGGGGTGGCTCGGGACCTCGCAAATCACCTCGACGTCATGGCCGCGCCGAGCGAGAGCGGAGGCAAACCCGTACATCCTCGCCGCGCCGGCCGTGATCTCGGGTGGGAAGTACTGGCCGACGATCAGGATCCTCACGGCACGGGGAATCTACGCGTCGCCGCTCGGCCACACTGCCACGTTCGCCGCCTGCGCCACTACCCTGACGCTGCGAATGCCCGGAAGGAGCCACGATTCGCCGCTCGTTCTCGCGTACCACGCAGTCAGCGAGGACTGGCCTGCGGAGTTGGCAGTCACGCCGGCCGCATTTCGCGAGCAGCTCGAGTTCCTTCGCGACCGGGGATATCACTCGGTCACCTTCACCGAGGCGGTCTGCGGCGATCCCGGTGACCGGGCGGTGGCGATCACGTTCGACGACGGCTTCCTTTCGGTGCTCGAGCTCGCGCAGCCGATCCTCGCCTCGTTCGGGATGGTCGCCACGGTGTTCACGATCACCCGGTTCGCGGATAGTGGCGAGGCGATGTCGTGGCCCGGCGTCGAGGAATGGGCGCAAGGGCCCTTTCGCCACGAGATGGCGCCGCTTTCATGGGAGGAGCTTCGCCGGCTCGTCGGCGAAGGCTGGGAGGTCGGGTCCCATACGCACTCGCACCCCCGCCTCACGACCACGCCCGATGCGGTGCTCCGAGAAGAGCTGCAGCTGTCGCGCTCGATGTGCGAACGCGAGCTCGGACGGCCCTGCCGCTCGATCGCCTATCCGTATGGCGACCTCGACGAACGCGCCGTCGAGGCGGCCAGCCTGAGCGGCTACGTCGCGGGGGCGGGGCTGCCGCGCCGGCTGACGCGCCCGGCGCCGCTCGCCTGGCCCAGGATCGGCGTCTACCGCCGCGACACCCGGCGCCGCTTCGGCCTCAAGCTCTCGCCCACGGTGCGCACGTTGCGGCGAACCCCAGCTGCCGCCCTCGGCCGGCTCTCACCAATTTGAGTCCTGGACGCGCTGCATTGATCAGCCGCTCCGCAACCGCCTGAGGCAGGCTCAGCGCTCGGCCGCCAGCGTCTGCGCGATCCCACGCTCGAGCTCGCGCTCGGCGCGCCAGCCGAGCCGCTCGGTGGCGCGGGCGGGGTCGAGCGCGACACGCTGGACCTCGCCGGCGCGCGACG
>Ga0299913_10003421_pt1 | contig 12965 bp, 23 predicted proteins | sample RVTome_9_FD_201360 | JGI IMG/M metagenome (GOLD analysis project Ga0299913, IMG submission 201360) | Soil microbial communities from uranium-contaminated site in the Upper Colorado River Basin, Wyoming, United States - RVT155D38 (version 2) ... | reverse complement strand
GGAGTAGGTGATGTCGTCACCGAGGTTGGAGCCGTGGTTGATGCCCGCGACCACCAGGTCGGGCTGGAAGCCGTCGACCAGCCCGAGCGCCGCGAGCCGCACGCAGTCGACCGGCGTCCCGTCGCACGAGAAGCCGTGCGTGCCGTCCTCGAACGGCACCTCGGTCACCCACAGCGGCCGCCGCGTGGTGATCGAGCGGGCGGTGGCCGACTGGTTCTCGTCGGGCGCGATGACCGCGAGCCGCACGTCGTCGACCGCGGCGAGCGCGCGCCGCAGGGCCTGGATCCCGTCGGCGTGGATGCCGTCGTCGTTGGTGAGCAGCACGCGGAGCACGGGAGCGCAGGATAGTGGCCGCTGCGCGCCGGCTCAGGTCGCGACGCCGGCCGATTCGGCGAACGGCGCGTGGCCGAGCTGGGCGAGCATCGCGAGCGCGTTCCAGTACATCGCGCCCTCGATGATGCGAGCGTCCTCGTCGAACGTGATGACGGTGGCGCCGAAGATGCGGGTCGCGCGCCCGGTCGGCGCGATGCCCATCAGCTCGCCCCTGTGGGTGGCCGTGGCCGTCCATTCGTGGACCAGGCGGCTGCCGGCAAACGTCTGCGAGGTGACCTCGACGCGCAGGTCCGGGAAGGCGCTCATGTAGCCCTGGACCACCTCCGCGAGCGCGCCGCGCCCGTGCAGGGGCATCGGGAGCGCGACGTCGCGCCAGATGATGTCCTCGACCGCGTAGGCGACCGCGCCCTGCGCGTCGCCGCGGTTCCAGGCCGCGACGGTCTCCTCAGCCCGGTCGAGCACGAGCCGGCGATTCATGGCTCGACGCTACCCCAGCGCAGCGGTGAGGTCTAGCTCCTAATAGCGCACGGACGCCAGGTAGAGCCCGTGCGGCGGGGCGGTGGCGCCCGCGTCGTCGCGCGGGCGGCCCTCCAGCAGGCGCGTGAAGTCCTCGAGCGACCGGCGGCCGCCGGCGACCTCGAGCATCGTCCCCACCAGCACGCGGTTCATCTGGCGCATGAAGCTGTCGGCCTCGATCCGGAACTCGAGCCGGTCGTTCCCGGCCCGCCGCCACGCGGCCGCGACCACGTGGCGGTCGAAGCGCTGGTGGTAGGTCTCGGTCGGCGTGAACGCGGTGAAGTCGTGCCTGCCCGGCAGCACCGCGGCGCAGGCGTCGAGCGCGTCGAGGTCGAGCGCGTGCGGCCACCAGAGCGCCCGCCCGGTCTCGAACGGCGACGGCGCGCGCCGCGCGAGCACGCGGTAGAGGTAGCTGCGGCTCTTCGCGTCGAAGCGCGCGTTGAAGCCCTCCGGCGCCTGCTCGGCCGCGATCACCGAGACCTCGTCGGGCAGCAGCGCGTTGACCGAGCGCAGCGAGGGCAGCGGGCCGGGGTAGGAGACGACCTGCCCGAGGGCGTGGACCCCGCGGTCGGTCCGCCCCGCGACGGTCAGGTCGACCTCCTGGCGCAGGACGATCGCCAGCACGCGCTCGAGCTCGCCGGCGATCGTGCGCTGCCCCGGCTGGACCGCCCACCCGACGAACGGGCGACCGTCGTATTCGAGGGTCAGGCGAGAAGACAACGAGTGCGGCTTACTCCCACTCGCAAGCTCGCGGGAGCGCCTTGATTAGACCAGCTCGAGGTAGACCATCTCGGTCGCGTCGCTCGAACGCGGGCCGAGCTTGAGGATCCGGGTGTAGCCCCCGGGACGCTCCGTGTAGCGGGGCGCGATCTCGTCGAACAGCTTGTAGATCACGCCCTTGTCCGGATGCTGGAGCGTGGACATGGCCTGGCGGCGGGCGTGCAGGTCGCCGCGCTTGGCCAGCGTGATCAGCTTCTCGATCTCCGGCTTGACCGCCTTGGCCTTGGCCTGCGTGGTCTTGATCCGCTCGTGGTCGATGACCTCGATGCAGAGGTTCGCCAGCAGCGCCTTGCGATGTGCCGACGTGCGGGAGAGCTTGTGACGTGTCTTCTGGTGGCGCATCGTCGCGTCAGCCTAGTCGTTCCGGAGGTTCAGGCCGCGCTGCGACAGCGTCTCGATGACCTCGTCGATCGACTTCTTGCCGAAGTTCGGGATCGCCGCCAGCTCGCCCTCGGACTTCGAGACGAGGTCGCCGACCGTCTGGATCCCGGCCCGCTTGAGGCAGTTGTAGGACCGCACGCCGAGCTCGAGCTCCTCGATCAGGATGTCGTCCATCGGGGAGCCGCCCTGGCGGCCGCCCGTGGCCAGCGCGCCCGCGCCGGCGCCGGCGCCGTTCTCCAGCGCGCCCATGCCGCCGGGGCCCGCGCGCAGCTCCTCGATGCGCTCCTCGTCGGTGAAGATCGACAGCGAGGAGATCAGGATCTCCGCGGCCTCGCGCAGCGCGGCCTGCGGGTCGATCGACCCGTCCGTCTCGATGTCGATCGTCAGCTTGTCGAAGTCCGTCCGCTGGCCCACGCGCGCCTGCTCGACCGAGTAGGCGACGCGGCGCACGGGCGAGAAGATCGAGTCGATCGGGATGACGCCGATCGGCTGGTCGGGGGACTTGTTGTCCTCCGCCGGGCGGTAGCCGCGGCCGCGGCCGATCGTGAGGTACATCTCGAGCTTGGTCTTCTTCTCGAGCGTCGCGATGTGCGTGTCCGGGTTGAGGATCTCGACGCCGGAGGGCAGGTCGATGTCGCGCGCCGTGATGTCACCGGGGCCGGTGACGACCAGCGGGGCCTCGACCTCGGTCGCATCGGAGTGCATGCGGCAGACGATGCCCTTGAGGTTGAGGACGATGTCCGTCACGTCCTCGGTCACGCCCTTGATGGTCGAGAACTCGTGCGCCACCCCCTCGATGCGCACGGACGTCACGGCCGCGCCCGCCAGCGAGGCGAGCAGCACGCGCCGCAGCGAGTTGCCGAAGGTGTAGCCGAAGCCGCGGTCCAGCGGCTCCACCACGAACTGGCCGCGGTTGTCCTCGACCGACTCGGCGGTGATTCGGGGGATCTGGAAGTCGAGCATCAGGGTCCTAACGTCGTCTCAGGTTCGGGGAGAGCGGGAGGGGCGCCTGGGGAGAGGGCGCCCGCAAGGCCGGGGGCGCTACTTGGAGTACAGCTCGACGATGAGCTGCTCCTGCACCGGCGCGGCGATCTCCGCGCGCTCGGGCTTGCGCAGCACCTTCGCGGTGAGCTGGTCGTGATCCGCCTGCAGCCACGCCGGCACCTGCGCCACCAGCTCGGTGGCGTCGCGGATGACGGTCTCGGCGTCGGAGCCGGGCTTGAAGGTGATGACGTCGTCCGCCCGCACCTGGTAGCTCGGGATGTCGACACGCCGGCCGTTGACGGCCCAGTGGCCGTGGCGGATCAGCTGCCGCGCCTGGCGGCGCGAGGCGGCGAATCCGAGGCGCACGAGCACGTTGTCGAAGCGGCACTCGAGGATCCGCAGCAGGTTCTCGCCGGTGATGCCCGGCTGCCGCGAGGCCTTCGCGTAGTACGTCCGGAACTGCTTCTCGAGCACGCCGTAGTAGCGGCGGGCCTTCTGCTTCTCGCGCAGCTGGACCCGGTACTCGGACTGCTTCTGGCGGCCGCGGCCGTGCTCGCCGGGCGGGTAGGAGCGGCGCTCGACGCCGCACTTGTCGGTCAGGCAGCGCTCACCCTTGAGGAAGAGCTTCTGGCCTTCGCGGCGGCACTGCTTGCACTGGGGAGAAGTATCGCGAGCCATACGGTGATTCAGACCCTCCGCCGCTTGCGGGGGCGGCAGCCGTTGTGTGCCTGCGGGGTGACGTCCCTCACGCCGGTGACCTCGAGGCCGGCGGCCTGCAGCGAGCGGATCGCGGTCTCGCGGCCCGAGCCCGGGCCCTTCACGAAGACCTCGACCTTCTGCATGCCCTGCTCGATGCCCTTGCGGGCGGCCGCGTCGGCCGTCACCTGGGCGGCGAAGGGAGTCGACTTGCGGGAGCCCTTGAAGCCGGCGCCGCCGGCGGACTCCCATGCGATCACGTTGCCCTCGCGATCGGTGAGGGCGACGATCGTGTTGTTGAAGCTGGTCTTGATGTGCGCCTGGCCGATCGGGACGTTCTTCTTGACCTTGCGGCGGCCGCGCTGCGGGCGGCGGGGAGCGGGGCTCACTTCTTGCCCGCCTTCTTCTTGCCGGCGACCTGCATGCGCTTGGGACCCTTCCTGGTACGGGCGTTCGTCTTCGTCTTCTGCCCGCGGACGGGGAGGCCGCGGCGGTGGCGCAGGCCGCGGTAGGAGCCGATCTCCATCAGGCGCTTGATCGCCTGAGAGCGCTCACGGCGGAGGTCGCCCTCGACGCTGTGCTCGGTGTCGATCAGGTCACGCAGCTTCGAGATCTCGTCCTCGGTGAGATCGCGGACGTACGTGTCCGGGCTGATCCCCAGCTTGGCGAGGAGCTCGTTGGAGGTCGGCCGGCCGACGCCGTAGATGTACGTCAGGCCGATCTCGACCCGCTTGTTGAGGGGGATGTTGACCCCGGCGATTCGAGCCACTTCCGAGTACCTACCCCTGTCGCTGCTTGTGTCGCGGGTTCTGGCAGATGACGAGGACCCGCCCGTGGCGGCGGATGATCTTGCACTTCTCGCACATCGGCTTGACCGACGGTCGTACCTTCATGGTCCCTTTCGGCTGATGATCCAGACGAGGTGGCTCTGGGGGCCGGCACGGCCACCGCTACCATTCCCCCGGAAGGAAGAAAGTCTCCGCGCACGGACACCTCGCGGGCCGAGCGCGACCGAGGAGAATAGCAAAGCTCAGGCGGCGGCCGCAGCCCTGGACAAGTGCCAGGGCGTGAGGATTCGCGGACCGCCGGCGGTGATCGCGACCGTGAACTCGAAGTGGGCGGCGAGCGAGCCGTCCTGCGAGTAGATCGCCCAGCCGTCGTCGCCCATGCGCACCGTGTGGCGGCCGGCGGTCGTCATCGGCTCGACCGCGAGCACCATGCCCTCCTCGAGCCGCTCGCGCTTGCCGGGCGGGCCGTAGTTGGGGATCTGCGGCTCCTCGTGCATGTTGCGGCCGATGCCGTGGCCCACGAGCGAGCGCACGATCGAGAAGCCGGCGCCCTCGACGTGCTCCTGCACGGCGTGGCCGACGTCGCCGAGCCGGTTGCCGACCTGGCAGGCGTCGACGGCGCGGAACAGCGACTCGCGCGTGACGTCGAGCAGCTTGGCGGCGACCGGCGAGACCTCGCCGACCGGGAACGTGCGCGCCGCGTCGGCGACCCAGCCGTCGTAGATCACGCCGATGTCGATGCTCAGCACGTCGCCGGTCGTGAGCTTGAACGTGCCGGGGATGCCGTGCACGACCATGTCGTTCGGCGACGCGCAGATCGAGCCCGGGAAGCCCCGGTAGCCCTTGAACGCCGGGGTCGCGCCCTGCGAGCGGATGAACTTCTCCGCCGCCCGGTCGAGCTCCTCGGTCGTCACCCCCGGCCGCACCTTGCCGGCGAGCAGGTCCATCGTGCGGACCAGGATGTCCCCGGCGCGCGCCATCTTGTCGATCTCCGCCGGGGTCTTCTTGACGATCATGGGCTCAGAGGCGTTCTTCGAGGCGGAGCGTGGCGAGCGTCGCCCGGATGTGGTCGTGGACCTCGGCCGGGCTGCGCGTGCCGTCGAACCTGCGCAGTAGTCCCTTCCCATCGTAGTAGCCGATCAGCGGCTCGGTCAGCTCGTGGTAGGTCGCGAGCCGTGTCCGCACCTTGGCGGGGTCGTCGTCGTCGCGCCGGAACAGCGGCTTGCCGCACTGGTCGCACACGCCCTCGTGCTTGGGCGGGTCGAACTGCTCGTGGTAGAGGTGCCCGCGCCGGCACTGGCGGCGGCCGGAGAGGCGCGTGACCACCACCTCGTCGGGGGCCTCGACCAGCAGCGCCGCGGTCAGCCGCCGGCCGCGCTGCTCGAGCGCGTCGCACAGCGCGTCGGCCTGCGGGATCGTGCGCGGGAAGCCGTCGAGCAGGAAGCCGTCGTCGCCCTCCTGCTCGACCTTCTCGAGGATCATCGCGATGACCAGCTCGTCGGGCACGAGGTTGCCGTTGTCCATGTAGTCCGCGGCCTCGCGGCCCAGCTCGGTCTCCGCGGCCTTGTGCTCGCGCAGCAGGTCGCCGGTCGCGATGTAGGGCAGCGTGAAGTCCTCGCGCAGGCGCGCGGCCTGGGTGCCCTTGCCGGCCCCGGGCGGCCCGAGGAGGATGAGATTGAGCTCCGACACCGCGCGCGGAGGCTACTTGAGGAAGCCCTCGTAGTTGCGCATCATCAGCTGCGCCTCGAGCTGCTTCATGGTGTCCAGCGCCACGCCGATCACGATCAGGATCGACGTCCCGCCGAAGAAGAAGTTCGCCGACGTCTGGTTGATCAGGATCGTCGGCAGGGCGGCCACGGTCGCGAGGTAGAGGGCGCCCGGGAACGTCAGCCGCGCCAGGATGCGGTCGAGGAACTCGGCCGTCGGCCGGCCGGGCCGCACGCCGGGGATGAAGCCGCCGTACTTCTTCAGGTTGTCCGCCTGCTCGACCGGGTTGAAGGTCACGGCCGTGTAGAAGTAGGTGAACACGATGATGAACACGCACTCGCCGACGATGTAGGCCCAGCCGTCCGGGCTGAAGAACGTCGCCAGCCCGGACATGCCCGGCACGAGCTCGCCGAGCGTCGGCGGGAAGGCCATGATCGACGCGGCGAAGATGACCGGGATGACGCCCGCCATGTTCACGCGCAGCGGCAGGTAGGTCTGGCCGCCCGAGCTCATCCGGCGGCCGATCACGCGCTTGGCGTACTGGATCGGGATCCGGCGCTGGCCCTCCTGCACGAAGACGATCGCGGCGATGCAGGCCAACGCGACGAACGGCATCATCACCTTGAAGACCTGGTCCGGGTTGGTCCACCAGGCCTGGATGCCGGTCGGCAGCCCTGACACGATCGACGCGAAGATCATCAGTGAGATGCCGTTGCCGATGCCCCGCTGGGTGATCAGCTCGCCCATCCACATCAGCAGCACCGAGCCCGCGGTCAGGCACACGACGACGAGGATCACGGACCCGACGCCGAAGTTCTCGAACACCGGTGTTCCGGTGCTGGCGCCCTGCGAGCGGAACAGGAACGTGTAGCCGATCGCCTGCGCGGCGGACAGCCCGACGGTCAGGTAGCGCGTGTACTGCGTGATCTTCTGCTGGCCGACCTCGCCCTCGTTCTTGAGCTTCTCCAGCGCCGGCGAGACGACCGTCAGCAGCTGCAGGATGATCGAGGCGGTGATGTAGGGCATGATCCCGAGCGCGAAGATCGCGATCCGGGACAGCCCGCCACCGGTGAAGAGGTTCAGGAAGCCGAGGACGTCCGAGCCGGCGTAGTTCTGCGAGATCGCGTCGAGCGCCTCGGTGTTGACGCCCGGCACCGGGATGAACGCGCCGAGCCGGTACAGGCCCAGCATCGCCGCGGTGAAGAGGAGCTTCTTCCGGATCTCGGCGACCCGGAAGGCATTGAGGATCGTCGACACCACGGCGTGCCTCGCTTACGACTCGATGATCTGCCAGGTGCCGCCGGCGGCGTCGATGCGCTCGCGGGCGGACTTGGAGAAGCCGTGGGCATGGATCGTCAACTTCTTGGTGAGCTCCCCTTCGCCGAGGATCTTCACCGGGATGCCCTTGCGCGTCGCGAGCCCGCGGGCGCGCAGCGTGTCGGGATCGACCGTCGCGCCGGCGTCGAAGCGCGCCTCCAGGTCGGCCAGGTTGACCGGCTGGGTGTGCGTCCGGAACATCTCGAACGGCATCGACATCTTCTTGTTCGGCCCGCGCAGCTTGCGCATCCGCATGTGGATCGGGTTCTGGCCGCCCTCGAAGCGCGCGCGGTCCTTTGACCCCGCGCGGGAGCCGTAGCCCTTCTGCCCGCGGCCGGCGGTCTTGCCGGTGCCCGAGCCCTCGCCGCGGCCGACGCGCTTGCGCGGCCGGCGCGAGCCCGGTGCGGGCTTGAGGTTGTGGAGGCCGATGGGCTCTTTGGGCGTCACGACTTCTCCTCCACGACGATCAGGTGGCGGATCGCGTGGACCATGCCGCGAAGCTGCGGGGAGTCCTCGCGCTCGACGGACTTGCCGATGCCGCGCAGGCCGAGCGAGCGGAGCGTGTCGCGCTGGCGGCCGTTGGTGCCATTCGCGGACTTGACCTGGGTGATGACCAGGCTCACGCCGGCACCTCCTCCCCGGCCGGCGGCTGCTCGGCCGGCGGCTGCTCGGCCGGCGGCTGCTCGGCCGGCGCCTCGCCGCCGAGCCCGAGCACGCGGTCGACGGACATGCCGCGCAGGACGGCGATCTCCTCGGGGCGGCGCAGGTCCTGGAGGCCCGCGATCGTCGCCTTCACGAGGTTGATCGGGTTCTGGGTCCCGAGCGACTTGGAGAGGATGTCGTGGATCCCGGCGAGCTCGAGCACCGCGCGCACGCCGCCGCCGGCGATCACGCCGGTACCGGGCGAGGCGGGCTTGAGGAATACGCGGCCGGACCCGTAGATGCCGGTCGTCTGGTGCGTGATCGTGGAGCCGTGCCGGGGCACGCGGAAGAGGTTCTTCTTCGCGCGCTCGACGCCCTTCTGGATCGCCAGCGGGACCTCGTTCGCCTTGCCATAGCCGACGCCGACGATGCCGTTCTCGTCGCCCACGACCACGAGGGCGGTGAACGAGAAGCGCCGGCCGCCCTTCACCACCTTGGCGACGCGGTTGATCTCGACGACGCGTTCCTGGAGGTCGAGGCCGGTTGAAGATACGGATCGATCGGGGGCTGCCATAAGTCCTTCGAGGGTAGCGGTCTAGAAGTTCAGGCCGCCCTCGCGGGCGCCCTCGGCAAGCGCCTTCACGCGGCCGTGGTACTGGTATCCACCGCGGTCGAAGACCGCGGTCTCGACGCCTGCGGCCTTCGCGCGGTCTGCGAGCAGCTCGCCGGCGCGCTTCGCCTGCTCCAGCCGCTTGAGCGAGCGCAGCTCGCCCTCGGTCCAGTTGACGGCCGCGAGCGTGCGCCCCGCGTCGTCGTCGATCAGCTGGGCCATGATGCCGCGGTTGGAGCGGAACACGGAGATGCGGGGCCGCTCGGCGGTCCCCTGCACCTTCGCCCGGACGCGGCGGCGGCGCTTGAGGCGCCGCGCGGGTGCGGTGGTGATGCTCATGCGCGCTTGCCGACCTTCCGGGCGACGTACTCGCCCTCGTAGCGGATGCCCTTGCCCTTGTAGGGCTCGGGCTTGCGCTGCTTGCGGATGATGGCGGCGATCTCGCCGACCTGCTGCTTGTCGTTGCCCTTGACGATCACGCGCGTCGGCTGGGGCACCTCGAACTCGATGCCCTCCGGTGCCTTGATCGAGACGGGGTGCGAGTAGCCGAGCGCCAGCTCGAGGTCGCGGCCCTTGAGCGCGGCGCGGTAGCCGACGCCCTGGATCTCCAGCGTCTTGGTGAAGCCGGAGGTCACGCCCTCGACCATGTTCGCCACCAGCGACCGGGTGAGCCCGTGCAGCGCGCGGTGCTCCGCGCGGTCGGTCGGCCGGGTGACGAGGATCTCGCCGTCCTCCTGGCGGACCTCGATCGAGCGGCTCTTGCGCTCGAAGAGGTCGCCGCGGGGACCGGCCACGCGGACGACCTCCGGCTCGATCGTGACCGTCACGCCGGTGGGGACTGGGATGGGCTTCTTGCCGATGCGGGACATGGGTGGGCTACCAGACCTCGGCCACGACCTCGCCGCCAACTCCGGCGCGGCGCGCGTCGTGCCCGGTCATCACGCCCCGGGAGGTGGACACGATCGTGGTGCCCATGCCGCCCAGGACCTTCGGGATGTGCTTGGAATCGACGTACGTCCGCTGGCCCGGGCGGGAGACCCGCTTCAGGCCGGAGATGACGGACGTGCGGTCGTCAGTGTACTTGAGCCTCACGAGCAGCTTGTCGCCCGCGGAGCCCGGTACGCCGGGCGCCTCGTCGAAGCCGGCGATGTAGCCCTGCTCGACGAGGATCCGCGCCATCTCGCGCTTGAGGCCGCTCGCGGGGATCTCGACCGTCTCGTGCGCGGCCATGATCCCGTTGCGGATCCGCGTGAGGAAGTCGGCGATCGGGTCGGTCATCGACATGGCGTCACCAGCTCGACTTCGTCATGCCGGGGATGAACCCGTTGTGGGCGAGCTCGCGCAGGCAGATCCGGCAGAGGCCGAACTTGCGGTACACCGCGCGCGGCCGGCCGCAGCGGCGGCAGCGCGAGTGGGCCCGCGTCTTGTACTTCGGCGTGCGCGCCTGGCGCACGATCTGTGACTTCTTGGCCATTGGTCTCCTGGAATCCTGTCTACGCCGCCGCGGGCTCCTGCGCGAGGGTCTCGAAGTCGCGCGGGCGCCCGTCCCGGGAGAAGGGCATGCCCATCGCGTCGAGCAGCGCGAACGCCTCGGCGTCGGTGGCGGCAGAGGTGGTGATGGTGATGTCGAGCCCGCGGACCTGGTCGATGCTGTCGTAGTCGATCTCCGGGAAGATGACCTGCTCGTGCACGCCCATCGAGTAGTTGCCGCGGCCGTCGAACGAGCGCGGGTTGAGCCCGCGGAAGTCGCGCAGGCGCGGCAGGGCGATGGCGATCAGCCGGTCGAGGAACTCGTAGGCGCGCTCCTGGCGCAGCGTGACGGACAGCCCGACGGGCATGCCCTCGCGCAGCTTGAACGCGGCCACGGACTTGCGCGCGCGGCGGATGTTCGGCTTCTGCCCGGTGATCGTCGCGAGCTGCTCCTGCGCGGCCTCGAGCATCTTGGAGTCCTGCTTGGCCTCCCCCACGCCCATGTTGAGCGTGACCTTCTCGAGCTTCGGGGCCTGCATGACGGAGCTGTAGCCGAACTTGCGCACGAGCGCCGGCCGGATCTCCTCGTTGTAACGGTCCTTGATGCGTGCCATGTCAGTCGAACTCCGCGCCGGAGCGCTTCGAGACCCGCATGCGGCGCCCGTTCTCGTCGCGGGTCACTCCGAGCCGGGTCGGCTTGTGGTCCTCGGGGTCGACGATCGCCACGTTGGAGACGTGGATCGCGCCCTCCTTCTCGATCACGCCGACGGGCATGTTCGGGCGCCCGGGCAGCGGCCGCTGATGGCGCTTGAACATGTTCAGGCCCTCGACGTAGACCTTGTCCTTGCGCGGATCGGTGCGGATGACCTTGCCGGTCTTGCCCTTGTCCTTGCCCGAGATGACGATCACGGTGTCGTTGGTGCGAATGCGCATCAGAGCACCTCCGGAGCGAGCGAGACGATCCGCATGAACCCGCCGTCGCGCAGCTCGCGGGCCACCGGCCCGAAGATGCGGGTGCCGCGCGGGGCGTTCTGGGCGTCGATGATCACGGCCGCGTTCTCGTCGAACGCGATGTACGTGCCGTCGTCGCGCCCGAACTCCTTCTTCGTGCGCACCACGACGGCCTTGACGACCTCGCCCTTCTTGACCGTCCCCTGCGGGTTCGCCGCCTTGACGGTGGCGGTGATGATGTCCCCCACGCCCGCGTAGCGGCGGCGGGAGCCGCCCATCACGCGGATGCAGAGGATCTCGCGGGCGCCGGTGTTGTCGGCGACCTTGAGCCGGGTCTCGTTCTGGATCACCTGGCGCGCTCCAGGATCTCGACCAGGCGCCAGCGCTTGGAGCGGGACATCGGGCGGCACTCCTGGACGCGCACGGTGTCGCCCGGATGGGCGTCGTTGCGCTCGTCGTGGGCGTACAGCTTGGTCGTCGAGCGCAGGATCTTGTGGTAGCGCTTGTGGCGCCCCACCACGTCGATCTTCACCGTGATCGTCTGCTCGTTCTTGTCCGAGACGACGACGCCCTGGCGCGTCTTCGCGCGGCCGGGGCCGTGCTCGGGCGCGTGCTGGGCCTCGCGCGGCGGCGCGGCCTTGCGGCCCTCGGCCCGCTTGGCCTTGGCGCGGGCGCGATAGGCACGGCGCTGCTTGGCGACGGCGGCACGGCGCTCGGCGCGCTCGGCGGCGCGCTCCTCGATCGTGCGCGGCTTGCGGGCGCCCGCTGCGGCGCGCCGCGCGGCGCGCTTGGCCTCGAGCTTCTCGGCACGGGTCTTGCCGCCCTTGGGCGCGGCCTTGGGCTTCGCGGGCGCCTCGCCCGCGGCCTCGCCGCCCGCCTCGGCGGTCGCCGCATCGTCCCCGCCGGCTGTCGCCTCGGGCGCCTCGGGTGCCTCGGCCGCAGCCCCTGTGCCCGACGACGAAGTCGTTTGGGTATCGACCTCTTCCACGATGTTCTCGGGCGTTTCTTCGTTCTTCTTCTCAGCCATTGGCGGCCTCAGCAGTCCTGGTCTTCACGTTCGGGTCAACGCCGCGCTGGCGGGCGACGGTGAGCGCCCGGGCCAGCTCGCGCTTGGCGCCGCGCATCCGCGCGGTGTTGTCCAGCTCGCCGGTCGCGTGCTGCATGCGCAGGCCGAAGACGTCGCGCCGCGCCGTGGCGATGTGCTCGCGCAGGGCGGACTCGGGCATGTCCCTCAGATCGGCGGCGCGCATCAATGACCGTCCTCGCGCTGGACGAACTTGGTCTTCACGGGCAGCTTGTGGCCGGCCAGGCGCATCGCCTCGCGGGCGAGGTCCTCCGGCACGCCGGAGAGCTCGAACATGACCCGCCCCGGCTTGACGACCGCGACCCAGCCCTCGGGGTTGCCCTTGCCGGAGCCCATGCGGGTCTCGGCCGGCTTCTTGGTGAAGGGCTTGTCCGGGAACACGTTGATCCAGACCTTGCCGCCACGCTTGATCTTGCGCGTCATGGCGATACGGGCAGCCTCGATCTGGCGGTTCGTCAGCCAGCCGGCCTCGAGCGACTTGAGGCCGTACTCGCCGAACTCGACCCGCTGCTGGCCCCGGGAGAGGCCGGCGCGGCGCCCGCGGTGCTGCTTGCGGAACTTGACTCGCTTCGGGGACAGCATTACCGGCTGATCCCCCCGCTGAGATCCGGACGCTGGCCGCCACGGCCACCGCCGCCGCCACGACCGCCGCCGCCACCGCGGCCACCGCCGCCGCCACGGCAACCGCCGCCGCCGCCGAAGCCGC
>Ga0299913_10003420_pt1 | contig 12966 bp, 13 predicted proteins | sample RVTome_9_FD_201360 | JGI IMG/M metagenome (GOLD analysis project Ga0299913, IMG submission 201360) | Soil microbial communities from uranium-contaminated site in the Upper Colorado River Basin, Wyoming, United States - RVT155D38 (version 2) ... | reverse complement strand
CACCGCCTTGTTGAACACCTGCGCCGACCCGGCGGGCGTCAGCGGCTCGCCGCCCAGCGTCGTTCCCAGCGTCATGGCGTTCGGGTTGAAGGCCGGCTGGCTGGCCAGCGCCCACACGTCGCCGCTGGCCGGGTCGATCGCTGCCGTCGCCGCCTGCGCGTAGGGCGCCAGCGCCCCCTGGGCGGCCGCCTGGACCGATGGACGGATCGTGATTGCCAGATCGGCGCCCGGCACCATCTCGGTCTCGTACAGGACGGTCTCGATGCCATCCCCGGCCACGGCCACCAGCTGCCAGCCCGGCGTCCCGCGCAGTAGCTGCTCCGCCCCGGACTCGAGGCCACTGCGGCCGATGACGTCACCGGCCCGGTACCCGGCGTCCGGACCGAGCCGATCGAGATCCTCGGCGGTCACCTCGCTCACGTAGCCGATCGTCTGGCCGGCGAGCGCCTCCTGGGGATAGACCCGGATGCCGTCGTCGCGGGTCTGGGCCCAGACCACGTCGCCGGCGCCGATGATGCGGCCGCGCGGGCCGAGCTCGCGATCGAGTCGCAGCGACCCATCCGCGCCGAGCTCGGGGAAGAGGACGGCCGGGCTCCAGCGAAGGAGCCATCCGTCGGCACCTTCCACCCAGGTCAGGTCGCGGGCCAGCTCCAGGTCGCCGAACCGCGCCGATGTCAGCTGCAGGTCGACCGGCACGGCCACGGCCGGGACCGGTCCGGCGAGCGGCTCGTCCGGGTCGACCGACGGCGCCGGCGTGGGGATCGGCGTGGCGGACGGGTCGGGGATCGCCGAGGGATCCGGCGTCGGCGGCGGCGTGGCCTCCGGGGCGGGGAACTCGGCGGGACGGGGCTCCGGCGGCAGGGCGACCAGGCGGGCGTCGCCGGTGCTGGCGGTTCCGGCCGACAGGCGGGTCATCTGGGCGAAGGCGGCGTGCAGGTCGGTGAAGCGCTCGAGTGGCCAGGTCTCGCGCAGCTCCGGGTCGAGCATCGCGTACATGGCGTCGTACTCGCCAGCCACCCACGCGTCGGCGAACCGCGCGGTCATCTCGACCGCGGCCTCACGCGGCGCGGAGGGGAAGGTCGTCGGGACCGGGGTCGGCTCCGGGGTCGGGTCGGCACTGCAGGCGACGAGCAGCAACGAGAGCGCGAGTGACGCGGATCGCGCTCGGCGGCCGCTCATCGGGCCAGGGTCACCCGCCGAAATCCCTCGGCGGCCCGGTACCCGGCACGCTCGCCGAGCTCCTCGCTCCGACGGCGGACCCAGCGCGCCACGTCCTCGAAGTGGCGGAACTGGCTGGCGTGATGGGCAAGCGCCGCAACCTTGCGCTCGATGGTCGCGCCGACGTCGACGAGCTGGTTCGCCTCGTTCGTGCTCCACAGGTACAGCTCGGCGACCTTCCATGCCCCGAGCCCGCCCTCGAGGTGTTGGCGGAAGTTCAAGGGGTCGCGCGCCGTCGGGAACACCGCGTCCACGGTCACCTGGCCCACGGCACGGTGGTCCGGGTGGTTCACCCACTCGTTGTTGACGAACAGGACGGTCGGGTCGTGGGTCATCACGATCTCCGGGCGGAAGGCCCGGATGGCGTATGTGATCCGCTCCCGCAGCGCAAGGGAGGGCTCCACCTGGCCGTCGGGCTCGTCCAGGAAGTCGACCCCGTCGACGCCGAGCTCGGCGGCGGCGGCGCGCTGCTCGGTCTCCCGGAGCCGGGTGAGGGCCTCGACGTCGGTGGCCGGGTCGTCGCTTCCCTTGTCCCCGCGGGTGACGATCAGGTAGCGCACGACGGCGCCCTCGTTCACCCAGCGCGCCACGGTGCCGGCCGCGCCGAACTCGATGTCATCCGGGTGCGCGGCCACCACCAGGACGCGGTCGGGGGTGGGCAGGTTATCGTCTGGCATCGGGTCGACCGATCGTAGCAGTCACTCCAGCGAGAGCGTCCGCTCCCCGCCCGGGTCGAGGAGCTCGGCGGTCCAGGGGTGGCACGTGAAGTAGAGGACCTGGTGGCGGCTGGCGAGCTCGCGGATGGCCGATGCAGCGCGCGCGGCACGCTCGGCGTCGAAGTTCACGAGGATGTCGTCCATCACGACCGGCAGCGGCTCGCCGTGCCGCGCGAACTCCTCGATCAGGCCGAAGCGGAGCGCGAGGTACAGTTGCTCGCCGGTCCCGCGCGAGAGCTCGTCGGTCACCCGGCTCTCCCCGCCCTCGGTCTCGACGCGAACGCTCGCGTCGCCCGGCGGTGCCACGATCCGCGCGTAGCGGCCGCCGGTGATGCGCTCGAAGTGGCCCTCCGCCGCGCGAACCACGTCCGGCTGACGCTCGCGCTCGTACCGCGACCGCGTCTCCTCGAGCAGCCGCAGGGCAAGGGCGCGGACCGCCCAGTCACGGGCCATGGCTGCCGCCCGCCCCTCCAGCGCCACCAGCTCCTGTCGTCTCGCCCCGATCTCCTCGGCCGCCTCCAGGCGACGGATCTCCGCGTCGAGTGCGCCGACGCGGCTCGTCGCCTCCCGCTCCTCGCTCTCGATCCGCTCGAGCTGTTCCTTCGCATCGATCTCGCGGGCCTCCAGGGCCGCCGGGTCGGCTGCGCCGGACTCGGCCACCAGCGCGTCGATCTGCGCCGTCCCGCCGGCGATGCCCACCAGGCGGGCGCGATGCTCGCGAATCTCGCCGCCGATGCGCCGGCGCTCGGCCGCTGCCGCCGCTCGGCGGCGGAGCGATTCGGGATCCGGGCAGCCGGTGGCCGCGAGGTGGGCGCCGACGGCCGAGCGGCGCTCCTCGAGGGCCGCGGCGACCGGCACACGGCGCTCGTCGAGCTGCCGGATCCGGGCGTCCAGCTCGGCGGCACGCCGTACGTTCGTGCGCGCCCGGTCGAGTCGCTCGGCGATCCCCGCGACGCGGGCCTCGCGCATCGCGTCGTCCCTGGCGACCTCGACGCCGACCGCCGCGCACAGCCGATCGGCCCGCTCGCGGTACGTGGCATCCTCCGCATCCAGTGCCGCGAGCTCGCGCAGCTGGTGGTCCCGGTCCTCGGCCGCACGGCGCGCCTGCCCGGCGGCGGCGAGGAGATGCCGGGCCGCGTCGGGCGAGGCCGTTCCGGGGAGGCCACGCTCCACGAGCCACGCTCCCCAGCCGGCCTCCACGTCCGCCAACGCCTCGGACGCGGCGGCGAGGTCCCGTTCACGTCGGTCGGCCTCGGCCCGCCGCGCCTCGAGCCGGGCGCGACCCTCGCTCGCCAGCTCGACGCGGGCACGGCGCGCAACCAGCTGCTCCCAGGCGGCGGAGATCTCGCCCGGACCGGCCGTCGCCGGCAGGCCGAGGTCCCCGAGCAGCGTCGCGCGGCGAGCCCCGGAAGGGTCGTCGGCCGGGGAGGCGAACCGTCGCGCGACGAGCCAGACGGCCGCCGCGACCAGAACGCCGCCGACGAGGCCCGGGACGGGCGCGTCGAGGTAGGCTCCGACCAGCGTCCCGACCGGCGGCGCCAGCGCAGCGGCCGCCAGCGCGCCGATGGGGAGTCCCGGGAGCGCGGCCGGCCCGGCGCGAAGGCCGTCGAGCTCGCGGAAGGCGGCGGCGCGCGCCCCGAGGTCCGCGTCGGATTCGTGCTCCCCGCCGGCCGGCGCCGCACGCTGCAGGGTCTCCAGCTCGTCCTGCACCGCCCGTAGCCGCTGCTCCGCCTCGGCGCGCCGCGCGCGGGCCGCGGCCAGTCGCGCCTCGTGCTCGCGGGTCGCCTCGACGCTCGGGATCGAGTCGTCCAGCGCGGTCAACCGGCCCTCGTCCCAGCTCCCGGCGCGCGCCAGCTGCTCGGTGACCCCCGCCTGCTGGCGTTGGACCGCGGCCAGCAGGTCGCGGCGACGAGCCGCGTCCGAGGTCCGTCGCGCGCGGGCCTCCACGACCGTGGCGATCTCGTCGGCAACGGCCAGCACCGCCGGGTCCTCGACGAGGGCGTCCCGTTCGCGCCGCGCTCCGGCGAGCTGCTCATCCATCGTGGCGAGCACCGCCTCCGACTCGGCGACGTCGGCGAGCCGCCGGTCCAGGACGGGGACGGTGTCGTCGGCGAGGTCGTCCAGGGTGGCGTCGCCGGCGGCGAGCTCGGCGGTCAGCTGAGACAGCTGGGCGGCGATCGGTCCGGCGTCACGCAGGTGGATGAGGCGGATGAGCCGCTCGCGAGCCTCGCGCGCGTCGGCGCGCAGCGCATCGGCCCGGCGCTGGAGCTCTCGTCGCTCCTGGTGCGCCGCCGCGTGCTGCTCGGGCTGCCTGGCGAGGTCGGCGATCTGGCGCCGCAGCTCCTCGATACGGGCGAGGAGCTGGTTGAGCGGACGCTGGCTGCCGCGCGGCAGGAAGGTCGCGTCGAGGCCCTGGCGGAGGCGGCGCTCCCGGTCGATGGCACTCGTCCCGCCCAGCCCGGCGCCGGCACCGTAGATCCGGCCGCGCACCCCCTCGGCGGAGAGGCTGCTGAACGTCTGGAGCTCGCCGAGCCCGAAGGCAAAGATGTTCGTGAACAGGTCCTTGTCGGCGCCGTGGAGCAGCCGATCCAACGTCTCTTGCCCACCCTGGTTGCCGTTCGGTGCACGGACCGCGAGGGCTCCGCCGCCGCCTCGCTCGCCGTGGCGCTCCACCGTCCAGCGTTCGCCCGCGGCGCTCTCAAGGATGAGCCGCCCGCCGCGACGTCCACCGCCGAGCGGCGGGTACCAGGTGCGCCCGTCCCGGGTCGCCTCGAAGCCGAACAGCAGGGCCCGAAGGGCGTTCAGCAGCGTCGTCTTGCCGGCCTCGTTCGCTCCGAGCAGAACCGTCAGCCCGGGCTCGAACGTCCAGCGCGCGTCGTGGAACCGGCCGAACCCGTCGATCTCGATGCGCTCGATGCGCATCAGCGCTCGTCCTCCGCGGCGAGCAGCAGGTCGATCCCGAGCGCCTCGGCCTCGCCGAGCAGGTCGCCCGTGAGCGCCGCGTCGTCGGGTCGCACCTCGCGGAGGAGGCGTCGCCCCCGCTGCGACTCGTCGAAGAGCGGCGCGACCGCGGAGCGCAGTGCGGCGGTCCAGCGCTCGTGCTCGTCAGGGTCGGTGGTGCCCGCGCTGCGGCGCGCGCCGGCAACGGTGCGCAGGAAGTCGCCGACGAAGTCGGGCGCCTCACGACGGGCCTCGAGGTCGACATCCGGCCGCGTTGCGTCACGGATCGACTCCACCCAGGCGAACGGCGGCAGCACGCTGCGCTCCTCGTTGAGGAGCTCGCGCAGGTCGTCGAGGTATCCCGGCCGTCGCACGTTGGCGTGCATGGGCCCGCGGCCGTTGAGGCGGAGCCGGATCACCAGCGACCTGCCGTCCGCCGCGTCGGTCGCGGCCGCCACCGCCTCCCGGCAGAGCCGATGCAGCGCCTCGTCGCCGCCGATCGGAGAGATGTCGAGCTCGATTGGGTGCCAGCGCACGACATCGGTCGCCACGAAGCGAGCCGTGACGCGACGGGCGCCGTCGACGTCGACGACATAGCAGCCCCTGGCGCCCAGCTCGCCCGGATCGCGACCCTGCGGGATCCCGCAGTAGTACGTCGGCGGATCCGAGATCACAGGTCCCGGCTGGTGGATGTGCCCCAGCGCCCAGTAGTCCATGCCGGATGCCCGCAGATCGTCAACCGAGCACGGCGCGTAGTTGTCGTGGCCGGGCCGGTTGCCGACGTTGGCGTGCAGGAGGCCGATCGAGAACGGGGCGTCGGGATCGGCTCGAAACCCGGCGGCGTAGTTCTCGGTGACGGAGGAGCGCGGGTAGGAACGGCCATGGATACGCGCGATCACTCGACCGTCGCGCATGACCGGAACCGACTCGCCCGGATCGGTCCCGAAGCGGTGGGCCGCGGCCGGGAACTCGAGCGATGGAGCCCAGCTTCGCCCGTCCATCGGGTCGTGGTTGCCGTGGACCACGAAGCTGCCGATGCCGTGGGAGGCGAGGTCCGCGAGGCCATCTCGGAAGCGAGCCTGGCCCAGCAGCGTCGGGCTGGCGACCTCGAAGACGTCCCCGGCGACGACCACGAAGTCGACCGACTCGTCGATCGCCAGGCGGACGATGTTCCGCCATGCGTCGGTGGTGGCGCTGCGGAGGACCGGAAGGACCTCGTCGGGTGCCTCGGCGCTCAGGCCCTCGAGCGGGCTGTCGAGGTGGAGGTCACCGGTGTGAAGGAAGCGAAATGCGGGAAGCGACACGGCTCGCCCAGCGTAGCCGATGGGCGTGTCAGCTCATCGGTCGCGAGGCGAGCCGTGGCTCGTCGGGTAGGTGCCGGTCTCTCCCCCCTGGGACCTCGTGGGCCAGGGAGACCGGCGTGGTCGGTCGGTCCTCTAGACCGTGCGCCGGCCGGACAGCAGCTGGAACAGCAGCACGATGGCCGCGATCACCAGCAGCAACCAGATCAGGCCGCCGCCGATGTTGCCGATCAGGCCCAGAAGCCAGAGGACCAGCAGAATGACGATGATCGTCCAGAGCATCGGGTTCTCCTCAAGTGTGTCTATCCCTCCGTGCGCATCCTCGGGACGTCGCACGCCGCACGTATCGCAGGTTGCGTGCCAACCGCACGTGCAAGCGCTCAGTCGCCGGGCGAACGACGCTGCTCGATCACCTGGTAGACGAGGAGCACCGCGGCGAGGAGCAGGAGCAGGTTGACCCATTGGCCGAGGCGCAGGATCACGCCGGCGAGCCAGAGGATGAGGGCGGTGGCGGTGGCAACCCAGATCAAGGGATCGGATCCAGCAGCGTCACGAGGGCCAGGACCCCGAGCGCGACGAGCAGCAGGAAGGCGGTGATGATGACGGTCATCGCCACGACGGGCTGACGCTCTTCCTTCATGCGGCGAGCGCGTCCAGCAGCTGTTCGGCGTGAGCGGCGGGCTTCACCTGCGGCAGGACGGCCTCGATGCGACCGTCGGCGCCGATGATGAACGTCGTCCGCTCGGTGCCCATGTACTCGCGGCCCATGAACTTCTTCTCGACCCACACGCCGTAGGCCTCGGCGAGGGCGTGGCCCTCATCCGCAAGCAGGCGGTATGGGAGGTCGTACTTGGCGCGGAACCTGGCATGGCGCTTCACGCTGTCCGGCGAGACGCCGAATACCTCCACCCCGATCTCGGCCACGCGCGACCAGCTGTCGCGCAGCCCGCACGCCTGGGCGGTACAGCCTGGCGTGTCGTCCTTGGGATAGAAGTACAGCACGTAGCGCGACCCGGACAGCGCGGCGCTCGAGACGGTCTCCCCGTCATCGGCCGCGAGCTCGAAGGGCGGGGCCGCGTCGCCAACGTTCAATCGACTCATTGGCGGAGTCTACGCCGACCCGCCCATCTCCTCGATCGCCAGGAGCACGGGCGGCAGCTCGCGCGGCTGCATGCGCTCCAGCAGGGCGTCAGCGAAGGCACCGATGACCCCGTCCGGTGCCTCCGACAGCAGGTGTCCGCCGGGCACCACGGTCCGGTCCGGCGCGTTCCCCGCCTCGGCCAGGATCGACGCCAGGAGCTCCGACTCGGCCGGGTCGACCCAGGCGTCGTCGGCCCCGTGAAGGAGCACCGTCGCGCGATGGAGCATCGTCGCCAGCGCGAGCGGCGGGGTATGGATCGCCTGCTCCCAGCCCGCGAGGTCCAGCGTGACGGTGTCACCGCCGATGGCGAGCTCCATGGACGGCTCGCCCCGCTCCGCGCGCTCGAGCAGCTCCTCCGATGCCCGATCCAGGGCGTCCACGATGGGGTGCTGCCGGTCCGCCCCGGTTCGACCCCGCTCGCCGACCCCCCGCCGCAGCACGGTGCGCAGCGAGCGCGCCGGGGCTCCGATGAGGCCGACCGCCCCGATCGCGGGGTCGCCGATCGCGACGCTCAGGGCGATCGCGGCTCCCTCGCCGTGACCGACGACCGCGGTGCGGCGCAGGTCGAGCTCGGGACGGGAGCGCATCGCCCCGATCGCGTCCCGCGCGTCGTCGATGCGGGTGAAGAGCGACGCGCGCTCCCAGGCTCCGTCGGAGGCGCCGCAGCCGCGCGGGTCATAGCGCAGCGTCGCCACGCCGCGCTCCGCGAGCGCATCCGCGAGCCGGCGGAAGAGGCCGTCGTCCTCGTTCGGAGCCACGGCGGCGAACCAGGCCGGATGACCGTCTCGGTCCCATCCCCCGTCGCGGGAGCGCGGCAGCCAGCTCGGCACGAGGAGCGCCCAGGGCCGGCGGCCGGCAGCGTCGGGCAGCGTGAGCGTGGCGGCCAGCGATGCGTCGCCGGCGCGGAACCGCAGCTCCTCGTGGTGGATCACGGACCGATGGTACGCGCGGCCGGCCGATGCCTCTCGCCGGGCGCTTCGCCCTGCCGCCGCCGTCAGCCGAGGAGCGGGCGCCAGGTCCCGAGCACGACGCTGGCACCGATGGCCAGCGCCGACAGGCCGACCGCTCCCGCGATCCACGCCCAGTCCATCGGACGCACGAGGTGGACCCGCGCGGTGGTCCGGCAGTCCATCGCCCCGAAGCCGCGCGCATCCATGGCCTGGGCCATCCGGGTGCCGCGGCGAATGGCGCCGACCAGGAGGGCGAGCACCTGGCCCGCGAACAGCCGAACGACGGCGATCGGCGAGCGGCCGGCCTCGACGCCGCGCGCGCGACGGGCCATCGCCAGCGTCTGCCACTCCTGCGACAGGAGCGGAATGAGCCGCAGTGCGGCGAGCGCACCGATCGCAAAGCGAGGCGAGACGCGCAGCTGCTGGACGAGCGAGTCGGCCAGGTCGGTCGGTTGCGTGGTGGCGGTCGCTAACAGCCCCGCCAGGACGACGGCCAGCAGGCGCAACGCCAGGCCGAGACCGTTGGCGAGCGTCTCGGCGCCGATCCGCACGGGCCCGAGCTCCAGGACGGTCGGACCGAGCTGCTCCGCGGCGAACAGCACGTTGAAGACGCCGATCGAGATCGCCGCCAGGCCCACGAGCCACGAGCGACCGAGCAGGTCGCCCGGCGAGAGCCCGGCGAACGGGAGGACCACGAGGAGCCCGACGAGGACGATCCCGGCGGTGACCCCGTCGAGCGAGGCGAACAGTGCGAGGAGCAGGACCGATCCGGCCGCCAGCTTGGCGGTCGGGTTCGCCCGCGCCAGCGGCGCGCGGGGGTCGGGGACGAGCGGCGTGAAGAGGCGCATCAGGTTGGCCGTTCCGGCAGCGCCAGCGTCCGATCGGCCAGGGCATGGGCGAACGGCCGATCGTGGGTGACGAAGCAGATGCCGCGTCCTTCGTCGCGGAGGCCGGCCATCAGGTGCAGCAGCTCGGTCCAGGTACGTCGATCCTGGCCGAAGGTCGGCTCGTCGAGCACGAGCAGGCTCGGGGCCGTCGCCAGGGCGGTGGCCACCGAGAGGCGCCGCTTCTCCCCGCCGGACAGCGTGAACGGATTCGCTTCGGCCAGCGGGGCGAGGTGGAGCCGGTCGAGCAGCTCCTCGGCGCGTCGTCGCCCCACGGCCTCCGGGACCCCGGCACGGCGAGGACCCAGGAGGAGCTCATCGCGCACCGAGGCGGTCAGGAACTGGTGCTCCGGGTCCTGGAACACCGTGCCGATGCGACGCACCAGCTCTCGCGCCGGCCACCTGGCGATCGGCTCATGCCCGTGGCCGGCGCGCAGCGCCTCGGCCGCCACGACCCGGCCGGTTCGCGGGGCGAGGAGGCCGGCGATCAACAGGGCGAGCGTCGACTTGCCGCTGCCGTTCGGACCGATGATCGCCAGCGCCTCGGAGGAGCGGGCCACGAGGTCGACCCCCTCGATGGCATCGGCCTCGGCGCCCGGGTAGCGGAACCCCACGCGCTCGGCCATGACCAGGGCCTCCGACGCTGGCCGCTCGCGACGGACCGGCGGCGCCGGTGGATGATCCGGCACCCACACACCGGCCTCCGCCAGGGTCGCTCCGTGGGCACGGAAGACATCGCCGGGGGCGCCGTCGGCCACGACGCCTCCACCCGCCTCGAGGACGACGACCCGGTCGGTCAGCGCGACGGCATCGTCGACCCGGTGCTCCACCAGCAGCATCGTTGCTCCGGTGCGGCGCAGCACACGGTCGAGGACCTCGCGGACCTCGGCCGCGCCGGCCGGATCGAGGCTGGCGGTCGGCTCGTCGAGCAGCAGCAGTCCGGGCCGCAGGGCCAGCGTGCCGGCGAGGGCCAGCCGCTGCTGCTCTCCGCCGGACAGCGCGTGGGTCGGTCGGTCCCGGGAGTACGGGAACTCGACCGCGTCCAGCGCGGCGTCGACGCGATGCCAGATGCCCTCGGTCGGCACGCATCGGTTCTCGAGGCCGAACGCGACGTCGTCGCCGGCGCGCCCCATCACGATCTGCGACTCGGGATCCTGGAACAGCAGCCCGGTGCGATCTCGCGCGTCGCGCGGGTCCCGCCCGTCGACGAGCAGCTGGCCCTCTGTCTCGGCACCGCCCCGGGGATCGACGAGACCGGCGAGCGCGGCGAGCAGTGTCGACTTGCCCGCGCCCGACGGCCCGAGCAGGAGGACGCGCTCGCCCGGCTGAACGGTGAGCGTCAGGTCGCGTAACGCCCACTCCCGGCGGCCGGGATGGCGAAGCCCCCACCCGCGCACCTCGATGCGAGACGGAGCCGCGGCGGTCGGGGTCGGTGGCGCCGTCATGCCGGCATTGTGGGCGGTCGCGCGGTCAGATCTCTCGCTGGTCCCGCCCGACCTCGAACGTCCCGAGCACCCCCGTCGCCACCAACGCGCGGAGCAGGAACCAGGCGCCCAGGCCGGCCACCACGATCCCGCTCGCCACCGTGGCGACCGTGTAGACGGCCCAGAAGTCCACGCCGGTGTCGGGGTAGTAGAGGACGACGTCGTGGATGGCGGCCGCCACGCCGGCCAGCGCACCGGCCAGCGCCGCGAACGGGAGCGTCCAGGATCGGTAGCGACCGATCGCGAAGCCGAGCTCTGCCGCCCCGCCCTGGAGCGCCCCCGAGATCACCGCGTCGCCGCCGTACGGCGATCCGAGCAGGACCGAGACGGCGGCGGCAACGAAGCCACCGAAGAAGGCCGCGCCCGGACGCCGCACGATGAGGCCGACCAGCACGGCCGGCATGAGCCAGACGCCGTACATCAGGGCCTGCGCCGGCGGAAGCGCCAGGAAGATCGGTTCGGTCGCCTCGTACACGAGGTTCCAGGCGATGAAGACGACGCCGAAGGCGACCGCGATCGCCGCCGCCACGACGATGTCGACGGTGCGCCAGCCCTCGCGGGGGGTGGTGGTCATGTGATGGGTCCTTCCTGTGAGCGATGCTCGACGACGAGGAGCGTCCCGCGCTCCAGTGAGACCGATGCGGGCAGTGCGACCACCTCGTTGCTCAGGCCACGCGACCGCCCCACCCGGAGCGTCGCCGAGGTGAGCGGCCAGCGCAGCCCGTCAGCGGACACGCCGGACGCGTCGCCGCCGATCGGCAGCAGCGACACGAGGTCACCGACCACGCCCTCCAGCCCGAGCCGGCGACCCGGGTGCAGGACGCGGACCGTGCTGGCTCCACGGACGATGCGGACGTCGCGGTCCGCGAGGGCCGGATCGGCCAGGAGCAGGACGTTCGCCAGCTCGTGGTCCAGGCGCGCACCGCCGGTCGCGCCGAGCATCACGATCTCCGTTCCGCCCGCCGCGATCGCGGCCTCGATGGCCAGCTCGGTGTCCGAGGCGTCCTTGTCCGCGGGGTGCCGGTCCACCGCCACACCGGCGGCCGACAGGCGCGCCAGCAGCTCGGCCGAGATCGAGTCGAGATCGCCGACGAGCCGATCCGGGAGGCGGCCGAGCCGGTCCAGGAGCTCGGCACCGGCGTCCGCGGCGATGACCGCCGAGGCGGCGTCGAGCCATCGCTCGTCCCCGTCCTCGAGGTCGCCCGAGGCGACCACCACGATCCGCATCCGTCCTCCTCGTCCGCCGTTGCATCGGTCCCGTGAAACGACGAACGGCACGCCTCGAGCCTCGATGGCTGTGGGGCGCGCCGCGGCACGTGCTGTCGACTTCCTTCGCCGGCATGACCCGGATCAGGTTCGAGGGTCAGCGACCACCCTTGCGGCCGCACTCTCAGCGCTCCTGCGCTCCCCTGTCGTCTCTTGGGTTGTGCCTTCAGCCTAGCACGGCATCTATCATCGGTCGATGCACTCGAACGTCTCCCGCGTGACCGATGCCGCCCGGGCGGCCGGCCTCGAGATCAGCGTCAGGCGCTTTCCGGAGGGGACCCGCACCGCGGCCGATGCGGCGAGCGCCATCGGCTGCTCCGTCGCCCAGATCGTGAAGTCGCTCGTCTTCATGGCCGACGAGCGACCGCTGCTGGCCCTCGTCTCGGGGGCCAACAGGGTCGACATGGACCGCCTGTCCGCGGCCGCCGGCGCCACCGAGACGCGCCGCGCGAGCGGTGACGAGGCCCGGGCGGCCGGCGGATACGCCATCGGCGGGGTGCCACCCTTCGGCCATGCCAACCCGATGACCGTGCTGATCGACCGGGACCTGCTCGACCACGACGAGCTGTGGGCCGCCGCCGGCCTGCCCGACGCCGTCTTCCCGATCACGCCGAACGAGCTCGTCCGGGCCAGCGGCGGACGGGTCGAGGACCTGGCCGAGACGGAGCCGGCCTGACCGAACCGGCGTATCCTTCGGCCGCCATGCCGCTGACCACCCTGTTCGTCGCGCTCGCCGCCCTCGGCATCGTCCTCGGGGCGACCTCGGTCCTTGCCCTGCGAGCGAGCGGCGCCAGCCCCTCGGTCGCGCGGCGGCTGGCGGGTCCGCCGGAGCTCAAGGTGGGACGCCTGCTCGACGACGGCGAGCTGCCCGACCGGCCGGTGCGGGTCAGCGGCCGCATCCGGTGCCGCGAGCCGCTCGACGCCGGGGATGGCGAGCGGCTGGTCGCCTTCCATCGCGATGTCGAGGTGCGCATCGGGTCGACCTGGCGGAGCGTGGAGCGCATGCGCGAGACGCGCTCCTTCGAGCTGTGGGATCACGATGGCTCGGTCACGATCGACCCGGTGG
>Ga0299913_10003419_pt1 | contig 12967 bp, 11 predicted proteins | sample RVTome_9_FD_201360 | JGI IMG/M metagenome (GOLD analysis project Ga0299913, IMG submission 201360) | Soil microbial communities from uranium-contaminated site in the Upper Colorado River Basin, Wyoming, United States - RVT155D38 (version 2) ... | reverse complement strand
CCTACGGCGGCGACGATTCGAAGATGAGTGTCCGAGTCACCGAGATCCAGGACACCTGGTTCGCCAGTGCCATCGGTCAGAGCGAGGTCACGGTAGTTCAAGAGGCCTGGTGCAGGGTCAATTCGCAATCGAGCGGGACGGGAGTTCCTTTCGGCGCGCCTCTCGGCGGATTCACTGGAGGCATATTCGGGCCGAACCCGTGCGGTAGTAACTCCGGCAACTGTGGGTCACTGTGGATCCCCCGCGACGACGTCGGGGGGACATCGGCGACGCTCATCAACAACATCGCCTTGGGCCCGGATCGCAACCTCGACGACTGGCTGGGACATGTGTCGGGATCGTCGTTCTGCGGTGACGTGAGCGCCGGTGACACCTGCCACCGCATCGACACCGACACCGGTGTTTCCGCGGCGCATCTCGGCGAGGGCTTTCTGCAACGTTTCGAGAACGACCCCGGCGCCACCTGCGTCACAACCATCACGGGGAGACAGATCAACTGCGACAACCCATCCCAGGTGCTCGGCTCGGCTCCGACAGCACTGACGACGGCGTTCCCGAGCGCGCCTTCGTTCTGGATACCAAGCATGCACGGTGCTTACAACGCCGCCAACACGACCAACCACTATTACTTCGATGGCGTTATCGCCAAATGCGACAGCCCCCGTCTGGCACGCATGCCGATCATCACCGAAAACCTGAACTGGAACATCGGCGCCGCCGACACCGACTGGCCCAACGGCAAGAAGGAAGTCAAGATCGTCGGCTTCTACTGGGTGATCGTCGTCAACCCGAACGACAGCGGTGATTTCAATGGGTCGGGGAACCTCAAGAACTCGGATGGCATCGTCGTTTGGTTCGGGCCCAACACCGAGTGTCAGGGCTCGGGCTCGACCACCTACCCCTTCGACCCGGAAAATCCGATCACGAGGAAGGACGTGTTCCTGGTGGACTCGGTCGGCTAGCCATGGACTGGGCCGGGGGTTGTGTTTGCCCCACTCTCCGGCCTGGTCCGCCTTCTCGACATGGGGACTAGCGCGTTCTGCCAACAGTAACTAGGACTGCGTACCCATAGCTCGACCGCGTAGCGTGGGTAGAGTGTGGCCAACGCACTCAAGGGATAGTGCACCACAAGGGGGGCGTCAGGGATAACGCTATGGGCTGGATATCAAAACTTCGTAACCGTGATCAGGGAGCGCAACTCGTCGAGTTCGCCTTCGTGATGCCTCTGCTCGTACTGCTCCTGCTGGGCATAGTCGAGTTCGGATGGGGTCTCGCGCAGCAGATCGATGTGCGGCACAAAGCTCGAGAGACACTTCGTGTCGCCATTGTGAATGAGCCCGTTACCGACATCGAGGCCCGTGCATGTGTTGACGACATCGTGAAATCGGGCGATATCACCGAGATACTTCTAAACACGGACGTGACACAGGGCGAAGACATCACGGTCACCGTGACTGCAGGCGTGAATCAGCTGACAGGGCTTTTCGGCATCTTCTGGGGAGCGAATCCGACCATCTCGTCGACAGTTGAAGGTCGCGTCGAACAAGAGTCCACGACCTTCGCGGACGGGGATGATCTGGCGCCATGTCCATAGACTTTCGAGGGCATGACGACCGGGGCGCGACCGCCCTCATGGTCGCAATGACGATGGTTCTCATCATGGGCATCGCCGCCGTCGCCCTGGACGGCGGTCGGGCATTCAGTGAGCAACGACAGGCTCAGTCCGGCGTAGACTTCGCCTCTCTAGCCGCGGTCACCGCGGCCACCGGATCGAATCCAGAGGATGCTGGTGCCTCGGAGGCGCAAGCGGTGGTCGCTGCCAATCTTCCGGGCAGGTCACTTGACTGGTCGGCCTGTACGGACGCCTCGAGACCACCTGAGTACAGCATCATCTCTTCGATAACCGATTGTGTTTCTTTCACTGAGAATTTCGGTCAGGCAAGAGTGGTCCTTCCCGATGACGCGGTCGACACCACATTCGGCGCTGTGATTGGTTTCGATCAAATCCTTGTGAGCACCGGAGCCGAGGCGATACAGGACACCCAGGCTACCGCGGACATCCTTCCCTGGACCGCGGGTACTGGATCCAGTGTTTGCCTCTTCTCAAACCAGGCTCCTCAGAGCGTTCCACCCTGCAACGGACCATCCAGTGGCTTCTTCGGGTACTTGGATGTCGCTCTGTACGGCAGCGGTCCTCTTGGCAACCCATCGACATGCGAGCAAGGCACATCCAATGTCCGAAGTGCCATCAACGTCGCGAAGGGCTCAGACCACATCATGGTCGAATGGGACGGTGGAGCTGCGGTTCACGACCACTCCGTCTGCCCGAACAGGTCCGAGGACATCAACCAGCTGGAAGTCCAGACAGGATCTCCAACGCAAGGCGCAACCGACGGTCTGATAAGCGGAATCTCTGGATCGATCAACGGACAGTCGTTTGCCGCGGCCAACGGTCGAATCATTTTCGACGCCGCCTGGTCGGTCTCGCCGCCGGCATCAGTGAGAGGGTTCAACCTCGACAACACGCCGCTTTGGAGATATCTCAACGATCAATCCTGCCCATGGGAGACGGGGGGGCTGATATCCGGAAACGTTGACAACTTCCAAGAGATGGTCGATTGTCTGGACGCGTGGTCCTCCGGCGTTGGCTCGATTTTCAACGTGACCTTGGACGAGCACGCACGCTTCGCTGCGGTGCCGATCTTCACCTCATACCCAACTGGTCCCGGTTCGTATCTCATTGATTTCTTCTCCCCGATCTGGATCGAGACCATCTATCAAAACTGCAATGCCAACCTATGCAGAACGATCTTCTCTCCAGGGGAGACCGGTGGCGGTATCGCATGCCCCAACGACCTGGCTGCAAGTCCAACCATCAATTGCGGGCACGGCCACACGTCAGGATCCGACGACGTCGAGGCTGTGACCGCGTTCCAGTTGCAACTCGGGATGCTCCACCCGGATACGCAAGAGTTTTTTCCTGGATCGGCCTCCGTCAGAACGCTGTTCCTCCTGAAGTGATCGATCGCGCGCCCTTTAGGCCTAAACCTCACGCTCCAAACTGCCGATACCACTGACCGTGGTTGTCGCGTAGGTCGCAAGTCTTACTGGACTGACCACTCTGGGTGACATATTGTGTTGGGCAAGTCAAGGGTAGCCAACAGATACGTCGAAGTATCTAAGACGACTGAACACGGAGAGTGACAAATGAGCGAGGCCAATCCTTCGGGCCCTGTTTCACGTTCAGGGGTCGGGGTTCGGCACAGGCGGGGCCGGAAGGACCGCGGGGCAAGCCTCGTCGAGTTCGCTCTGCTAGCCCCATTCCTTCTGCTGATCCTCTTCGGATTGATCGAATTCGCCTGGCTGTTCTCCCAGAATCTCGACGTTCGTCACGGTGCTCGGGAGGGAGCTCGGTTGGTCGCGGTCAACCACCCCTACGGGCCCAACTCCCCGGTGTTGTCCCCGAGTGATCAGACCGACGTCATCGTCGCCGAGATCTGTGGTCGGATGGATGTCGCCTCAGGCGCGGCGGTCTCGCTCGCCAGCACTGGCGGCGTCGGCCACGATGCCACAGCTGAGATCACTGCGCCGGCAAACACGCTGACCGGTCTTCTCGACTGGGCGATCCCCGCGAGCATGAGCTTGGGGTCGGAGGTCACGATCCGGGTCGAGCAGCCGGCCACCTGGGCCGGCACGACCGATCAGGCTTGCCCATGACGCGGCTCGCCCACCTCATCCTGCCCCGGACAAGCGACACCGATCGAGACAAAGGGGCCACTGCCCTCTTCGTCGCGATGTGCATGGTGGTATTGCTCGGATTCGCCGCGTTGGCGGTTGACGCTACGGGTCTCGGGTTCAACGAGCGCCGACAAGACCAGAGCGCGGCGGACGTGGGCTCCCTTGCTGCGGTTCAATTCGCCGTGACCACCAATCTCGGCAATGGCTGCAGCGGCAGCAACTCCCAGATAGCGCGATGCAACGGTGCCCACGAAGCTATCGAGGTCGCCAACGCCACCCTCGACGACCCGACTCTCGCCAACTGGACCGACGCAACCAAGTGCGCCACACCGCCGGCCGGATACACCGCCACTTCTGTGTCGCCATGTGTTGCTTTCAACTCCAACCTCGATCGGGCATGGGTGAGGGTCCCCACCATCCAGAGCGAGACCAGCCTCGGTAAAGCCGTCGGGTTCAACTCGATCTCAACCACTGCCGAAGCCATCGCAGGCACCGAATACGACCCACCGGGCGGGGTCCTTCCGTTCCTCCTCCCCGGGAATGCCGCAGGAGCCGACTACAACTGCCTGAAGGCAGCCGCAAACCCGAACTTCGGGCCATGCGAGGTGCTTCCCACAATCGGCAACTTCGGTTCCGCGGATATCTTTCTCTATGGAAACAGCTTCCTCGGTTACACGGCCCAGTGCTCCGGTGACAGCAATGGACGACTCACCGCCAACATCGCCCGCGGGGCCGACCATCCGCTTTCGAAGTACGTGGCTCCAGGGCCGGAGGTCCAGGAATGGGCGAACTGTCCGGTCGCAGGCGCCCAGCCCAACACCCTCAATGGACAACCGGGTGTCGGCTCAGGTCTGGAGACAGGCCTGGCCTATGGCGGTACCGCCTATTCGGCCACTGCATATCCTGGGGCCATCCAGGACACGTCATCGGGGTTCACGGTCAGAAATGCCGGCGGGCCCAAGGCAGCCGTCCAGTTGGACAACGTTCCGCTATGGACTCATCTCCTCGCCGATCCGCCGGGGAGTGCCTGCGACGCGGTAACGAACCCAGTCGACATGGACGGATGCCTCACCTTTGCCAAGGGAGCCGGCGTAGAGATCTTCGACCCCTCGCTCGCCGATGCCAAGAGATTTGGGTGGGTGCCCGAGCTCCTCGAGGCGGACTTCACCGGCAACCCCTATCACATCGTCGATTTTCGTCCTGTCTATCTCGACACGACATACTACGGCTGTAACTCATCGCAGTGCACGATCATGCACACTCCCGGTGTGGGATCGGCAGTGACCCCAGCGTGTCTGCCAAACCCATCCGACCCAAGGACCACTTGCGGCACGCCTGGCGACCACAACAAGGACTTGGTGGCAGTGACGGCCTATGTCCTTTCAGAGGCAATCGTGCCTCCGGCTGCCAAAGAGCCGCCCCCGGGGAGCTCGAACCAACGCTCGTACAACCTGATCGACTGAGCTCTAACCTGGCCCGATGCGGCCACTCCCGGAGTTCATGCCTGCGCTGATCACCCCCTTCACCCAGCGCGGGGAAGTCGACGCCAAGGCGCACACCCACAACATGCGAGTCCTTGCAGATCGCGGGATCGAGGGCTTCGTCATCGGCGGGTCCAACGGAGAGGGCCCCTACCTGGAGCCCGGTGAGAGAGAGCGGCTGGTCAAGGCGGGGCGACGGCGCAAGGCCCACTTCATGTGTGGCGTCGCCTCCGAGTCGACACGGGGCGCCCTGGCTCAAGTCGCCGAAGCGACCGAGGCCGGAGCCGACAGCCTTCTGGTGCTGACACCGACGACCCTTGCGCGCGGGCGTGACGACGTCATCGTCGACTACTACCGGACCGTGGCCGACCAAGCCAAGCGCCCGGTGTTTCTCTACTCGGTGCCACCGGTGACCTCGTACAGCTTGCCGATCGAGCTAGTCGCCCGTCTCTCCCGACACGAGAACATCATCGGGATGAAGGACTCGTCGGGTGACGTGGTTCGCCTCCAGTCGATCATCGACGCAACTCCCGGCGACTTCGTCCTCTACTCCGGCGCCTCCAGAGCCCTGACCGCGGCGATGGCCGTCGGGTGCTACGGGGCGATCACAGGTAGCGGCAACTATGCGCCCGAACTGGTGCTGAAGACGTTGAAGACGGCGAAGACCGAGCCCGGAAAGGCACGGCGGGATCAGAAGCGGCTCAGCAGCCTGAGCGCAGACGTGGAAGCTCATGGGGTGCCAGGGGTGAAGGCTGCCGCGCGGGCGGCCGGCCTCGAGCCCGGGTACCCCCGCCGACCGCTGACGAGACTATCCCGAGGAGTGGAAACCTCCATCGCCAAACTGATCAGTTGAGCCTTCACTCAAAGTTCGGGCATTGGCTACGATTCCGACCCTCGCCCTCGACCCAAGGAGACACAAGTGTCAAAATTCCTCACTGAGGAATGGGCCAAAGACGTGACGCAAGCCCTCAGCCGTCATGAAGGCTTCAAGAGCGCCATGGGCGCCGCCGACCTCGGCATCCAGTTCAACACCGAAGATGGCCCCGACGGAGAGGTCGACTACTACCTCAAATCGTCCGGAGGCATCTCCAACGTCGCCCTTGGCACGCTGGACGATGCCGACGTGACTGTGAAGCAGTCCTACGACACCGCCGCCGGCATCTCCAAAGGCGAGCTGAACACCCAGACCGCGTTCATGACAGGCAAACTCAAGGTCTCCGGCAACCTGGCCAAGCTGATGATGCACCAGGGTGCGATACAGCAATGGGCTTCAGCCGTCGCCGATCTCGAAGTCGAATACGACTGATGTAATCAGCTGCGAGTCCGATGCAATCGGACTCGCTGACGGAGAGACCCGCCATGGCGTGGGTCTCTCTCTTTTTTTTGCGAACCCTGTCGATTCCCGCGGCGTAGCTTCGTCAGTACCTACGTAACGGCACCGTTGAGAGAAGGAGAATGAGGATGCCGAAGTACGCAGCACTGATCTATGGCGAAGAGTCCGATCCCTCGGCCGTCGGCCCTGAAGAGTTGCAGCAGGTGATGACCGATTACACGGAGTTCGGCCAGAACAACGGCGCCTCGCTCGCCGGCGGGGAGGCCCTTCACCCGACGTCGACTGCCACGACGATCAAGGTGGAAGGGGGTAAGGGTGGCAATGCGGTGTTCACCGACGGTCCCTTCACCGAGACCAAGGAGGCCCTCGGCGGGTTCTACATCATCGATGTGCCCGATCTGGACGCCGCTCTCAAGGTGGCGCAGCAGATCCCCGGAGCCTGGTACGGCCACATCGAAGTGCGTCCCGTCATGGAGTTCGACGAGCAGGGCAACCAGATCTCCTGATCATCGCACCATTCTGTGCGGGTTCGTGGCGACACTGTGGCCGCGGATCCGCACGGAACGGACAAGTGTGATCCTGCGATAGGGTTCACTCCATGTGGCGGGGCGAACCCATGGGGCGATACGGCGTACTCGTCTTCTACACCGTCCTTCTCGCGGCCTGCGCCACCACGTCCGGAGCCACCAACGACGACGAGACGGCACTGGAGTCGGAGACCGAGACATCGGAGCCAGACACATCGGAGCCAGGTACGGCCGCCGACTCGGGAGCCGACTGCGACATCCCACCGGGCCAGCCGTTCCGGGATGGTGACACCGCGGACGTCGTGGAGCTAGGCACCGTCAATGGCGCCACCGTTTCTGGCGCCCTATATCCCCGACCCGACTACGAGGGCAACCCCTGGTCGCAATGGGGTCAGGGCATCGCCCTCGACGACGGTCGCTTCTACTCGGCCATCGGCGACCACATCGGCCCCGACGGCAACTCCTTTGTCTACGAGTACGACCCTGACGCAAGTGAGCTCGTCGTCGTCGGCGACGTCCTCTCGTATGTCGATCACGTCCCCGGCACGTGGGGGTACGGCAAGGTCCACTCCCAGATGGTCCCTGGCCCATGCGGAGAGGTCTACTTCTCAACGTATTGGGGGACGTCCAGGGACATCGAGTTCGAGGGGAACTACGCCGGCGACCTGATCTTTCGTGTCGATCCATACGCCCGCTCGATGGAACCGCTCGGAGTCCCCGTCGAGTTCCACGGTCAGGCCTCGTTGGGCTCCGACCCGGTCTCCGGCCTCGTATATGGCGAAGCGGTCGACCCGATCGAGCGTGATGCCGGTGGCCCGCCCGGGCCGTTCTTCGCCTACGACGTGGACGACGAGGAGACGGTTTTCGTCAGCGACATCCAATCGGCCGTCGGCTACCGCAGCATCCTGGTCGACGAAGAGGGCGCCGCCTACTGGTCGATCGGCGGCGCCGAGCTCCAAAAGTACGATCCGGCGACGGGCGACAGCACAACCCACGAATCGGCGATGCCCGGAGACTGGCTGCGGGCCGTGACAGAACCGGGGCCTGACGGCACGGTCTACGGAGTGACCCGGGAACCAGACAGTTTCTTCGCCATGGAGTCATCGGGTGAGATCACGGCGCTTGGCGATGCCCTCGACTACACGGCGAGCATGGCTCTCGCCCCCGACGGAGCCTCCTTCTTCTACATGCCCGGTGCCCACGGCAACTCCTCGGAGTGGGGCTCACCACTGATCAGTGTCGACACATCCACGGGTGAGCAGACTGTGATCGCCGAGTTGAACGATCTCGTGATGTCCGAGCTCGGCTATCGGGTGGGCGGCACGTACAACATCGCAGTCAGCGCCGACGGAGAGCGGGTCTTCATGGGCGTCAACGTCGGTCTCGACGACGAGAGCTTCGGGGAAGTGGTCCTGCTGGTGATCGATCTGCCTTGAGGTCGCTCTGGGTCACCGTGCTGCTCCTGGCTGCATGCACTGCCTCGGGCAGTCCGGGCACGGTCTCGACGACGGCGGAGTCGACCTCCGGCACAACAGCACCGACTGAGGAGCCTGGGTCGCTCACGTGCTGGACAGCACCTGCCGCCACGGGTAGCGGTTCGGTCGAGTTCGAAGACGTCACCGAAGAAGCAGGCCTGGTGGATCCCCTGACCGGGATGCACGGGCATGCCGCCATCTGGACCGACGTCGACGGAGACGACCGGCCCGATCTGTATTTCGGCACGTTCGCCGACCGGCCGGCGGAGAGGTATCGGCAGCGCGGCGCCGAAGGCCCATCACCGGATCGTCTGCTCCTCTCGACGGCCTCTTCATTCGAGGTCGACCCTTCTCTGGCCGAAGAGTTCTCACGTTCGTCGGGCGGGGTGCCGGTCGATCTCGATGCCGACGGCGACCTCGATCTCGTGGTCAGCCGCAACATCAAGGACCCTGCCTCAAGCGAACCACCGACACAGATCTTTGAGAACAGCGGGAGTGCTCTGATCCCGGTGGAATCCGGGATCAGAGGTCAGTTGGGTGGCCGCGCCGTAGGTGTCCTCGACTTCGACCAGGACGGGAGACTCGACCTGTTCATAGCCGAGGACCGATTCGCCGGCGGCAGCAGCGTTCTCCTCCGGAACGAAGGCGGACTGCGGTTGACCGACGCCACCGAGGACGCCGGAATCCCCGATGAGGTCCATGGGCTAGGGGTCGCAATCGCCGATTTCGATATGGACGGGCTCGCCGACATCTTCGTGTCCGGCTCCAACCGCCTCTTTCTCTCCGACGGGCCAGGCTCCTTTACGGAAGGACCGTCCGACGTCTTCGCTTGGGAGACCTTCGGTGACGAGGACGACGTCGCCGGCGCCTCTGTCGCCGACGTGAATCGCGACGGCCTCCTCGACCTCGCGGTGGGCCACCACTTCAACAGCACCGTCGACCGTGACACGACTGTGGCAGTCCGGATCTATCTCAACCAGGGTGGCGGCGAGTTCCTGGACGTCACCGAGGAGGCGGGGCTGACCCCCCTCCCTACCAAGGCGCCCCACGTCGAGTTGAACGACTTCGACAACGACGGTTGGCCCGACCTGCTCACCTCGGCGTCGGCCGACGGTGGCCCGGCGCTCTTCACACACGCCGGGCTCGAAGAAGGCGTGCCCCGGTTCGACTCACCTGCAGGTCTAGGCGACGACCAGTACTGGGTGGCCGCCCCCAGCGTTGACTACGACCGGGATGGGCGGCTGGACGTCTTCCTGGTCGAGTGGGAGCCGGCGCTTCCCTCCCTCCTCCTCCGCAACGAGTCGGACTCGGGCAATTGGCTGGAGGTGTCGGTGGACCAGCCGGGAAGCAGCGGCATCGGCTGGCGGGTCGAAGTGTCCGACGGCGACGACCTCATCGGAGCCCGCGAGATCACCGTCACCCAGGGCTACTCCGCCGGCGTCCTGCCCATCGCCCACTTCGGCCTCGGTGCCATGGAAGAGGTCAATGTCCGAATGAGCCCGCCCGGCTCCGACCCCATCGAGCTGATCGACGTCGCCGCCAACCAGCACATCCGCTGGCCCAACGGCTGCTGAGGCCCAAGGGTCAGATCAGGCCGAGCTCGCGGACCGCGTCACGCTCCGACTCGAGCTCGACGACCGAGGCGTCGATCCTGGCGCGAGAGAAGTCGTCGAGCTCCAGACCCTGGACGATCTGCCACTTGCCATCGCGCACCACACAGGGGAACGACGAGACGAGCCCTTCGGGCACCCCGTAAGAACCATCGGAGGGAACGCCCATCGACACCCAGTCGCCCTCGGGTGTCCCCTTGACCCAGTCGCGCATGTGATCGATGGCGGCGTTGGCAGCCGAGGCTGCTGACGAAGCGCCCCGGGCCGAAATGATCTCGGCCCCTCGCTTGGCGACCTTGGGGATATAGGTGTTCTCGATCCAATCAGGGTCGCCCACCAGATCCCAAGCCGACACGCCGCCTACCTCACAGTGCACGAGATCGGGATACTGCGTCGTCGAGTGGTTACCCCAAATGGTCATCCGGCGGATCGAGCTCACCGGCTCGGCCAGACGACTGGCCAGTTGGCTCATCGCCCGGTTGTGATCGAGACGGGTCATCGCCGTGAAATTGGCGGGATCGATCGCACCGGCGTTGTTCAGGGCGATGAGGGCGTTGGTGTTGGCCGGATTGCCCACCACGAGGACCTTCACATCGGGGCTGGCCGCGGTGGCGATGGCGGTTCCTTGCCCGGTGAAGATGGCGCCGTTGGCGGCAAGGAGGTCGGAACGTTCCATGCCCTCCTTGCGGGGCATCGCCCCAACCAGGAGCGCCAATTCGGCGTCACCGAAAGCCGACTCGGCGTCATCGGTCTCGACCATCCCGGCGAGCAGTGGGAAAGCACAGTCCTCGAGCTCCATGGCGACACCCTCGAGCGCGCCGAGCGCGGGCGTGATCTCCAGCATCTGGAGGATGACCGGCTGGTCCGGGCCCAGCATGGACCCTGCTGCGATACGGAAGAGGAGGCTGTAACCGATCTGGCCGGCGGCGCCGGTCACAGCGATACGGACGGGTTCATTCATGGCGTTCTGAGGCTAACGATGGGCCCGAAGTCACACGAAGTCGAGGTGTGACGCATTGACACGGCGGCTGACTCAAACGAAGTCCAAAGCAATGTCGAGCTGTGGAGCCGAGTGGGTGATCGCCCCGACGGAGATGAAGTCGACTCCGGTCTCTGCGATACTCCGAACCGTCTCGAGGGTCACGCCCCCGGAGGCCTCGGTCTCGATGCGGCCATCGACCATGGCCACCGCCCGCCGCAGAGTCTCCAAATCCATGTTGTCCAACAAGACACGATCGGCCGTCGTTTCCAGCGCGTCGGCCAATTGCTCGAGCCTCTCCACCTCGACCACTATCCGCATCTTGGGACCCAATTTCTCCCGAGCCTTCGCCACGGCCGCATCGAGGTCGCCTGCGGCAACGATGTGGTTGTCCTTGATCATCACCTCGTCGTACAGGCCCATCCGGTGATTGACCCCGCCGCCGACCGTGACCGCGTACTTGTCGAGGACTCGCAGGCCGGGCAATGTCTTGCGGGTGTCGGTGATCCGCGTCTCGGTTCCCTCCACTGCATCGACGAACCGGGCGGTGGCGGTGGCGACCCCTGACATCCTGGCCAGGAGGTTGAGGGCGGTTCGCTCGCCTGTGAGGATCGACCGAGAGGGCCCGGCGACAATGGCGATGACATCGCGAGAACCGACCCGGGAGCCTTCCTCGATGGCATTCACCTCGACCTGGTCGTTCACGCGGGCGAATACGTACGCGGCCACCGGGAGCCCGGCAATGACCCCGGCCTCCCGCGCGACGAATTCGGCGGTAGATCGGGATTCGGCAGGGATCACCGACAGCGAGGTGATGTCGCCGGCGTCGTCGAGATCCTCGGCGAGTGCGTTGTCGACGATGTGGGCGTAGTCGGCGCCGGTGATCATGCGACCTTCACCGCTTCCGCCGCCCCGGGTGCGACGAGCGCGCGCATAGCCTGCTTCGGGTCCTCCTCCGGATAGTCGGCCCGGTAGTGGCCGCCTCTCGACTCCGAACGGCGCAGCGCGGCGAGGACGATGAGCATCCCCAACTCGGCGGCGTTGCGACCGGCAATGGTCCTGCTCAAGACTCGCTCCATCTCGATGATGCTGTTGCGCGCCTCCCAGAGGCCGTCTCCGGTGCGGATCAAACCCACCCGGTCCCACATCAGCTGGCGAAGCTCCTCGATCACCGGGCCGGCCAGGACGGGCAGGTCGAGACCTTCCTTCGGCACTTCGACGTTGATGGCCCCGTCGTTTTCTCTAGCCGCCACGTCGGCAGCCACTCGGGCCCCGAACACCAGGCCCTCGAGGAGCGAGTTGGAGGCAAGGCGATTGGCCCCATGGACACCTGTCGAGGCGCACTCCCCGACCGCCCAGAGGCCAGGTACCGAGGTGCGTCCCCTGGTGTCGGAGTCGATGCCTCCCATGTAGTAATGGGCTGCGGGTGAGACCGGAAGCCTGTCTTCGGTGGGATCGAGACCGACGGACAGGGCGTGCGCCGTGACGGTCGGGAACCGTTCGTGAAAGTTGACGATGGAGCGACCATCGAGATAGGCCGACGACCCCCGGTCGTACTGCCAGAAGATCGCCCGAGCAACGATGTCACGGGGGGCCAGCTCGGCCATGGGGTGGTACTGATCCATGAACCGGCGCCCCGACGCGTCCACCAGAGTCGCCCCCTCACCTCGCAGAGCCTCGGTCAGAAGAGGCATCGGATCCTTGCCGGCGTTGAGGGCCGTCGGGTGGAACTGGACGAACTCGAGGTCGGCGAGACGGGCTCCCGCCCGCGCCGCGATCATGATCCCTTCGCCGGTGACGCCCGGTGGGTTCGTCGTCTGTGCG
>Ga0299913_10003418_pt1 | contig 12971 bp, 6 predicted proteins | sample RVTome_9_FD_201360 | JGI IMG/M metagenome (GOLD analysis project Ga0299913, IMG submission 201360) | Soil microbial communities from uranium-contaminated site in the Upper Colorado River Basin, Wyoming, United States - RVT155D38 (version 2) ... | reverse complement strand
TCCCGACCGCCCGCACCGCCGGCGATGAGCTCACGATCGCGGTCGACACGCGTGAGCGCTACCCGTACAAGTTCAGCGGCCGCCCGGTCAAGACGCTCCGCCAGGCGCTGCCCGCCGGCGACTACGCCGTGCTCGACGGCGACCGGGTCGTCGCCGCCGTCGAGCGCAAGACGCTCGAAGACCTCGTCAAGTCGCTCGTCGAGGGCAAGCTCGGCTTCCTCCTCAGCGAGCTCGCGGCGCTGCCGGCCGCCGCCGTGGTCGTCGAAGAGCGCTACGGCGCGCTCGCGTCCGCCCCGCGCGTGACCGCCGGCTGGCCATGCGAGCTCGTCGTCCGCCTACAGGTCCGCTACACGTCCGTGCCGATCGTGTTCGCCGACTCGCGCAAGCTCGCCGAGGACTACGCTCACCGGTTCCTCGCAACGGTCGCCGCCCACCACCGCGACCTGGATTGAGGTTCCGCCCGATTCGAAGTCGTGCGGTGCCACATGTCAGTGCCGGGGTGCGATCAATGCCGCTGCGGCTATCCGATGACGTTGCGTGGCGGCCACCGCCCGTCGGGCCACTTTGCCGTGGAGCTCGAGCCTACGCTTGAACCTTCGGTTCCGTAGCGGACCCCTTAGGTGTGGATTCGGCGCTGTGGAGCCAAATCCGAGCGTTGGGGGCCTCCGATCTGGGGTCACTTCTGCTGAGTCGGGGACCTCGTTCGGGACCCCGGTTCACAGGCCGCCGACCGTACGACTCCGACGATCATCGTGGCTCGCCCCCGGTCGCCGAGGATGACTCAGTCCATCGGCGGGTCGAACTCCTGGCAGTCCACCTCGAACCCGGTACAGAAGTGACGAGCTTGCGCTGGACGCGGTGAGCCCTTCGTTACCGTGGAACAACGAGGACCGGGACGGGTGAGTGACGGATGATCCGCGACGCGCGCGAGCCGAGGAACACCAGCGCGGGCGGAGCGCCGGAGCTGGAGCCCACCACGAGCACGTCGCCGTCGCGCCACTCGACGTCGTCGATCGCCTGCTCCCAGCTCGCCCCATGACCCACGACGGCCGGTGCCTGGCCCGCCGCCGTCTCAACCTGCTCGAGCCACCGCTTCATGAGCTCGGCGCCGAACGGCGCGGGGGCGGGGACGGCGAACGAGGCGATGCGCAGCGGCGCTCTCAGCCTGGCCGCGAGTCCGGCGGCCGCGTCCAGGAGCCCTTCAGAGCCGCCGAACGCCGCCGTGACCCGCTCCACGCGGGCGCCGGGCCGCGCCCGGAAGGCGTGCGGCGCGAGCGCGACCGGCACCGGCGAGCCGTGCAGCAGGCGCGCGGTGACGCTGCCGATCGCGGGATGCCCGGACGTGCCCACGACGATCATGGCCGCACCGCGGCGCTCAGCCACCTCGAGCAGGCCGGCCGGCGCGGATCGCGCGTGGTGCACCAGGGAGGCCGCCGCCACGTCGCCCGCCAGTCGCTCTCGCGCGCGCTCGAGCGTTGCTCGCGCCATGTCGTCGAGAAATTTCCGGTACTCGCTGTCGACCTGCGCCGACTCCCCCGGCCAAGGCGACGGGACGACGGCGCACACGACGAGATCCTCCTTTGCCGATCGGGCCAGCATCGCGGCGAGGTGCAGGACCGCCCCGCCGCGCCCGTCCGGCGCGTACCCCACGATGAGCGTCACCGGGGCGGCACCCCGCGGCGATCAGCCCGGTCCGCCGACGCCGGCCGCCGAGCCCTGGATGAGGTTGCGGAGCTCGCGAAGCGCCACCGGCAGCGTGGTGAGGTCGTAGGTCCCACCCGTGCGGATGTCGGTAAGGATGCCGTGGCAGCGCTCAACCAGCGGGCGGTTCGTCTCGGTCCAGGCGTCGAGGCGCGCGTCGACGTCGACGACGTCTGCGTCCGCGCCTCGCAGCACGTCGGCAGTGAGCTCTGCGTGAAGGCTGAAGAGGTCGTCGCGAAGCGCCGCACGCGCCATCGCCTGCCAGCGGTTCTCTCGCGGCAGCGTCGCGATCCGATCGCGCAGCCAGTGCAGGCTCACCCGGCCGCCCACGAGGAAGTGCAGGCTCGCCACCTCGTCGATCGTGCGCTCGGTGGCGCCGGCCACGCCGACGATGTCGAGTGCGGCGAAGTGGTCGCTCAGGCTCGTGACGCGGCGCGCCAGGGCCTCGGGCACGCCGCGCTCGGCGAGCTCGGCCACCTGCGCAGCCAGCGCTTCGCGCTCCTCGGCGACAAGCACCCCCGGCAATGCCTCGCCGACCGCCGCGGCGCCGGCGGCGAAGCGCTCGATCTCGGCGCCGACGTCGAGTGGCCGCGGCCGGCTCCGCAGCAGCCAGCGCGTGGCCCGCTCGACCAGACGCCGGGCCTCGAGCAGCATCTCGATCTGCACCGTCGCGTCGACCTGGAGGTCAAGCGCCTCGACGTCGGCCCACAGCCGCCGCATGTCGAATACGTCCCGCGCGACGGCGTAGGCGCGAGCGATGTCGGCCGCGCTCGCGCCGGTGTCCTCCTGGAGGCGGAACACGAAGGTGGTGCCGGCGCGGTCGACGATGCCGTTGGTCACGCGCGTGGCGACGATCTCGCGCCGCAGCCGGTGCGGCTCGAGCCGGTCCGCGAAGCGCTCGGGCAGCGGGTCCGGGAAGTAGCCGGCCAGCTCGCCGGTCAGCGCCGCGTCCTCCGGCAGGTCGGAGTTCAGCAGGCCCTCGTACAGGGTGATCTTGCTGTAGGCGAGCAGCACCGCGAGCTCGGGCTGCGTCAGGCCGGCGTGGGCGGCCCGGCGATCGGTGATCGCGTCGCCCTCGGGTAGGACCTCCAGCTCGCGGTCGAGCCGCCCGCTCTGCTCGAGCGCGCGCATCATGCGATCGTGGACGTCGAGCATCGCGGGCGCCTGCGCGCGCGCGAGGCTGAGCGCCTGGGTTTGGAGGTAGCTGCCGCGCAGCACTCGCTCGGCGACCGCGTCGGTCATGTCGGCGAGCAACCGGTTGCGCTGCTTGCGCGTCAGGTCGCCGTCGGTGACGACGGTGTCGAGCAGGATCTTGATGTTGACCTCGTGGTCGGAGCAGTTCACCCCGCCGGCGTTGTCGATCGCGTCGGTGTTGATCGACCCGCCGCCCATCGCGTACTCGATCCGGCCGCGCTGCGTGAACCCGAGATTGCCGCCCTCACCGACGACCCTGCAGCGCAGCTCGCGCGCGTCGATGCGGACGGCGTCGTTGGCCTTGTCACCGACGTCGGCGTTGCTCTCGGCCGCAGCCTTCACGTACGTTCCGATCCCGCCGTTCCACAGCAGATCCACGGGCGCGCGCAGCAGCGCGCGGATCAGCTCCGCCGGCGTGAGCCGGTCGGCCTCGATCCCGAGCGCCTTCTGCGCGGCCGACGACACCGTGATCGACTTCGCGGTGCGCGGCCAGACGCCGCCGCCCTCGGAGATCAGCGAGCGGTCGTAGTCGTCCCACGAGGAGCGCGGCAGCTCGAACAGCCGGCGCCGCTCGGCGAAGGATGCCGCCGGATCGGGGTCCGGGTCGATGAACACGTGACGGTGGTCGAAGGCGCCGACGAGCCTGATGTGCGGCGACAGCAGCATGCCGTTGCCGAACACGTCGCCCGACATGTCGCCGATCCCGACGACGGTGAAGTCGCTGCTCTGCGTGTCGGTCCCGAGCTCGCGGAAGTGGCGCTTGACCGACTCCCAGGCGCTGCGTGCCGTGATCCCCATCGCCTTGTGGTCGTAGCCGACTGAGCCGCCGGACGCGAACGCGTCGCCGAGCCAGAAGCCGTACTCCTCCGCGATCCCGTTGGCGATGTCCGAGAACGTCGCCGTGCCCTTGTCCGCGGCGACGACGAGGTACGGATCGTCGCCGTCGTGGCGCACGACGTGCGGCGGCGGCGTCACCGCTCCCTCGCGCACGGTGTCGGACAGGTCGAGCAGGCCGCTGATGAACGTCCGATAGCAGGCGACGACCTCGTCGGCCAGCCGCTCCCGCTCCGCGGGCGGACGCTTGACCACGAAGCCGCCCTTGGCGCCGACGGGCACGATCAGGGCGTTCTTGACCATCTGGGCCTTCATCAGGCCGAGGATCTCCGTCCGGAAGTCCTCCCGGCGATCGGACCAGCGCAGGCCGCCGCGGGCGACGGCGCCGCCGCGCAGGTGCACGCCCTCGACGCGCGGCGAGTAGACGAAGATCTCGAAGCGCGGGCGCGGAGCGGGCAGCAGCGGCACCCGTTCGGGGTCGAGCTTGAACGACAGGTACGGCTTGGGCGCGCCGTCCGCGCCAGGCTGGAAGTGGTTGGTCCGCAGCATCGCGCGCACGACCGCGAGGAAGCTGCGCAGGATGCGGTCCTCGTCGAGGCTGGCGACGGCGTCGATCGCCTCCTCGATCCTGTGCGCGACCGCGTCCGCGGCCTCCGGCGCGCGGTCGCGATCGGGGTCGAAGCGGGCGCGGAACAGCTCCACCAGCGCGGCCGCGACATCGGGATGGGCGAGCAGCGCCTGCTCCATGTAGCGCTCGCTGTAGGCGACGCGCGCCTGCCGCAGGTAGCGCGCGATCGCCCGCAGGACCGTTACGTCGCGGTGGTCGAGGCCCGCACGGAGCACGAGCGCGTTGAAGCCGTCGCTTTCGATGTCGCCGCGCCAGACGCCGGTGAACGCGTCCTGGAAGCGCTCGCGCACCTCGTCGACGGCGAGCTCACCGTCGCCGGCGTACTCGACGCCGAAGTCGTAGATCCACGTCGTGGCGGCGTCCCGCGGCGTGACCTCGTGCGGCCGCTCGTCGCGCACCCGCAGGCCCATGCTCTCGAACATCGGCAGGACGTCGGACAGCGTCAGCGACTCGCCCCGGTGGTAGATCTTGCAGCGCAGCGAGCGCGCGCCCGCCTCGAGCGGGTGGTAGAGGCTGACCGCCAGCTGCTCGCTGTCGGCGAGCTGCTCGATGCGGTGGATGTCGACCACCGCCGAGCGCGCGATCCATTCGTCGCGGTAGCCGGCCGGGAACGCGTCGCCGTAGCGGCGGTACAGCGCGGTGCCCCACTCCTCGCCGGCCTCGACGAGCAGCGCCTCGCGCAGCTCGTCCGTCCACGAGCCGGTCGCCTCCGCGATGCGCGCCTCGATCTCGGCCGGGTCGTGGTCAGGCGCACGCCCGGGCCGCAGGCGGACCGTCAAGTGCAGCCGGACGAGCACCGACTCGGACAGGCGGAGCTCGAAGTCGATGCGCTCGGCGTCGAACGCGTCGGCCAGGATCTCCTGCACGCGCTCGCGGTTGCGCGTGTTGAAGCGGTCGCGTGGCAGGAACACCAGGCACGACACGAACCGGTCGAGCGGGTCGCGACGGGTGAACAGCCGAACGCGCTGGCGCTCCCCGAGGGCGACGATGCCCATCGCGAGCTCGAACAGCTCCTCCTCGGGGATCTGGAACAGCTCGTCACGCGGGTAGGTGTCGAGCGTCTCCACGAGCGCCTTCTCCGCGTGGCTGGCGGCCGTGAAGCCGGCGCGCGCGACGATCGCGTCGACCTTGCGCCGCACGACCGGTATCTCGCTCGCAGCAGCGCGGTACGCCGCGGTCGTGTAGAGCCCGAGGAAGCGCCGCTCGCCGACGACCTCGCCGTCCGGCCCGAACCGCCGCACCCCGATGTAATCCAGGTAGGCCGGGCGGTGCACGGTCGATCGGCTGTTGGCCTTTGTGAGCACAAGCGGGTGCGGCTGGCGCGCGAGCGCGCTCGCGCGCGCCGACAGCTTCGCCTCACGGCGCCGCGCTCCGGCGGGCCGCTCGCGCAGGATGCCCAGCGCGGAGTCCGCAACCCGGCGGAGGCGGCCGTCGCCGTTGTGCGTCACCAGCGCATACTCCGCGAACCCGAGGAACGTGAAGTGCCCGCATTCCAGCCACTCGAGCAGCGCGGCGGCCTCCTCGCACTCGCCGCGGTCGAGCGACGGCGGCGGATCGCGCAGCTCGGCGATCAGGTCGGCTGCGCGAGCGCGCATCGCCGGCCAGTCCTCGACGGCCGCCGACACCTGCCGCAGCACCTCGATCAGCCGCTCGCGCAGCCGCTTGAGCTCGGACGACGCGCCCACGCGGTCGATCTCGACGCGGATGAACGACTCCGCCAGCGCCCCGTCCTCGTCGGGAGCGTCAGCCGCGAGCACAGCCATGAGCTCGCCGTCGCCGTTCCGGCGGACGCGGATCACGGGGTGGATGAGCAGGTGGATGCCGGCGCCCTGGGCGCTCAGCTCCATCGTCGTGGAGTCGACGAGGAACGGCATGTCGTCGCTCACCAGCTCGACGACGGTGTGCGACGACTGCCAGCCGTGCTGCTCGAACTCGGGGTTGTAGACGCGCACGCTCGGCGTGCCGGGCCCGCGGTGGCGGGCGAAGCTCCAGTGCGTGAGCACGGCCCCGTAGACATCGAGTGGATCCAGCCCCGCGAGGTCCTCGGGCGGCACGCCGCGGTGGTACTGGCGGGCGAACTCCTCCGCGCGCGCCGCGTCGTCCTCGCCGAGGCGCTCGCGGATGCGCGCGCAGACCGACTCGATCAGCGCGCTGTCGGGCTCCTGCACCTTGGTCGTCGCCATGTCAACGCCCCACCGGTGCGGCCTGCGCGGGCTCGAGCGGGACCTCGAGGTCGACGAAGCCCTCCGGCGCCGGGCCCGGCTCGGCCGCCGGCTCGCGCTCGTACACGTACGGCGCCAGGTAGCGCCCGGCGATCTTCGTCGGCGGCCACCACAGCGGCTGGGCGGCCACCGCGTCGTCGCCGGCGCGCAGGTAGCGGTCGGGGCCGCCGGTGAACAGCATCCCGCGCAGCACCGGCCGGAACGGCGCCGGATCGAGCCGCGCCCCGTGGCGGGCCGCCACGTGCTCTGCGACGGCGTCCGCCTGCTGGGTGGCCAGGCCGCCCTGCTTGACCGGGAAGTTCGTCGCATCGCCAGCCGCGTAGACGCCGTCGAGGCCGTCGACGCGCCCGTGCGGGTCGACGGGGATGAACCCGAACCCCGGCTCCGACGGCACGCCCTCGAGCTGCGGGCCGCGAAGCAACGGCAATGCCACCAGGCGATCGGCGGCGACCGTGCGGCCGCCCGGGAGGAGCCGGACGGCGCCCTCGACGGGCTCGACCTGACTCTCGCCGACGAACTCGACGCCGGCCGCGGCGAGCATCTCCGCGACCGTCGCGCTGGCGCGATCGCCGAACACCGCGAGGGGCCGCGGCTCGGGCGTGACGAGGACGAGCTGGCGCTCGAGCCCTCTCTGCTCTGCATACCTGGCGGTCAGCAGCGCGAGCTCGTACAGCGGCAGCGCCCAGCCGGCGACGGTCGGCACGACGAACGCTAGCCGCCGTGTGCTGCCCGCTTCGAGCTCGCCGAGCAGGGTGCGCATGGCCGCAGCGCTGCCGGGGCCACCGAATGTGAGGACATCGTCGAACGCCGGGAGCATCCGCGCCCCCGGCGCCAGGACGAGCGTGTCGTAGGCGATCGTGTCCCCGCTGCGCAGCATGATCCGCCGGGCCGGCGCGTCGACTGCCGCGACGCCCGCCTGCACGAGCGCCGCCCCGAAGTCGTCGACCACGCGCCGCAGCGGGTACCGCCGCGCCTCGCCGAGGCCGAACGGCTCCGCGACCGACATCGGCCGGTAGACGAAATCCGGCTCGACCGCGACGAGCGTGACGCGGACTGCGGCGGGCGCGATGTCGTGGAGCGCCATCAGGGTCTCCAGAGCGGCGACGCCGCCTCCGACGATGAGCACCTCGCCCCGCGAGCTGGGCTCGGCCATGGACCCGAAGCTACGCCTCTGCGCGGCGAGGGTCAACGGGCGCTCGAGCGGACACGATGGCAGGCGTAGGCTGATGAACGTGGCCCACGTGTCAGCGTCGTTCAGCGCGATTCTGCGGATCCGTCTGGCCGATACGGCCGGGACCTTCGGCCGCGTCGCGACCGCGATCGGTGAGCAGGGCGCGCTGCTCGGGGCGATCGATCTGGTGCGCGTCGAGACGGCGCACAAGGTGCGCGACGTCACGATCCTCGCCGAGGACGAGGCGCACATCGAGCGCGTCGCGGCCGCCGTAACTGCGCTGGCCGGCGTCGAGGTGGAGGCGGTATCCGACCGCACGTTCCTCAGTCACCTGGGCGGCAAGCTCGAGATCCGCTCGCGCGTGCCGCTGAAGACGCGTGACGATCTGTCGATGGCCTACACGCCGGGCGTCGCGCGCGTCTCGATGGCGATTGCGAACGACCCGGACACGATCTGGAACCTGACGATCAAGCGCAACACGGTGGCCGTGGTGTCCGACGGCAGCGCCGTCCTCGGGCTCGGCGACATCGGCCCTGGAGGCGCGCTGCCGGTGATGGAGGGCAAGGCGATCCTGTTCAAGGAGTTCGCCGGCGTCGATGCATTCCCGGTCTGCCTGGACACCAAGGACGCCGAGGAGATCATCCTGATCGTCAAGGCGATCGCGCCGGTATTCGGCGGAATCAACCTCGAGGATATCTCGGCACCACGCTGCTTCGAGATCGAGCGGCGGTTGCGCGAGATGCTCGACATCCCCGTGTTCCACGACGACCAGCACGGCACCGCGATCGTCGTGCTGGCGGCGCTGTTGAATGCCCTCAACGTCGTCGACAAGCGCCTCGAGGCGATCAAGGTCGTGGTCGCCGGCGTTGGGGCGGCGGGCATCGCGGTGACGCAGATCCTGCTCGCCGCAGGCGTGCGCGACATCGTCGGGTGCGATCGGCTCGGAGCCGTGCATCGCAGCCGCCCGGGCCTGAGCGGCGTGAAGCGCGACTTCGCGGCGATCACGAACCCGCGCGATCTCCACGGGAGCGCCGACGAGGCACTGGAGGGTGCCGACGTGTTCATCGGCGTGTCGCAGCCCGGCGCGATCTCCGTCGAGGGCGTCGGGCGGATGGCCGACCGCGCGATCGTCTTCGCGATGGCCAACCCCACGCCCGAGGTGCCTCCGGAAGCGATCGAGGCGACGGTCGAGGTGGTCGCCACGGGCCGCTCGGACTACCCGAACCAGATCAACAACGTGCTCGCGTTTCCCGGCGTGTTCCGCGGGGCGCTCGACATCCGCGCGCGCGAGATCAACGAGGAGATGAAGGTCGCGGCAGCCCACGCGATCGCCGGCACGATCGCCGAAACGGAGCTCTCCGCCGACTACATCGTGCCGAGCGTGTTCAACCGCGCCGTCGCCCCGGCTGTCGCCGCCGCCGTGGCCCACGCCGCCGAGGAGACCGGCGTCGCGCGCCGGCGTCACGCGCCGGCCGACGCCTGAGCTTCCGGTTTGTCGGCGAGCCGCTCGTCCCTCCAGCTCGAGCGCGACGCCGGGCCATCGAATAGGCCGACAGCTGCGTAGGCTCACCCCGTGGACCCGCCGGCAGCGGATCGGTTGCTTCGCGCCACGTCGGTGCTGGTCGACCTCGACGGCGTGCTCTATGTCGAGGACGAGCCCATCGCCGGTGCGATCGAGGCGGTGGCTGCGCTGCGCGACCACGGGCTTCGGCTGCGGTTCGTCACCAACACCACTTCGCGGCCTCGGCGGGACATCCTCGCCCGTCTCGACCGGCTGGGGATGCCCGTCCCGGAACGCGAGCTCGTCACGCCCGCGTGCCTGGCCGTCCAGCACTGCCTCGCCGCCGGGCGGCGGCGGGCGCTGCTGCTCATGCGTGACGAGGTCAAAGCCGATCTCGCCGGCTTGCAAGAGGTCGGCGAGGGCGCCGACGTCGTCGTTGTCGGCGACCTCGGCGAGGACTTCAGCTACCGGGTGCTCAACCAGGCGTTTCGCGAGCTGCTCGCTGGAGCGGAGCTCGTCGCGCTGCAGAAGAACCGCTACTGGCGCACGCCGGAAGGCCTCTCGCTCGATGTCGGGCCGTTCGTGGCAGCGCTCGAGTACGCCACCGGGTGCGACGCCGTCGTGGTCGGAAAACCGGCGCCCGACTTCTTCGCGACCGTGCTCGCCGGGCTGGGGGTACGCCCGGCGGACGCCGTGATGGTGGGCGACGACGTGGAGAGCGACGTGGGCGGCGCCCTGCGTGCCGGCCTGGCAGGCGTGCTCGTGCGCACCGGCAAGTATCGCTCGGAGGCCGTCGCGGCGTCCGGCGTCGAGCCGACCGCGACGGTCGACTCCATCGCCGACGTTCCGGCGCTGCTGGGCGCCTGAGCCGCGTAGCGCTCGCGGGCTGCCCAGCAGCCGGCGGGCGGTGCTGGGTTGCGACCGGCTCCCCCCCGCCCGAAGACAGGCCGCGGGTGCGTGGCGATGACTCGGTGTCCCAGGGCCCGGGCATCACGATAACGGCTCAGGTTCCGCGTCCATCCTCGAGACGGTCGTGCAGACGGCGAAGGTCAAGCCGCGCAATACCACGCGGGCTGCGACGGAGTCGCCAACGTCAACAACGAGGCGCTTGACGTCAACTCCGACGCCATCGCGCACCTGACCATCTCGGCGCGGGTCGCCGGCACGCCGGCCATGTACCACGCAAGACCCCTTTGGCCGGAGTCGAACCGGCGACCCGTCCGTTCCGCCGCGCGCGGAGCGGCCGAGGTATCACCGAAGACACTGCGGCCACCACCCCCGTCGCGGTGCGGGCAACCCGAGTGATCGAGCGGAAACGCGCCTATAGGTTCGGCCGCATGCGTACGCTCGCCGCCTGGTGCCACGATCGGCGCCGCACCGTGATCGGCCTCTGGGTCGCCGCCTTCGTCCTGTCGATCGCCCTGTGGGCCACGGCCGCCGGCGAGTTCGTCAACAACTTCCAGCTTCCGGGCACGGAGTCCCAACGCGCCTACGACCTGCTGACCGAGCGCTTCCCGGAGCAGTCCGGCGACACCGCCAATGTCGTCTTCGCGGTCGACGAAGGCGGCGTGCTGGACGCCGGCAATCGCCCGCCGATCGAGCAGGTCCGTGCGGAGATCGCCAAGTCGCCCGAGGTGCTCGCCGTCGGCGACCCGTTCGCACCCGGCGCGCCCGTCTCGGAGGACGGCACGATCACCTTCGCCCAGATCCAGTTCCGCGAGGGCGCCGGCGAGGTCGATCCCGCGGCCGTCAAGACGATGGCCGAGGACGCGCTCGCGCTCGACGGCGAAGGCGGGGTCCAGGTGGCGCTCGGCGGGGACATCATCCACTGGTCGACCGCTGAGCAGGGCGGCGCCGGCGAGATCTTCGGCCTCCTCGTGGCGGCACTCGTGCTGTTCCTGACGCTCGGCGTGGTCGCGATGGGACTGCCGCTGCTCAACGCCCTCTTCGCGATGGTCGTGAGCCTCGGGCTGATGGCCGTGGTCGGGACCCGCCTGATCGACGTGGTCGACTGGTCGCCGCAGCTCGCGGCGATGATCGGGATCGGCGTCGGGATCGACTACGCGCTGCTGATCCTCAACCGCTTCCGGCTCGAGCGCGGCGCCGGGCGCGACGTGCGCGACGCGACGCTGGTCGCGATCGACACGTCCGGCCGCGCCGTCCTGTTCGCGGGCGTCGTGGTCGTGATCGCGATGCTCGGCATGCTGCTGCTCGGCATCTCGTTCCTCTACGGTCCGGCGATCGGCGCCGCGCTCTCGGTGCTCTTCACGATGGGCGCCGCGCTGACGCTGATGCCGGCGCTGCTCAGCAAGATCGGGGGTCGCGTCAAGCCGGCGGGAAACGGCAACGGTGGCGACCCCGACCTGGCCGATCGCGAGAGCGGCTTCGCCGCGCGCTGGAGCGGCTTCGTGGCGCGCCGGCCGCTGCCCGTGGCCATCCTGGCGCTCGCCGTGCTGATCGCGCTCGCGCTGCCGGCGACCCACATGCGGCTGGCGACGAGCGACGCCAGCACGTACAAGGAGGACGACACCACGCGGGTCGCCTACGACCTGCTCAAGCAGGGCTTCGGGCCCGGCTTCAACGCCCCGCTGCTGCTCGCGGTCGAGCTGCCGCGGGCCGGCGACGAGGCGGCGCTGCAGCAGATCGGCGACGCGCTGGGCGCTCAGGACGGGATCGCGCAGGTGCTGCCGCCGCTGCTCAACGAGCGCGGCGACACCGCGACGATGATCGCCTACCCCGAAACGACGCCACAGGACGAGCGGACGGACAGGGTCGTCCGGCAGGCGCGTGACGAGACGTTGCCGCCGATCGCCGAGCGGACCGGAGCGCGCGTGTCGATCGGCGGCACGACGGCGAGCAACCTCGACTTCGCCCAGACGATCCGCGACAAGCTCCCGCTGTTCATCGGCGTCGTGGTCGGGCTCTCGCTGCTGCTGCTCGCGGTCGTCTTCCGCTCGCTGCTGATCCCGGTCAAGGCCGGCATCTTCAACCTGCTGTCGATCGCGGGCGCCTTCGGCGTCGTGACGCTGATCTTCCAGGACGGCCACCTGGCCGGCCTGTTCGGCGACGCGACCGGCCCGATCGAGTCGTTCCTGCCGATCATGGTCTTCGCCGTCGTGTTCGGCCTCTCGATGGACTACGAGGTCTTCCTCGTCTCGCGCATGCACGAGGAGTGGGTGCACACCGGCGACGCGACGTACGCGGTGCGCCACGGACTGGCGATGACCGGGCGCGTGGTCACGGCGGCGGCGATCATCATGATCGCGGTCTTCGGCGCCTTCGCGATCGGCAACGAGCGGGCGCTGGCCATGATGGGCGTCGGCTTCGCGTCGGCGATCTTCATCGACGCCTTCATCATCAGGCTGCTCCTCCTGCCGGCGGTCATGCACCTCGCCGGGCCGGCGATGTGGTGGATGCCGGCGTGGCTCGAGCGGCGCCTGCCGCACTTCCACATCGAGCGCCCCGACACCGATGGGCAGCCGCCGTCCGGCGAGGCCGCGCGGAACGAGCGCGAACCGGAACCCGTGTCCGGCTGAACCGCGGGGCGGAGCCGCACCGCGCGGACCAGCTCCGGCGATCGCAAACGTGCCAGAGTGACCGGTAGGCCCGACGTAGAGAGGAGCGTCACATGGTCGTGCGCGTCACCCACGTCAAGGTAAAGCCCGAAGACGTCGAGGAGGCCGTGCGCTTGTTCGACGACTCGGTCATCCCCGCCGCCGA
>Ga0299913_10003417_pt1 | contig 12974 bp, 11 predicted proteins | sample RVTome_9_FD_201360 | JGI IMG/M metagenome (GOLD analysis project Ga0299913, IMG submission 201360) | Soil microbial communities from uranium-contaminated site in the Upper Colorado River Basin, Wyoming, United States - RVT155D38 (version 2) ... | reverse complement strand
GCGCGGTTCCACCTGCTGCTCTTCAGCGCCGACGCGACGATCAACTTCGACATCGAAGCCGTCGCACGACAGTCGATGGAGAACCCCGTGTACTACGTGCAGTACGGGCACGCGCGGATCGCGTCGATCCTGCGCAAGGCCGCCGACGCGTCGATCGTCCTGCGACCGATCGACGACGTAGACCTCGCGGTGCTCACGCACGAGGCCGAGACCGACCTGCTGCGCATGCTCGCCGACGTGCCGGGCGTGATCGCGACGGCCGCGTCCCTCCGCGCGCCCCACCGGATCGCCCATGCGGCGCAGGACCTCGCCGGCAGGTTCCATCGCTTCTACACCGACTGCCGCGTCGTCTCCGACGACGACGAGCTGACCCAGGCACGCCTGTGGCTCTCTTCAGCGACGAAGCAGGCCCTCGCGAACCTGCTCGGGCTGCTCGGGGTGTCGGCGCCGGAGCGGATGGACCGCGCCGATGGGTGAACCGGTCGCCGAGCCCTCGTCGCGGCCCACACCCTGGCCACGTCGGGCCGCGTGGACCGACGCCGGCCTCACGGTGGGGGGCGTCGCGGTCGCCGAGCTGGCCAGGGCGCACGGCACGCCCCTCGTCGTCGTCGACGCCGACGAGATCGCCGCACGGATGGTCGAGGTCGCCGCGGCGTACCCGCGCGCCGCGTACGCGGTGAAGGCGTTCACGGCGCACGCCGTGATCCGGCTCGCCGTCGACGCGGGGCTCGACCTCCTCTGCGCGAGCGGCGGCGAGGTCGAGGCGTGCCTGCGGGCGGGCGTGCGGGGCGAACGGATCGTGCTGCACGGGAACGCGAAGACCGACACCGAGCTCGAGCTCTCCGTCGACGCGCACGTCGGTCTGATCGTCGCGGACGGACTCGACGAGATCCGTCGCCTGGACGCGGTCGCGGCCGCGGCCGGGGTCGTGCAGCCGTTCCTCGTGCGCGTGATCCCCGAAGTCACCGTCGACACGCATGAGGCGATCGCGACGGGCCACGAGCTCTCGAAGTTCGGCACGCCGCGCGCCGACGTGCCGGCGACGATCGCCGCGGCCCTCGCGCTCCCGAACGTCCGGTACGCGGGCCTGCACGCCCACGCCGGATCGCAGGTCCTCGACGAGGCACCGTACGTGCAGGTGCTCGAGACCCTCGTCCGGCTGGCCCTCGACGTCGCCGAGCGGACCGGCGCGGCGACCGACGTGATCGACGTCGGCGGCGGCTTCGGCGTCACCTATCTCGACGAGGCGCCGGTCGATCCGGTCGCGCTCGCGTCGACGTTGCTCGGGCGCCTGCACGGACCGATGGGTCCCGACGTGCCGACCCTGCTCGTCGAGCCAGGTCGGTCGCTCGTCGCGAACGCGGCCCTGACGGTGTACCGGGTCGTTGCGCGCAAGCGGATCGGGAGCCGTTCGCTCGTCGCCGTCGACGGCGGGATGTCGGACAACCTCCGCCCCATGCTCTACGACGCCGCCTACGCGGTCGCGACGGTCGGCAGCGAACGACCGATGGGGCACGAGGACGTCACCGTGGTCGGGCGTCACTGCGAGTCGGGCGACGTCCTCGCCGAACGCGCCACGTTGCCGACAGCGCTGGAGCCGGGCGATCTCGTGGCGTTCGCCGCGACCGGCGCCTACGGCTACTCGCTCGCGTCGGCCTACAACCGGATCGGCCGCCCCGCCGTCGTGGCGGTGCGTGGCGGTGACACTGAGCGATGGCTGCGGCGCGAGGACGCGGCCGATCTCGACCGGCTCGAGGTGTCGCCCGTGCGGCCCGACGCCGACGAGGCATCGGCGCCGGACGGCACGATCGTTCGCCGCGCGAGGCCGGCCGATGCCGCCGCCGCGCTCGATCTCTGGCGTCACGTGATCGCGGAAGGTCGCTGGGTCCGCAGCGACGACGTGGGACAACCGGTCCGTGCATGGCGACGGCGCTTCCGGATGACGGCGCCGGACGACGGCGTCGAGATCGTCGCGACGGCCGACGGCCGGGTCGTCGGCCACCTCGGCGCCACACGGGAGCGCCATCCGGCCACGAGGCACGTCGCCACCCTCGCGGTCGTCGTCGCCGAAGAACACCGCGGGCGGGGCATCGGCGGCGCGCTGCTCGCCGAGGCGATCCGCTGGGCGCGCGCGGCGGATGTCGAGAAGCTCGTGCTGTCCGTCTATCCGTCGAACCGACGCGCGATCGCGCTCTACCGGAGGTTCGGGTTCGTCGAGGAGGGCCGGCTGTCACGCCAGTCCCGGAAGCCCTACGGTTACGAAGACGAGCTCCTGATGGCGCGCTGGGTGGGGGACCGACGATGAGCGAGAGGACCGATCGCGTGATCCGCGTCGGCCTGCTGGGCGCCGGGAACGTCGGCGCCGCGCTGATCAGGCTCTTGCACGAGCGCGCCGACGACATCTCTCTGCGATCGGGCGTGCGGATCGAGATCACGCGGGTTGCGGTCCGTGATCCGTCGAAGGTGCGTGACGTGCCGCTGCCCGCCGACGCCTTCGTCGATGACCCGTCGCTCGTCGTCGACGACCCCGGCACCGACATCGTCGTGGAGCTGATCGGCGGCGTGGTCCCGGCCCGCACGCTCGTGCTGCAGGCGTTCGCGAACGGCAAGCCCGTCGTCACGGGGAACAAGGAGCTCCTCGCGACGTACGGCGGAGAGCTGTTCGAGGCCGCTGACGCGGCGGGGCTCGACCTGGCGTACGAGGCCGCCGTCGCGGGCGGGATCCCGTTGATCCGACCGCTGAAGACCTCGCTCGCCGGCGAGCGCGTCGAGCGTCTCCTCGGGATCGTGAACGGTACGACGAACTACATCCTCACCCAGATGTCGGAGCACGGGTGGTCGTTCGACGAGGCCCTCGCTGAGGCACAGCGCCTCGGCTACGCCGAGGCCGACCCGACCGCCGACGTCGACGGGCTCGACGCCGCCTCGAAGTGCGCGATCCTCGCATCGCTCGCGTTCACGACCCGCGTCACGGTCGACGACGTCTACCGCGAGGGGATCAGCCGGATCACGACGCAGGACATCGCGGACGCCGACCGGCTCGGCTACGTCGTGAAGCTGCTCGCGATCGCCGAGCTCGACGACGACGCGATCTCGGTGCGGGTGCATCCGGCGATGATCCCGAAGGCGCATCCGCTGGCATCGGTCCGCGAGGCCTACAACGCCGTGTTCGTCGAAGGTCCGAAGATCGGCCAGCTGATGTTCTACGGACGCGGTGCCGGCGGCGACCCGACCGCGACGGCGGTGGCCGGCGACGTGATCGCCGTCGCGCGCCATCTCGTCTACGGCGGCCGCTCGATCGGCGGTGCCCACGTGCTGCCGCGTCGGATCCGCCCGATGGGCGACACGCGCGGCCAGTACTACCTGAACCTCCATGTCGAGGATCGACCGGGCGTGCTCGCCGAGATCGCCGAGCGCTTCGGCCACAACGGCGTGTCGATCGAGCGCGTCTGGCAGGAGGGCGCCGGCGAGGAGGCCACGCTCGTGTTCATCACGCACCGAGCGCAGGAAGGGGCGTTCCAGAAGACGATCGAGGAGCTCCGAGAGCTCGAGGCCGTCCGCGACGTCGCGAGCTTGCTGCGGGTCGAAGGCGAGGAAGGGTGAGCGCGGAGCCTCCGATGAGGCGCGACGCCGGCGCGCCGCAATGGCGTGGGGTGATCGAGGAGTACCGTGATCGCCTGCCCGTGAGCGATGCGACGCCCGTCGTCACGCTCCGCGAAGGCGGGACGCCGCTCGTCCGCAGCGACCCCCTGTCCGACGAGACCGGGTGCGACGTGTGGTTGAAGTACGACGGCGCGAACCCGACAGGGTCGTTCAAGGATCGCGGGATGACGCTCGCGATCTCGAAGGCGGTCGAGGAAGGCGCGAAGGCCGTGGTGTGCGCGTCGACCGGCAACACGAGCGCGTCGGCGTCGGCCTACGCGGCGAAGGCCGGGCTCACGTGCGCCGTGCTCGTGCCCAAGGGCAAGGTCGCGCTCGGGAAGATGGCCCAGACGTTGATCCACGGCGCCCGCGTGCTCGAGGTCGATGGCAACTTCGACGCGTCGCTCGACCTGGCGCGCGACCTCGCGGCGCACTTCCCGGTCACGCTCGTGAACAGCGTGAACCCGTTCCGCCTCCAGGGGCAGAAGACGTGCGCGTTCGAGATCGTCGACGCGCTGGGGCGTGCGCCCGACCTCCACTGCGTGCCGGTCGGCAACGCGGGCAACATCTCGAGCCACTGGCTCGGATATTCGGAGTACCTAACGGACGGGGTGATCCACGATCCGCCCCGGCTGTTCGGCTTCCAGGCGGCGGGCGCTGCGCCGCTCGTGCTCGGGTCCCCGGTGAAGGACCCGCAGACGATCGCGACCGCGATCCGGATCGGGAACCCCGCGTCGTGGGACAAGGCGGTCGCCGCGGCATCGGGGTCCGAGGGCGCGATCATGGCCGTCACGGACCGTGAGATCCTCGCCGCCTACCGGCGCCTGGCGCGCGAAGGGTTGTTCGCCGAGCCGGCGAGCGCCGCGAGCGTCGCCGGGCTCCTGCATCTGCATGCCGAGGGCACGCTCGAGCGGGGTCAGACGATCGTGTGCGTCCTGACGGGCCACGGGCTGAAGGATCCCGAATGGGCGATCGCCGGCGCCGCGCACCCTCCCGTGGTGCCGCCCGACGCGTCGGTCGTCGCGGCCGAGCTCGGGCTCTGAGACGGTGACGATGCGCTTCACGGTCCGCGTGCCCGCGACGTCGGCGAACGTCGGCCCGGGGTTCGACACGTTCGGTCTCGCCCTCGACCTCTGCAACGAGCTGGTGGTCGACGTCGGCGCGCCCGCCTCGGTCTCGTGGGAGGGAGAGGGAGCCGCGCACCTCCCGACCGACGGGAGCGATCTCGTGAGCCGCACGATCGTGACGGTCGCGGAACGGATGCAGCTCGAGACGCCGACGCTCGCGATCCACGGTCGCAACCACATCCCCCTCGCGCGGGGGCTCGGATCGTCCTCCGCGGCGATCGTGGCGGGCGTCGTGGCGGCGTCGCGCGTGCTCGGGCTCGGGCTGGACCACGATGACGACCCGTCGTCGGTGTTCGCGCTCGCCTCGGAGCTCGAAGGACATCCCGACAACGCCGCGCCGGCGACCTTCGGTGGCTTCACCGTGGCGCTGCCCGACGGGTTCGTCCGCCGCTTCGATCCGCATCCGGACCTCCGGCCGGTGCTGCTCGTCCCGCCTTTCGCCCTTCCGACGGAGCAGGCGCGCGCGGCGCTCCCGGCCGCGGTGCCGCGCGACGACGCGATCTTCAACGCCGCACATGCGGCGCTCGTCGTCGAGGCGATCACCCGCGAACCGGCGCTCCTGCGCGTGGCCCTGCGCGACCGGCTGCACCAAGACGCCCGACTCGCGCTGGTGCCCGACGCGGCGGAGGTCTTCGATCTCGTCGCACGACGTCGGCTCCCCGTGTGCGTCTCGGGGGCGGGGCCGACGCTGCTGGTGTTCGAGCACGAGGGCGGCGAGCCGTTGTCCCACGAGGGACTCGAGCTCCCACCCGCGTGGCGGATCCTGCGCCCCGGCGTGCGTACGGCAGGGTTCCACGTCGCCGAGCGCTGATCGTCAGATCGCGCAGGCGCCGACCCCGGTCGGTGCCGACAGGTCCAGCGACGCCGCGACCACAGGCCGGATCTGCGACGCGGCGATCGCGTAGCCGACCTCATCGTCGATCACCGAGTTCGCGAAGACGACGCCGGCCACCCGCCCGTCGGGAAGTACGAACGGGCCGCCGCTGTTCCCGCCGCGGACCACCGCATCGAGCTCGTACAACCGACGCTGGACCTCCCCGCGGCCGTAGATGTCGCGCCCGACCGGTTCGAACAGTCGTCGCACGGCCGCCGGAACGACCGTCAGCTCCCCCGCTCCCGGATAGCCGAGGACCGCGCCGCCCGTGCCCCGCGGCAGGTCTTCCGTCGCGAGGGGGAGCGCCGGCGACGTCAGGTCCGAGACTCGGATCACGGCGAGGTCAAGCTCCGGTTCGAACGCCACGACGACGGCGTCCGGGAACGGGGTGCCGTCCTGCGTCTGGACGTTGACGTCGTCCACACCGGCGACGACGTGTGCGTTCGTCACGACGATCCCCTGCGCGGCGACGAAACCCGAGCCTTCGTTCAGGAGCCCCTCGCTGCAGCCTCTCCCGAAGATCTGCACGGTGCTGGCCGACGCCGCGTCGGTCGCGGCTCGGACGGTCGCGCTGGACGGCGGCGCGGCAGGCTCGCCCGACGAGGGGAGCCCGATGAACACGTCGGGGAACCCGAGCACGTCTGCGAAACGTTCCAGCTGGGGCACGAGCGGCGGCGGTGCGGGCAGGGCATCGGCCATCGCGCCGACGATCCGCGAGTCGCGGATGCCTCGCGCCACGGTGGGGAACGGGCCGTTCGCGAGGTTCAGCGCGAGGAACCAGACGGCGAGGAGCATGGCGACGATCGATACGCCGACCCCCACGACCGAATCCGCCGTCGCGCCTGCGCCGCGAGGTTCCAGCCGTCGCCGCACCTTGCTCGCGATCAGGTAGCCCAGGATGTTGCCGGCGAACGCGGCGACGACCACGACGCCGAGCACGATCGCGACGCGTGTGAGCGGCTCGTTCGCGCCCTCGCCGATCGACGGACCGAGCAGGACGCCGGCCGTGACCCCGACGGCGACGCCGATCAAGCCGAACACCTGCTGCAGGGCCCCGCGGCGGTAGCCGCCGAGCGCCGTCAGCACGAGCATCGCGACGAGGAAGACATCGAGGATCGACATCGGGAGCGCCATCGTCCCACGGGCCCGTGGGAAGCGCGTCGCCGGAGCGGCCGCGGGGCCGGCGATCTCGCGCCGGTAGACTCGGCCCGTGGTGACGATCGCCCACATCTCGGATCCTCACGTCGGGTCGCCGTACTTCGTGCCGAACCTGATGAACCGCGTGATCAAGGAGCTGAACGAGCTCGCGCCCGACGCCGTCGTGGTCTCGGGCGACCTGACGGCCGAAGGGTTCCGTCAGGAGTACAGGGCGTGGCTCGCGTACGTGGAGCGGCTCGACGCGCCGGTCCACACGGTCCCCGGGAACCACGATTCGCGCAACGTCGGCTACCTGCATTTCGAAGAGCTGATCGGGCCCCGGGCATGGTCGGTCGACGTGGGCGACGTCCGACTCGTCGGCCTCGACTCCAGCGAGCCCGATCTCAACGAAGGCAAGGTGGGGCGCGCGAACTACCCGTGGATCGCGGAACAGTTCCGCCACCCGGCCGCGCTGAAGGTCTTCGTCCTGCATCACCACCTGCTGCCGATCCCGGGCACCGGCCGCGAGCGGAGCACCGTGATGGACGCCGGCGACCTGCTCGAGGTGCTGATCCACGCCGGTGTCCACGTCGTGCTCTCCGGGCACAAACACGTCCCGTACGTCTGGCGCCTCGAGGACATGTTCATCGCGAACGCCGGGACGGTCTCGTCGCTCCGCGTCCGTGGGTACACGAAGCCCTGCTACAACGTGTTGACCTTCGACGGGGACGCCGTCGAGATCCGTCGGAAGTTCCCGTTCGGTGACGAGCACGTGATGGCACGGTTCTCGCTGTTCGAGACCGGTCAGCGTCATCGGGAACCGCCGGTCCAGGAGAGCGCCCCGCGCGAGCCCGCCGTCGCCCTCGACGAGCGCTGAGCCGAGCCCGAGCCCGCCCCACGGAACCCGGACCCCGAACACGGCAGAGGAGCCGCCGATGCGCACCCTCGCGCTGGTCGACGGAGAGCACTACCCGCCGGTGACGCGGTGGGCGCTCGAGACAGCCGCCGCGCGCGGACACGAGATCGCCCTGGCCCTGGTCGTGGGGGGGACCGAGAAGGTGCGGCCCGGCGAGCTCCCGGACCTGGGTGTGCCGGTCCGTGCCGCCGGCTCCGACGCCGCCGAGACGCTCGGCTCGCTGATCGACGAGCTCCGCCCCGACGTGATCCTGGACCTCTCCGACGAACCGATCCTCGGGTACCGGGAGCGCATGACGCTCGCGTCCGTCGCGCTGGGCAGAGGAGTGCCGTACGTGGGGGCCGACTTCCGGTTGGACCCGCCGGCCCGCGCCAGGCCGCCGGACGGCGTCGCGACGGTCGCGGTGATCGGTACGGGGAAGCGGACGGGCAAGACCGCGATCGCCGGAGCGCTCGCCCGGCTCGCGGACCGCCGCGGGCTCCGGCCCGTCGTGGTCGCGATGGGCCGCGGTGGCCCGCCCGAGCCTCAGGTCGCGGAACCAGGCTCCGTGTCGCTCGCTCGCCTGCTGCAGCTGGTTCGCAGCGGCCACCACGCCGCCTCGGACTACCTCGAGGACGCGCTCACGACCGGGGTCGCCACGATCGGCGCGCGCCGTGCCGCGGGCGGGCTGGCCGGCGCGCCGTTCGCCACGAACGTGCTCGAGGCCCTGGCGTTGGCGGCCTCGCGAGACCCGGGCGTCGTGATCCTCGAGGGGAGCGGGGCGGCCGTGCCGCCCGTCGCTTGGGACGCAGGCGTCCTCGTCGTCCCGGCGACGGTTCCCCTGGAGTACGTCCGGGGCTACCTGGGACCGTACCGGCTGTTGCGCACCGACGTCGCGGTTGTTACGATGGCCAACAGCGTTCCCGAGGCGGAACGCGTTCCCGATCTCACCGTCCACCTCCGCAGTGCTCTCGGCGATGCCGGATGCATCGTGACCGACTTCCATCCGGTACCGCTCGGAGACGTGCAGGGGCGGGACGCGTTCTTCGCGACGACGGCGCCCGGCGCCGTGGCGGCCAGGCAGGTCGCGCGCCTGCAGGCCGAACACGGATGTCGGGTCGTCGGATGGAGCGCGAGGCTCGCGGACCGGGCGGGACTGGTGGAGGACCTCGAGGGGGCCGACACGTACGACGTGCTGCTGACCGAGCTGAAGGCGGCCGCGGTCGACGTCGCCGCCGAACACGCGCTCGCGCACGGCGCCGACGTGGTGTTCGTCGACAACCGTGCCGACGTCGTCGAGGGCTCCGCCGACCTCGACACGGTGCTCGGCGAGATCCTGGAGCTCGCCCGAGAGCGGATGCACCGGCGCTGACGGCCAGCCATCGTCGAGCGAACCGGCACGAACGGACCCGGAGCGAACGGACCGGAAGCCGCATGACCGAGAAGTCCAAGACACCGCAGATCGTGATCTCCGACCCCGAGGCCGGGCTGCCCTTCTCCAAGGGTCTGCTCGCGTCGCAGGTGATGGTCACGGGGCTGTCGCCGCTCCGCGCGTACGAGATCGCCGACGCCGTCGAGGACCGGCTGGTCGACGCGGGGTGCTTCTCGGTCACGACCGGCGAGCTCGCCGACGTCGCGCTCGAGGTCCTCCGCGAGATCGCCGGCGAGCGCTACGCGAAGAACTTCCTCCGGTGGCGAGAGGTCGAGCGGTTGGACGTTCCCTTGGTGATCCTGATCGGCGGGGCCACCGGTGTGGGCAAATCCACGATCGCGACGCAGCTGGCCGCCCGGTTCGGCATCGTCCGGGTCGTCGCGACCGACGCGATCCGCGAGGTGATGCGTTCGATGCTTTCGCCGCAGCTGATGCCGACGCTCCACGTGTCGTCGTTCCAGGCCGACGAGGCGCTCCGCGAGGCCCCGACGAAAGCGGCCGACGCCGTGATCCTCGGGTTCCGCGAGCAGACCGCGGCCGTGTCGGTCGGCGTCGACGCGTTGATCGAGCGGGCGGCGGCCGAGGGCACGGGCATCGTGATCGAGGGCGCCCACATCGTGCCGGGGTTCTTCGATGTGGAAACCTACAGCGACCGCGTCCTCGCGGTACCATTCGTGGTAGGCGTCGACGACGAGGAGCGGCACCGGTCGCACTTCGGCGCACGCGAGGACGCCGTCGCATCCCGCCCCGCCCAGCGCTACGAGCTCGGCTTCGAGAACATCCGCAAGCTCCAGCGGTGGGTGAAGAGTCAGGCCTTGTCCCACGGGGTGCCGGTGATCCCCAACTACAGCTTCGACCAGGCGATCGCCGCGGTGACCGATCTGGTCATGGAACGTGCCACCGCTCGCGCGGCCGAGCTGCGCGTCCGCGGCGACGCGGCCGGTGACGAGCAGCGACAGCGACGGCTCGAGCCGGAGAGAGAGCCCGAGATGGAGCCGCAGATGCAGAAGGAAGGGAAGAGCGCGTGAAGCTGTTCCTCGATACCGCGAGCATCGACGAGATCCGCGAGATCAACCGTTGGGGCGTGCTCGGCGGCGTGACGACGAACCCGACGCTGGTGGGCAAGGAAGGGCAGGAACCCGAGAAGGTGTGGCGCCAGATCCTCGACGAGGTCGACGGCGACGTGTCGCTGGAGACCACCGAGGAGGATGCCGGCCCGATGTACGAGCAGGGCGTGACGCTCGCCCAGCTCGGGACGAACGCGGTCGTGAAGGTTCCGATGACGCCTGCGGGGCTCGAGGCCGGCAAGCGCCTGACGAGCGAGGGCATCAAGATCAACGTCACGCTCGTGTTCTCGCCGGCGCAGGCCATCCTCGCTGCCGAGATCGGGGCGTACATCGTGTCCCCGTTCCTCGGCAGGATCGACGATGCCGCGGCCGACGGGATGCACGCCCTCCGGCAGATCACCGAGATCTACGCCGTGCAGGGCTACGACACGAACGTGTTGGCCGCATCGCTGCGGCATCCGATGCACATCGTCGAGGCGGCGCTCGCGGGCGCCGACATCGCGACCATGCCCTTCGATGTGTTCGCGAAGCTCGTGAAGCACCCCCTCACCGACCTCGGCATGGACCGGTTCCGCGCCGATTGGAAGACGTTGCAGGACGAGCTCCTGTCGGAGCTCGAGAACGAGAAAGAGGCATAGGCCAGATGGCAACGGACATCACCACCGACCGAGCGGCGCTCGGAACGAAGCTCCTCCCCGAGCTGCAGGCGATCGCGCAGTCGCTGGGCGTCGAAGGGGCCGCGAAGCTCCGGAAGGCCGGACTGATCGACGCGATCGTCGAGGCGGGCGGCAACGGAGCGCCGGCGTCGGCGAAGGCGCCCGTCGAGCCGGCCTCCGACAACGGCGGCAGCACGTCCGTCGCCCAGGACACGTCGGGCGAGCGCAACGGCGACGACGGCGGGAACACGCGTACCGACCGGGGGGAACGGACCGATCGGGGAGATGGTGGACGCGACCGCGGCGACCGCGGTGATCGCGGCGACCGCGGTGATCGCGGCGATCGCGGGCCCGAGGGACGCGGCGACCGCGACGCTGACGGCCGGCGCCGGCGCCCGTCGCGCGAGGAGCGCCGCCGCCAGCGCGAAGAGCGCCGCCAGCGCGAGGAGGCGCAGCTGGCCGAGGAGCTCGCGAACGCGCCCGCGCAGGAGGGCATCCTCGACATGCTGCCGGAGGGCTACGGGTTCCTCCGGACCAGCGGCTACCTCCCGGGCCCCGACGACATCTACGTCTCGGTCGGCCAGATCCGGAAACACTCGCTGCGCAAGGGCGACGTCGTCACCGGCAAGGCGCGCCGCGCTCGCGACAACGAGAAGTACCCGGCCCTGCTGGCCGTCGATACCGTGAACGGCGTCGATCCCGAGCAGGCGATGAACCGGCCGCAGTTCGACAAGCTGACGCCGCTCTTCCCGGACGAGCGGTTCCGCCTCGAGCACGACGCGACGGCGATCAGCGAGCGGATCATCGACATGGTCGCGCCGATCGGCAAAGGGCAGCGCGGCATGGTCGTGTCGCCGCCGAAGGCGGGCAAGACGACGATCTTGAAGCAGATCGCGAACGGCATCATCGCGTCGGCGCCCGAGACACACGTGATGGTCCTGCTCGTCGACGAGCGTCCCGAGGAGGTCACCGACTGGCAGCGGACCGTCTCGGCCGCCGAGGTCGTGTACTCGACGTTCGACAAGCCGACCGACCAGCACATCCAGGTGACCGAGCTGGTGCTCGAGCGCGCGAAGCGTCTGGCCGAGCAGGGCCAGGACGTCGCGATCATCCTCGACTCGCTCACCCGCCTGGCGCGGGCCTACAACCTCGGGATGCCGGCATCGGGCAAGATCCTCACCGGTGGCATCGACGCCTCCGCGTTGTATCCGCCGCGCCGCTTCTTCGGCGCCGCGCGGAACATCGAGGAAGGTGGCTCGGTGACGATCATCGCGAGCGCGCTCGTCGAGACCGGCTCGCGGATGGACGACGGGATCTTCGAGGAGTTCAAGGGCACGGGCAACATGGAGCTGCGGCTCGACCGGCAGCTCTCCGAGAAGCGCCTGTTCCCGGCGATCAACGTCGACGCGTCAGGCACCCGGAAGGAGGAGCTCCTGCTCCCGCCCGAGGAGCTGGCACTCGTGATCAAGCTGCGCCGCGTGCTTCACGCGCTGGAGCCGGGCGCGGCGCTCGAGCTGCTGATCGACAAGCTGCGCTCGACGAAGTCGAACGAGCAGTTCCTGAAGGAGATCGCGAAGGCGCCGGCGGGCGGCTAGCCGTCCCGGCGTGGGGAATACCCGGGCGTTGGAAAGGATGCGTGGCCGCTACCCTTGACCCGGTCAGCTGCGAGGAGACGACACCGATGAAGCAAGGCATCCACCCCGACTACCAGATCGCGAACGTCCACTGTTCCTGCGGGAACACGTTCCAGACGCGGTCCACCGTGAGCGAGATCCGTTCCGACATCTGTTCGGCGTGCCACCCGTTCTACACGGGCAAGCAGAAGCTCGTGGACACCGGCGGTCGCGTCGAGCGGTTCCAGCGGCGCTACGAGAAGTCGAAGCGCGCGCAGGCAGCCGCGCAGCAGCAGGGCTAGCGGAGGGTGGGCGACAAGCCCGCGACGCACCTCTACGGCGGTCAGGCCGTCGTCGAGGGCGTCATGATGCGCGGGGCCGAGCACTGGGCGGTCGCCGTCCGCAAGCCGGACGGAGACATCCATCTCGAGTCCCACGAGATCCGTTCGATCCAGCAACGGCATCCGATCTGGCGGAAGCCGGGGTTCCGAGGGATCATCGTCCTCGGTCAGTCGCTGGCGATCGGCGTGC
>Ga0299913_10003416_pt1 | contig 12974 bp, 16 predicted proteins | sample RVTome_9_FD_201360 | JGI IMG/M metagenome (GOLD analysis project Ga0299913, IMG submission 201360) | Soil microbial communities from uranium-contaminated site in the Upper Colorado River Basin, Wyoming, United States - RVT155D38 (version 2) ... | reverse complement strand
CGCGTTGTCGTCGGCTGACCTCCCCGCGGCGAGAGTGTCCATCGGTCCCAAGGGGCCGACTAACACTCGAAAGGGATGGAGGTTCTGAATGAGCATCATTGCATGGATCGTGCTCGGCGCGATCGCCGGCTACCTCGCCGGCTTCCTCGTCAAGGGTGACGAGAGCCTTGGCGTCATCGGCCACGTCGTGCTCGGCATCGTGGGCGCCCTGGTCGGCGGCTTCCTGGCCGGGGTCCTCTTCGGCCGCGATCCGATTGACGGCGCGCTCGACATCAGCTCGATCGTCACCGCGACGATCGGCGCCGTGATCGCGGTGGTCGGGTGGAATGCCCTCACCGGGCGCACGAGGACCGGCCGCGGCATGGTCTAGCAGCCAACTCACGGGTCGGCGGCCGCGGCGCTGCTACCGCCGACCTCAACTTCCCTCGGCGGACGCCCACCGGCAGCGGTGGGCGTCCCCACTTCCGGCCCGGTCGGCAACGGCGGGGCACACACAGACTGGAGGGCAATTCGTGTCGCAGATCATCGAGAAGCTCGAGGTGGACGTGCCCGTTCGCGTCGCTTATGACCAGTGGACCCAGTTCGAGTCCTTCCCCAGCTTCATGGAGGGCATCGAACGCGTCGTCCAGGTGGACGACACGACGCTCGAGTGGACGGCCTCGATCGCGGGCCAGGTCAAGCACTGGCGCGCCGAGATCACCGAGCAGCGCCCCGACGAGGTGGTCGCCTGGCGGAGCACCGAGGGTGCCCGGAACGACGGCGCGGTCACGTTCGAGCCGCTTGGCTCGGATCGGACGCGGCTCGAGCTCCAGCTCGACGTCGAGCCCGATGGCCTCGTCGAGAAGGCCGGTGACGCGCTCGGCGTGGTCGAGCGCCGAGTCCGCGGCGACCTCGACCGCTTCAAGGCATTCGTCGAGTCCCGCGGCCAGGCGACCGGCGCGTGGCGCGGCGAGGTCGACGACGGTCGGGTCGGGGCCGACAGCGAGCCCGGCCACGGGACGGGAACGCGCGAGTGACCGAGGTCTACGTCGACGTCGCGGCTGCCGCCCTCGGTGGCGGCATGCCCGGCGCCGGCTCGCCCGATGAGGACCCGGCGCGCGTTGCCATCGCCGATCCGGAAGCGGTACGCGCGCTCCGCCACCTGGCGGACGCGGGCGTGCGCGTGGTCATCATCCGCCCCGACCCCCTCGAGCCCCCTGGCGACCTGCGCGCGGTTGCGGTGGACGTCCTGCCCGCGGTTCCCGATCGACCCATAGCGCCGGCGTGGTATCTCACCAGCGACATCTCGCGGTGCCGCGGCTCATCGGCTCGGCTGCGCACCGTCTTGATCGGTGGGGCACCACCGAACAGCTCGGTCCGGCGCTGCGACGCGGTGGCCCGGGATGTCCAGGCGGCGGCGATGGAGATTCTCGCGGCGGACGCCATGGCGCCGGTCCGCCCCACCAGCTGATGACTGTTATGCCGCTGCAAGGTCGGGCGCGGCTGGCCATTGCGTGACCTAGAGGGTCCACCTCGCACGATCATCCGGACGCGGCGATCCCTCGTCGCCACGTTCCCTCCCTTGGGACCCGGTCTGCCCGGCCGGACTCCCGCCCTCCTCCGACCGTCCGGCCCCCCGGACGGTCGCGCCTTCTTCCAGAAAATCGCCGGCGTCAGCTCGACGCGCGCGTGCCCGTCCTGGTCCGGCGGTCGGCGAGGACGAGGCCGGCGGCGACCACGGGCGCGAGGGCGATGATGACCAGGAGCCGCGGCGCGCTCCCGAGGAGCATGCCCAGCGCCAGGCCAAGCGAGAGCGACACGCCCGCGGTCACTCGCTCGTCGGAGCCCGTCTCGATCACCCGGAACAGGTCGTCGACGGCGGACCGCGACGCACGCGCGACGTCGGGCACGGAGCGGCTGACATTCTCGATGGCGCCCCGGACCTCGCGCACAGCCGTCTGAACGGCGTCGCTCGCGTCGCCGCCGTTGGCGGTGCGGGTCCGGGTCGAAGTGCTCTGGGTCGTGGTGTCGGTGGCCATGTCCTACCTCCTGCGTGGTGCGGCGCGAAGGCCGCTGTGATCGGGTTGCAACTCATCGATGGGCTCCCACGAGACATCGAGGAGCCGTCGATGACTAGGTTCAAGGTGACCGCGGCGAGTGCCGCGGCCCACGGAGGAACGGCGATGAGTGACATGAAGGAAACCGCACGGGATGCGGGGGCGGACATGAAGGAGGCCTGGCGCAAGGCTGACGGCGAGGAGTCGCTGGGCGACAAGGTCGCCAACGCCGGCGATCGACTCGGAAACGCGGCCAAGAACGCGGGCGACGAGCTTCATGAGGAAGTCGATGAGGTGTCGCGCGACGCCGCGTACGAGCGGGGCCGCGCCGACGAGGCATCGAGGCGCTGAACTCGGCGCCAGCCGGCCGCCGCGGGCAACGTGCCCGCGGCGGCCTGTTCATGTGCGCGCCTCGCGCCCGGCGTTCTCATCAGCGTGCCCGAACCCATCAGCGTGCCCGAACCGGCGCCAGCGGTCGTCCGTCCGACGCGCTGGACCGCCGCTGGCCCGCGCGCGCCGCGGCGAGGCGGCCGGGGCCCACGGCCCGCAGCTGGCGCCGGCCTCGTCGTGAGCGGCCGAACGCCGCCGCCGGCTCGAGGGCCTCGACCGCGGCCTCGCCACGTTCCTCGCCGCCGCAGTACGGGCACACGGCGAGGGTTCGATCCGACCAGCTGCCGCACAGGCTGCACGGCAGCGCGAGCCAGCCTGCACATACGGGACACCGGAGCCAGCCCTCCTCGACCGTGCTGCCGCAGCTGGGGCAGTCGGCAGATGCGATCTCGTCGAGCACGTCGACGAGCTCCTCCGCGAGCCGCCGCGTTCGGTGCTCCGCGGCGGAGTGCTGGGGCCGCGCCAGGGCGTAGGCGGCGAGGGCAAACGCCACGAAGATCGGTGTCGAGACAACGATCCAGGCGGCGACGAGCATCGCGGCCGGCGTGCTGTCCGTCCGCCGCGCCGCGTCGCTGTAGGCCCACCATGCGGCGGCGAGCCACAGGGCGACCAGCGCCGCGCCGACGGCGCCGCCGATCGCGGTCACCGTTGGGTCTGCGAGGAACTGGTCGATGATCTCGTTCACCGTGCGGTCAGTGTGCGGGGCGCCCGTCACCGTGATGCCACGGCGGCCCGCCACCGACTTGCAGATTTCTGACGCCCGCCCGCGCGTGGCCGCCCGCCGAGCACGCCGACGCGCTCCTGTCGGCACTTCGGGAGCGGCTCGCCAGCTAGCGGCGATCGCGCAGCGCGACGAGCGCGAGGTCGATCGCGGTGAGGACGGCGACCACGAGCCCGACGATCGAGCCGAGGGTAAGTCGCCTGCGTGGCGCCGACGCCGGCTCGGGTGGTGTCGGCCGGGGTTCGTCGTCGTCGCGGACGTCCGCCTCGGGAGCGATGGCCAGCTGCAGCCGGCGTCGATACAGCACCTCGAACGTGTCCTGGTCGATCGTCAGGTTGAGCAGGTCACGGTCGATGTCGGGTATCACCGCCGCCCGCGTGGCCGGGTCCACCGACTCGAGCGCAGCCAGCCGGTCCTCGATCTTCTGCGCCTCCCTGGACGTCGTGAACCACGCATCCTTCGACGGGACGTCGCGAGCGACCAGGGCACGCGCCCTGGCGACGGCGTCCCGCTCGCCGGTCAGGGCGAGGTCGGAGGGGTAGATGGCGAGCTTCAGCCCGGGACCGTGGAGCTCGATCAGCCGGTCCGGGACCAGGCTGCCGATTCCTCGCCCCGCGACACGCGCGAGGAGTCGGGCGGGCGTCGTCAGCACGGCTGGCCCGGCGCGGCGGCCCTCGACGAGGCCATCATCCCGAAGCGTTTCCTCGAGCGTGGCGACGAGCGCGTCGTATCGGCCGGGACGCACGACGATCGGGACATGCGCGTCCTCGCGCCGGTGGGCGAGCGAGTCGAGCTTGCGGATGGTGCCGGCGACGGCGAGGACGACGAGCGTGACGGCGAGGACCGGCACGAGCGCGTAGCCCCGCGCCACCTGAGCGAGGAGCTCCGTGCCCTTCGGCCGCTCCTCGGGGTCGAAGAGGAGGAGCGTGACGCCGCCGAGGATCGTCGGAAGGAGGACCGCGCTCACGAGCATCGCCAGTCGGACGAGGTCCTCCGGGATCCAGTCGGGCCGCGGCAGCGCAGTGAGCAGCACCGCTCCCACGTCTGGGACCAGGACCCCGGCGACGGCCGCGACCCAGGCCAGCGAGCCGAAGGTCAGCAAGGCGAGCCACACCTGGCGGTCCTGCGGGATCCGCCCGAACAGGAGGACCGACGCCCAGCCGAGCGTCGTGGTCAGGACGCGACCGACAAATCGACCGAGGAGCGCGAACAGCGAGGCGATCAGGGCCATGTCGGCTCGTCAGGGTTGGCGGCGGCGAACTGAATGCTCAGGACTCGCTGGCCGGGGTCCCGCGACCCCCGCCGGCGGCACCGGCCGGGCCAGCGGGCTTTGCCAGCCCGCGATCATCGCGACCGGACGCGTCGAGCAGCTCGACGGCTTCGATGATGTGCTGGGCCGACTCGCGCAGCGACTGGCCGTTCGCCTCACCCGCGCGCCGGAGCTCGGCGGCGGTGATGTTCTCGGGCTTCCCGTGGTCGTCGTGTGGCTGGCCGCAGCCGCAGTTCATGCACATCGGCCGTCCCTCCGCTGCAGTGCACGCGAGCGTTCGTGCGCGCGAGCGTTCGTGCGCGGGGCCAACGCTAGGCTCGGCGCCGCCTCGCCCGGCCCGCCACGGCCGCCCTGGCGACTTGCAAACGCTTTGCAGCGCGCGTCGCCCGGTCCGCCCGTCGGAGCAGCGCGATCACCACGAGCTCGGTGCGTCGATCGGGCGGGCCGTCGAGGTCGCGGGGCCCGGCCCGGCCGCCGCCGCTGGGCGGCGCGCCGTCCCCATCGAATGCCTCGAGGACGCCAGGGTGGACGTAGGCGCTCCGTGTCACGGCGATGGTGTCGCCGAGCTCATCGGCCGTGCGTCGGAGTGCCTCGACGATGGGATTGCGGCGCCTTCTCCGCCGCGTGGCACCCGCGGCCTTCGCCGAATCGCCGGCCTCGGCTACCGCGGCGTCGTCCTCGGCTACCGCGGCGTCGTCCTCGGCGGTCACCTGGCGGAGCGCCTCGAACGCGAGGACGGTGGCCGTCCAGGTTCGGAAGTCCTTGGCCGAGAGGTCGTCGCTGCCCGCCGCGTCGCGCAGGTAGTCATTGACGTCCTCGGAGCGCACGGCCCTCGTCGACCCCTCGTCGTCGACGTACTGGAAGAGGTCCTGTCCTGGCAGCTCCTGGCAGCGCCGGACGAGCGCAGCGAGGCGCCGGTCGACCAGCTCGCGCTCCTCGGTCCGGCCGCCCTTGCCCCGGAACCTGAAGCGGACGGTCGTGCCCGTCACGCGCGCGTGCCGGTCGTGCAGCGTCGACAACCCGAACGAGCGATTCAGGCGCGCGTATTGCGGGCTCCCGACCCGCAGCCGTGTCACCTCGAGCAGCGTCACGACGGCCGCGAGCACCTTCTCGCGGGGGAGGCCGGGACGGCGAAGATCCTCCCGGACCCGGCGGCGGATCCTCGGAAGCCGCTCGGCGAACCGGACGATGCGCGCGAACTTGCCGCGGTCGCGTCGGGCGCGGAAGCCGGCGTGGTAGCGGTACTGCCGCCGGCCGCGTGCGTCCCGCCCGACTGCCTGGATGTGCCCGTCCGCCCGCGGGCAGATCCAGACGTCCGTCCACGCCGGCGGGATCACGATCGCGCGGATCCGCGCGAGCTCCCGCTCCGACCGGATGGGCCGGCCGCCGACCCCGATGTAGACGAAGCCGCGGCCGGCCCGACGCCGGCGAATGCCCGGCCCGTCAGGGTTGACGTAGCGCAGCCCGCTCGCGGTGGCGTCGCGCCGGGCGACCGGCGCGGTCAGCGGTCGGTGCTGGAGCCGCGCGCCGAACCGCCGTGGGCCGCGCCGGCGGTGACCGGAGGCGGTGGCAGGACGGGATCCGGCTCGGCGACCACCGGGATGGCGATGGCCGAGCGCTTCCGGGCGTTCGGGCCGTCGTCCGGGCCAGCCGGACCGGGCTCCCCGGCCATGCGCGAGTACAGCTCCTCGTAGCGGTCGGTCATCCGCGCCGCTGAGAACCGCTCGACCACGCGCTCGCGGATGGCGAGCCGATCGAGCCCGCCGACCCGGTCGGCGTAGAAGGCCATCGCCGTCGCATCGTCGCCGAAGAACCCATCGACGCCGTCGCGCACGATCTCCGGCAGCGCGCCGACGCGGCGCGCGAGGACGGGTGTCCCGCACGCGAGCGACTCGATGCTGACGAGCCCGAACGGCTCGGGCCAGGCGCCCGGCATGAGGGTCGCGTAGCTCTCGGAGAAGAGCCGATCGCGATCGGCGGGGCGGAGCTCGCCGAGGTACTCCACGAGCGACCCGTCGCGCTTCAGGGCCGGCAGGAAGACGTCCTCGTAGTAGGCCCGGTCGCGGGCCAGGTTCCCGACCTTCGCCGCGATCCGCAGGGGCCGGCCCGTCCGCTCGGCGATCTCGATCGCCTCGATGATGCCCTTTTCAGCGTCCACGCGGCCGACGAAGCAGAACGTCTCCCCGGGTCGCTCGCTGAATGGCGCGCGATCCAGGCTGAGGCCGTTGTGGATGATCGTCCACGGGACGGTGGGATGGGTGTGCGCCTGGTGGCGGCTGATCGCGACCAGACCACGCGGAGCGTCCCGGAACGCGCGGTCGGCCCAGGGCAGGTCCAGCCGCCCGTGGAACGTCGCGACGACCGGGACCGGCGACACGCGCACGAGCGGCAAGGACCACCACTCGAGGTGCGAGTGAATGACGTCGAAGTCGGTCGCCTGCTCGACGACCTGCTTGACCGTCGCGGCAAACCAGCCGCCCGAGTCGCCCTCGATGCCCGCCGGTCGAAGCGCCCGGTCCACCGTCGCCACGAGCCGGGTCGGGACCTCGGAGTCGCCGCTGGCAAAGACCGTGACGTCGTGGCCACGCCGAACGAGCTCGGTCGTCAGCTCGTGGACGATCCGCTCCGTCCCGCCGTAGGCCACCGGCGGCACGCGCTCAAGCGGCGGGGCGACCTGCGCGATGCGCAGCCGCCGTGGGGCCGTGATCATCGGCGACTGTGCCCGGCGCGGGGATGGTCGATCACGGTGCATAGGCTACGGCGACTCGCGCCCCGGTCCTGATTCCGAGGTCGTGGCGCAGCCTCGCACCGGCATATCGAGCATGGACACGGCCGAACTCCCCGATCGAGGCCCCGGTGCGTTGTAATGCGCGCTTAACGGTTCTGCAATGTTGGCCGGGACCGCCCGGCACACCGACCTCGTGACACTAGCGCCCTTGACAAGGCTGCGGACGCATCGCCAGATCCTTGCCAGCCCAATGCAAAGACAGACCAGTGATCAGGGAGAATCCAGTGTCGACACAGCCACTCGTCCTCGTCGCCGATGACGAGCCGCGGATCACCAAGCTCGTGGCCATCGCACTGTCCGAGGAGGGCTTCCGCGTCGTCACCGCCAACGGTGGCGAGCAGGCGCTCCAGAAGGCAGAGGAGGTCCGGCCAGACATCGTCCTGCTGGATATCGTCATGCCCGACCTCGACGGCATCGAGGTCATGCGCCAGCTGCGGGAGCGCCGGCCCGTGCCGGTCATCCTGCTGACGGCGAAGGGCTCGACGGCGGACAAGGCGAAGGGCCTCGACCTCGGGGCCGATGACTACATCGCCAAGCCGTTCCATCCGGACGAGCTGGCCGCGCGCGTTCGCGCCGTCATCCGGCGCTCCGGAGGCGCCGAGCCAGGCGCCGGCGTCATCAAGTTCGACGACGTCGAGGTTGACCTGGAGCGGCGGATGGTCACCCGCGACGGCGAGCTCGTGCAGCTCTCCCGTACGGAGTGGCTGTTGCTGCAGCACCTCGCCGCGAACGCCGGCAAGGTCGTCCTGCATACCGAGCTCCTGACGAAGGTCTGGGGCCCGGAGTATCGCGACGACCTGCAGTACCTCCGCGTGTGGGTGAGCCGCGTCCGCCGCAAGCTCGGCGCCGCGCCCGGCGAGCCCGGTCGCATCCGGACGTTCCAGGGCATCGGCTACCTGCTCGATGTCGACGGCGCCACGGCGAGCCATCGCGAGGAGGCCGCCGCCGTCGACGTCCCGGAGCGAGAGACGCCCGCGCTCATCGGCTAAGCCTGGCCGGCACGGCCGGCTCATCACCCAGCTCGTATTTCCCCGACGCCGCCGGGCAACGGACCCTCCCGGCGGCGTTCTCGCGTCCGATGCGGTTGCACACCTCGCGAGGGCATGGCCGCGGCGGCGGCCCGATGTTGGGCCGCGCACGCGGCCAGTTCAGGTGACGGGGCCGCTCCGAGCCGGGTCCCCGATCCACACGTGACCATCGGAGAATTGCTCGGCCTTCCAGATCGGGGCGCGGGCCTTCGTCTCGTCGATCGCGTAGCGCGCGGCCTCGAACGCCGCGTCCCGGTGGGGCGCACAGGCGACGATCGCGACGGATGGCTCGCCGAGCGGCACATCGCCGTCGCGATGGACGATCGCGAGCCGGGTCACCCCGAAGCGCGTCGCGATCTCGTCCGCGATCTCGCCCATCACGGCGAGCGCCATCGAGGTGTGGGTCTCGTACGTCAACGACTCGACCGACCGGCCCGTGTGCCGGGCGGCCTCGGCTTCCTGCCCCGGCGCGGGCGTGCCCGGCGATCGGCGCGTCACGCCGAGGAAGCCGACGACCGCGCCGTCCTCGGGCGTGGTGAGCCGCTCGCCCAGCTCCGCGAGGATCGCCGCCCCGAACGGCTCGTCCCGGATCTCCAGGATCCGGGAGCCCGGGTCGGTGCTCCCCCCGCTCACCGGCGGGATCAGCGCGACCTCGTCGCCCCCGCCGAGGAGGGTGTCCGCCGGCGCATAGGCGCCGTTCCGCGCGAAGCGGAGCGCTGGCCGGCCCGGCGCGAGGGCGGGATGCAGCCGGACGACCTCCGTCCAGGCGTCCTCAATCGTTGCGCCAGACGGCAGCGAGAGGTCCAGGCCGCGCGTTCCGGCCAGCTCGCGTTGCATCGCGAACAGCCGGACGTGCACGCGGATCGACGCAGCCACCGTCAGCCGCGAAGGGCCGCGACGAGGAGACCGTCGCCGATCGGAAGGATCGTGGTCTCGTACTCGGGATCGGACGACATCGCGCGGCAGAACTCGCGCAGCGCGTCGGTGCCGTCCCCGTCACGCGCAGGCCTGGCGCCGGACGTCCGCCCGCTCCACAGCACGTTGTCGGCGACGACGAGCGCGCCCGGGGCGAGCCGCGGCCGGAGCTCGCGGACGTACTCCGAGTACTCGTCCTTGAGCGCGTCGATGAACGCGAGGTCGAAGGGGCCGGCCAGCTCGGGCGTTCCCGCCGCGAACGCGTCGAGCGCCGGGGCGTTCACGACGTCGACCTTTCCGTCGGAAAGGCCGGCTCGCCGCCAGAGCTCCCGCGCGCGGTCGGTGCGCTCGCGATCGGGGTCGATCGTCACGATCTTGCCATCGCGGGGCTTCGCCAGCGCGAGGGCCATCCAGAGCGTCGAGTAGCCGATCGCTGTCCCGACCTCGACGACCCGCCGCCGATCGCCGGCGAGGATCGCCAGCATCCGGCCCGAGTCGCGGCTCAGGATCGGGATGCCCTCGGACTCGGCGACGGCCTCCATCTCGAGCAGGACGGGGTGCGGCGGCCTGGCGGTCGCCTCGATCCAGTCGAGATCGGTCGAGTCGGGGATCCAGGTCGTGTCGCTCTTCGACATGCTCGTCCTCCGATGGGTGGCGTCGCGAAGGCTCAGACGAGGAGCCCTGCGCCGAAGTACAACCCGGCGGCGAGGATCGTGCCCGCAGCGATGGTGCCGACGTTGATGTACAGCAGCCCGGTGGCCGATTCCATCGACCGGGATCGCGCCGTCTGGATCGCCGCCCAGCTCACGATAAGCGGGAAGACCAGCCCGACGAGCAGGCGCAGCCAGACGAACAAGGCCCACGGCCCCACGAGCGCCGCGAACGCGGGCGCGCCCTCGGGGCCTGCGCCCAGTCCGATCCACGCCACGAACAGGGCCACCTGCGCCGCCAGCGCCAGCGTGAGCCAGCGACAGAAGCGCACGAGGGGCGCCTCGGGCAGCCGTGGCGTCACCAGGTACCAGTGCCCGAGGACCATCGCGGCCCAAACGCCGCCGAGCACGGCCGCGAGGACCATGAGCTCGACGAGGAGCAGCGCGCTGCCCAGCCCGCCGCCGCCCCACGACAGCGCGCCGGCCACGAGGGCCAGTGCGGCGGCGGCGAGCCCCGCTGCCGCAACCGGGACCCCGCGGCCACCGCGCAGGAGCGCGATGCCGTAGATCGCGGCGATGATCGGGAGTGCGGTCAGCGCAAGGCGTCGCGGCGCGTCCCAGGCGGGGTCCGGGCGGACGGCGAGCGCGGTCGAGAGTACGGGTAGGCCCGAGTCGGCGAAGGCCGCAAGTGCCGCGAAAGCCGCCGCGCTGAAGGCCGTGAACCCGAGGTAGCCCTTGGTCGCCTCGGTCAGGAAGCGGCCGGCGACGACCGCCGCGAACGCGCCCGCGCCGAGCGTGGTGAGGACCGTCCAGTTGATGAACGCGAGGCTTTCGGCGATGCGGTCGGCGGGCACCGACCGAGTGTAGTAAGGGCTGCCCGTCGCCTCACCGATACCGGTGCGGGAGCCAGGTGCCGGAGTTGATGTATTTCCAGGGGTTGACGCGGTAGGACCCGCTCCCCCACGGGAAGCCGCGCCAGACCTCGAGGTGGACGTGCGTGCCGACGGCGCAGCCGCTCTGGCCGACCCGGCCGAGGCGCGTCTGCGAGCGCTTCACGTTCTGGCCCTTGGAGACGGACTCGGATCGGAGGTGGTAGTAGGCCGAGTACAGGCCGTTGCCGTGGGCGAGCCAGACCTGGTAGCCGCCGCAGTTGCGTTTCCAGCCCGCGAAGACGACGCGACCGGACTTGATCGGCACGACCTCCGTGCCGCCGGGCGCGGCGATGTCGTCGGCTCGATGGCCCTTGTGGAAGTCCTGGGAGATGTAGGAGTGGCGGTCCGCAACGGGCCAGGCCGAGAGCACGACCGCCGGCAGGATGAGCGCGACGGTCAGGGCCGCCGCGATGGCACGGATGGATCGGCGCATGAAGATGGTGGGCACGCCGCGGCGCTACCCGGCCTCCTCTCTTCCTGGAGCCCCCCGGCCGGCGAGGGGCAACGATGTATGGCCCTCGGTCGGCGCGCACGCGGCGTCACGCGGCGCATCACGGCGACGGGGGTTGCTTGGGCGATCCTCCACCGTCGGCAGCGCCGCCGCGGTTGGGGCGGGAAGATCGGGGCGAATTGTGCCAGCGTTCGACCGCCCCTGTCACGCAACCGTAACGCCGTACGGGAAATTCCGATGATGGATCGGGTGCGTCCGCGCACCACCCGGACCGCGCGGCGCCCAACGCCGCCCCTCGATACGATGGCGCCGGAGGTGACGCGCATGGCTTCCGGCGGGACGACGATCACGTGGTTCGGGCACGCCTGCGTCGAGGTCCGCACGCCGGGCGACAAGGTCGTGCTGTTCGATCCGTGGTTCGCGAATCCACGGAGCCCCCGCCCGCCCGAGCAGGTCGAGCGGTGCGACGTGATGCTCGTCACGCACGGCCACGCCGACCACTCCGGCAACGCGCTGCCGATCGCCAGCCGGACCCGCCCCGTGTGGCCCGCCATCCACGAGCTGCAGCTCTGGCTGAACAGCGTCTACTCGGCGCCGGATGACGTCATCGGCATGAACAAGGGCGGGACCGTGGAGGCGCGTGGGCTCGGCGTGACGATGACCTCGGCCGACCATTCGGCGGGCGACTGGGACAACGAGTCGGGCGCGCCCCGGTATCTCGGCGAGCCGGCGGGCTTCGTCCTCGAGCTCGAGGACGGCGGGCGGATCTATCACGCCGGTGACACGAACGTCTTCGGGGACATGCGGATCATCGGCGAGCTGTACCGCCCGGACGTCGCGTTCCTGCCGATCGGCGGGCATTACACGATGGGACCCCGCGAGGCGGCATTGGCGGTCGAGCTGCTCGGCGTCCGCGAGGTGCTGCCGATCCACCACGGCACGATCCCGATCCTGCGCGGGACGCCGGACCAGCTCCGCTCGGAGCTCGCTGCGCGTGGCCTCGGCGACGTGATCGTCCACGCCCTGGAACCCGGCGAATCGATCGCTCGCTGAGGACGGGCGCCGAGAGAGTTACGGCTCGTTTACACGAGGGTCCCGGTCACCGAGGGACGATCGGGTAGGTGTCTTTATGGCCCTTTCGGGGCGGAATGCATGGTGCACCCACGCCTCTGAGGTTGCATGCACCCCGATCAGTCGCCGAACGATCCCGCGCGAGATCCGATCCTCGACGGCCGCGACAGCCTGCGGCTCGTCAAGCTTCGGCTCGGCCTGACGCTCATTGCGGTCGCGATCCTGCCGATCGCGGCCGTTTCGCCGCTCGTGCGAGCGGTCGCGGAAGAGGCCCGGGTCAACCATCACCAGCGCCTCGCGGACCAGGCCCAGACCGCGGTCCTCGGGCTCCAGCGCGAGGTCGCGGACGTCCGCGCCGACGTCGCGGCGCTCCTCGCCGACGAGGCGATCCTCGCGGCCATTGCCGAGGACGCGCCGGCCGCCGATCGGAAGGCAGCCGCCGACAAGCTCAAGGAGCTCACGTGGCGACCGGGCGGGGTCGTCCTCGGCGCATCGCTCGTCACCGGGGAGGGCGAAAAGGCCACCTACGGGACCAGGATCGACCTCGACGCCCTCCCGCCGAGCGTCGTCGCCGCCGGCCTCGCGACGCTCACCCCGAAGCGGTCCGAGACCCAGGTCCTGGTCGTCGAATCGGTCCGCCAGAAGGGCAAGGGCACACGCACGCTCGTCGCGGCGCTGTCCGTGCCGGCGCTCCTCAAGGTGGCCACGCCCGGCATCGAGAC
>Ga0299913_10003415_pt1 | contig 12975 bp, 8 predicted proteins | sample RVTome_9_FD_201360 | JGI IMG/M metagenome (GOLD analysis project Ga0299913, IMG submission 201360) | Soil microbial communities from uranium-contaminated site in the Upper Colorado River Basin, Wyoming, United States - RVT155D38 (version 2) ... | reverse complement strand
CTCGGCGTGCACTGCGCCGCATCGCGAAGCGGAGATGACTCAGCTCACGTGCCGTCTCGTCGGCATTGCCCAACTCGACGAGACGTGCCCGGCCCCGTTTCACCCGGACTGCGAACAATCTGCCGTCGTGCACGCCGACCTCAAACAGGGTCCGATCCCGCAAGGAGTCGACGAGGGCGGCGATCGAAAAGGCCGAGTCGCCGGGTCTCGTCTCTCGACGGACCCGGTCAGCTCGAACGATCTCCTCCTGGAGACGTTTTCGTTGTAGATGCAAGGCCCGGTCGTCCCGGGACCCCGGTTGTCGCAGTTCCGCTTCGACCCGACGAAGCTGGGCAAGAGCACCGGCCACTTCGTCAGCTGCGGGAACCACAGGTTGGTATCTGAGAGCTCGGGCCCTCGTACGGTCGAGCCATTCCAGGATCCGTCTGGGACGACCCGATTCGAGAGCGAGTTGAAGACCGATCCTCCCCAGGTAAGTACCCTGGCGTTCGATTCCGAAACGCAGATCGGTCGCCCCCAACGTGGCTTGGTACCTGTCGATGGCATTCAGACCACTTCGTACGGCTCGCTGGGCGCTTCCCTTCTCGCCTTCGTACAGACGAAGACGGGCCCGCGCCAATGCAGCCTGAACCCGTATTTCGACCGGCCCAGAACCCATCGTCGCTACTCGTTCCAGATGAGTGCGAGCGCGGTCTTGGTCACCGAGTGAATCCGCTATCCGGGCGCAAAGAAAGCTTGCCTGCGCCGCGGCGACTACGACGCCTTCGTCCTCCAGTCGCTGAGCCACCATTTCCGCGTCTCCCAGCAGACGCTCGGATCCTCCAGATTGGCCAAATTGCGCCTCGAGACGGATCACGTCCGCCTCGGCATGTCGAGGAGCCAGGGCCACACTCCGCGAGATGGCGGCAGCTGAGTTGGCATGCTCGCTTGCCTCATCCAAAAGACCTGCCATTAACGCGCCACGCGCGGCGACCACCAAGGCATTCGCCTCGTGCTCGACGTCGTCGCGGGAATGCGCTGCGCGTGCGATCTTTCGAGCCAGTGCCAGGGCTTCTTCGTAAAGCCCGACGCCGATCAACACCTCAGCACGGGCGACATGTTGGGGAGCACCGGCCCTGGAAGTCTGCATATAGAGATCATCGCTCTTCTGGAGCCAATCGAGTGCGAGGGGGATGTCCCCCCGGTATGAGGCGAGAAGTCCGAGATTGTGCTGTATTCCATGGGCCGCCACGTTCTCATTTCGCTTCTCCGCGAGAGCAAAGGCTTCGTTGAGGCACATCTCCGCTTCGCGAAAGCGACCGAGGGCTGTGTACGCCCGCCCAAGTCGGTTGACGGTCTGCCCAATCGAGAATTCGTCGCCGAACTCGCGGAAGACAGGCAGAGCTTCATCGTATGCGATCAGGGCCTCCGAAATGCGCCCCGCATTGTCAAGTACCGCGCCACGCTGGAATATGAATCGCGCCCTGAGATGGGAATCCACCGCGGCCCGACTTCCCTCGTCGATCACCGTCAGGGACTGATCTGTGCGCCCGGCAATCGCCAGCGAGCCACTCATTGTGAGCAGGCCCATCAACCGAAGCTCTGTGAGACCCCCCGCCTCGGCAACGTCCGCCGATTGTCGAGCGAGATCGATCGAAGCCTCGATTTCGTTGATATGCCGAGCCGCCATGCTCATTGCGCGTAGGACCTGAGCCCGCTCGCGATGTGCTGCTTCATCCAACTCGATCAGCGTGGCCTCCCCCGAGCTCAGCGCTGACTGCGGGTCGGCCAGCGCCTGTCTCATCAACGCATCGGCATCCGTGACCATTGGTTGCATATAATTACATCTACACGGGCTTCAGCAGTCTGTCGTCATCAACGTGGAGGGGAGTCATGAGTGCTGAGAACATCGATCACTCAGCCGAATGCTGGTGTCATTACCTGCCGCATCTGATCGCGGTCTCTCCTGGCCAGAAAGCAGCGGCAGCCGAGCTCTCGGGCGGACGCGAACTCGAGAACGGGGAAGCTTGCCAGATCCTCGACGGTCTCGACCACAGATCCGTCGGGCGAATAATTGAGAGTGTCGGCATCATTCGAGTGGACAACCCAGATCCGCATGAGACGGTCGCTGCCCTGAACTCGAAGGAGATCGAGGCATCCCCAATTCATGGTGTTGGATATTTGGGTCACGGCGGATTTCAGGGCGACTACTGGGCGGAGGCACCTGACCAAAGGATCCCTGACCCCGGAGAAGCGCAGAGGAGCACCATCGCGGTCATTGATTCAGGCATAGCCGTGGATGAGGACCTTCCGGAATGGATGGACGATCCCAATGTCGTGTGTGATCGGCCGATTGATACCGACACGCCATGGGTCAAATATCCGGTGAGTCATGGGACGTTCGTGACCAGCCTGATCAGGCGAATCGCTCCTGACTACAACGTTTCCATTGCCTCAGCGCGACCTGACCCCGGCTACCTGACGACCAACGACCCGGATCATGCAGCTGCGCCCCCACCTACGGATGAGCTGAATGTGCTCGGGGCCGTAATGAGGCTTCTCGACCGTCTGGGCGAGAAGGACAGCGATGTCAGAGCGCTGAATATGTCGCTGGGCGTACATGCGTGCCCGGCGGACAAGTCCGAGAGTTTTGTCGCTCTCAGGACCGCATGCGACCTGTGGAACGAGCGATTCGGCGAACAGGCACCGATATTCGCCGCGGCCGGCAACGACACCTGCAAGGCACCCCTTTATCCTGCGGCGTTCAGCCGGAATACGAAGCTGATCAGGAGTGTGGCGGCCGCCCGCCAAGGCGCTCGTGAAGGAGAAATCAAGGTCTGGGACCGAGGCACCGAGGTCAATGCGCCTACAAGGGACTGGGTGACAGATGCGGGTCCCGGCTGTGATGTCCTCGGCTTGTCAGGCCAGAGCGAGACCCACGTCGTGGAATGGAGCGGTAGTTCACACGCCACCGCGGTCGTCACCGCATGCTACGTGGCAGGATCTCGTCCAGAAATCGATTTGAGCATTGCTTGGTGGCCTGATCGCGCAGTGAGTTACGACCTAGTTCCGAACTTGAGGCCCTAGAAAAGAGCAACGCCCCGGGGGTGATCGACCACCGGGGCGTTTCTCCGTTGCCTGCGGTCGTGCCGTCGCTGGCGCACGACCACGGGAGGTCTAATAGGCCGGCCGTGCAGGGCGAGCCTTTTCCCGATCCCGCTTGGCGAGACCGGCGAGCCCGGCTGCCAATGCCACCAGCAATTCGTGTAACGAACTGTTATCACGATGACGTTCCCGATTTCTGACCGTCTCTTCGGGTGGCCGCCCGTATCGATGCTCTTGCACGGCCTGTAGCTGTTGATGGGTAAACACCTAGAACTCCTCGTCTCTCCCCTGTACAGACGCAAAGAGGGGGCGAGACCTCATCTGATACATGAATAGAGGTCAGCCGGTCCGGTCGGAGCACTAACATCCCGGGCTCTCCCTTGGACACGTTTGTTGCTGCCTCACACGATGAGGTTCTCCAGCTCGTCATCCAAATAGCCGCTCTGCTTTTCACGGCACGACTGCTCGGCGCGCTGGCACAAAGGTTCAATCAGCCATCGGTGGTCGGAGAGATCCTCGCCGGTGTCGTGCTCGGGCCATCTCTGCTTTCGGGCTTGTTTCCCGTAATCGAGACCTGGATCATCCCGCAGACTCCGGTGCAAGGATCGCTTCTGGAGGCGGTCGCCCTGATCGGGGTGATGTTCCTCCTCGTGGTCACCGGACTCGAGACCGATCTCGGGCTGATCAGACGTAAAGCCGCAACGGCGCTCGGTGTGGCTGTTGGTGGGCTTGTCCTGCCCTTCGCCACCGGTCTCGCGTTGGGCTACCTGATCCCGACCGACCTTCTCGCCGAACAATCGCAGAGGACCGTCTTTGCCTTGTTTGTGGCGACTGCTCTTTCGATCTCTGCCATCCCGGTGTTGGCCAAGGTCCTCATAGATCTCGATCTGATGAGACGCAATATTGGCCAGACGCTGCTCGCGGCGGGAATGATCGACGACATCACCGGCTGGACGATGCTGGGATTGGTAACCGCGCTGGCGAGTGCCAATTCACTGACCGTCGGCAGTGTGACTCAAACCCTCGGCAAGGTTGTCCTTTTCCTCCTTGTGACCGCGACGGCAGGTCAATGGATCGTCAAGAACGGTCTGGCCTTCGTCCAAGACCGATTCCGCGGCCAGGACCGGATCCTCACCCTCGTCGTCGTCATGGCGTTCGCGTGGGGTGCGTTCACCCAGGCACTCCGTCTCGAGCCCGTCCTCGGAGCGTTTGCGATCGGAATCTTGTTTGGCGCATCTCCACGTGTTCCCGCGGACGCCATTCGCAAGCTCGAAGCCATCGCTCTCGCTCTCTTCGCCCCGATTTTCTTCGGGGTCGCCGGGCTGAAGGTTGACATAGGAGCCATCTTCGAGCCGAGGCTCCTCCTCCTCACCATCGTGGTCATCGTCATTGCCACGTTTGGAAAGGTCGTGGGCGCCTACGCCGGCGCCCGGTTGCTCGCCGGCCAGGATCATTGGGCGGCCCTTGCCTATGGCTCCGGGCTCAATGCTCGGGGAGCGCTCGAGATCATCATCGCCACCATCGGACTCTCGCTGGGCATCCTCAGCCAGGAGATGTTCTCGATCATCGTGGTGATGGCGGTGGCGACTTCGGTGATGGCTCCGATCGCGCTTCGTTTCACAATTTCCAGGGTCGAGCCCGACGAGGAGGAACGCCGGCGCTTGCAGGTAGAGGCGGCTCTCAAGGATTCGTTCGTTGGGAGCCTGCGTCGGGTGTTGATCCCGGTGCGTGCCGAAGCCACGCCATTCGGCTTCACCCGCGAGATGCAAGCGACCATCTTCAACCGGTTGGGAACGCTTCACAACATGACGATCACCCTGTTCGCCGTTGCTGCTCCTGAAGAGAGACAAGCCGCTATTCGATATCTGACGTCGTTGGAAAATTTGTTCGACACGTCGGTGACCAGCCGTGTCGTCGTCTCCGATGACCCGGTGTCTGCGATTCTTCGGGAGGCGGAGAGTGACTACGACCTGATGGTCTTGGGTGCCCCCGCACCAACCGAAGGCAGCGAAGAACTCTTCGGGCGGCCGATCGACGACCTGGTGAAGCTGTCTCCATGTCCCACCTTGATCGTCCGCGGCGTCGGTGAGACACGGAACTGGCGGCCCCAGAAGATACTGGTTCCCACCAATGGAACCAGAGCGTCCCGAAGAGCGGCCGAGTTGGCTTTCGCCCTCGCCGCCAAGGACGCCGAAGTGGAGGGGCTCCATGTCGTCACCACCACCACAGTCCGCACCCGGGACGATATCGCCGTCGATGTCACCGCTGAGCTGGAGGAGATGGCAGGGTCTCTCGGACGGTACTCACAGACCAGGATCCGTCACCACGAAACCGCGGAGCAAGGAATCCTCGACTATGTAGCGGAGACGGAGCCCGACCTGATTGTCCTCGGCACCGGGGTCCGCGCCGGTACCGCGCGGCTGCATGTCGGCCCGCGCGTGGAGTACCTGGTCCGGCACGCACCGTGTTCCGTGATCGTGATCAACACCTGATTCGTCGTCGGCCTCGCTCGAGATGAACTGATAAGTTGTATAGACAAATCTTCCCGGAGGAGGAATCTTGAAATCCCACAACGTCGCCATGCTGGGCACCGGTCTCATCGGTGACTTCTACACGATGACTCTCCATGGTCAACGCAGCCGGGACCGGGTCAGCGTCGTCTACTCCCGTTCCGAGGAGCGGGGAAGAGCTTTCAGTGAGCGTTGGGACATCCCGGAGCACACCACCTCATTCGAGGAGGCGATCAACCACGACGACGTCGACACCGTGGTGGTTGGCCTCCCCAACTTTCTCCACGAGGAGGTGATCGCAGCGACGGTCGACGCCGGCAAAGCCGTCCTTTGCACCAAGCCTCTGGCTCGCACCGCCGCCGAGGCGAAGCGGATCCTGGACAAGGTGGAGTCGGCCGGGGTATTTGCCGGGTATCTCGAAGACCTCTGTTACACGCCGAAGACACTCAAGGCCGTACAGACCGTGCAATCGGGGGCGATCGGTGATGTCACTTGGGTCAGATCGCGGGAAACCCACCCAGGGCCTCATAGTGCTTGGTTCTGGGACAGGACCAAGGCCGGTGGTGGCGCCATCGTCGATCTGGGTTGTCATTGCATCGAGATCATCCGCAACTTCGTGGGCAAGGACAACCGTCCCGTCGAAGTCATGGCCTGGGCCGACACCCTGGTCCATCCCATCGAGGCCGAGGACAATGCCGTCGCCCTGATCAGGTTCGAGTCAGGGGCCCTCGGCCAATTCGAGGTCTCCTGGACCTTCCGCGGCGGCATGGACCTGCGGGACGAAGTCGCCGGCACCGAAGGGACCATCTGGACCAATCACTTCCTGCGCACCGGGTTCGAGATGTACACGTCGGGCGGCGGCGATGGGTATGTCGCCGAGAAGCTGGAATCGACCGAAGGCTGGCTGTTTCCCGTTGGTGACGAGATCGCCGAGCTCGGATACGTCGACATGTTCACCGACATGTTCGACGCTATCGACCAGGGCCGGGAGCCACAGGAGACCTTCTACGACGGCTATGTGGTCAACGGAATCATGGATGCCGCATACCGCTCAGCCGAGTCGAGACACTGGGAGCCGGTCGACGTCGAGTGGCGGGGAGGGGCAACGCCGCGGATCGAGAAGAAGGCAGGGCTCCACGACGGTCACGGCATCGTCAAAGAGGAGATCCTCCCCGACGGTCGCAAGAAGCTGATGCTGTCCCACAAGGACACCGGGGAAATCTTCGACCTGGTGATCGGCTAAGTCTTTCCTCAGGTAGTACGGCCCGGATATGGGTCTGTCCGCCTCGAGAAAATCTCGAGGCGGACAGACCCATCCTTTCTCGAGGCGGTGGGGACCGTATACGGGTCCCACTACCTGAGGTTCGTCGGCCCGCGTCGGGTGCCGGCTACTTGGAGAGCTGGCCTCGAATCACGCCGACAGGAAACTCGGCGGTGTGCAGGTTCACGTAGTAGTCGGAGGGGTTCTGCCGGATGTCCTTGATCAGCTCCGGATCGGCCTCGACACAGATGCTGTGATCCGGCGAGGTGACCCCGAGATTTACCACGACGGAACCGATGACACCTGGGGCTCCGACGTGGATGTGCCCGGCAATCACCTCGTCCTCCTCGAAGCCCGAGGTCTGGATATCGGCACAGACCTCACCGAGGCCCTGATTCAGGGTCAGTGTTGCCGTCCCCGTTGCTTCATGACCGGTGGGCGGGACCTCATTTCCCTCAGTCAGCTCGGTAGTCAGGGGACGCCCACCACCCACCGCGGGTAGGGCCATCGCCACCACCATGGCGACGACGGCGAGTGGGCCGATGGTTCGGATTGCATTTTTCCTCATATGACGCGCCTTTCTCCCTTCACGTGTCACCCGCTATACGTGACAGGCGGTCAGAGGGTTCGCGATACGAGGGCATTATCGGCTCAGTGTGAGATAGCGAGCCGGGTTGGTGACAAACAAGACCTCCGACGTCGCCGGGTCGAACGCCGAAACGACCGACCTGTAAAGAGCCGCCAGGCCGGGAGCGCCTCCCAGGGTCGACCACAGCGAACGACGAGCACCATCCGTCCCGAGCAAGATCTGGCTTCCAAATCCCGCCTCGACCGCTTTCCCTACCAGCCACGGAGTCGTTGCCGGATCACGAATCCCCTGGTCGTAGCAGAGAAACACCCCGGTTTCCAACATGGCATGGTGATATCCGGGGTCGTTCCGCTTGTCGGTGTGCGACAAGGCGATTCGGCCGGCGGCGACCCCGAGATCCAGCAATCGCTCGATCTGGCCCACCCCGCCCCGGCCACCCTCGGTGTGAGTCATCACCGGTGCGCCCGTCGTCAAGTGGGTGATAGCGGCTGCTTGGAAGAGACGCACATCGCGGGCCGAGAATTTCTCCTCCAGTGTGCCCACCTTGATCAACCCTGCCCGGATCGAAGTCCGCTCCACGGTCCCGCCGCGATAGTCGTGTTGGTCGATTCCCTCTTCGATGTCGGCGATGAATCGCGCTGCCAGCTCCTCCGGTGACTCCTCACGTGTCCAGGGCACGTCTTCGTAGTACCGCTCGGTGTGCAGACCCGTGGCGGCGACCACCCGCATCCCTGTGAAAACGCTGATCTGGCTGAGCCGTTCCGGATGGCGTCCCGCAGCCGCCGGCATGACGTCGACCATCGTGCGCAGACCTGCGGCGACACAGGTCTGCACTTCGGCTACTGCCTCGTCGACGGAGTGGAGATGGATGTGAGGCATCGTCTCCGCCACCATCGGCGAGTCGATGATCAGGTGCTCATGGACGTAGGTCGGACCGGCGAGCTCTGCAGGCAAGTCGCCGCCGAGCGTGCGAATGACCCCGCTCACACCGGAAGCTCGAGCAGCGCACCGTCGCCGACAAGACGGTCACGGAGGACAGCGGAGCCGACACTCCGGACGAATCCGTCGTCTTCGGATGCGAAAGCCGCCAAAGTCCCCGCGGCCTGACCCATCGCCATGCACTGCGCCATGGAGCGAATCGATGCCTGGGCGTCGTGGGTGGCCGAGAAGCAGCGCCCGGCGACGAGGACATTGAGCCCATCCTTGGGAATCAAAGATCGCTCCGGGATCCCCACGGCCTTGCCCTCGGGCAGATACTCCCAGATTGTCCCCTCACCGGGGACATGGTCCTCGATGGGGGCACCGCACAAACCGATCTGGTCATCGAACTGTCTCGCGGAGAGCACATCCTCCCGGGTCACCCGGTAGTCCCCGTGGACACGACGGGTCTCTCGCATCCCGATTTGGGAGCTCAACGCGATGAGTGACGCTGCCTCGTAGCCCGGCACCCTTTCCACCAGGAACCGGGCGTACTCGAGGGCTTGACGACGGCCCGCCATCTCCGCTTCGCTGAGAACCTCGGGGTCGGTCGCGTTGATCACGACTCCGTCTTCGCTGCGGCGGACCTGGTCGAGACGGGTCATGATCGTGGCGGTCATCCCGTCGACCGGGGTGATGTGGTCACTCCCCTCCCGTCGGGGAAGGTCGTATTCACCGGACTGAGCCGCCTCTGTCATCAGGGCATGCATCTCGTCCTTGGAGACGGTGTCCCGTCGGGCGTGGTCGACGTTGCCCATGCGAAACGTGGTGGTCAGGGTCTGTGCCGGGTCGATCTCCCCGGCCAATTCGTATGCGAAACCGGCGTGAAAACACACATCGGCGTCCCCCGAGGCGTCGACGACGACGGTCGCATCCACCGATCGGAGACCTGCCTTGGTGGCCACAATCAGCCGGGTAATCCGGCCGTCGCTCACCTCGACGTCCTGGACGAAGGCATGTAGCAGCACCTTCACCCCTGCGTCCAAGGCCAATGTCTCCCACACGACCTTGAGATGCTCGGCGAGGTAGGTCACACCGGTGCCGGCGCCGTACGTGTTGGGGCGCTCCAAGACGGGCCCGAGCCGTCGCAGCCGTGCGACGACCTCGTCACCGAGACCTGCAACGACCCTCAGCGATCTCTCACCGGGTGTGTAGAAGCCGTAAAAGGTGTCGAGGACAGCGGTCGAGTTGCCACCGAGGAAGGGGAGCTTCTCCAGGAGCAGGGTGCTGGCTCCCGTTCGTGCCGAGGCGACGGCTGCGGTGGAGCCGGCGGCACCAGACCCGACCACTACGACGTCGAAGGACCCGATGCTCTCGTATGTCAATGCACGTACGGCTGGAGGACGTCGCGGGCAATGAGGAAGCCGCGCTTGATCAGCTCGTCGGTCTCCTCGAAGTCGCGGTCCTCGTGCTCGATAATAATGGGACCGTCATACCCGACCCGGTAGAGGGCCGAGAACACCCGCCCCCAATCGACATCACCCAATCCGGGGAGACGCGGGATCTGCCAGCCGATGCCCGATGAGAGGGTGCCGTTCTCGTACAGACCCTCGAAATCGATCATCACGTCTTTGGCCTGAAAGTGATAGAACCGCTCCCCGAACTCGTAGATGGCGCTCTCGATGTCGATCATCAGCCACACAAGGTGGGAGGGATCGAAGTTGAGGCCGATGGTCTCGCCAAACTCCTCGAACAGGCGACGCCAGATCTTCGGGTTGTAGGCCAGGTTGTGGCCGGACGGCCATTCGTCCCTGGAAAAGATCATCGGGCAGTTCTCGATAGCGATCCTGACCCCGGCATCCTGAGCAGCGGAGATGATCTCCGGCCACACCCCGGTTGCTTTCTCCCAGTTCTCGTCCTGGGTGAGCGAGGCGTCGGCACCGATGAACGTGTTGACCACGCCGACGTTCATCTTTCCCGCGGCCACGATCACCTTCTTTAGATGATCGATCACCATGCGGGCATGATCTTCGTCGGGATGCAGGGCATTGGGGTAGTAGCCGAGACCGGATATCTCCAACCCCTTTTGGCTCATGCTCTCGACGATCTCGGAGGCCTCATTGTCGGAGATCCCGGCGACATCTATGTGGCTGGTGCCGGCGTACCGTCTGGTGTCTCCACTGGTGGCCGGCCAGCAGGCGATCTCGATCGTGGTGAATCCGCTGGCGGCGGTCCAGTCGGCGACCTCTTCGAGAGAAGTCTCGGGGAACGGTGCGGTCAGCAGCCCTAGTTTCATTGTTTCCTCCTCATCTCTGCACTGATACCCACCGCTGCTCGCGATTGCTCTCGGCTATTGCATCGGTCACTGCCATCACGTCGTGACCGTCTGCGAATGTCGGGTAGGTCGGGGACGCCGCGGGGCCGCCATTTACCACGTCGTCATAGACCTGGGAGAAAAGGGCACGAAACGTGTCCGGGAATCCCTCGATGTGGCCTCCTGGATACGCGATGAGTCTTGCCGCCTCGGGGGCGTACAGTGTGGGGTCGCGGCTAAGCACCTCGTTGGCTCGTCCCCGGTGACCGATGAATAGGTCCTCCGGCTCAGTGGATACCCACCGGATCGCCGACTCGCTGCCAGCGACCTCGTAGCGGACGGAGTTCTTTTGCCCGGCGGAGACCTGTGAGATGGTCACGGCGCCCTTGGCCCCGTCTTCGTATCGAAGAAGGATCCCGGCGGCGTCGTCGCTTCTCATCTCCTCCTCGATGAGCTCGGCGGTGTCGTCGGCCAAGGAGAATGTCTCCACCGGCCCTACGGGATGACGACGCAACGGCACCAGGGTGTGGAGATCGGCAATCACCTCGACGATGCGTTTGCCCGAGATGAAGCTGGTGAGGTCGAGCCAATGAGATCCGATATCTGCGACAGCGCGCAACTCGCCCGCCTCGTCCGGCTGAAGACGCCAGTTCCAGTCGGTCTCCAGCAACAGCCAGTCCTGGTGATAGGAGCCGGTGATGAAGCGGGGCTCCCCAATGGCGCCGGCGGCGACCATCGACATGGCTTGATGATTCGCCGGATAGAAGCGGATGTTGAAACAGACTGCGTTCACCAACCCGCTGTCCTCAGCACGGGAGACGAGGTCGGCGGTGTCCTTTGAGCTCAGGGCGAGCGGCTTCTCGCACACCACGTGCTTCCCGGCGGCGAGGACGGTCCGCACCTGATCGGCGTGTGCGTAGTTCGGGCTGGTGATGTGGACCACATCTACCTGTGGGTCGGCCGCCAACGCCTCAACACTCTCGTAGACCGGTGGCAAACCTGCTGCCTCGGCCTTGACCCTCGCCCGCTCCGGTGAGGACCCAACCACCCCAACCACATCGACCCCGAGACGACGCAAGGCCTCGACGTGGGCTACACCGATGAACCCGATTCCCACCACTCCGGCTTTGACCTCATTGACGCTCATCGAACTCCATTTCTAGGACCGACAAGCCCGGAGCATAAGCATCGGAACGGGTCATCTGCTCAAGGGGCGATACTTGTATAGACAAAGTCAAAAGTTGTCTACTTATGCACTTGACACTCGCAAAAGCTTTTGGCACTGTAGACAAACGTTGCCCACCACCAAGATCCCCAGCCCGGAATCAGACTCTCCTGGCGATCTCCTCCACTTGATCCGAAGTGGCCGGGCGCGAACCCGGGGCGAGCTCGGTCAGGTGACCGGGCTCGCCCGGTCGACGGTGGCCCAACGCATCGACGCACTGAAGACGGCGGGGTTGATTGTGGAGCTCGATGAGCCGGCGCCGTCCACAGGTGGCCGCCCTCCGTCCCGGCTCGGCTTCAACGCAGAGGCGGGTCTGGTCCTGGCCGCCGATCTCGGTGCCTCGCACTCCAGGGTGGCGGTGAGCAATCTCCTCGCCGAGCCCATCGCCGATGTCACCGCCGAGATCGACATCGACCGTGGTCCTGGCGACGTCCTGTCATGGCTCGACGGGGCCTTCCGCGACCTGCTCGAAGAGATCGACCGTCCGATGAGCGAGGTGCGGGGGGTGGGCATCGGTCTTCCCGGGCCGGTCGACTTCGCTCATGGCATGGCCGTGAACCCACCAATCATGGCCGGGTGGCACATGTTCGGTGTGGCCGAGCACTTCCGCGCCCTCTACGACGTCCCGGTGCTGGTCGACAACGACGTGAACATCATGGCCCTCGGTGAGTACTGGGTGATGGACCCCAAGGTCCAGGATTTCATCTTCATCAAGGTAGGGACAGGGATTGGCTCCGGGCTGATTCTCGGTGGACATCTCCACAGGGGGGCCTTGGGCGCTGCGGGTGACATGGGTCACGTCCAGACGACATCGGACGACGCATTGTGTCGCTGTGGCAACAACGGCTGTCTCGAAGCCACGGCCGGTGGCGGCTCTATCGCAGCATATCTCCGAGATCTCGGCTACGACGCCTCGTATACGAGCGACGTGGTGAAACTGGTACAGAAGGGCAACCGAGAGGCGATCCAAGCGGTCCGCGCCGCCGGGCGTCTCATCGGTGAGGTCCTGGCCTCGACAGTGAATCTGCTCAACCCGGCCCTGATCATGGTGGGAGGCGACCTGGCCAAGGCAGA
>Ga0299913_10003414_pt1 | contig 12976 bp, 24 predicted proteins | sample RVTome_9_FD_201360 | JGI IMG/M metagenome (GOLD analysis project Ga0299913, IMG submission 201360) | Soil microbial communities from uranium-contaminated site in the Upper Colorado River Basin, Wyoming, United States - RVT155D38 (version 2) ... | reverse complement strand
GCACGCTGCCCTGCCTGCCCGCTCCGGCTGCCATCCACGGCGCCGCCTCAGGGCCGCAGTTCCTCCTGCCGGATCGCGTCAACGCCGTCCCAATACCCCCCGTCGTCGGCGATTGCGGCGCCGCCGGGCGCCGAGAGCACCAGCGGCCCGTCGGCGGTGACCGCAACGGTGTGCTCGAAGTGCGCCGACGGCAGGCCGTCGGTCGTCACGGCCGTCCATCCGTCGCTGAGCACCTTCACCGACGGACGCCCGAGGTTCACCATCGGCTCGATCGCGAGCACCATCCCCTCGCTCAGCCGGGGGCCTCGTCCCGGGCCGCCGTAGTTGGGGATCTGCGGCTCCTCGTGCAGCAGGGCGCCAATCCCGTGGCCGACGAACTCGCGCACGACGGAAAAGCCGTGGCGCTCGACGTGGGCCTGGACCGCGTGGCCGAGGTCCGAGATCCGGGCGCCGACACGCACCTTCCCGATGGCACGGTGCAGCGCCTCTTCGGTCACCCGGAGCAGCTCCGCGGTGCGGTCGGGAATCGCGCCCACCGGCAACGTCACCGCGGCGTCGCCGTAGAACCCGTCCAGCCGGACGCCGAGATCGATCGAGATGATGTCTCCCCGGGCCAGCGCGCGGTCCGAGGGAATCCCGTGCACGACTTCCTGATTGACCGACGCGCAGATCGTCGCCGGGTACCCGTGATACCCCTTGAACGCGGGCTCGGCGCCGGCGGCACGCACCTTCCGCTCCGCGAGGGCATCCAGCTCCGCCGTGGTCACGCCGGGCCTCACGGTTTCCCGCAGCTCCGACAGCACCTCCGCCACGAGCTGGTTGGCCCGGCGCATGCGCTCGATCTCCGCCGGAGACTTGCAGACAATCACGGCCGGCCCTTCTCCCCGCGGGCGTCGTTCCGCGCCACCGCCATCCCCGCTTCCACGGCCGCTCGCAGATCCTCGGTGACCCGCGCCGGCGGCTGCCCCCCGTCGATCGACGCGAAGGTCGGCCGTGTGTGGTAGAACTCGATCAGCGGCTCGGTGATCTCCGCATACACGTGCAGCCGCTGCCGGATCACCCGATCGTCATCGTCCTTCCTCTGGACCAGCACTCCCCCGCACTTCGCGCAGCGCCCGGCGTCGGGCGCTCCGGTCGGCCCGAACGCCCCGTAGGTGGCGCCGCAGTCGCCGCACACGCGGCGCTGCGTCAGCCGTCGGGCGATCTCGTCCTCCGGCACCTCGATGACGATGGGAATGATCGGGCCGCGTCCTTCCATCATCGCATCCAGCGAGCGCGCCTGCACGACCGTGCGGGGGAAGCCGTCGAGGATGAACCCTGTGGCGACATCCGGCCGGGCCAGCCGTTCCTCCACCACGCGAATCATGATGTCGTCGCTCACCAGCTTGCCCGCGGCAATCGTCTCGGAGACCTGATGTCCGAGGCCCGACCCGGCGCTCACGGCGTCGCGCAGGATCTCTCCCGTCGAGATCTTCGGGATCCCGTAGGCCCGGGTCAGGCGCTCCGCCTGGGTGCCCTTTCCCGCGCCGGGGGGACCGATCATCACGATGTTCAGCGACATCGTGTCAGCCCCTGCGCCCTCTGATCCGCGTCCGCTTCATGAACCCGTCGTAATGCCGCATGATGAGCTGGGATTCGACCTGCTGGACCGTGTCCATGCTGACGCCGACGATGATCAGCAGGGACGTCCCGCCGAAGAAGAACTGGACGTTCAGGCCCTGTGTGAACCAGTCGGGCAGCATCGCGTCCAGCTGCTCGCCGACCAGCGGGATCGGCGCCACCTTGAATCCCACCATCAGGAACTCGGGCAGGATGGCCACCAGCGCCAGGTACACCGCGCCGGCCACCGTGATGCGGGTCAGGATCGTGTCGATGTACTCGGCCGTCCGCTTCCCGGGCCGGATGCCGGGCACGAAGCCGCCGTACTTCCGCATGTTCTCCGCGACATCGTCCGGGTTGAAGATAATCGCCGTGTAGAAGAACGCGAAGAAGATGATGCCGGTCATGTACAGCAGGTTGTACAGCGGCATCCCCCAGTTCAGCTGCTCGACGATGGCCCCGAGCCACGTGTCGCCCGGCACGACCTGCGCGACGGTCGCCGGCAGCGCGATGAGCGACGAGGCGAAGATCACCGGGATGACGCCGCCGGTGTTCACCTTCAGCGGGATGTGCGTGCTCGAGCCGCCGTACATCCGCTTGCCGACGAGCCGCTTGGCGTACTGCACGGTCACCCGGCGCTGCCCGCGCTCCATGAACACGATGCAGCCGACGACGACGACCATCAGCACGGCGAGCAGGATCAGCCGGATCAGCCCGATCTCCCCGGTGCGCAGCTGATCGAAGGTCGCGATCACCGCTCGCGGCAGGCCGACGATGATGCTGGCGAAGATGATGAGCGACATGCCGTTGCCGATGCCGCGCTCGGTGATCTGCTCCCCCAGCCACATGATGAAGGTCGTGCCGGTCGTGAGCGTCAGCACGGTCATCAGCCGGAAGCCCCAGCCTCCCTCGTAGACCAGCGGCAGGCCGCCCGGAATGTTGGACTGCTGCTCGAGGAAGATCGCGATGCTCAGCGACTGCACGACCGAGAGCAGGATCGTCGCGTAGCGGGTGTACTGCGTGATCTTGCGGCGCCCCAGCTCCCCTTCCTTCGAGAGGCGCTCCAGGTACGGCCAGACGACCGTCAGCATCTGGAAGATGATCGACGCGCTGATGTAGGGCATGATGCCCAGCGCGAAGATCGTCACGCGCGACAGGTTCCCGCCCGAGAACAGATCGTACAGCCCGAACATCGTGTTGCGCGCCTGCTCGGCCAGCGTCGCCAGCGCCTCGGTGTTCACACCCGGCGTGGGGATGACCGTGCCGATGCGGTACACGGCGAGCAGCGCCAGCGTGAACAGGATCCGCTTGCGCAGGTCGGGAACGGCGAAGAGGTTCCGGATGCTTTCGACCATGAGCTAGGTCACGACCTCCGTCGCACCACCGGCGGCCGCGATCTTCTCCGCCGCCTTCCCGCTGAACTTGTGGGCGCGCACCGTCAGCGCCACGGCGATCTCCCCGCGCCCGAGCACCTTGACCGGGCCGGCGGATCGCACGACGCCGCGCTCGCGCAGCAACTCGGGCGTGACGGTGGTGCCCCCCTCGAACCGCTCGCCGAGCGTGTCGAGGTTCACGACCGCGTACTCGGTACGGAACGGGTTGTGAAACCCGCGCTTCGGCACCCGGCGGTGCAGCGGCATCTGACCGCCCTCGAAGCCGCGCTTGAACTTGAACCCCGAGCGCGACTGGGCGCCCTTGTGACCGCGGCCGGCCGTCTTCCCGTTGCCGGAGCCCTGCCCGCGCCCGACGCGCTTGTGTCCGCGGCGCGCCCCGGGCGCCGGCTTCAGATTGTTCAACGCCATGTTTCTGTCTCTTGTCGGTTGCAGGGGCGACCGCCCGGTCGCCCCTGCATCCAGACTACGCGACCGGTTCCACGTGTACGAGATGCCGCACTTTCAGGATCATCCCGCGCGTCTCCGGCGTGTCCGGCCTGACGACCGAGTGGCGGATCCGGCGCAGTCCCAGGCCCTTCACGACCTTCGCCTGCCGGCCATCGAAGCCTATCGTGCTCCGGACCAGCGTAATCTTCAACGATCCCTTCGTATCAGCCATGCCGATGCCCCTCACACCGTCGCGGCGGCCAGCTCCGCGAGGTCCTTGCCCCGGAGCCGCGCGACGAGAACGGGGTCCTTCAGGTTCGCCAGGCCGCTGAAGGTGGCGCGCACCACGTTGTGCGGGTTGGCCGAACCCAGCGACTTGGTCAGGATGTTCATCACGCCCGCCGACTCGACGACGGCGCGCACCGCGCCGCCCGCGATGATGCCCGTGCCCTCGGGGGCGGGCTTCAGCAGCACGCTCCCGGCGCCGAATCGACCGACCACCGCATGGGGAATCGTCGTGCCCTGCAGGGGAACCCGGATCAGGTTCTTCTTGGCGGCCTCGATGGCCTTCTTGATCGCCGACGGCACTTCCTTCGCCTTGCCGATGCCGAATCCCACGATCCCGTGACCGTCACCCACCACGACGAGCGCGCTGAAGCTCAGGTTCTTGCCGCCCTTGACGACCTTCGTCACGCGGTTGATCGAGACGACGTTGTCCTTCAGGTCGAGCTGAGAGGGGTCGATCCGCTCACGCATGCGCATGCCTAGAACTCCAGACCGGCCGAGCGCGCGGCGTCGGCGACGGCCTTGATTCGTCCGTGATAGAGGAACCCGTTGCGATCGAACACCACGCGCGTGATGCCCTTCTCCTTCAGGCGCTCGGCGATCGCGCGGCCGACGGCCTCGGCCCCCGCGCGGTTGCCGCCGCGCACGCCTTTGGCGAACGCGGACCGCACCCCGGGCTCCACCGACGAGGCGGCGGCAATCGTGCGGCCGGCGCGATCGTCGATGACCTGCACATAGACGTGGGAGAGGCTGCGGAACACGCTGAGCCGCGGCCGCTCGGCGGTCCCCTCCACGCGCTTCCGAATCCGGAACCGGATCCGCTGTCGCCGGTCTTCGCTCGTCTTGATCTTCATAGTCCACCGCGCCTACGCGCCGGTCTTGCCCTGCTTCTTCTTCAGCACTTCGCCCGTGTAGCGCACGCCCTTCTGCTTGTAGGGATCCGGCTTGCGCAGCGAGCGGATGTTCGCCGCCACCTGGCCGACCAGCTGCTTGTCCACGCCCGTCACCGTCACGTGCGTCTGCTTGTCGATCGCGATATCGATGCCGGCCGGGATGTCGAACACGACCGGATGCGAGTACCCGAGCGCGAACACCACCTGGCGGCCCTTCACCTCGGCGCGATACCCGACGCCCACGATGTCGAGCTCGCGCCTGAAGCCCTCGGCCACGCCCTGCACGGCGTTGGCGACCAGCGTGCGCGCCAGCCCGTGGTACTTCCGATGCAGCAGCGCGTCGCCGACGAGCTTCGCCGCGAGATGCCCGTCCTCGAGCGCGACGCTCACGCCCGGCGGGAGCGTCTGGCGCAGCTGCCCCTTCGGGCCCTTCACGTCCACCGCCTCGGCCGACACCGTCGCGGTCACGCCCTTCGGCAGCGGGATGGGTCTCTTTCCGATCCGTGACATCGTCCTGATCCTCGTCGGGTTAGCGGTTCGCGGTGCGCGCCCCTACCACACGTTGCAGAGCAACTCTCCGCCGACGCCCACCTTGATCGCTTCGCGGCCGCTCATCACGCCGCGCGAGGTCGTGAGAATGCTCGTCCCGAGCCCTCCGAGCACGTTCGGCACATCGTCGCGCCCGAAGTAGACGCGGCGGCCCGGACGGCTGATCCGCTCGATCCCCGTGATGACGCGCTCGCCGTGCGGGCCGTACTTGAGGAAGATGCGGATCACCGGCCGCGAGGCGCCGCGGGCCGTGGACTCCTCGACCATCTTGAACCCGTGGATGTAGCCCTCGTCCTGCAGGATGCGGGCAATCTCGGCCTTCAGCCTCGAGGCCGGCATGTCGACGCGCGGGTGCTTCGAGTGCACGGCGTTGCGGATGCGCGTGAGCATGTCTGCAATCGGATCGCTCATAGTCCTTCTTTTCTTCCAGGGTAGGGCGCGGTCGCCGACCGCGCCGTCCGGCGGTTTCGGCGAAACCGCCCTACCAGGCCGGCGTCTCCGGCCCTGTGTGCCCTTACCAGCTGCTCTTGGTCACGCCGGTGATGTCCCCCTCGAGCGCCAGCTTCCTGAAGCACAGGCGGCACAGGTGGAACTTCCGCATGAACGCGCGCGGCCGGCCGCACAGGCGGCAGCGGTTCCGCAGCCGGATCCCGAACTTCGGCGTCTTCGATTCCTTGGCAATCTTCGCTGTCGTGGCCATTCGCTATCCTTCAGGCAGGGCGCGCTCGCCGAGCGCGCCGCGGCGGCCTCGCGAGGCCGCCCTACCAATCAATTGCTCCTGAACGGCAGCCCGATGAGCTGCAGCAGCTTGCGCGCCTCCTCGTCGGTCTTCGCCGTCGTCACCACCGAGACGTTCATCCCGCGCGCCTTGTCGACCTTCATGTAGTCGATCTCGGGGAAGAGCAGCTGGTCGCGCAGACCGAGCGTGTAGTTGCCGCGCCCGTCGAAGCCCCGCGGCGAGATGCCCTTGAAGTCGCGCACGCGGGGGAGCGCCACGCTGACCAGGCGGTCGAGGAACTCGTACATCCGCCGGCCGCGCAGCGTCACCATCGCGCCGACGGGCATCCCCTCGCGCACCTTGAACTGCGCGATCGATTTCTTCGCGCGGCGGACGACCGCCTTCTGGCCGCTGATCCGCCCGAGCTCGTCGACGCCGACGTCGACCACCTTCGGGTTCGCGGTGGCCTCGCCGAGACCCATGTTGATGACGATCTTCCGGATCCGGGGGATCGCCATCACGTTGGTGTAGCCGAACTCCTTCTTGAGCGCCGGCACGACCTCGCTCTCGTACTTCTCCCTGAGGCGGCTCATTTGTCGACCACTCCCTCGCACTTGCGGCAGATGCGCACCTTGCGCCCGTCCTCCAGCACCCGATGGCCGATCCGCGTGCGGTTGCCGCACTCGGGGCAGACGAGCTGCACGTTGCTGGCATGCAGCGACGCCTCCCGCTGCACGACGCCGCCCTTCACGCCGCGCGCCGGGTTCGGCTTCGTGTGCCGCTTGATGAAGTTGACCCCCTCGACGATGAGGCGGTTCTTCTCGGGGACCACCCGCAGCACGCGGCCGCGCTTGCCGCTGTCCTTGCCGGTGACCACCACCACGTTGTCGTTGCGCCGGATGGGCGTTTGAAGTCTCGACATGATTCTCAGATTCCAGGCGACGGGTCCGTTCCGCGGTAGGGCGCGCTCGCCGAGCGCGCCGCGGCGGCCTCGGCGAGGCCGCCCTACCTTCGCTACAGCACCTCCGGCGCGAGCGAGATGATCTTCATGAACTTGCGCTCGCGCAGCTCGCGGGCGACGGGTCCGAACACGCGGGTTCCGATCGGCTCCCCCTGGTCGTTGACCAGCACCGCGGCGTTGCGATCGAAGCGGATGTAGCTCCCGTCGCGGCGCCGCTGCTCCTTCGCGGTCCGCACGATCACGGCCTTCACCACCTGCCCCTTCTTCACGGTGCCGTCCGGCGCGGCCTCCTTCACCGAGGCGGTGATGATGTCGCCCAGCCGCGCGTACCGGCCCGCGGAGCCCCCGATCGGATTGATCATCGAGATCTTCCGGGCGCCGGAGTTGTCGGCAACGTCCAGAATCGAGCGCATCTGAATCATGGCTATACCTGCAGCGCCTTCCTGACGACGCGCGTCACGATCCAGCGCTTCCGGCGGCTGAGGGGCCGCGACTCGACGATCGCCACCTCGTCGCCGACGTGGGCCGCGTTCCCTTCGTCGTGCGCGAGGAACTTCGACGTGCGCCTCTGGGTCTTGCCGTAGACGCCGTGCCGCACCTGCCGCGCGATGGACACCACCACGCTCTTGTCCATCTTGTCGCTGACGACGACGCCGAGTTTTTCAGCCTTTGTGCTCATCAGTTCCCACGCTGTAGGGGCGACGCATGCGTCGCCCCTACCATGTGACGCGACCCTATCGCGCCGCGCCTTCCTTCTGCCGCAGCAGCGTCTTCACCCGCGCCAGATCGCGCCGCACGATCCGGACCTTCAGCGGCGACTCCAGCGAGCCCATCGACTTCTGGATGCGCATCCGGAACAGCTGGTCGTCGAGATCGCGCTCCCGCGCGCGGAGGTCCTCGACGCTCAGCTCGCGCAACTCGGCCGTCTTCCTGCTCATAGCGCGCGCTCCTCCGCGAACCGCAGCGCGAACTTGGTCCGGATGGGCAGCTTGGCGGCGGCCAGCTGCATCGCCCGGCGCGCCTCCACCTCGGTGACGCCCTCCATCTCGAACATCACGCGGCCGGGACGCACGACGCAGACCCACTGCTCCGGCGCGCCCTTGCCCTTGCCCATGCGCGTCTCCTGCGGCTTCTTGGTGATCGGCTTGTCCGGAAACACGCGTACCCAGATCTTGCCGCCGCGCTTGATGAATCGCGTCATCGCCACGCGCGCGGCCTCGATCTGGCGGTCGGTCAGCCAGCACGGCTCGAGCGCCTTCAGCCCGTAGTCCCCGAACGAGACATCGGACCCCCGCCACGCCTTGCCGCGCATGCGGCCGCGCTGCTGCTTCCGGTACTTGACCTTCTTCGGCATCAACATGGGTCTGATCCTTGTCGACTACAGGCCGCAGGCTTCAGGCTGCAGGCGCTGACATGGCTTCAGGCCTGAAGCCGTATCAGGCCTGAGGTCTGCAGCCTGCAGTCCGTAGTAGCCTGACGCCGTCCCTTTCACGCCCGGGCCGGCGCCCGTCTCGGCCCCCGATCGCGATACTCCTCTTCGCGCCCCGTGCGCGGCCGCAGGCGCTCTCCCTTGTTCAGCCAGACCTTGACGCCGATCTGGCCGTAGGTCGTGTTCGCTTCCGCGAAACCGTAGTCGATGTCGGCCCGGAGTGTCTGGAGCGGCAGCTGGCCGTGCAGGTACCACTCGGACCGCGCGATCTCGGCCCCGTTCAGCCGGCCGGACACGCGCACCTTGATGCCGCGCGCGCCGAAGCGCAGCGCCGACTCCACCGCCTTGCGCATGGCGCGCCGGAACGCGACGCGCTTCTCGAGCTGCATCGCGACCGATTCGGCGATGAGCTGCGCATCCAGCTCGGGCTTCTGGATCTCCTGGATGTTGATGAAGACCTCGCGGTTCGTCCGCTTCTGGATCTCCGTCTTCAGCTTGTCCACCTCGGTGCCCTTGCGCCCGATGATGATGCCGGGACGCGACGTGTGGATGTCGATCTTCAGCTTGTTCGCCGCGCGCTCGGTCTCGATCTTCGAGACGCCGGCGTGCGAAAAGCGGCGCTTCAGCGTCGCCCGCAGCTTCAGATCCTCGTGCAGCAGCTTCGCGTAGTCCCGGTCCGAGTACCAGCGCGACCGCCAGGTCTTGTTGAACCCGAGGCGGAACCCGTACGGGTGAACCTTCTGCCCCATTACTTCCCTGCCTTCTTCTTCGCACGCGGCTTCGACGCCGCCTTTGTCTTCGCGGTGCGCGTCCCGCGCGAAGCCGTGGCGGACCTGGCGGCCCCCTTCTTCGGCGCGCCCTTCCGCGCCGGCCTCTTCGCCGCGGGCGCCTCCGGTGCAACGGCAATCCGGACCGGCCGCTCCGACACCTTCACGGTGAGGTGCGCGGTCCGCTTGATGACGCGGAAGGCGCGGCCCATCGGCGCCGGCCGCACCCGCTTCATCGACGGCCCCTGGTTGGCGTAGCACGCGGCGACGAACAGGCGCTCGACGTCGCCGCCGAAGCCTTCCTTCTGCTGCGCGTTCGCAATGGCCGACCGCAGCACCTTCTCGATGTCGTGCGCCACGCCCTTGCGGGCCTGCCGCAGCGCCGCGAGCGCCCGGTTCACGTCGCGGCCGCGGATCAGATCCATGACCAGCCCCGCCTTCTGGGCGGAGGTCCGCACGTACTTCGCGGTGGCGTGCGCCTCAACCATGGCCTAGCTCCCGCCCGCCGGCTTCGCCGCCGGCGTCGCCGCCTTCTCGGTCTTCGTGGTGTGCCCCTTGAACGCGCGCGTCGGGGCGAACTCGCCGAGCTTGTGCCCCACCATGTTCTCGGTCACGTAGACCGGAATGAACTTCCGCCCGTTGTGGACGGCCAGCGTGTGGCCCACCATCTCCGGCACGACCGTCGATCGGCGCGACCAGGTCTTGATGACCTTCTTGTCGCCGCCCCGATTCATTGTCTCCACCTTCTCGAGCAGCGAGGTCTCGACGAAGGGGCCTTTCTTGAGTGATCTGCTCATTTCACACCTGGTAGGGCGGCCTCGCCGAGGCCGCCGCACACCGGCGCGCTCGGCGAGCGCGCCCTACCGTTTTCTCCGCGTGACGATGAACTTGTCCGTCACCTTCCGGTTGCGCGTCTTGAAGCCCTTCGTCGGCTGGCCCCACGGGGAGACCGGGTGCCGTCCGCCTGACGTCTTCCCCTCGCCGCCCCCGAGGGGGTGGTCCACCGGGTTCATCGCGACGCCGCGGACGTGCGGCCGGCGGCCGAGCCACCGGCTCCGGCCCGCCTTGCCGATCGACACGTTCTCGTGATCGATGTTCCCCACCTGGCCGATGGTGGCCACGCACTCGAGACCGATGCGGCGCACCTCGCCGGACGGCAGCTTCACCGACGCATACTCGCCTTCCTTCGCCACGAGCTGCACGGACGAGCCCGCGCTGCGGGCGATCTGGCCGCCCTTGCCGGGCTTCAGCTCGACGTTGTGGATCTGCGTGCCGAGCGGAATATTCTTCAGCGGCAGGCAGTTCCCCGGCAGGATGTCGACGCTCGCCCCCGCGATGACCGTATCGCCCACCTTCATGCCCGCCGGCTGCAGGATGTAGCGCTTCTCGCCGTCGGCGTACGTCACGAGCGCGATGCGCGCGGACCGGTTGGGGTCGTACTCGATGGTCGAGATCGTCCCCGGGATGTCCTTCTTGTCGCGGCGGAAGTCGATGACCCGATAGAGCCGCTTGTGGCCGCCGCCGCGCCACCACGAGGTGAGCTCGCCGCGGTTGTTGCGGCCGCCCGACTTCCGCAGCGGCTCGGTGAGCGGCTTGTACGGCTCGGTCGCGGTGATCTCGTCGAAGACCGCGACGGTCTGGAACCGCCGTCCCGCCGACGTTGGCTTGTACTTGCGTATGGGCATCGATGTCACGGTAGGGGCGACCGGCCGGTCGCCCCTACGCGCCCTCCAGGAACTCGGGCAGCTTCTCGCCCTCGCGCAGCGTCACATAGGCCTTCTTCCAGTCCGGCCGCTGGCCGACGAAGCGCCCCTGCCGCTTGACCTTGCCGTGCGCGACGGCCGTGCGCACGGTCTCGACCCTCGATCCCAGCAGCTGCTCGACCGCGCGCCGAATCTCGATCTTGTTCGCGCCGGCCGCCACCTCGAACACCATCGTCCGGCCGTCCTCGCGGAGGATGGTCGTCTTCTCGGTGATCAGGGGCCGGCGAATGACGTCCGTGAGTTTCATGCCAGCGCCTCCTGCAGCCGTTCCACCGCGTCGCGGGTCGCGATCACCCGCGCGGCATCCGCCACGTCGCGGGCGGTGACGCGATTGGACGGCACGAGCCGCACGCCGGCGAGGTTGCGCACGGCCAGCGCCAGCTTCTCGTCGGGCGTGACGTCAACCAGCAGCGTCTTCCCCCCGGCGCCGAGCGTCCGCAGCATCTCGACGGCGGCCCGCGTCTTGATCTCGGAGGCCGCGAGCGCATCGACGACGGTCAGCGCGCCCTGGCCCACCTTCTCGACGATCGCGGCGCGGAGCGCGCGCCGCTCGGCCTTGCGCGGCATCGCATACCCGTAGCTGCGCGGCTGCGGGCCGAACACCGTCCCTCCCTTGCGCCACAGCGGGTTCCGGATCTCGCCGACGCGCGCACGCCCGGTCCCCTTCTGCCGCCACGGCTTCTTCCCGCTGCCGCTGACGAGCGCGCGGTTCTTCGTGGCGTGCGTGCCGCGGCGCCGGCTCGCGTTCTCGCGAACGACCGATTCCCAGATCAGGTCGGTCTTCACGCGCCCGCCGAACACCTCGTCGCGGAGGTCGACCGAACCGACCTTCTCGTTCTGCTGGTTGACGACATCCAGTGTCATAAAAGACCCGTCGAACGCCCTATCTCTTCCCCTTGCCCTTGACCGGCTTCTCCGGCTGGGGCTGCGGCTCCCGCTTCGCGGCCACGGCCTTCCTGATGACCACGTACCCGCCCGGCCCGCCGGGCACCGCGCCCCGGACCACGAGCAGGTTCTGCTCGGCGTCCACGCGGATCACCTTCAGGTTGCGCGTGGTGACCCGATCCGCCCCCATGTGGCCCGCGGCGCGCATCCCCTTCACCACCCGCGACGGAAACGACGAGGCGCCGATCGACCCCGGCGCACGGTGGAACATGGAGCCGTGAGTGGCGGCGCCGCCGCCGAAGTGGTGCCGCTTGACGACGCCCTGGAACCCCTTGCCGCGGCTGGTCCCAATCACATCGACCCGCTCGCCGTCCTGAAAGATCGACACGAGCACCTGATCGCCCGGCTTGGGCGCCTCGTCGCCGCCGCTCAGCGTGACCTCGCGTCGGACGCGGGTCGGCGGGACGCTCGCCTTCTTGTAGTGGCCCGCCGTCGGCTTGTTCACGCGGGCGGGCCGCTCCTCGACCAGCCCGAGCTGCACCGCCTCGTACCCGTCCGACGTCTTCGTCTTCATCTGCACGACGACGCACGGACCCGCCTTGAGCACCGTCGCCGGCTGCACGGTGCCGTCGTCGGCGAACAGCTGCGTCATGCCGACTTTCCTGCCGATGATGCCAGTGACCATGTCAGTGTCCTGGTAGGGGCGACCGGCCGGCCGCCCCTACTTCCCGTGTTCCTTCCCGAACGCCTTGATCTCCACGTCGACGCCCGCCGGCAGATCGAGCTTCATCAGCGCGTCGACCGTCTGCGGCGTCGGCTCGAAGATGTCGATCAGCCGCTTGTGGGTGCGGATCTCGAACTGCTCCCGCGACTTCTTGTCCACGTGCGGCGACCGGAGCACCGTCCACTTGTTGATCTCGGTCGGCAGCGGGATCGGCCCCGCCAGCCGTGCGCCGGTTCGCTTCGCGGTCTCGACGATCTCGCCGGTCGACTGATCGAGCACGCGATAGTCGTACGCCTTGAGGCGGATCCGGATCTTGTCGGAGAACATGGCCATTTCACTGATCCTTGTCGGCTTCGGGCTGCGGGCTTCGGGCTGCGGGCCGTGTCAGGGCTTCAGGGCCCGGAGCCCAGACGAGGCCCGGAGCCGGAAGCCCGAGGCCCGGAGCCCTAGGCAATGATTTCCGTAATGGTCCCGGCGCCCACCGTCCGCCCGCCCTCGCGAATCGCGAACCGCGCGCCCTTCTCCAGCGCCACCGCCGTGATCAGCTCCGCCGTGATCGGCGTGTTGTCCCCGGGCATCACCA
>Ga0299913_10003413_pt1 | contig 12979 bp, 12 predicted proteins | sample RVTome_9_FD_201360 | JGI IMG/M metagenome (GOLD analysis project Ga0299913, IMG submission 201360) | Soil microbial communities from uranium-contaminated site in the Upper Colorado River Basin, Wyoming, United States - RVT155D38 (version 2) ... | reverse complement strand
CCCGACCTAAAACCTCTCGCAGCTAACTTGCTCCGGCGGTGACCTATGTCTTCGTCGGAGCAGTTGGCTTTCTGATAGGTCTGGCCGCCCACGACCTGGCCATCCAGTCTCTCAGCGAAACCACGCCGCTACGACCGTTTCAGGGGATTTGCCGGGTATGCCTGCACGAACGCTCCTGGTTCCACGTGCGTTGCGGACGATGTGGCCGTGCGGTGGTTCGCGAGGCCATCCTGGCATTGGTGTCCGCCGCAGTCGCCATCGCCTTCCTGCACACCGTCGGCTGGAACTGGCTCCTCGTCCCGTATCTCGGGTTCTTGCTGCTCACGACGGCGCTCGTGGTCACCGATCTCGAGGCCTTCCGCATCGTCGACCGCCTCAACCTCCGCGGCTCCGCTGTCCTGGTCGGTCTTCTCACCCTCACCACTGCGGTGGACGGCGACTGGGGCGATATGGGCCGGGGGGTTGCCGGGGGAGCCGCGTACTTCGCCGGTGCCTCACTCCTGTTCGTCCTCGCGCGGGGCAGAGGTTTCGGGGCGGGTGACGTCAAGCTCTCCGTCCAGCTGGGAGTGTTCACTGCCTACCTGGGATGGAGCGTGCTCGGCTGGGCTGTTTTCGGCACCGCACTGATCGGAGGGGTGGTCGCGTTCGTGCTCATCCTCGGCGGCGCGGCCAGTCGCAAGACGGAGCTTCCCTACGGCCCACCCATGATCCTGGGGGCGTGGACCGCCATCGTCATGGTTGGAGTGGGAGCCATCCCGATTCCCTCGTAACCTGTGCCCATGCTGCGCTTCCTGACAGCCGGTGAGTCCCATGGCCCCGGTCTGGTGACCATCGTCGAGGGATTGCCCCGCGGCCTACCGGTGAATGTCGAAGGGCTCGCCGTCGAGTTGGCACGCCGGCGGCATGGCTACGGGCGGGGCAAGAGAATGGCGATCGAACAGGACGAGGTCGAGATCCTCGGTGGCGTGCGCCACGGCTTCACCCTGGGCTCCCCGGTGTCCATTCTGATCCGGAACACCGAATGGCCCCGCTGGCAAGACATCATGAGCCCGGGCCCCGGTGAGAGCGGTAAAGAGGTGACCAGGCCGCGACCGGGGCATGCCGATCTCGCCGGCATGCTCAAATACGACACCAACGACGCCCGCGACATCCTCGAGAGGGCGTCGGCGCGGGAGACAGCGGCGCGGACAGTCGCCGGCTACCTGGCAAAGACCTTGCTCGGAGTGTCCGGCGTCACCATTGTCAGCCATGTGGTCTCGATAGGGGACGTGACGGCCAAGTCCCCGGTCCCGGATCCCGACGACGCCGGCCGAATAGACGAGGACCCGGTGCGCTGTCTCGACCCTCAGGCCTCACAGGAGATGATCGCCGCCATCGACAGGGCCATGGAGGCCAAGGACACGCTGGGTGGCGTGTTCGAAGTAGTGGCCCATTCGGTGCCGGTCGGCATCGGGTCACATGTCCAGTACGACCGTCGGCTCGACTTTCTCCTGGGTGGTGCAGTCATGTCCATACCCGCGATCAAGGGGGTGGAGATCGGTGACGGCTTCACAGGCGCAGCCACTCCCGGATCGTCGGCCCACGACGAGATCGTGAGATCAGACGATGGGGTCAGCAGAGAGACGAACCGGGCGGGGGGTGTCGAGGGGGGAATGAGCAACGGGGAGCCGGTGAGAGTGCGTGCTGCCATGAAGCCGATCTCCACGCTCATGCAGCCGCTTCGAACCGTCGACATGAGCACAGGGGAGCCCGATCAGGCAGTGAGAGAGCGCTCCGATGTCTGTGCAGTCCCTGCCGCAGCCGTGGTCGGCGAGCAGATGGTCGCTTTCGTTCTCGCTGCGGAGTTCATGCGAAAGTTCGGCGGAGATTCCGTGTCCGACTTCGAGGCGGCAGTCGCTCATTACCGGGAGAGGGTCGCCGGGAAAACCGGCTGGTGAACATGTGGCTGCCCTCTCCATGCCGAGGTGTCGACTCACGTGATCGATGCGGGTGACCGTCCCCTGGAGGACCTGGTAGACGAGGTGGTGGCGCTGTGGCCAGACTGACGGTCGCCGGAGTCACCGAGGTCGTGATCGATTCCGCCCTCGCCCCGCCCATTCTCCCGCCGCGTCCCGGCCGGTCTCGTGTCGCCATCCTCACCCAGCCTGCGGCCACGGACATCGCCCTGGATGTGGCCAGGCATTTGCGAGATGAGGAGGTGACCTGTGAGGTGATCGGGCTCCCCGATCGGGAAGAGGCCAAGACTCTGCCGGTCGCCGGGTCCGTCTACGAGGCGTTGGCCCGATTCGGGCTGGCGCGTGACGACACCGTGGTCGGAGTTGGGGGAGGGTCCGTCACCGATCTGGCCGGGTATGTCGCAGGGACGTGGCTGCGTGGCGTCGAAGCGGTGTATGTGCCCACGACGCTCCTCGGTGCGATCGATGCCTCCATCGGGGGCAAGACCGGCGTGAACATCGGAGGTAAGAACCTGGTCGGGGTGTTCTGGCACCCGACCCGTGTCGTGATCGACGTCGCCCGTCTCGGCTTGCTCCCCAGCTACCTCATCCGCGAGGGCATGGCCGAGGCCTACAAGGCAGGTTTGATAGGGAACGCTGATCTGGCCGCATCGATCGAGAAGTCAGGTCTCGACAGCGATCTGGAAGACGTCGTCACCAAATCGATCGGTGTCAAGGCGGATATCGTGGACCGTGACGTCACCGAGCGAGGAGATCGGGCATTCCTCAATTTCGGGCACACCATCGGCCACGCCATCGAATACGCCTCATCTCTCTCCCACGGGGAAAGCGTCGGCCTGGGCATGGTGGCCGCCGTCCGCATCTCCGAGAAGCTGGCAGGATTCGCCCATGCCGACAGGGTGATCGCGGCCATCGCCGGGCTCGGCCTGCCCACCCAGGTCGAAGGTCTCGAGTTGGCCCGGGTCATCGATCTCCTGGGCCGGGACAAGAAGCGCGATGCCGGCGGTGTTCGGATGGTGCTTCTGAAGGAGCTCGAGGCACCGTTTCTCGTCCACGTCGACCGGGCCGACATCGAGCTCGGCCTTGCCGCGATAGGGTTCTAGAAGGAGGTAGCGTCCCCGCTTCTCCACCGAGGAACCGCATGATCAGCACCAACGATGTTCGGCCTGGCATGGCCCTCGACCTCGAGGATGGTCTCTTCTCGATCGTCGAATACCAGCACGTGAAGCCGGGCAAGGGCCGCGCCTTCGTGAGGATGAAGCTGAAGAAGCTCGAAACGGGCCAGGTGCTCGATCGCACGTTCCGCGCCGACGAGAACGTTCAGCAGGCGATCATCGACCGGGCGGAGCACCAGTACCTCTACTCCGACGATCTCGGGTATCACTTCATGAATCTCGACGACTACGGCCAGATCGTGCTCACCGAACAGGACGTGGGCAACGCTGCCGGGTACCTCGTCGACGGGATGACCGTTGTCCTGCCCATGTTCGATGGGACGGCCATCGGCGTCGACCTTCCCGCATCCGTGGAGCTCGAGGTGACCTACGCCGAGCCGGCGGTGAAAGGCGACACCCGCACCGGCGCCACCAAGGGTGTGACCGTCGAGACCGGCATCGAGGTTCAGGTCCCCCTGTTCATCGAGCAAGGCGAGCGGATCAAGGTGGACACCCGCACCGGCGACTACCTGACCCGGGCATGACCGGGTTCCATTTGTGCTGATAATCCCGGCTCGAGTGACTGCATCCGAGCTGGCCACGGCGATCGAGCGGGACGTTCGCGAGGTCCAGGCGGCTCTCGATGCCCGGGAGCAACCCGACTCGCCAGAGGACATCCTGGGGGCCGACCTGGCAATCGCCGTGGCCAAGACTCTCGGTGTCGACGTCTCGGTCGAGCCACGCGACCTCGCTCTCGAGCGCCTCTACGAATTCGACACCAGGGGCGAGTTGGGCTCGGATGTGGGCGGTCGGGCTGGTGAGATCGTCGAAGGGGTCATCTCCGACATCGAGGGCCTCGACGAGATGATCGAATCGGTCGCCGAGCGATGGAGCGTCGCTCGGATGCCTGTGATCGATCGCAACATCGTCCGGATCGCCCTCCATGAGTTGCGCGCCGACAGGGCGACACCGACGGCGGTAGTGGTCTCGGAGGCGGTGCGGCTCGCCCAGACCTACTCGACCGAGAAGTCGGCCGCTTTCGTCAACGGAGTCCTCGCCACCCTTGCCAAGACGATTCGGGAGAGTTAGGACACAGCGGGCCGACTCGGTTATGGTCGGAGCGACCTTTAAGGACGGTCCTGTGAGGCCGGGAAGGAAGCGACTTGCCCCAGGTAATGACTGGCGATGACATCGGGCGCGTCATCCGCCGCATCTCCCATGAGATACTCGAGACCCACCGCGGTGCGGAGCGAGTGGTCCTCGTCGGAATCCACACCAGGGGAGTGACGCTCGCTCGAATGCTGGCCGAGACGATCGGGGCGTTCGAGGGTGTCACGGTCCCAATTGGCGAGTTGGACATCGGTCTCTACCGAGATGATCGCGATCTCAGGGACGACATTCCCCTTCGCAGCACCGATATCCCGGTCGACATCTCGGATCGTCACGTGGTCATCGTGGATGACGTGCTGTTCACCGGGAGGACGGTTCGGGCGGCCCTGGACGCCCTCTCCGACATTGGCAGGGCAGTGACTACCGAGCTCGCCGTTCTAGTGGACCGGGGCCATCGTGAGTTGCCGATCAGGGCTGACTACGTCGGCAAGAACCTCCCCACCTCACGGGATGAGACGGTGCGGGTTCGTCTTCCCGACAACGATGGGCGAGAAGGCGTCTATATCGAGAAGCTGGAGGTGGGCGTCAAATGAAGTCCTTCACCGGAGTCCGCGGGATGGGGAGAGGTGAGATCGAGCGGCTCGTGACCGAAGCCTGCGAGTATCGGGATGCACTCGACAGCGGGGATCTCATCGACCGGTCGCTAGAAGGACGATGTGTCGCCAACCTCTTCTTCGAGCCATCCACGCGCACCCGCCTCTCCTTCGACCTGGCTACGCAACGTCTCGGAGGCCACGTGCTCACCTTCTTCCCGGAGACATCGTCGTCACTCAAGGGCGAGTCTCTGCACGACACCGTGCTCACGGTGGCAGCCATCGGAGCCGACGTGCTCGTCGTGCGTCACAAGGAAGAGGGCGTCCCTGAGAAGGTTGGAGAGTGGACCGGTCTGCCCGTGATCAACGCGGGTGACGGCACCAACGAGCATCCCACCCAGGCGCTCCTCGACCTGGTGACCTTGAAGCGCCGATTCGGCTCGTTGCCCGGTCTCAGAGTCGGCATCGTCGGTGACATCGCCCACTCCCGCGTCGCAGGGAGCCTCATCCATGCCATGGGCCCACTGGGCATCGAGCTCGTCCTGGTCGGACCGGGAGAGTGGCTTCCGAGTGAGACTTCGGTGGCCCTGAGCCACGATCTGGATGCGACCATTCCCCATCTCGACGTCGTGTACCTGCTCAGGGTGCAGACAGAACGTGGCGGTGTCATCGACGACGACTACGTCGCTCGATTCCGAATGGACGCCAAACGCGCCTCCGAGCTGAGCGAGGACTCGGTGATCATGCACCCCGGCCCGATCAACCGGGGCGTCGAGCTGACAGACGAGGTGGCGGACTCACCTCGGTCATTGATCACCGAGCAGGTCCGAAACGGCGTGCCCACTCGCATGGCCGTCCTCCGCAGACTGGCAGCCGACCGGCGATGATTGCGATCCGGAACGGCGAGGTGTTGACCAGCGATGGTTGGGCCCGAGTCGATGTCCTGGTGTCAGATGGTCGCGTCGCCGCCCTCGGGGAGGTTCCGCCGGCTCCGATCGAGTTGGACGCAACTGGATTTCTCGTCGGGCCCGGCTTCGTGGATCTGCACACCCACCTCAGAGAACCTGGCCAGACCTGGAAAGAAGACATCGCGTCCGGGTCTCGAGCAGCGGCGATAGGCGGTTTCACCGCTATCACCGCCATGCCAAACACCGAGCCACCCATGGACACTGCGAAGGTGGTCCAGGAGGTCATCGACTCGGCGAATGAGAATGCCGTGGTGGACATCGTTCCGTCGGCCGCTCTGACCATGGGCCGGTCGGGAGCCCGCCCTGTCGACTTCGTGGAGCTGTACGGGATTGGGGTCAGGATGTTCACCGATGACGGCGATTCGGTGGCAGATGGCGAGGTGCTCGCCGCCGCGATGCACCAGATCTCGCGCCTACCCGGCGCCTTCGTCGCCCAGCACGCCGAAGATCGCTCCCGGACTGTCGACGGCCACATGCATGAGGGAGATCTCTCCCGTCGACTCGGCATCGGAGGGTTGCCGGCTGAAGCGGAGTCCGACGTCGTCAGGCGCGATCTGGCACTCGTCGCCGAGAGCGGCGCCCGTTACCACTGCCAACACGTGTCGGCGAAGATGACCGTCGAACTCATACGTCGAGCGAAGGAGTCGGGATTGCCGGTGACTGCGGAGGTGACACCACATCACCTGACATTCGAAGTGTCCGCCCTTTCGGCTCTCGACCCGGACTTCAAGATGTACCCCCCGCTCCGCGGGCCCGACGACCGCGACTCGCTGGCCGATGCCCTCCGCGAAGGCGTGATCGATGCGGTCGCCACAGATCACGCCCCCCATCTCCCTGCTGAGAAGCAGACAGATTTCTCTGCCGCCCCGCGTGGGGTCATCGGACTGGAGACTGCAGCGTCGGCCACGTGGGAGGTCCTCGGTGACCGAGACCGGCTCTTCTCGGTGCTCTCCACCGGGCCGGCCCGCATCCTCGGGCTCGACGATCACGGTGGTCCTCTGCGGCCCGGGGCCAGGGCCAACCTGGTGGTGTTCGACCCCGACGCCTCGTGGGTCCCTCGAGTGTTCCAATCCCGCTCGTCCAACAGCCCCTATCGGGGCCGGGAGATGACGGGACGGGTACGGGCGACGCTGTGCGGGGGAAGGCTGGCGCATCAGGAGGTGGCTACTTGAGCCGCCGACCTGCCCTGCTGGTCACCGCAGACGGAGAAGTGTTCGCCGGGTACGCCGCCGGGGCCGAGGGGATCGCCACGGGCGAGGCAGTCTTCAACACATCAATGACGGGCTACCAGGAGATCCTGACCGACCCCTCCTACTCCGGTCAGGTGGTGGTGATGACCTCGCCCCACATCGGGAACTATGGAGTCGCGCCCGACGACGACCAGTCGGCCCAGCCCGCCGTCTCCGGATTTGTCGTCAAGGCCCTCTCCAGGAGGCACTCCAACTGGCGCTCCGAAGGCAGCCTCGCGGACTACTTCCGCCGCCACGGGGTGGTCGCGGTGTCCGACATCGACACCCGTAGGCTGACCCGGCATATCAGAGACCGCGGCGCCATGCCGGTGGCCATGGGAGCCGATGTCGACGAGGCCGAGTTGCGCACCATCGCGGCGGAGGCGCCGTCCATGGAGGGCCGCGATCTGGCCAGCACGGTCTCCACCAAGGAGCCCTATCACCTCGAGGCTGTAGGCAACAGCCGGGGGCTGGTCGTTGCCATCGACCTCGGGATGAAGAAGGACATCCTGGCGAATCTCACCGGACGCGGCTTCGACGTCGAGGTCGTCCCGGCACTCACCTCGTCCGAGGACGTGCTGGCGAGGCAACCCGTCGGAGTCTTCGTCTCCAACGGCCCCGGCGACCCCGAGCCTCTGGTGCAGACGACCGAGACACTCCGGGGGGTCATCGGGAACGCGCCTCTGTTCGGCATCTGCCTCGGACACCAGGTGCTCGGACTCGCAGTCGGCGCCCGAACTTACAAGCTCCCCTTCGGACACCATGGGGGCAACCATCCGGTGCGCCGTCTCGACGACGGCCGCGTCGAGATCACTGCCCAGAACCACGGGTTCGCCGTCGATCTCTGGAGTCTCACCGACTCACGACAACCGCAACGCGATGGCCTCGCCGGCACCGATCTCCTCCCTCAGCGGGCCGACACCGAGTTCGGCCCGGTGCGCCCCACCCACCAGAATCTGAACGACGGGACACTCGAGGGCATGCTGTTGGAGGACCAACCGGCCTTCTCCGTGCAGTACCACCCGGAGTCGGCCCCCGGCCCCCACGACGCGGCCGAGTTGTTCGACAGGTTCGCCGACCTCATCGAAGGAGGGCTCTGATGCCGGGGAGGCGTGACCTCCGCTCCATCCTGCTGATTGGCTCCGGGCCGATCATCATCGGGCAAGCCTGCGAGTTCGACTACTCGGGGACCCAAGCGGCGAAGGTGCTCAGGGCCGAGGGCTATCGGGTGATCCTGGTCAACTCCAACCCGGCGACCATCATGACCGACCCCGAGTTCGCCGACGCTACCTATATCGAGCCGATCACACCCGAGGTGGTGGCCGAAATCATCGCCAGGGAGCGCCCCGATGCCCTTCTCCCGACCCTGGGCGGGCAGACAGCGCTCAACGTCAGCACCCAACTGGCGCGAAGCGGGGTTCTGGAGCGACACGGTGTCGAGATGATCGGCGCCGGGCTCGATGCCATCGACCGCGCCGAGGACCGTGGTCTCTTCAAGGAGACCATGGAGTCCATAGGGCTCGAAGTGCCAAAGGCGGGATATGCCAGATCGATGAGCGAGGCCGTGAAGATCGCACGTGAGATCGGGTACCCGGTGATGGTCCGGCCGTCTTACATCCTCGGCGGCGGTGGCACCGGTATCGCCGCGGACGAGGAAGAGTTCCTGGACGTGGCCCGTCACGGGTTGGACACGTCGCCAGTCAGCGAGATCCTCGTCGAGGAGTCGGTCTACGGCTGGAAGGAGTACGAGCTCGAGGTGATGCGTGACCGATTGAGCAACGCCGTCGTCGTTTGCTCGATCGAGAACTTCGACCCAATGGGCGTCCACACCGGCGACTCGATCACCGTGGCGCCGGCACAGACTCTCAGCGACCGGGAGTACCAGGAGATGCGCGATGACGGGATCGCCGTGCTCGCCGCCATCGGCGTCGAGACCGGAGGCTCCAACGTCCAGTTCGCGGTCGATCCCGAGACCGGTCGCCGTCTCGTCATCGAGATGAACCCGAGGGTGAGCCGCTCGTCTGCCCTGGCTTCGAAGGCCACCGGGTTCCCGATCGCCAAGATCGCTGCCCTCCTGGCCGTCGGGTTCACCCTCGACGAGATCGCAAACGACATCACCAAGGCCACCCCCGCCTCTTTCGAGCCCGCCCTCGACTACACCGTCGTCAAGGTGCCTCGCTTCGATTTCGCAAAGTTCCCTTCGGCTCCGACCACGCTCGGCACTTCCATGCGCAGCGTCGGAGAAGCCATGGCCATCGGGCGCACCTTCCCCGAGGCTTTGCAGAAGGCTCTGCGCAGTCTGGAGAACGGGCGGTCAGGGCTCAACGCCGACAAGGCAGAGACTCCCCTCAGAAGTCTCGATGACGACGCTCTGGCGGACGCCGTGAGCACACCTACTCCAGATCGGGTCTACGCCATGGGCGAAGCGTTGCGCCGCGGTTGGGGTGTCGACGAGGTGGCCCGTCTGTCCTCTGTCGACCCCTGGTTCGTCGACCAGATGGCCGAGATCGTGGAGATCCGGCACGAGCTGGAGACCCATCGCGACGACTCCCTCTTGCGTGAGGCCAAGCGATACGGATTCTCCGACCGCCAGATCGGTCACCTCTGGGGCCTCCCGGAGGCCCAGATCCGATCTCAGAGGCTTCACGCCGGGATCGCCCGCACGTACAAGACCGTGGACACATGCGCCGCCGAGTTCGAAGCGCACACCCCCTACATGTATGGCACGTTCGAGGACGAGACCGAGGTGAGGGCAGCGGACAAGCCTCGTGTGGTCGTGCTCGGTTCGGGGCCCAACCGCATCGGCCAGGGAATCGAGTTCGACTACTGCTGTGTGCACGCCAGCTTCGCTCTCCGTGACGCCGGATACGAGACGGTCATGGTCAACTGCAACCCGGAGACAGTCTCAACCGACTACGACACGTCCGACCGTCTCTACTTCGAGCCGCTCACGATCGAGGATGTCCTAGGCGTCATCGACGCCGAGAAACCCGAGGCCGTGATCGTCCAGCTCGGAGGTCAGACTCCCCTCAACCTCGCCGACGAGCTGGAGAGGGCCGGGGTCCCTATCGCCGGCACCTCGCCTGCATCCATCGCCTTGGCAGAGGATCGCGAGCAATTCGCCGAGATCTGCCGCAACCTCGGCTTGAAACAGCCCGCCGCCGGATCGGCGACGTCTGCCGCCGAGGCGCAGGAGGTCGTCGACCAGATAGGGCTTCCCGTCATGGTGCGGCCGTCATTCGTTCTGGGGGGACGGAAGATGAAGGTGGTCTATAGCCTCGAGGAGCTCGGTGCCTACGTGCGGGAGATCTACGGCGAGGACGACCCCGAGGTGACCGCCAACCCGATACTCCTCGACCGTTTTCTCGAGTCCGCCGTCGAGGTCGACGTCGACGCCGTGTTCGACGGGTCCGAGTTGCTCGTCGGCGGAGTCATGGAGCACGTGGAGGAAGCCGGTGTCCACTCCGGAGATTCTGGCTGTGTCACTCCACCACCGACCATCTCCGACGAGGCAATGAAGGAGATCCTGCGCGGAACGGGGGAGTTGGCGAGGGCTCTCGGTGTCAGAGGCTTGATCAACATCCAGTTCGCAGTGAAGGGCGACGAGGTCTATGTACTCGAGGCCAACCCGCGTGGCAGCCGGACCGTCCCGTTCATCTCAAAGGCGAAGGCGATCTCACTGGCGAGGATCGCCACCCGCGTCATGCTGGGGACGACGATCGCGGATCTCCGAGCTGAGGGCATGGTGACCGAGCAGACCGGCGATGGCTTCGTCGCCGTCAAAGACGCGGTCCTCCCATGGGACCGCTTCCCGGAAGAAGACAACATCCTGGGGCCAGAGATGAAAGCCACCGGTGAGGTCATGGGGATCGGCCCCGATGTTGGCGTCGCCTACGGCAAGGCCCTCCTCGCCGCAGGCAACATCCTCGCCGACCGCGGCAGGGTCTTTCTCTCCTTCGCCGATCGCGACAAGCAGTTGGGCCTCGCCGTGGCTCAAGCATTCACAATGCTCGGATTCGACCTCATCGCCACCAAGGGGACCGCCCGATTCCTCCGCCACCACGCGATCGAGGCGGAGCCGGTGAACAAAGTGGGGGAGGGGGAACGTGACATTGGTGAGCGACTGGCCAATGGAGAAGTCCAGCTCGTTGTGAACACACCTCGCGGTGGTCGCGCCCGACACGACGGCAAGACGATCCGCCAGCTCGCCCGAAGGCTCAAGATCCCCTGTGTCACCACCGTCCAAGGTGGGCTGGCGGTGGCTCGAAGCCTGCGCGCCGGACCGGGGGCGATCAACAAGCCGAGGAGCCTGCAGGAATGGCACTCGACTCGCTGACCACGGCCCTCGGCCCACTCGAGTTGCGCTCACCACTCATCGCTGCATCTGGCACGGTCGGCTCGGTGTGGGAGTGGGCAGAAGTAGCCGACGTCTCTCCCTACGGGGCGGCCGTCGCCAAGTCGGTGTCTCCCACGCCATGGCAGGGCAGACCGGCCCCGCGGCTGGCTCCCACTACCGTCGGCATGCTCAACGGCATCGGCATCCAGAACCCTGGCATCGAGGAGTGGGCGGCCACCATGGAAGCGCGTATCGCCTCTTCCGATGTCCCTGTCTGGGGCTCAGCTGTCGGTGGAGACGCCGAGGGCTTCGCGCATGTCGCCAAGCGACTGGACGCAGCAGGGGTGACCGCTGTAGAGGCCAACCTGTCGTGTCCAAACCTCGAGGACGGTCAGATGTTCTCATTCGATGCCCGCCGCAGCGGAGAAGTCGTCGAAGCCGTGGTTGGCGCGGTGAGCGTGCCCGTCGGAGCCAAGTTGTCACCCAACACGCCCGACATAGTCGCCGTGGCCGACGCCTGCCGTGCCGCCGGAGCGGAGTTCGTGATCCTCACCAACACCGCCCTCGGGTTCGGACTGTCCCTCGAAGATCGCCGCCCCCTGCTCAGCGGTGGCGTGGGCGGGTACTCCGGACCCGGTCTGAAGCCGATCGCATTGCGGTGCGTCTACGAGGTGGCCCGCGCCCTGCCCGGTCTCCCCATCGTCGGCTGCGGTGGTGTGAGCACCGGTCGGGACGTCATCGAGTTCCTCGTTGCGGGTGCGACTGCGGTGGAAGCGGGGACCGTTCACTTCGCCGAGCCAAGGGCTGGGCGTCGGATAATGAAGGAGGTCCATGCCGAGATGCGACGTCTCGAAGTGTCATCCGTGAGCGACTTGGTCGGGACGGTCGAGCAGTGGTGAGCCCGGTCATCGTCGCCCTCGACGTTCCCACCCTGGAGGAGGCGACCGTCCTCGCCCAATCACTCGCCGGAGATGTCGGAGGATTCAAGGTGGGAATGGAGCTCCTCATGGGCGAGGGACCTCGAGCCATCACCACCATCGCCGAGGTCGGTCTGCCGGTGTTCGCCGACGCCAAACTCCACGACATCCCCAACACAGTGGGCAGGGCCGCCGCCAGGATCCGATCCGCCGGGGCGCGCTGGGTCACGGTCCATGGATCGGGAGGTCCGGAGATGGTGGAGTCGGCTGTCGATGCCATGGGCGGACAGGGGGTGCTCGCCGTCACCATGCTCACGTCGCTCGCACCTTCCGATCTTCCCAGGATCGGCATCGAGGCCACATCTACCGACTACGTGACCACGATCGCGGCCCTCGCTGCCGGCGCCGGATGCGAGGGCGTCGTCTGCTCACCGAACGAGATCGCGACAGTCCGCGACCACCAGCCCGGGCTGCTGATCTTCGCCCCCGGAGTACGGCCCGACAACGCGGAGGCCGGCGATCAGAAGAGGACGGCCACGCCCGAGAGCGCCATCGCAGACGGAGCTCATTACCTGGTCATAGGCCGGCCCATCACCGGAGCTCCGGATCCTGTGCTCGCTGCCCGCGAAATCGGCGCCGCTATCGGCGCAGTCGAGAGCCCGGCAGGGGCTATGGTCGAATCGAGCCGGCCCCAGACCTAGGAGGAGGAATGGCGCA